>OBLW0100001287.1_pt1 | contig 21363 bp, 25 predicted proteins | sample 1520161 | NCBI WGS metagenome assembly OBLW01 (sample SAMEA3539309, study PRJEB22396) | soil metagenome | biome: tundra; feature: field; material: soil | place: USA | collected 2010-05 | depth 0.15 m | reverse complement strand
ATTCAATTCCGTGTCGATCGGACCGGGCTGCACGTTGTTGACCGTGATGCCTCGGCTCCCGATCTCTCTGGCCAGCGCCTGAGTGAACATCTTGACGGCTCCTTTCGTGCCCGCGTATGGCACAAGCCCGGGCGCCGCGACACGTTCACCCACGGCCGAACCGATCGTGATGACGCGACCGCCGCTCTTCATGTGCTTCAGCGCTGCCTGAGTCGCGACGTACACGCCACGAACATTGATGGCAATCACGCGATCCATCTCTTCCAGTGTCGCCTCCTCGAACGGTTTCGGAATGGCCGTGCCAGCGTTGTTCACCAGCACATCCAGTCGACCGAACGTTGCAAACGTCTTTTCGACCGCGGCTTTAACCGCGTCGGAATCGGCGGCATCCGCCTGAATCGCGATCGCCTTCCCGCCAGCGCGTTCAATCTCCTTGACGACGGCCGCGGCCGCGTCCGCACCTTTGGTGTAAGTGATGGCCACGTTTGCTCCATCCGCCGCCAGACGCTTCGCGATGGCAGCACCAATGCCGCGCGAACCGCCTGTGACGAGAGCAATTTTTCCTTCCAGCTGGTTTGACATTGTTTTCTTCTCCTTTGAGTAAAAAACTGTTTCCCGTAGCTGTTTCCATCTCCCATGCAGATTGAGCATGGCTGACACGTCTGCCAAGCCGCTTTGGATAATTCAGAACACCTCTTTAGATTGCATTGCCCTCTGTCGGTAACGCTGGTGAAGCATACTTTGTTAGACTGGAAGAAATGCCTTGGAAGCATGGGAGATTAAATGGAACTACGACATCTTCGGTATTTTGTCGCAATTGCCGAAGCCGGAAGTCTAACGTTGGCAGCCGCGCGAAAACTGCACACGTCACAGCCATCGCTCAGCCGGCAGGTTCGAGATCTTGAAGACGAGGTAGGGGCGCAACTACTGACGCGTCGCGCTCGCGGGATTGAGTTGACGCCCGCGGGTCGAACGTTTCTCGATCACGCACGTTTGGTGCTATCGCAAGTAGACGCGGCAAGCGAAGCTGCTCGCCGCGTCGCTCATCCCAGCAAGCCATGCTTCACGATGGGATTTTTGACCGGACACGAATTGAAGTGGATGCCCGAAGCGTTGCGGATCTTACGAGACGAACTGCCTAACATCGACGTGATGGTATCGAGCCAATACTCTCCGCTGCTTGCGGACGGCCTGTCGAAAGGAAAAATCGACGCGGCATTTCTTCGGCGGGAGAGAGGTATGCCTGAGCTGGCTTACCGTGTTCTCGTGAAGGAGCCCTTGATGCTGATTTTGCCGAGTGACCACCGCCTCGCAGCCCTCAAAGCCGTAAGCCCGAAAGATTTTGTAGGCGAGACATTCGTGGCCGTATCGAATACCGCTCCGGTCCTTCGCGCGGTCATCGACAAGTACCTGAAGCGTTCCGGAGTCAGTATCACCCCGGAGCACGAGGCGGACCACCTCGCCATGGGGATGTCCTTGATAGCGTCGACGGGCGGCGTAGGGTTGTTACCTGCCTACGCGCAAAACTTTCTGCCGTCGTCGGTAACGAGTCGTCCTTTGAAAGGCGATGCGCCAACCGTCGATCTTGTCCTCGGCTACAAAAAGTCGAACCAGTCTCCCATCCTCAAGCTTTTACTTTCGAAAGTGGACGAGTTGGTCGATCGTGCGTCAAGTAAGACCCGATAAATCGGAAATTGCTGGCAAAGGCCTGTTCTTGATTGGGCAGGTTTAGCGCCAATGGCGATAACCATAAATCCATCTCGAGGACAAAAACGAACATGCCCCCGGCGCTGCGCAACATGTGCGCTATCCAGAGTTGTTGCTTAAGCTGCAGGCCGTATACGGGTTTTATCACCTGACCGATCCGCAGGTCTTCTTGAGCAACTTCACAGAGGAGCCCCGTACTGCCAGAGGCAGCAGTACGGGCACTGCAAGTGGGCCGATGGACTTAGGTGTGAATTTCATCGTCATGTTTTTCCCGGGTTCTAATTCCGGAGGTCTTCGCGCATGAGCAAGAACTGTTCGCGGTCCAATTCTCCTCGCACATAGCGCGCGCGAAGGATTGTTTCCGGTGTCGAAATCCCCGATTCCGACTTTGGAGACGGTTCTGGTTTGCGGAACAGGCGCAGCAGCATGGGAGCAGCGACGAGCGGGAGCAGCGCAAGGATGGCGATGGTCGCGATCGGATCGATGAGTGGACCCAGTCCGGGAACTAGCGGGCCGGGTCCGAATAACCCCGTGAGATCGAGGACCGCGAACAATCCGAAAGCAAGGGCGATGAGTTTACCGGTAGCCATTTGCGTCACCGTCGTGCCCTCCGACTAACTGCGCGGCGGCCCTGCTGCGCCCTCGGCGGGAGGTGGCGGAGGCGGAGGGGCATTCCATGGTCCCGCGGGTTGTGCAGGGATCGGGATGGATTGACCGCTTACTGTGATGGAAGTTGGCGCAAGGATTGTCTTTCCGGTTGCGCTCTGGCGTGGATAGCCGTGGATTGTGACTTCCGATTTTCCTTTTGCAATGGAGGTGAGTTGTTCACCGATTTCCCGTGGAACGTTTACCTGCGTTCCGTTCGATAGCAGGAATCCGGAGATTTCTCCGTCAGGCCCATAGTTGAACTGGCGGATGGTGTCGCGGACCGTGGTAGGCGGACCCTGTTGATAAGCGCTAGCGGCGACGGGGGGAGGTGGTGTGTCGGGTCCGCAAGCGGCGGGCGGAGGTGGCGGAGCGGGACGACGGGCACGTTGCGGTGGTGGAGGTGGAGGTCCATCCGGTGATGGTGCTGAAGCAGGTGAATAGGCGAGCTGAGGCGGCAGTGGGGGTGCTGGTTCCTGCCATGCGGGCTGAGGTGCACGCGCGGCAGCAGGCCGGCAGCCAACCGTGGTTAACCCCAACACGATTATTCCTGGTACCAAGAACGAGAAATTTATTTTCATAAGCAAGTTGCTCCTCAATTCGTTTTGGCTGGCACACGATGCAAGTGCATGCCACTGACCAATGCGGCGAGAAAATTGAGCGGACCGCAAGTCGAATGAACTGCTGCACCTGAGGGCAATTCCGATTTCGCTGACCGAAAACCAGAACCCTCCGGTCTGAGCGGAAAGCGTACAACGCTTGTTCGCAAAGCGTACGAGATTGAGAATCTTCGTGTTGAAAACATTGGGGGATAGATTGGTGCAGTGCGTGCATGCCTCTCAATGATGCATTGATTCGCACGGCGAGAAGTGAGGACACGCGTGAAAGACTGTGTACAAGGAAATAAACGCAGCCTGCGTTTCCTCGAATGGCTGAACTTCTTCCTTGCGGATGTGCAGACGGGCCTGGGGCCCTTCGTTGCCGCCTATCTCGCGTCTTCGGGATGGAATCCGGGAAGTGTGGGCTATGCACTGACCTTTGGCGGCCTAGTTACCGTGGTCATGCAGACTCCCGCCGGGGCGATCGTGGATGCGGTGCGACGCAAACGCCTGCTGGTGATAGCTAGCCTCACCGTGTTGGTGTGTGGTGCGGTTCTGCTTACGGCTCATCCGAGCGTACTGTCCGTGTACGGCGCGCAGTTTCTGATTGGCGGAGCGACGCCGTTCCTGTTGCCAACCGTTACCGCGATTACGCTGGGGATCGTAGGCGCCCAGGCATTCGACAAACAGTTCGGGAAAAACCAAGCCTTCAACTCCGCCGGCAATGTGTGCACAGCGCTTTTGATCGCTTATGTAAGTTACAAGTTTGGCTATCACTCCATTTTCGTCATTGCCGCGCTCCTCGCCGTTCCCGCAGTGGTGTCTGTCCTTGGCATCGATAACAAGCAGATCGACTACGGACGCGCGCGAGGCGCTAATGAACGAGACCACAGGAGCAAAGCGGAAGGGTTGCCGGTGCTGCTCAAAGACCGTGTCCTCCTGGTGTTTTTGGGTGCCGCTTTTCTGTTTCACTTGGCGAACGCAGCGATGTTGCCGCAACTCGGCGAAATGCTGTCCAAGGGGAATCCCAAGTCGGCGGCTCCGTTTATGTCGGCCTGCATCATCGTTACGCAACTGGTCATCGCGATTTCCGCGTCTTGGATCGGAACGCGTGCAGGAACAAAGGGACGGAAACCACTCCTGCTTCTGGGATTCGGGGTCCTGCCGCTGCGCGGAATTCTCTACACGTTGACGCACGCGACAGGTGCATTGATTGCGATTCAGACGCTGGACGGTGTGGCGAACGCGATTTTTGGAATCGTGTCAATCCTCGTTATTAAAGACCGGACCGAAGGAACCGGGCGGTTCAATCTCGCGGTTGGCGCGCTCGCCACGATGGTCGGCATTGGAGCAGCGCTTAGCACCACCGTGGGCGGCGTGCTGATTCAGCGCATGAGTTACCAGGCGTCCTTTCTCGGTTTGTCTGTGATTGCCCTAGCCGCCTTTGGTTTGTTGTGGTTTGCCGTTCCTGAAACTCGTCGCGCGGAAGTCTCGCCGCGTGCTGTTACTGCCACCAGAAGTATCGCCACTATTTCGGAAAAGAAAGCTCTTGCGCAATGACATCCCAACGAACCGCGTTGCCGGTCCCGAAGTTTACCGATGGTACCGGGATCGTGTCGTGGATTCATTTTGGCGACCTGCACATGACCACGCGGCAGGAACAGAACGGCCGTGATTTTCTATCGCTCATCGAGGAAGTAAACGGCGGTATGGCGGATTCTCTGAATTTCGCTTACTTGCCCGGCGACAATGCGGAACATGGAAAACGAGAAGAATATGAAGTGGTTCGCGAAAGTCTTGACCGGCTTCGCGTGCCGTGGTTCGCGATCGTCGGAGACCACGACGTTCATTCGAGAAGCCACGCCAATTTTCTCCAATATCCTATGCCGATGGCCTTCTACTCGTTTCAAGTCGGGAGATGCCGGTTCCTTGCCCTGGATTGCTTTGCAGCGGATGATCCGAAGGCATTTGACCTTTCAGCGGAACAACTCGGTTGGTTGCGGAGCGAACTCGCGCTTGCGCGCGCCGCCAACAAAATATGCGTTCTGCTGCTGCACTGCTACCCGAGCGAGCTCGGTGATTCGTCTTCGGCTCTCCGGCATCTGATTCACAACCATGACGTTCTTCTCGTGGACATGGGCCACACGCACTACAACGAGGTCGCGCAGGACGGTCGAACGCAATACCCGGCCACGCGTTCGACAGGGCAAATCGAAAAAGGCTCGGTCGGATTGTCGGTCACGAATATCGATGAGGGTATCGTGAGTTGGAAATTCAAGCCATTGGGTGAATGGCCGTTCGTGATGATCACCTCGCCGGCCGATGAGCGGTTGCGAACGCATCACCAGGCGAAGCTTTCGACATCACCGGAGAGAATGAAAATCCTGGTAAAGGCGTGGAGCGATCAAAAACTAACTGGTGGCTTTGCTTCAATGCGGGACCAGACGGTGCCACTCGTTGCGGTCTCGGGCAGTTCGATTTGGGAAGCAGAGTTCGGTGCACACGACTCGCACGAGGGAGGTCAGGAATTGACGGTCGAAATGGCGGATGAAGCAGGCCGGGGAGGGCGGGACATCGTCAGAATAAATCTCGGTCGTTCTATTGTGAGGATGACTCCGGCGCGACCCGAGCGCGACATGGACAATGCGATCGGAGCTTGGCCCGAGCGCGGAATTCTGGGAACACAGCTGGGTCCCAACAAGAACGGGAGAAGATGGTAAGTGTTCGGTCCTGAACTCTCCCATATCTTGCTCGCTGCCGTCGTTACGGTAAGCATTCTGCTGATGCTCGTCCGCCCGCGGAATACTCCTGAAGTCTGGTGGATTGGCGGGGGAGTCTTGCTTCTCCTTGTTCTCCGGCTTGTGCCTCTGTCGCTAGCGGGGCGAGCCGCGGCAAAAGGAACAGATGTCTACCTGTTTCTTGCGGGGATGATGTTGTTGTCCGAGTTAGCGCGCGAGCACGGAGTCTTCGATTGGCTCTCGTCGATCGCGGTGCGAGGTGCAAAAGGGTCTTACTCCCGATTGTTTCTGCTGGTGTACGCGGTGGGCACTGTCGTCACGATCTTCATGTCGAACGATGCAACCGCGGTTGTGCTGACGCCGGCGATTCTGGTTGCGGTTCGCAGGGCCAAAGTAAATCCGCTCCCGTATCTGTTTGCCTGTGCATTCATTGCCAACGCGGCGTCTTTCGTTCTTCCGATTTCCAACCCAGCAAATCTGGTGGTGTTCCACGGTCAGATGCCTGCCCTGGGGCGATGGCTATTGTGGTTCGGTCTTCCATCGGCGCTGTCTATTGTCGTGACATTTGTCATGATCCGCTGGATTTTCGGGAAAGAACTCCGCGGCCGGATTGAGTGCAATCAGGAGCCGTGTCCGCTCGACCACCACGGAAAGCTGGTTCTGGGCGGGTTGGCAGCGATGGTAGCGGTGCTTCTGGTCGCGTCGGCACTGGGTCGGGACTTGGGATTGCCGACTTTCGCGGTGGCTCTCATCGTCACGATCGTTGTTTCGCTGAAGGCGAAAAGCAATCCGCTTCGTCTGGCGCGCGAGATTAGCTGGGCGACACTGGCCTTGGTGGCGGGTCTGTTCGTGATGGTCGATGCGGTTGCCAGCATCGGCGCCATGAAGCAAACGCAGGCTTGGGTAGCCTGGGCAGAATCGCTCGCGCCCCTTGCAGGCACGCTCATCACTGGTTTTTTCGTTGGGGTCGCCAACAACGTGGTCAATAATCTGCCGCTTGGACTGATCGCTGGCAGCACGCTCGCGGCAGCGCATGCCAAAGGGTTAATCGCTAGTGCTGTGCTGATCGGGGTCGATCTCGGACCGAATCTGTCTATCACTGGATCGCTTGCGACGATTCTTTGGCTGATTGCGCTGCGTAAAGAAAAACTCGATGTGAGTTTCTGGAGTTTTCTGAAGGTGGGAGCGGTCGCGATGCCTGCGGCTCTACTAGCTTCTCTCTGCGGAGCCTTGGTGATGCAGCTGTGTTTTGGAACACCGTAAAGATTGTGGGTCAGAGGCGCAAAATGAACGCCAGTTGGATCATTCCTTTCATCATTCTAGGCGGGGCGCTGCAGACCTGTGGAGCGGCCATGAACGGTCAACTCAACAAATCGGTCGTGAATCCGTGGCTTGCTTCGGCAATTTCGTTTGCGGTGATCACGTTTTTCTTCACCGCGCTGTTTTTTATGATGCCGCATCCTCTGCCGTCCGTGAAGGACTTGGCCGCTATGCCTTGGTGGGCTGTGATCGGCGGACTCGTAGGAGCGGTGCAGGTCTATGCGGGACTCACGCTGGTCAACAAAGTGGGAGCCGGTTTGTTTGTGGGACTGACTGTAACCGCTGCCCTCGTGACGTCGTTGGTTGTCGATCATTTCGGCTGGTTCCGCATGGCGCCTCATCCATTGAATATTTGGAGGGTCGTCGGAGGCCTGCTGTTGATGGGCGGCGTTTCTCTCATCGGAAAATTCTGACCCCTGAGACGTATGATGAAGGAGGGAGAGAATTGGTGCGAATGGGACGAATTCTGGGGCTCATGAACACCTGCGCAAGGCGTTTCGAAAGGCGGCCATGGTTGGGCATCGCGGCCGGGTTCGTTGGTTATCTGGTATGTGCGGGGACGACGTGGTCGCAACTACCGCCACCACCTCCCGCACCGCCAGATCACCGAAGACCCCCGCACTCGGACAACACCGCCGTTGTCGAGCACCTGCAAAAGGTCCGGCGGCATTTGGAGGAAGTGAGAGCGGAGGGCCCGGATGCTGAAGTACTTCTACGGATGGCGCGGCTGGCATTGGACGGTGCTGACCAGAAAAGGATCGCAAAGGATTTCTTCGGAGCGGACCGACGCATTGAAGCGGCGGATGCATTTCTACGGGCTACCGGACACCCTGGGCATGTTGCGGAAGGTCCCAAGGGTCCAGCTCCACAAGCAAGAGAAGTTGCCGATCATTTACAGCGGGTGTATTTCCGCTTACAGCAGGCGGAGTACTTCGCCAGTGCAAGTGGCGAGCCAGACGCCAAAGCGCTGCCCTCGCTGGCTCGGAAATTCTACGAGGAGGCGCGCAAAGCATACGATAGTGGGGACTGGTCACCCGCCGACGAGTACGTGAAATCCGCTGACGACACCATCCATGGACTCGAGAATCTGGCACAGGCAGCGCGGCCGGAGCCGCCACGGCCGCCGAAGCCGCTCTAGCAGATGACGAACCTCTTTCAACGCCGATTGCAACTACAGTTGCTACTCATTTTATTTGCGGGGATCGCGGTCGCGGCGTTAAGTGTCTTGCTCATTTGGGACAGCGTGCACAGCGCCGAACGTGTGGTGATTGCAGACATGGGAAGTCAGTTGAGTTCCGCAGCGGCGGAACTTGGTCGCCAGTATTCGTACCGCGCCGATTCAGACACCAACTGGCGGTCTCTCCCTCTGGGCTCCCAAGACATTTCGCTGCGGGGAATCTCCCAAGCGGTTCTTCGTTCCTATCCTGGCGTCGAGGGTGGTTTTGTTTCAGACGGAAAATTTATCGGGTATGCATTTCCGACTCACGACAATCCGAACGCGAAGACGGATGTTCCCGCGGCGGAACGCTCGGTGATCGAAGAAGTCGCACAGCGAGCAAAGGCAGGGGCAAGTGCGCAGGAACTGCTGCGCGGAAGCAACGAACTCGTCTTGGTCGAAGCAATGAAATCGCGTGAACAAGATGCCGTGGCCTGGACGATGCAAAGAAGGCCGCGTCAAAGCGGGACCGCAGGGAGGCGGACGCTCCTCATCGCTCTCGTTCTCGCCGCGTTACTGAGCATGGGTGGAACTTTGCGTATGGCGATGGTGTTACGCCAGGGCGTTTCCGAGATTCAGCTGGGTCTTCAAGGCCTCGAAAAGGATTTTGACCAGTCCCTGCCGGAGAGGCCCGGGGAGTTGGGAGAGATTTCGAAATCGGTCAATCGGATGGCAGCCGTGCGCCGCAAACTGGAGGACCAACTGAGGCGAGAGGATCGCCTTCGCGCGGTAGGCCGGACGGTCGCCGGTTTCGCGCATGAGATTCGAAATCCGCTGAACGGTATCCGACTCTCAATGCAGGTTCTCGAACAGCGCCTGAAAAGCGGTAACGTACAGATACAGGATTTGAGGTTGGTGATGGGCGAAGTCGACCGAATGGACGCGCTGCTGACAGATCTTCTTGTTTTTCGAGAAAAAAAGAATCTCGCGATTTCTGAGCAGGACGTGTTGCCGGTCATTGAACGTTGCGTTGAACTTGTGCGTTCACCAAAGGGAGGGGCGAAGATTCGCGTCGAAGGCACTGTGGCTGGAGTCCGGGTACTGGCCCGTGCCGACGCACAGCGGTTGACACAAGCGATTCTCAATCTGTTGCTCAACGGCGTGGAAGCCGCCGGCGCGGACGGCGAGGTGATTGTGAAAGCCCGGCAAGATGGTGAGAGAGTGGAGATTGAGATTGGGGATTCAGGTGCGGAGCTGACGCCTGAACAGCAGCGGCATATTTTTGAGGCATTCTACACGACCAAAGCAAACGGGACCGGGCTGGGTCTGGCGGTGTCCCGGCAGATGGTAACGGAAATGGGCGGGGATCTTCGGTACCAACCTGGGCGGGGGAAAAAAGCGTTTGTGATTTCGCTTGAAGCGGGGCTGGGTGCGTAAAGCACGAATACTTGTTGCAGAAGACGATCGGACGTCGCGTATCTCGCTGGCCGAGTTGCTCGAAGGGCAGGGATTTGAAGTCCTGCTGGCCGAAGACGGAACAAAAGCTCAACTGATTCTCGCGCAGAGTCGACCGGATCTGGCGCTTCTGGACATACGCATGCCGGGCGCGGACGGTTTGACGATTCTTCGGCAGGCGCGAAGTAGTGGGTCGGACACCGCGCTCATTGTAATGACAGCACACGGAGACAGCACTACGGCGATCGAAGCTATGAAATCCGGGGCCTTTGACTACGTCCTGAAACCGATCGATTTTCAGCTGCTGCTGCCGCAGATTCAGAGAGCTCTCGAGCATGGCCGGCTGACGCAAGAACTGAAACGCAACAAACTGGAGCAAAGCGCGCCTTCCGGCGGAGTGGGCATCGTTGGTCAGAGCGCGGTCATGCAACATATATACAAGCTGATTGGGCAGGTGGCGGCTTCAGACGCGACAGTGCTGGTGCGCGGTGAATCCGGGACCGGCAAAGAACTCGTTGTTAACGCGATCCACTTCAACAGCGCACGCGCGAAAGGCCCGCTGGTCAAAGTGAACTGCGCTTCGATTCCCGACACTCTGCTGGAGTCGGAGTTGTTCGGGCATGAAAAGGGCGCGTTCACGAATGCGGTATCGCGCCGCATCGGACGATTTGAGGAAGCCAGCGGCGGTACGTTATTCCTGGACGAAATCGGAGAGCTGGCCGCGCCGCTGCAATCGAAACTCTTGCGTGCGGTTCAGGAGCGTACGGTAGAACGGCTTGGCAGCAACACACCGGTGCCGGTGGATTTGCGGCTGGTAACGGCCACCTCGCGGAATTTGGAAGAAGCGGTGCAAGAGGGCGAATTTCGGGAAGACCTGTATTACCGTCTCAACGTCGTGACGATTCCGCTTCCACGGCTGCGCGAACGTCGGCAGGATATCCCTGCACTGGTCGAGCACTTTCTGCATCGCGGAGGAAGAGCGGCCTCTATCACATCGGAGGCACTCACAAAGTTGAATGAATATCATTGGCCGGGAAATGTTCGCGAGCTGGAAAACACGATCGAACGGGCGCTCGTTCTCGCCCGCGAAGGTATCGTCACCGCAGATGAGATAGATCTGCGACCCATACAGAGCAAACCGGGTGCAGGCTGGGCGGAGCAGGCGCCCCTAGAGGCTGGATGGCAATCGAACCTTGCCGAACTGGAGAAATCTCTTGTCGAACGGGCCCTTGTTCAGGTGGGAGGCAACAAGAGCAAAGCGGCGGAACTCCTGCGAATTCACCGCCGGTTCCTTTACGAAAAACTACGCGAACATAAAGCCGAATAGTACGCCGTGGCTGCATAGCGGATGCTGCGGCGTGTGTGCCGCCGTCGTCGTCTCAGGGCCATTGTTGAGCAGGAACTTACCTGGTGGTTCGTCCGATGAAACATTAAAGCCGAGGCCTGCAGCTGGGTGCTTGCGCACCGTAGCTTATGGTTTAGTTTCAATCGCGGGGGCCTACCGGCTGCACCGAAACGTATGGCGAATTGCTTCCAGGTGCTTCCATACATCGCCGTCACGCGCCTCCAGGGACATGCCGAAGAACGAGGCGGTGTGATGGGACTGCGTGCAAGTTGCGGCTACAACTTCGGAGTTCAGGGCGATGACCTTGTTGTGGGTATCCCAGATGGATACGCTTCCGCTAAAAGTTCGGGCGGCCACGCCTCCGAACTTCCGTGGCGGAGGATTAGACCAACTCAAATTGTAAGGAATTAACGTCTCCTTAGGCTAGTCAAGCGGAAGCAGTTGGACCCAGGCATCGTCTTGGAACTGAAGGAGTGTGCTTCGCGCGTCTGGACCCGGTTTTGGTTGGCGTTTGCGAGGAACGCGGCGTCGTACCCAGGATTCGGATGAAAGCGCGCCTCATCAGCTCAGCGCTCGAGAAACCACAAGCCATGGCGACTTGCTCAAGTCCTTTTTCGCTTCGCTCGATCATCCGTTGTGCTGCTTCGACGCGGACCTTCCGAACGATGAGGCTGTCGCTTGTGGCTTTAACGGCAAGAAAAAAGAGGTTTCCGAACAAGTGGTGGGCCGCGTGCGTGACCGCGCTTTCACCGTTCGCATCACTTCCAGTTCCGGAGTATCGGATCGCACCGTACTCCGCGAAAAGGCTCAGAAAGTGGCGGAGCAGGTGGCCGGCTTCCTTTTTTGACGCGACGCGATCCTGCGCATAGCGCAATTGTGGTACAGCAGTAGGATCGGTCCGATTCTCGGCGTCGGCATTTTCGCGGCCGGAATTTTCTCTAGATCCTAGGACCTTCTCGAACTCTTGAGTGCCTGCCCGTCTCCAGGTTGCCTTAGTGTTTTTCCACTATTGAGGGGGTACGGCCCGCGATGATATTTTCCCGCAATGTCGAATCAACCGGGGGGTATAGCGACAGACGCTCCCTGTCCAGCCCTATGTGCCCATTTGCTGTCAGAATGCGAATGTTTCTCTGATTTCTTTGTAGTTGTTCGCTTCAGGACATTCGCTGCCCTAACTCAGGTTGTCAATGCATACAAAATCCGAGGGCCGATAAAACAAAGAGGGCGCGAGCTTTGAACGTGCTAGTCAAGCTTCGCCCTATGGCATTCATCGTGACCTTGCTGATTTTGTGGCAAATCGCTGTGAGTCGACCTCCACAGCTTCTTCTACCGGGCCCATGGGGCGTGGTCCGCGGCATTGGCGACCTGTTACAACATGGATTGCTGTTTAAGTATGTGGTGGCCTCGCTGTTCCGGGTGACCTGGGGCTTTCTCCTGGCGGTGGTGATCGCCATCCCGCTTGGGCTGACCATTGGCTGGTACCGCCGGGCGGAAATGGCTCTTAACCCGCTGGTGCAAGTCTTTCGACCAATCTCCCCTCTGGCCTGGATCCCGATTGCCATTCTCTGGTTTGGAGTAGGCGATCTTGCCGCCATCTTTCTCATCTTCGTGGGGTGCTTTTTTCCGCTCCTGCTTACGGCCATGAGCGCAGTTCGCAACGTCCCAACCGTCTACGTCAATGTCGGCCGAAACTTCGGTTTGAGCACGGGGGATTTTATCTACCGGGTTTTATACCCCGCCGTAGTGCCGCAGCTGATTACCGGCTTGCGGATCACGCTGGGTATTGCCTGGCTGGTGGTGGTAGCGGCGGAGATGATCGCGGTGAACTCCGGACTGGGATTCCTGATTATTGACGCGCGCAACGCCGGCAACCGTTACGATCTGGTCGTCGCCGGCATGGTCATCATCGGTACGATCGGTCTATTCTTGGATTTGGGAATGCGATCATTGGAAAGAGTGAAATCCTTTCGCTGGGGGTACTCGGGGAATTGAGCATGTCCACGCAATCGTTGATGACCGATACCACCGACGTCAAATTACGGATGCAACACGTCAACATGGTGTTCGAGCGCGATGGCAAGAGTGTCGCGGTCCTCGAGGATATCCATCTCGACGTTCGCGATGGCGAATTCATCTGCCTGGTAGGGCCTTCCGGATGCGGCAAGTCGACCTTGCTCAATGTGATGGGTGGTTTTCTTCCTCCGACCAGTGGGTCGGTGACCATCGACGGCGAGGCCGTCCAGGGACCGGACTCGCGGCGTATTCTGGTTTTTCAGGAACGCGGCGTTTTCCCGTGGCTCACGGTCGAGGGCAACATCGGATTCGGACTATCGAAACTGTCGAGCGACGAACGTCGCCAACGCATCGCCCACTACGTCCAAATGACGCGTTTGCAAGGATTCGAGCACACCTATCCGTCCGACTTGTCGGGTGGCATGAAGCAGCGGCTGCAAGTGGCTCGCGCCTTGGCCGTCAATCCCGACATCCTCTATCTAGACGAGCCTTTCGGCGCGCTGGATTCAGTCACCCGATTTATCATGCGCGGAGAACTGCTGCGTATCTGGCAGACCGAGCGCCGCACGATCGTATTCGTGACGCACGATATCGACGAGGCGGTGCAGCTTGCCGATCGGGTCGTGGTCTTAAGCTCGCGTCCGGCCAAGATTCAAGACATTCTCACCATCGACATTGCACACCCGCGAAATATGAGCTCCCCGCGGTACCTGGAACATCGCGACGATCTGTTGAAGAAGATCGGTCTGGCATACGCGGTATGAAGTCACTCGCAAAACCCAGCCGATGGGAGGAGGTCTTCTGGCCCGTTCTCGCGGCTGTGCTGCTTCTGGCGCTGTGGCACTATTCGGTTCTCTGGACGGCGACCAAAGTCTTTCCCTCTCCCCTCAGTGTGGAAAAGGGTTTGGCGGAACTGCTGCGCAAGCATGTGCTTTGGGCGGACATCGGCGATTCGTTGCGCCGCGTGGCCATTGGATTTGGCACAGCTGCGGTGGTTGGAATTCCGCTGGGTCTGACGCTTGGCTGGTATCCAGCAGCGAATCAGATCGTGAATCCGGTGCTCCAATTGCTTCGTCCCATCAGCCCCATCGCCTGGATACCGGTGGCGATCATCTTTTTCGGTATCGGAGATCATGCCGCCACATTCCTGGTTTTTCTCGGAGCTTTCTTTCCGATCGTCGTGGCGTGTGTCAGCGGGGTGTCCAACGTTCCATCCATATTTCGTCGGGCTGGGCGCAATTTTGGTCTCTCGCCCAGGCAAATGCTGTCGAGCGTAATCTTTCCCGCGGCATTGCCGCAAATTCTCATCGGCTTGCGGATTGCCTTGGGCATCGCTTGGCTCGTGGTCGTCGCCGGAGAGATGATCGCTGTGGACTCCGGACTCGGGTATCTGGTGATCGATTCGCGGAATTCCGGCAAGCGTTACGACCTGGTAATCGCGGCCATGCTGCTGATCGGAGTCATCGGACTGGCGCTGGACATGGGTTTCCGCCGGCTGGAAAAGGTACGATCGGTGCGTTGGGGGTTCCGGTCATGAGTCTTAAGGCCAAAATCGTACTGTTCGCCGCGGGGTGGCTGGCCCTAATTTCAGCATTGCACGGCTATCTCAACGTGAATTGGGCGGCAGTTCTGAATGACTATCGACCAGTGGAGAAGCGAAAAATCACGGTTGCTTACATTCCGGTCACCTGCCAGCTCACCTGTCCTGTGACTGACTACATTTCCAAGTTCTCGCAATCGGGCGAAATGTATTTACCTCGCATGTTTCAGGGTTTTCCCGAAATGAAGGAAGCGCTCATTTCCAATCGTGTGCAGGCCGCCTTCATTGTTGCTCCCATGGCGCTGGCGCTGAAGGCGCAGGGAGTTCCCATCAAAGTCGTGTACTTGGGACACCGCTATGGCAGCGCGGTGGTGGTTCGAAAAGACGGCCCCATAAAGACATTCGCGGATATGCGTGGACGCACCATAGCCATTCCCAGCCGCTTTTCCGACGAACGTCTGCTGATCTTTCGCGCGATGAAAGTGTTTGGGATCAAGCCGAGCGAAATCAAGATGGTCGAGATGGCACCTCCCGACGTTTCCGGTGCGCTCGCAGCCCGGGCAATCGACGCTTTTGTTATGGGCGAGCCATTTCCATCGCAAGCGGAAATGGGCGGTTTCGGCCGGGTACTGTTCCAGGCACGCGAGTACTGGCCGGACTATATGTCCTGCATTCTGGTGGTGAGGCAGGAACTGATCGATACGCGGCCCGATGTGGTGCAGGTGCTGGTGGATGGCATCGCGCGGTCCGGTCTCTGGCTGGACACCAGCAAGCCGCACCGCGAGGACGCTGCCGATTTCGTCGGCCGCTTCTACTACAACCAGAAACCCGCGCTGCTGCGTTGGGCGCTGACCAAGCCACTAGACCGAGTTACGTATAGTCCGCTCGCTCCCCGTAAAGCAGATTTCGACATGGTGCGCGACTTGATGATGGAAACCGGAGTCCTGGACAAGAAGCTCGAGTTTACCGAGTACACCGATACTCGCTTCTCGGACAAAGCCAGTATCCAGACGCCGTGGAGATATGAACCGGGAGTATCGACAGCCCAGTGACCTTTGCGGTGACGTTCTGCACAGATATCAAGGAGGAAAAGTGTTTCGCAGACGATTTGTTAGACTGATGACGCTTGCGACCGCCGGTGGGCTTGCTCCTCTGGAAGCCGCTGCACGCGGAGCAACAAACATTGTTGTGTTTCGTGTCGCAGGGTTTAGTTGCATCACATGCGCGGCTGGCCTTGACACCATGCTTCGTGAGCAAAAAGGGGTCGCTTCGAGCGAATCAACGTATCCGGAGGGCGCCGTGACCGTAGCCTTCGATCCCAAGCAGATAACCGAGCAAGCTATCGTAGCGTTCATCAACGGCCTGGGTTTCACCGTCGAAGGCAAACATCCAGGCTGATTTTCTGACTGCAAGTATGCAGCGATAGCTCTCGGTCAGGCCAGAAAACAGAAAACATATGAAGCGAAGAATGCGGATTGCGCTCATCTACGGGGCCAGTCTGGTTGCCAGCATCGGCGCTTTCTTGCTGATTCGTAACCTAGGTCATTCGCTCGTCGCGGTAGGAACGGCGGAGCCCCTTCGACCCGTTCGAACTGGGCCTTTGGCGGGCGGCAGCACCTGATACATGTTTTGGTGGCCTTGGCAGTTGTGATGGTAATGGCTCGCGTTCTCGGCTCGACCTTTCGAAGGTTCCACCAACCCCAAGTGATGGGAGAAGTGATTGCAGGAATTTTGCTGGAGAAAACGAACCTGGGTATGAGTAGGGTCGTTTCCTTGCGGGGATCCACGGAAACAATCTATAGCGATGAAGGCACTTTTTCTGGCGACATTCGGGACAATCGAAAAGTCAGTTCGTATTTCGATTTGACTTGATATCGATGCAATCTTCTGGACAGGAATACCGGAAATCAGGCACCTGTTCGCGTTTTCGCCTAGGATAATGACGGCTCGCCTCAATCGCTTCACCCCTGGTGTCGCACACCAAGTGTCGCCCGATCCCGAGGTTGCCTCACCGTGTCTCGTGAGCCTTGTTAGCAAGGGAGAGCACACTCGATCTTGGATATTTTGGGAGTAAAAGGTTCATTGCAGCTGCCAACGACAAGGCCCCTGCGAGAACGATCAGCAAGGATGCATAGGAGCCGGTTGCGTCGAATGCGCGTCCCAGAATCACTGGACCAGTAGCGCCCGCGGCAGCGTAGAACGTCCAGGTGAGACCGTAAAGAGTGGAAAAAGCGCGCAACCCGAAATACCGGGTCAACAGGTAGGGTGTGATCGCCGCCTCGCCGCCTGCGCCCACGCCAATGAGTGCGGCAGCAAAAGTTCCCACGGCGAAAGTAGTCGCCCGTGCCAAAATAAAAATGCCGGACGCGGTCACCAGGCTTACAACCAGCGCTACACGAGCCCCGAAAAACCGATCCAACAACCAACCCACACCAATTCTGCCAAAGACGCTTGAACCGCCAAGTATAGACGCGCACAATGCCGCGTCGCCCGGCGTAATGCCGCGATCCGTCAGCAAGGCCGATAGATGCGTAATAGCGCCGTTCATACTTATTGAACTGACGAAAAGCACGGCGACAATGATCCAGAAAGCGAAAGAGCCCACACCTTCCTGCCACGTAAGCCCGGAGCGCGCGACCGCGACCGGGTAAGACGATTTTTCGCCTGGCCCACGGTCGGCGATGTAGCGCCAGCTCAGTGGCACACCAAGCAGCAAACTGAGACACCCGAGTGAAACGTATGCGGCCCTCCAACCCGACCGACTGACGATCGTCTGTGCCACGACGGGTAAGATCATGGCTCCCAGGCCGGCTCCCACCATCACGAAAGCCACGGCTGTTCCAAGCCGTTGGTCGAACCAGGTGGAAATCGAGCGCGCATAGGCGAGATGCGCGGCGCCGTTGCCTACCATGCCGATCACAACGCAGGTCAGATAGAACTGCCACAATCCGGAGCGCAACAGTGCCAATGAGGCGATCGCGCACCCAAACACGGTCATGCAAGGGAGAATGATTCGACGTGGGCCAAAACGGTCGATCAACCGACCCAATGCCGGAGAGCACAGGCCCACCGTCACTGCCGCAAACCCGAAGCCGAGCGAGATAGCCTCCCGGTTCCAACCGAATTGCGCGCTAAGAGGTTTTACAAAAACCGCGAACGTGTAAACGAACAGTGAACCGAAACCAGCCATCACACCGAAACATGCCGCCAGCACAACACGCCAGCCGTAGTACTTATAGTCATCCTCACTCAAACCCAAGTCTGGTTCGCGGCTCGACATTTTTTCGACTACCTCTCGTGGCGGCACCTAGTGGCAGAAACTGCACGCCAAATGACCAAACATTCGAAGTGCGCTCCGAATGCGGTCCGCTCATCCAGGCATCAGAATATATGATTAGTTAACTATGGACCATGCGTGCCATAGAGTTTTGCCTCGGTCTCACGAAAACGTTAGATCAGTAAGCGCGAGATGAGTCCAGCCAGACTGCCCAAGGCTGCGACCGTGGCGTAAGCAGCGGCGGCTATCCTCCAAGAGATCGTTCTTCCGATGATCGCCAGCGAATACACGCTGACGATCCCCAACGTGCAAAGAATCGTGACGACATAAGCCAAGGGCACACCGCGCGTCATGGCGACGTACGCAATGGCAACGTCGAAAGCCATCGGAACCGGCAGGAAGGTACCGACGAGCGCTACCAGGATAATTCTGCCAAGCGTGACTGGCGCGGTGAGTGCTGGTACCGGAAGCAGTTCGACGACCAAAGCGCCCAGAACTGCGGCCAACAACATGAGCGGAAAGGCGACGCGAAAGACATACCAAAAACTCTTCGCGTAGGTTTGCGCGACGCTCAACAATGCCTGCCCCCAGGTCTCCGAAAGAGTAATTTCAACGGGACAGGTGATCGCTGGATCCTGGGCTCGTTGGCGCGCGGCCACGAGGGGGGCAAAAACAAGAATCAACAACAGCACGGTAGCAAGCTTCAACCAAGCAACGGATGCGGGAAACAGCGCAAGACTCATCGCCAGAACAACGACATTGAGCGCCGGTGAAGCGAACATCGTGGCGAGTACCGACTCCGTGCTCATACCGGAAGCGTACAGACCTCGAGCAATTGGCGCGACACAGTTGCTGCAGACGGCAAGCGGCATTCCGGCGATCGCGCCGAGGACCGCGTTAAGCCACCGAGAGTTGGTTCGTCGTCGGCGTAGGGTCGCGAGAAACGTAAGAGCGGCCGGACCAAAAAGAAAGGAGAAGGTCATGCCAACACGATTGGCGTCCAACCAATTGATCGTGGTTCGCCAAATTCGCATAGTGAATGGCATGTTGCGATCAACAGGATAAACAACGCTAAACGTCAGCGCTCCGGCGGCCTTGACTTGCGATCCTGTACGGTATCGCTTCACTAGCGCGGGATAACGCGAATCAACCCAGAAAATGCCAGCGATGGCAATCATCAGGATGATGGCGAGTATCCGGCTCCGCTTGCTGGTCGCCGCGGGAATGTCCGGGTCGCGGATTAGGACAGATGTTTGGGCAGAAATGGCAAGCTCCCTCTTTGCGCGAAGTTCAGCTAAAAACAGAGATGAAAAGAAATTCCGAGGACTGTATCGACAGCCATGGAGGACGGGAATAACACAAAAGCACTAGACCCAGGCGGTGACAGTTTTCTGCGGGAGTGCGATACCAGGCCAGCGTTCGCCTCTCATTTCCCACTTCGTGCCGTTGTGCCGGACCCGGTACTTAGACGACGATTGGGTTTACAGGCCCTTTTCGTGTCCCGATTCAGTAGGTACAACGAGCAAATGACCCGTTTAAGCCTACTTCGATGTAACGTTTGTCAAAGCGACGCTGAGCTGATCGAGTCGAAGCCGGAAGGTCCGGGTTTGCTTTTGAAGGCGATGCGGTTGTGGGCGTCGATGAGATAGCTGCGGTCGGGCCAACCGGTGAAGGCGCGCTCAGTGGAATTGCCAAATTCGTCAAGCACCGCCGGAATGTACTGCTCATAGAGCTTGTTTAGAGCGGGAACCTCCGGCGGAAACGGCGGTCACAGGTAGCTGCCGAAGATGAAGACGATGGGTTTCGTAGCGTTGAGCGCGGAAAGTTGGACCCGCCCGGATTGGTCCTGTTGAGCGAGAAGTCTAGAGCTAGGTCGCCGATTTCGAGTCTGCCCGAACGCGCATGGAGCCATCCGAAAAACGCTAGGCTTAAAGTCCTTCAGAATCCGCACCCGCAGAAGGGTGGGGAGGGGAGGGGGGTACAGGGTTAACTAAAGTCCGCGCAGTTGGCCGAAGCGGAACCGCGCGGACTTACTGCTGCAGCATTGGAACCGCTAAAGTCGACTTTCTCAAACGCGCCGAATGGCGTGCCATACCACTAGCACGATCACCGCGCCGACCACCGCAACCAGCAAGCTGTACAGGTTCAACCCGGTGACGCCCATGTGCCCGAACTGATTGAACAGCCAGCCACCTACCACCGCGCCGACGATTCCCAGAACGATATCCAACAGCAACCCTTCGCCTGTCTTATTCACGATTTTGCTGCCGATGAATCCCGCCAAAACGCCCAGAACCACCCAAGCCAAGATTGTCATCAAAGTTCTCCTTGTGCTGTGATTGCGTCGACCAAGCGCCGTTCATGTTCCGATTGGTTCGTGGGCGCGCACTATGTCGGAACGCTCGCCCGATGCCTATACACGAATACCTGTATTCTTGCCAGAGGCGATTTGCGAGCGATTTTGGAGTCCGGCGAGATCGACGGGGTGAGACATGCCTGCTGAATTTGTATATCTATCGCTGGGCTCGAATGTCGGCGCTCGCAGCGAGAATTTGCATGCGGCCATCGCCGCGCTGCCGGCCGCGGGCATAAACGTACGCCGAGTCTCCTCGTTTTACGAGACCGAGCCCGTCGATTATCTCGACCAGGCGTGGTTTCTGAACTGCGTCGTCGAAGCCGAAACGCAACTTCCACCGTTGAAGTTGTTGCACCACTTGAGGGGAATCGAATCGCAAATGGGCAGCAAGAAAGTGATCGCCAAAGGCCCGCGGATCATCGACATTGACATTCTTTTGTACCGCCAAGAGAGGATCGACACCCCAGAGTTGCAAGTGCCCCATCCGCGAATGACCCAGCGCCGGTTCGTGCTGGTGCCGCTAGCAGAAATCGCTCCGGGAGTGCGGCACCCTTCGTGGTCAGGCACAGCACAGCAGATGCTAGCAGAGACGCGGGACCAGAGCGAAGTTCGACCATTCAAGTAACCTCCTCGACGATCGCGAGCGCACGGTGCGTCTCTTTGCGTTATTTTTTATTCGTCACCTGGCTAGAAACGCGACAACAGCAGCCAAGAATGTGTTCGCCTGGAAAATGCCAACCGCAAGCGGGCGATCGGTTGTTCCGGCCGTTCTCCGAATACGGTTCTTTAGGAAGTGCGTTGCAGCAGGAGCCGGTGCAGCGTCACTGATTTTGGCCCTAGGGCATCGAGTTCGATGAGTGCCAGGCGGCCTTCGGTGATTTCGCGCCAGCGATAGATACCGGCTTCGGTCTCCTGCACTTCGCGGCCATTGAGGCGGCGCAAGAAGCTGCGGGCATCCTCGGCGGAAGCGGTTTCGCGCAGTGCGGGACGCGCTACGGCTTCGACCGCATAGCTGCGCAGCAACTTCGGCCAGTAGTGATCGAACAGATCACTGGAGGCGAAGATGTCGCTCCAGGCGACTTCGCCTCCGTAGGCAACGACAACACCGACGACGCGCTCGCTCTTAGGGCCGGACGTCGATTTGTCAAAGCGTTTTTGCAGTTGTGCTACGAACTCTTCAACCGAAGCGCCGACGCGGCTGCTTTCGTAAAT
>OBLW0100001286.1_pt1 | contig 21405 bp, 22 predicted proteins | sample 1520161 | NCBI WGS metagenome assembly OBLW01 (sample SAMEA3539309, study PRJEB22396) | soil metagenome | biome: tundra; feature: field; material: soil | place: USA | collected 2010-05 | depth 0.15 m | reverse complement strand
GGCTGATGGACGAGTGGAGCAGTTTTCTCTGGGTCGGCCTGGCGCCTGAAGGGGTCGAGAGGTCTCTTGAGATCGCCGATGCCTTTGCACTTCGCGGCTCAGATAGCGTGCATCTGGCGTGATGTCTGGTGCGGCTGGACCGTTGCGCTTTATATGAGTTCAATGGGTCGAGCCGAACTGGTAAACTAGTGGTAGGAGTCGGCATGCAGACCATTTCCGTGCGTCGGGCCAACGAACTGGGCAAGGCGGCAAGAAACGCCGTCGAGAGTCTGCTCGGTCGGAAAGTGGCCGATGAGGAACATGTAACGGTCATGGCCTTTCCTGCCTGTCCCGCCGAAGGCGAGGCCGACCGCAAAAGAGCCGTTGAGGATCTGATCGGGGATCTGGACAGCCTGGCCGCCAGTGCCAGCCATGTCCCGGACGAAGAGATGGACGCCTTGATCGATGAGGCGATCCGGCACGTCCGTCATCGACAGTCCTGATGCGCATCGTCCTCGACAGTAACATCCTTGTGCGTGCTGCTTGGAAAGCCGACGGGCTCGCCAGCCGGTTGCTTCGAAGCGTCCTTGAGGGACCGCATCGCTTGATCGTTTCACCTTTCATTCTCGGAGAGGTGGCACGCGTTCTTGCCTACCCTCGCATCCAGGCTCGCTGGGGTCTGAGCGAAGAGCGGATTCAAGAGTATGTGAACCATCTTGGCGCTGTGGCGGAGATTGTGGAAACGACCAGCATTGATCGAGTGGTACCGGATGATCCGGACGACGATTTAGTTGTGCACACGGCGATCGCCGGCAGGGCCGACGTGCTTTGTACGCGCGACTCGCACCTGTTGGATCCTCGCATCGCACAGTACTGTACCCAGCGGGGAATCCGAATGATGGACGACATCGAGCTTTATAGCATTCTCACCGGGTGCCTGGAGCGCAGCTCAGTTCGCCAACCGTGAGCAGGACTGGCGGGCCATTCCTGCCGGGTTGCCGGTACCACACCTTCCGCAACCACCGCAACGAGGTCGCAAACATGGGTGGTTTGGTGTATCGGACAGTGCTTCGACGCGGCGACCGCCACGGTGCCGCAACTGACGCCGGCGCCGTTGGCAACGACATCGCCGAGTTCCACCGCGACCGGGCGAGAAATGCTGGCCCGCCTCCATGAGGATTCCCAAAAGGAACATCGAGAGGCCTGCCACCATTCGATGCCGTCGATCCAGGCGCTGGATAAGCCGTACCATCCATCAAAATAGTGGAGGAAGGGCCACAAGACGACCTCGTATTCGCGGTCGCGCTGGGGTATTGGGGGGCGAGGAAGGGTGTATTCCGGGCGGGTGAGGGGTATGGGCTGAGAGCCAAGCCAAAGCGGGAACTTGACAGGCCTGAGCCTGGAGAATTAAACCATGCAAGCTTGAGCCAGAGGGGTGAGCGGGCGAGGACGCGAGAGTGCGAAGGGGAGAGTCAACTGCTGCTTGCCGCCGGGACGATACGGCGGCTCAGGATGCCGATAGCAAAGCCGGTAAGGACCCCGGCTCCGTTGATGAACATGTCGCGGATTTCGAACTCTCTGCCGGGTACCAGTTGCTGACCAAACTCCAATGCCACGCCCAGCAGTATCGTGGCGAAGGCGGCCAGGACGGCGAGAGACCGGCGTTTGATGGCCAGAAGCGCCAGCAGGGCCAGCCAGGTGTAGGCGCAGAAGTGCAGCACCTTGGAGCTGACGGGCAGACTTCCGACCGCGCGCATCACAGGCGAACTGGCGGGCAGCAGCGAGCCGCTCACGACCAGCAGGATGCTGAGGAGCCAGACAACGTATAGCAGACGCGAAGACATCAGGATGAGGCGCCTGGAGGGCGCACCGGCGGTCTTCGGGCTTGTCATAACAGGTTGCCAATGAATCGATTCGCCATGCTGTCGGGGAAAGTGAAAGTGGCTTCAGTCGCCGGTCCGCCGTCGCCGGCCAAACCAAAAGCGCCGGTGCCCACGATTCGTGGAAATTACCCCGCTCGTGGTGACCATCCGGACACGATTATTGCTGGTGTCCAGGATATGAGATTGCCTGACTTGTCCACCGCGAGCGCCGAGGGTCCGCTGAGCAGGGCTTGCATTGACAGCCCTCCATCTTCCGAAAAATCCGATTGACCCTGGCCGCCGGCCACCGTCGTGATGATCCCGTTAGGATCCACCCTCCGGCCATTAGAATAGGACGAGTCCGCGATAAAAAGGTTGCCTGACGAATCGAAGGCCAAACCTGCCGGAAATCCCAGCGAAGCGGCGATGGCAAGTCCACCATCGCCGGCGGTACGGTTCATGCCGTTCCCGGCGACGACGGAGATGATACCGTTGGTCGCAACCTTGAGAACCATGGCGAGTCCGCTGGCGGAAAAGTACACGTTTCCCTGGCCGTCAACGGCGACGTTGTTCGGTCCCACTAGCTGGGCGGCAGTCGCTGGCTGACCGGTGCCCGCAAACAAGGCGTCGTTCCCGGCGTAGGTGTTGATGGTGCCTTGGGCCAGCATGACGCCGGAGAAAACCAGGGCGGATGGCAGGAATCTCGTCAGAAGCATGTTCACGGGAGTCTCCAATAAAGTTCTCACACGTTTTCCATTCGTTGTCTGCTTGTTGTCGCCGCGCATGAACTGGCCATTGCAGCCGATAAGCATATCGGATCGCAAATCTCGTGAAGCCGATATTCCATTCGTTCCCATCTGGGCGTTCCGTTCTACGCCAACCTCCACTGGACAGAGTACCCTTCCGGCAACGGTCAATGGTTAACGGTTAGCAGTTAACAATTAACCCAGACTATCCATTGAAATGATTGATCCTCATCTTTCGAAAGTGGTCTCGTATGAACAGAAGCTATGAACGGAATGTGCGAAATGTGTCGCGAGTTAGACCTTCAGACGCCCAAGATTCTCTGGCCGTGCACGTCGGGAACTGGTCAAATGTTTCGTGCGGCTCCCTTAAGAACGGAGCTTCGATGCCAGGCGCCGCTCGGTTGCTGGGTGAACCGAGGACTCGCGAGGTACGCTCCGGCGCCGAAGCCTGGAATGGCACGCGATGGAAATGTATAAAATCCAAACCTAGACTTTTCAAGCTAACCAAGGCTGCCTTCTATCTTCCTAGTTCGGTGAGAACCGCGTTTCGTACCGGAATTAACGTATGGTTCTGCCTGTTTGCTCTCGCGCTGCCCGGGGTGGCGCAATGGCGCACGGGATATTTCATGCAGCGGGAAGCCGCAGGGCAAACCGCCGCGACCATCCCGTGGTCGAAATACACACACGTCGTTCATTCCGCGCTGCGGCCGGCGTACAGCGCTGGAGTCTGCGACTTGGATACCACCGAAGGCCTGCTTGGTGCCGCCAATATCGAGGATTTTGTAAACCACGCACACGCTGCGGGTGTGAAGGCAATTATCGGCATCAGTCAGGACGATACCCTCGAAGCGATCACTGCTTGCACAGCACCTCAGTATATCGCACAGTTCGTGGAGCAGATCAGAACCTTTGTCGCGAATACCGGTTATGATGGTGTGGACCTCGACTGGGAGAGCCCTATCATTACGCCCCAATTTCAGGACCTCGTTAGACGTCTTCGCACGGCACTACCCACAGCCATCCTTAGCGTCGCGGTGGGATCCGCCGACCGGTTCACCACTGCTGCCGTGCAGTACGATCTGGACCAGATCAACATTCGGGGCTACGATTTGGATTCTCGAGAGCTTGCTGGCAACCCGGTCAACTACACGTGGTACCATTCTCCAGCGCTTCAACGAACCAACACCCCAGACGAGGCGATGCGCATTCTGGTCTGGGACTTCGTGTATGCCGGGAACGCGTGGAGCAAACTCGGACTCGCCGTGCCGTTCTACGGCCGGATCAAGACAGGGTGTCTGGATGAGACTGGCACGACGGGCGTAACCGATTCGAACCATCCTTGGCTCGGTGGCACCGAATCCAGGTCCATTCCCTATCGTGACCTAGTGACTGCCACGCATTGGAGCCTGGGCGCTCACGTTTGGGACGAATCACACAGTTCCCAGTACATCCAAGACTTGAACGGAAGTTGCGCGACCGACACATTTATCCCTTCCGCTGGGCCGGACCAGTTGCGAGCCGTTGCCGGCCTCGTCAGGGCGACCAGGCTCGGCGGTATCGCTACGTACGGCTTGCCATATGAATACATGGCACGCCACGTTGGCGACGCCCGATATCCTCTTTCTACTGCACTCTACGATGCGATCATCGAATCGTATACAGGGCCCCTAACCACGCCGCCCTACACTTCCGTCGCACAAACCGCCACCAAACCTTCGACCTTAACGCCCATCTCACCTATCGGAGCCCAGACGACGCCGAGATCTGTTGGTGCACAGTCGTCGGCCACCTCAACATCGAAAGTCGCCACGTCCACTGGACAGACCTTTACGTACTACGTGGATTCCGTGAACGGCTTGGATTCCAACCCAGGGACGTTGGCCAAGCCTTGGAAGACCATCGCCAAGGTCAATTCCACCAAGCTCACTCAAGGGCAGTCCGTCGGCCTCGCCCGCGGCGGCGTGTGGCGCGAGGCGCTGAAGCCCGGGCAAGGTGGTTCCCCTGGAAGCCCAATTACTTATGGGGCCTACGGCGCGGGTGCAAATCCGTTGCTCGATGGCGCCGACGTCATAGCCGGATTTGTCCTATATCGTGGAAGTATCTACGCCAAGACCGGGTTAACTCTTAATCCGCTGCAAGTGTTCCAGGACAATGCTCGTCTCATCAAAAAGACGAGTATCGCAGCGATGGTTGCCGGTTCATATTATTGGGACGGCACGAATGTCCTTTATGTTTGGGCGACAGACTCCGCAGATCCTTCCGGACATACAGTCGAAACGAGCGGCGCCCGATATCAGGAAATTAACTTCAACGGCCAGTCGTATATCACAGTATCTTCTATAGATGTCACTAAGTCCGGCCAAACGGGTGTTGAATGGGGCCTGACATCCGGCTCAAATAATGTCACTGTTTCCAACTCCACATCGTCGTGGAATGGCCAAAAGGGCTTCCATATTGGCGGCGTTACCGTCTACGGCGGTCCCGTCGGAAACAATAACCTCATCTCCGATTCCATAGCGCACGATAACATTGCCGAGTCATTCTGGATTGGCGGCGGCACCAATAATGGCTGTCTCAGATGCGAAGCCTATAACGGTGCGATCGATAACGTCTCAAAGGGCTACAATACCTCAGACATTGGCGGGGTCCTTATAGGATCTGGTGCGATATCGAACTTTGTCAAGGACTCACAGATCCATGACATATACAAAGGCTACGCGCTAATGGTCGAACATGAGAACCACGCGAATGTGACAAAACCTGTCGGCACGATACTGTCTGGAAATACCATCGCACAAAACGCCGCCATCCTGGCTTCAGTTGTTGTCGAACAAGGGCAGGACAGCCTTTACGAGTACAACACCATATACACGAGCGGAGCAGGGGGAGGCACCCTAACAACTCTCAACAGTCAGGGCGGATACGCAACCGGGTCTGTGAGCGCCTCGTTTTATAACAACACTTTGTATCTTGGGGTCACGGCGTTTGGCAATGGTCTGGAATTAGATACGGCCTCCAATCCCATCTTTGAGAACAACATTGTGTTTACAGCTAACCCTGGAACCTGGAACGGATACATCGTCAGCTTGCCAGCTACCGGCGTAACTGGGCTAGTGTCAGATTACAACAATCTTTCGGATTCTCAATATGTAAGTGGGTCAACGTATGCCACGTCATTAGCCGCTTGGAAAACTCTATCAGGGCAGGATGCCCACAGCATCGATCTAAACCCATTGTTCATTGATGCACCCGGGCACAACTTCGCCCTGCAGGGAGGATCGCCCTGCATCGCGGCGGGAATCTTCATCAGTGGCCTGTCCACGACAAATCCACCGAACATCGGGCGCAACTGAGAGCATGGTGACGGCTCTACTCGGTGGAAGAATCCTGTTTCTTAGAAGAACACAAGTCAGCGCGCTTGCACGCTCCGAGAGTTCATTGTAACCCCTACTAAATCCGGTTGGGCGTAAAGATAGAGTAAATCACCTTACAGCAACCAACTAATACCTTGTAAGCTGTAAATACGTACGCCAAGCCGAAATACCGGTTGTTTGGAAGATACACCATGGCTGGGTATATCCAGAAGCTGTCTATCTCTTTTATGCGTCGCGCGCTAGTGCTGCCCATCACGTTACGGTACCTGAGTCCGATAATGGGAATCAATGCAAAATCAGTAAACTGGGTCGCGGCCAATACTAGGTGGAAATCAAAAACTGGGCCAGTCTTCGCAAACAGCGCCCGCCGCACCACAACCGCGCCCTGCTTCAAAGGGTAAGTCGGTGATAGGAAAACTGTCCAAAACATTTGGCGCCGTCCAAGCACGCTGCCGTACGACGCAAATGGAATGCTTTTTGTCTTGTAGACGTGCGAGTTTTCATCCATGTAGTCTACACGAGAGATCGCGACATGAACATCGAGGGAGCCCTCCAGGCTAGCCAACGCTGCTTGAATGCCGTTCGCTGATAGCACATCATCGTGGTCAAGAAAAAGAATGTACCGGCCGCGCGCGCACTCGAGACCGCGCAGATAGTTTGTCGACGCGCGTCCGGCGCGCCTATCGTTTGGTAAAAACCGAACCCTAGGCTCCGTTGCAGCAAGGTCGGCCACGAACGCTGCAGTTCCATCGGAAGAAAGATCGTCAACAATGATCCATTCGTAATCCACCTCTACAAGTGCAAGCACACTCTCCGTCGTTTCGTGAAAGAATCGCATAGAGTTATAGGTGGGAGTAACGATTGAAAGCAACGGTGAGTCTGTAGCAGTCCGAACTGTAGATGATGATAGCGACATGGCAGTGGTTTCGTTGAATTATGTCTCGCTACTTGTGTGGTTGTCGAGCTGCAGAGCCGAAACGGAATGCACAGTGTCGCCTATTTCGACTTTATGTGCCAGTGATGATCGTACGTTGTCGGCGTCTTTTCAGCACGTCCTCGTAAATATCAACTATTCGCCTGGTGACCAATGGGCTGTCAAATCTACGCACTTGGTCGCGTCCTGTCGTCCGTCGTGCTGTACTCAAAATTTGCTGAAGCCGCATCGCGAACTCGACGGGATCCGGACTACAGACATAACATCCGTCCGTGTTGCCGATGAGCTCTCTAACATCGCCGACATCTGTGGCAACGATTGGCAGATTACATGCCATAGCCTGCTTGACAACATTTGGAGACCCTTCCTGATACGAGGGGAACACGAGAGCATCGCAAGCGTTCATGTACAGAGCAAGCCGTGGCTGCGGTTCATTGTGAACGACAACGAGTTCCACACCTTTGTGCTCCTTTCTAAGATGATCGACCGCAGCCTTAGCAAGTGGAAATCGCTTAACCGAAACCGCCGGACTAGCGGCAAACAGGAGGTACTTGCGTGTCGGATCTAGGCCAAGCAGGGCCCTCGCGCGGTCTCGACCATCCAGCCTAAAGATGTCGAAATCAATCTCGTGCGGAATAACGTGTACGTTCGCCCCTGTAAAGTGTTCTTTCATTTCCCGAGACTGCACTATCACCGCGTCTACAAACCGGCCCAGTATACAGCCCATTCTGGCCAGACTTTTGCTAAGCATGGTTGTGGTACCCTGCTCATTCACGCGACCGAGGACATCGCTTCCGTGATATGTAACGACTAACGGCACCGTTGTCTGAGTGCGGGCAACCATGCCCACGTAGCCGAAGTGAGCGTGTACCAGATCGATCGGCTTCTCGCGAAGGCGACTATGCAGTTGCAGGATCGCTTTGGCGTAATTTAGCTTTCGATACCGCCCACTCAGCACCAACACTTCGATCTCGACGCCGGCACGTTGTAGCGCCATTGCTTGGGTCCGCACGAAAGAACCGAACGCAGGTTGCTGTAGCGTTGGCCAGATGGCGGTCATGATAAGAACAGTCATTACAATGCCTTTTTCCTAAGGGGCAGCGTTCCGTAGGTTACGGACGGCGCTGAGCTCCAGACTGTTATTGTGGGAACATATTCATCAGGGTCAGGCGCACGCATGAACACACCTCTTATTGTCCCCTCAAGTATAAAAGACCGGTGCACCGCGTGAAATATCGCACCACTGACGCTGCCAACACGTATCGCGTCCAGGACGAACGCAATCGACATTAACCCGCAGTACCCGGCGAGAGGTGTGACACTCTTGAGCATGCAAGATGAAATTCCGGAAGCCGCAGCCAACAGGATGGCCATGAGACCGGCCAGGCAATAGCCCCTTTCGCGCAAATACGGCAGCAGCAGCTTGTTTTTAACGCAGTATCGCAACGTCTGACCGTAACCTACAAATAATCGTACTCGGCGCCGCCTGACAAGCCAGGTCATTGTCCCCTTAGGGATCGTATAGTGTCTACAAGCACACGTGTTAAGTCGAACGACTCTATACCCAGCATGCCGGATACGCAGGCACAGCTCTGGCTCCTCATCCGAGATAATATACGGGTTCCACGATCCGACCTGTTCCAAAACAGAGCGGCGGAATATCGCGGCGTTACCGGCGTATTTAACGTCAGTCAGGCGGCTGCCGTCGGCCGCGGGGTAGTCGGTTGTTGGCGGCACCTCATGTGGCTTGGCGTTCACATTAATATCTATCAGCGATCCGGTTACCGCAGCAATTGTAGCGTCGTTTTCAAGCGCAATTAGCGCTTTATCGATGAAGCCAGGCTGCAGTTCCATGTCGCTATCCACAAACAAGACATACTTTCCGGTAGAATGACGGCAGCCGACCCACCTGCCGGCAGATGCGCATAAGGGTTGGCCGGCCTCAAGTCGTAAAATGGTTGCGTCATACCGCTCCACAATGTCAATAGTATTGTCTGTCGAGGCTGAATCGACATAGACGAGGTCGGTTAGTAACTGTGATGGCCTAAGTGTCGTTATAGACGCCAAGAGTCGGTCTATAGACCATGCAGCGTTCTTTCCGATAATCACAAACGATAAGTCGACCACTCTTCGTTATCTTTTCGATAAGTGCGTGCCGATTAGAGCAGAAAGCCATCCAGTCCTAACCACTTCCGCAAAGCATGGTTTGTCGTCCTGCGTCGCGCTACCCGCAGAAGAGTTGGCTCCCGCAACGCGGAAGAAACGCAGCCTGGACCGACGGTAGATGCAGGTTCGCGGTAACCCTACCGTAGGGTAATGCTGGGGGCCGATTGCGTGCTCACGCTAGGCCGCTCTTCGTATAGGACGCCGCTCGAAGATAAAAAGCTCATTTGCAGGGTTCCGTTCCGAACCCCCGAAGTCATGGCGCCCAGCAGTCCCCCTATCAGCCACAAAAGTCGATAAGCGCCATTCTCGCGGAACGGGTCGAACAACATATGGGCCATTACGCCAACAGCGGCTGCGGTCAAACCGAGCGCTAGCGGCGAGTACAGCGGATGCCTTGTGTTCGCGCAGCGAACGCCAGTATAGACTATCGCGATGAGCAACCACATGAATGCGACGAATCCCAACGAGCCGAGTTCAGACCACACTAGAAGATATTTGTTGTGGACCGTATAGAGGAACTCGCCCATGGCATGGCACCGCACGGCGTATGGGGCCATAACGAGAGGAAAATTATTGGCTCCGACACCTAAGATGGGATAATCCGCTATCATTAGCAACGCAATTCGATTCAGAGGCACACGCGATGCTGCGGAGCCACTATCGTCGCGAGTTAACCTGTCCTGAAGCACATTGGCAAGCGGAGCGCCGATCGCAAGAAGCATGACGATCAGCGCAGCGGCAGTCCGTATTCTATGTCGCTTGCCGCCAAACAGAACGACGATAATTGCCCCAACAACAAACGCTAGCCAACCGCCCCGTGAGCCCGTAGCAATCAGTGGAATTATGGCCACACTGAGCCCCGCGGCTGCTAGGAACTTGTCGGATCGCCGAACCTTTGCGCGCAGCACCGACAGAGCAAGTGTCATTATCATCGCCAGATATGGTGCGGCCTCGTTGGGAGAAGCAAGACTTCCACAGATCCGGCCGCTCCCCAGGAAGTCGTCGCGAACCTTGAGCCCCCAGAGCGTAAAGCTCCCCACCCAGCCGCCCGCTTGACCAAGCATGAGAACGCTCTCGAAGATTAGCCCCAGAAGAAGCCAACGGACTACGAAGAGGAAGTCTTCGCGCGATGCCACCGTGTGAGTGACGTACCAACAAAGGCAAAAGAGCCCAGCCACCTTCCAGACTTCAAACAGCGCGACCAGGCTGTCCTTAGCCACTAAAACTGAGAACACGTAGATCACCAGCAGCAAGAACGCTGGCGTGACGACGGTTTTGTCAAATGCGCGGGGCCTTGTGAATCCAGGCCCAATCACGACAATCAGGCAGAGAAGAGCCAGTGCGATAGATCCAAGCGAGATTTCAAAGCCTGAAATTGCCCCCAACTCCTCTATGGCTTCTTGCCGGGCAGCGTGTATGGACACCTGAAATGGTATATCCAGGAGCACCACGCAGAGCAATAGCAATTTCGGCACCGCCATAAGACGACTTGAGTGCACGCCACTCATGTTAATAGGACTCACCGCGCCCAGCCGCCCGAAACCGGTGCGGACATGTAGGCCTGTCAGCACCGGCGCAGGGTCGCAATATTGCACCGCTACGCTCCTTTCTTTCCGAGCAATCGTGAGTAGATGTCAAGAAGGCCGGACTCCGAGTTTTCCCAAGCAAGCTGCTCACGAAATCGATTTTGACCGAAGCGCCCCATGGCCTCTCTCCGATGTTCGTCCACAAGAAGTTCTCGCGTCACATCACCGAGCTTGGTGACGCTGTTCGGCTCGACGTACACCGCGCCGCCCTGCGCGGTCCGTCGGTGCTCCGTTAAGTCGAATGCAACGACCGGCTTGCCGCACGCTAAATACTCGATGATCTTATTCGTGGTCGATAAATCGCCATATTCCGTGCGTGGGTCCGGCGCGATGCAGAGGTCCGCCGTCATAAGATATTGGCGAAGTAGATCATCATCCTTAATGCGCCCCGTAAATGTGACCCATTCATGGAGGTTCAGATGCTCCGACAGATCCTTCATCCGCGGTTGTTCGGGGCCGCCGCCGATTAGTGTAAACAGCGTATCCTTCGGATACTGGTTTGCGTAGTGGCGGATAGCACTAAGCAAAAGGTCCACGCCATCCTGCGAGCCCATTTCACCCACGTAGACAACGACGTACTTTCGGTTTTGCCGCAGTTCCAGCTTGATCGGTCGAGTGTTAGACCACTCGAGTCGAGGCCCACTGCGAACAATGGTCACTTTTGACGGTTTCGCTCGCCCACGCCGTATGGCGATATCCCGATGTGATTCGTTCACCGCGATCACGGCTGCGGCCGAGCGGATCGTGAGGCGCTCCAACAGTAGCAAACCCCAATAGAACAACCTCAGGGGCCGATTTCCCTTCGCGGAGTACATTTCAGGGCACAAATCGTGATGATCGAAGACAAACTTCACGCCAAGTGGACGAAATAAAAGAGCGAGTGCAAAGTATGTGTCCGGGGGGTTGCATGCGTGTATGGCATGAAACGGCCGGCGCAAATAGATGAACACCGCGAGCACAAGTGTCGCGATCCAACAATACAGAAATTCGATCACAAACCCGAGCGCTGCCCTGTCCGCGTCGTGTAGCATTGCATAACGATAGATATCGATACCTTCGGACCGCTCGAAGCCCTTCGTGTACATTCTCTTTTTCGGACAGATCACCGAGACTTCATAACCTGCCCTACGGAGGCTGACGGCTTCCTGCCAGACGCGACGGTCAAAGGGCACTGGGAGATTTTGAACGATGATCAATATGGAGTTATGCGCTGACATTAGCCTCCTTGGGAGCACTCAGGTCCGATGGTGTGTGTGTATCGGTGGCGCGCACAGTGTTCGGCCGGCGGAACCCGCGACTTGCGGCAGGCTCGATATTGCCGGCACGCACACCGTCCTTTCAGCGTCGCTATTAGCTAGGATGTGTAGAAGCTACACATGTGCTGCGGGGGGATGCGAAGGGCCTTGATTTCCGCTTCCAGATCTTCGCCGTTCATGTCGACCAACCGCCCGCTATTGTCAAACTGCGGATGTACCATCACCTCGACGTCGGCATCTGTGTTTTGCAGGATGGCGGCGGTGTCCTGCGCATCGCCGAAATATTTGGTCCGCGCAAGACCGTGCATACATAGCCGTATGTTGTTCGCGCATCGAACGGCTCGCGCTACCGTTGTTCGCAGGGCTGACGACGAAGACCATGGAGGACCGCAGTTGCGGTTGAGTCTAATCGCTCTGATACCGAATCGTTTCACTAGACGAATAGCTATGGTAGAAATGGCCAGTTCGCTGTGGACACTGTGGTGTGAGTCCAAATGTGTAGGTGTAATACCTCCAGCGTAACACCTATGTATCTGAGCTTCGATCTCCGTTTCCAACGCCACTTCCTCTGTCGTAGTTAGTGCCAGGGTTCTCGTTCGCGGCAGCCAGCACCCGTCGGCATCGCAAAAGCGCGGGCACTTTTTGATGGGCGCGCTCAGCGGTTGACCCGCTGTGAGAGTCAAGTGCAAGCCGATGTTCTTGTCCAACTGACGCTGACGCGCGAGTTCGCAGGCTTCCTGAAACCCCGGCATATTGGCCATTATTGTTGTGCTGGAGACTATGCCCTTTTCAAACGCTTTCAAAATCGCTCTATTTATTTGGTGCGACGCGCCGTAGTCATCAGCATTCACAATTATTATTCGTGAGCGAGCTGAGAGCGAACCCCGTGATGTCATGGTGTCGTTTGCTTCGGCGCACGCACTATCGCGCTCCCGGTGCTCCACGCCACCGTCAGGCCGTGCGTTGTGTTGTGCGCACGCCCGGCGTCAGATGTGGGCGGAAAAGCTCACGCGGCTTGCCCGGACGAACGCCACTACTCTCATGGCAGTGGTAGTTACGGCACTTAGCAACAAAGCCGCGGCTGCACCCAGGACGCCATGTACGTTGGCGGCCGCGATGCCGACGGTAAACAAGATAGCGAAAGCTGCAAGGTTTATGATCGTGTCCATGCGCGCTGCATTCAGGGCAAATAGGCCGCGCGTGTACGGATAGTTGAATGCGCTAAGTAAGAGGTTCAATGCAAGGAGAGCAATAACCAGACCGTTACCAGTGTATGCTGCTCCGTACATTGTGGTGAGGATGCGCCCGCCACCGATGAACAGGAGGGCGGCCAGCGGCAGCAAGAGGGCGACTTCTATCATACTATCTCGATAGACATAATGGCTCAGTGCTCTTTTACCATTACTTGCATATATATGTGCGATCTTCGGGCCGATGTAGTTCCAGCGCCCGAGTAAGACGGGATTGAGAAGCGCTACGAGTCCGGAAGAGGCCGCCCAGATTCCGGTTACTCCAGCACCGTGGAAAACGGTTAGGAACCAAGGGTACAAGTACATCGCAACGGCCCATACCAGTCCACTTGCAAGAAGCCATTTCGCAAACTCCCAGTTGTGTTTTAGTCCCGGCAGCCAATGGCGATAATCCATGGACAAATGTGTGCGGTTAAGCGCAATCCACGCTAGTGCTACCAGCATCGAGATCGCACCCAGGAGTAGGTAAGTGGCAGATGCGGTGAGCCTTCCGGTACGCCAGAGCACGGTTATCCCAGCGGTCTGGGCGAGGCAAGCTCCTATATCTAGGGCGACGGCCGCTCCGATGTTCAAGTCCGCGAAGCAAATTCGCCGCACGAATTCCCGTAGACTGATGAATACCAGCATGCTCGCGGCGACATTTACTGTGGGGCCCACGCCTCGGGAAGCGGTATGAGGCAAAGCGAGTATTGTTAGGAACATTAGAAGGGCAATCAACACAGCGAGTACGACTTGCTGAACGAGCATGCTGCCGAGGTAACGATTTCGCTCTGTTTTGCCCATTGTGGGGGCGAATACGGTGTAGGGGGTAGTTATCAGTGCTTGCGACAATTGCGCGGCCATCATAGTAAGGGTTAGCCCCAGGGCGTACAAACCGAGCTCAGTTTTTCCGGCTACCCGGCCGATAACCAGGCCGGTCAAGAAGTTTGTTAGGCTCACCATGCCCTGGTCGCAGAGTGCTAGGACGCCCTTTGAACGCTCTGCGAAGGCGGAGAGTGTGGAAATAAACGACGGGGCAACCGAAGGCTTCTGCTCCTCAGTCGTTGCCGTGAGGTGGGTGGTCAGCGAGAAACGGTCGGGCGGTGGGGCGGTGACTGGGTATGAGCTATCGCAATTAGCCGATTTGTTAATTTGTTGGTTCACTGTGGACCTGAGATTCGCTACGGCGATCCACCGCTCATATCTGGACTCTCGAAGTTAAACAACTTTCTTCAAGGCCAAGTTGATTGTCTTGGGCGTTGTCACGAATTCTCGACTGGGCCATGAGGCCGAAGCGATTGCGCACAATCCGGGCCGGGTTGCCGACCACTACCGCGCCGGGCGGCACGTCTTTGGAGACGACCGCGCCGGCACCGATGATGCTGCCGGAACCCACTGTCACACCGGGCAGGATGATCGCTCGAGCACCGATCCACACGTCATCCGCGATGATCACAGGTGCCGTGGATTCGAACCCTTGATCGGTCATCGGGATCTCCACAGATGCAGTGCGGTGATTTGCACTGAGAATAAGGACATCGGGCCCCATCATCACGTGGGCTCCGAGACGAGTGCCGCGGTGAATTGAGGCGTTGATTCCGATGCCAGAATGCGGACCGATCGAAATGCTGCGTGCGTCTCCGAGATACGCGCCGCGTTCAATGTTCACGTGGTCGCCGCACTCAGCGAACAGCCGCCGGCAGACGATGTATCTAAGTCGACGCCACAATCTGCCTCCCGGCACCGTAGAGTCGGGCAAGTGACGTACGAAACCATAGTAAAGAGCTAGACGAAGTACGTGCTCGACGTTGGAGAGGTGACTCATACAATGCAGCTCCTTCGGCCTTCATAGCGGAGCCTGTATATTGGCGCTTACTAACGGACTGAGGACCCGTTTAATGTCGCCGCTTTAGGTCGCTCGCCGGTACTGGAAATATGGCGCAAATCAGCCCAAGTCTCATTCAGTTCACAGTGAGACGGGTGCGGGAACCTGCGCTGTTGACTTTGCCGGTTGGCTAGTGACGTGATAGGGGTCTTGGCGGGGCGAGTGCACGCCATCCTTTATCTCGGCCTAGCATAAGTGCGAACTGCGTAGGACTTGGAGACGAACAAAGACTTATAGGGCCAAAGAACTGTCTCGTTGGCAAGTGTAGGTTGGAGAACAAGCGAACTCATCCGCGAGATATCGGGCTGGGTTCACGAAGCGAATGGTCTCACAAACAGTAGCTCGCAGCTTCGAGGCAAGCGAAGTCGGATACGGAATGGCGACGAGTCTAAAGATTTAAAGCGGTTGTCCTTACCTTAGACAGCACCTTGCCCCTTGAGCACCGCAGGGATGGTTTTAGCCAGAATCAAGCAGTCGTGCCATAACGACCATGTGTCGATGTATAGGAGATCTAACGCGATCCAATACTGAAAAGTGGTATTACTTCTACCATTGACCTGCCAAAGGCAGGTCAAGCCCGGCTTTACGCTGAAGCGCCGCATGAGCGAAGCAGTGGCGAATTTGGAAACGTCCCGCTTCGGGAGCGGCCGTGGTCCTACCAAGGACATTTCCCCCCGCAACACGTTGAAGAACTGCGGCAATTCGTCGAGCGATGTCTTCCGAAGTAGCCGTCCGATGGGAGTAATCCTCGGATCGTTGCGGATCTTGAACACAGGGCCCTGCGCCTCGTTGCCGGATTCCAGCCCTGCTTGCAGTTTCTCCGCATCCGGCACCATGGTACGGAACTTGTACATGCGGAAGCGGCGTTTATGAAGGCCGTAGCGCTCCTGAGCGAACAGCACTGGACCTGGAGTGGTCAGCTTGATGGCCGCTGCAATTGCGAGCATAGGCAGTCCGAAGATGGCCAGCCCAATGATGGCACCCGCGACGTCGATGCAGCGTTTTACCAACTGCGGATAACCGTCCTGGACGACCTTGAGGCTGACGACGGGTGTGGCCTTGTCCGCTTCGAATTGCGGCCGGGCGAGCGACAGTTGAAAAATGTCGGAACGATATTTGGCCTCGACACCCGCGCGCTCGCAGGTCCGGATCGCGGTCTGAATCTGGTCGTAGCAGGATTTCGCGGGCAGAGCGATCAGCACCTCATCGACGGGTTGCTTCATCAGGATGGCTTCGAGGTCGTCCAGGCCGCCCAGCATTTGACGCCGGATAGGGGCGGATACAAAATGGGCATTGGGAGAGTCTACAAAGCCCAGAAAGCTCGTGAAGCCGCGGTTGGGATCCTGGAGGCGTTCATACATTGCCAAAGCGCGCGGGCCGCTGCCAACGATGATGACGCTGCGGCGTCCCCTTAGAGACCGGGCAAGCCGTCCGGCGAGGAGCCCGCCGCATATACATGCCAGAATCGCCGCCGGCAGAAAATACAAGGCGGTCCAGAAGGTGAATGCACCGCTCTGCGTGGTCAGCGGAAAGAACAAGGCAAGGACGGATACCACGGTGCACGCCTTGGTCACCTGCAGCAACTCCCTCCAGAGGGGTGCGGCCGGCGACGGCCGGGAAAGGCCGAATGCCCGGAACGCTATGGCACAGGAGAGCAAAAGGAGCGCGGCTAGAAGCAGGTTCTTGAGCGTGACCCGGATAGCCAGGAACTGACCGAATCCGCCGGGCATACGGCCCCAGTTGAGTGCGGTGAACACGCCGAGCAGCACCGACAGCACCACGGCAGCGTTCACGATCGCGTAGACACGCGCAGTTACCGGTTTGCTTGGACGATACATGGCGGGAATCTCCTTCGAACGTCGGGAAGATTATTTCAGCAGCGGGTTCGCATAGAGCCCGAAGTTCCCCCATTTGACGAAGCGTTCGATCTTGCTGACGCGGTTTTGGGGAACGATCAGCATGTCGCCGGGTCGCAAATCCGCAAGCGGTTCGGTGGCTGACGGGCGCATCGCGGCTTTGAGGTCTAAGATTTCGGTTTTGGCCAGATCGGAGCCTACCCGGCGGAAGAGGATGACTTGGGAGTGTTTGGCGCTGGCGGTTTTGAATCCGCCGGCCATGGCGATCGCCTGGACGGCAGTGACTTGGCCGCGCATCTCGAATCTTCCTGGGTTCCCGACTTCTCCGCCCACCACGAAGTAGGGTTTTTCGAATTCCTTCAGCACCAGGGTGATTTCCGGGTCCTTCAGTCGCCGGCTCGCTTTTTCGAGAATCGTGGACTTAACCTGATCCAAGCTCAAGCCTTGCAGCTTGACGTCACCTACGATTTGCAGGTTGACGAAACCATCGGGCTGGACGGTGACCGTTTGATCGAATTCCGGCGAGTAGCGGTAATGGACCTCCACGACATCGGTGGGCTGGAGCCGATAGCGAGGGTTTCGCTCGCCAAAGGAACCGGTCTGCCCAAAGGCCACGGCCGCGAAGATCAAGGAGAGAAAGAGACTATTGATTCGCACTGAAATTACCTCCGCCGCATCAGGATGCAGCCGGCTAAATCGACACCCCTCAACTGGAGCGCCTGCTGGTCGCGCTGGATCTGCTGTTTGGACGTACGCCCGGCTTCGACTACGAGGACTGTCGCGTCTGCCATGGCCGCGATTGTGGCGGTGGCCGGCGCCGTATCGACCGAAGGGCAGTCGAGCAATACCGCGTCAAACTCGCGGCGTAACGAGCCGAGCCAATTGCCGTCTGAGGGTGCAGGCGCGGTGGATTGAAAGAGCTCGACGGGCGTGCCAAAGGTGGAGGGCCAAAGGGACACGTTCGGCACGTGTCCGGGCCGGCAGGCAGTTGCGTCTGGAAACTGACTCGTCTGCAGTAGTGCGTCCACCTGGACGATCACTACGCGTTTGCCGGAGGCGGAAAGTTCCGCCGCGATTCCTCTACACGCCTCTGGACCACGGGACCCCCTAGCGCTGTCGACGACCGCTACAACCGAGTGGCTTTGGAAGAGACGGCGGATGAGGTCCAGGTATTCGCCGGCGCGGGGGACGGCTTCCAACAGCGCCTGGGAAGTGTTCTCGGAGGCGACTCTCTCCAGGATCAAGGAATTTCTACTCATATATACTCCGATAGTCAGAATCGGCCCAAGAGGAACGTGCAGGCCGCCAGCAGGGCCAGGCACCCGGCGATCCAGGCGGGTCGGAAGGACTGAGCCGTCTGCCCGAAGGCGAGGGGCAGCTCCAGGGTGGTTCTTGACGGCTTCGGTTCCGCGCCGCCGACCGTGAGGTTGAGGTCACGGAGGGCTTCGGCTATTTCATCCGTGCCTGCCTCGCGCTTGGCCAGAGCATACGCCAGAGTCAGCGAATTGAAGCAGATCGTATTGACGTTTCGCGGCATACCACCGGATGCGGCGACTATCATGTCGATCGCACCGCGGGTGAATAGGTCGATGGAACCACCCGCCGTTTGCAGACGATGGACGATGTAGTCGTGGATTTCGCGGCTGGTCAACGGTTCCAGGCGGGCAATTGCGTTGAAACGCTGGCGAATCTGCTCGCAATCCGGCTGCTTTGAGGGTCTCCGCCAGCCGAGTCTGGCCGGCCAAGACAATCTGCACCAGCTTTCCGGCGGGCGTTTCGAAGTTAGACAGCATGCGGATGGCTTCGAGTGTGTCGCGATGCAAATCTTGAGCTTCATCGAATACGACGACGACTGTCTTTCCAGTGCTTTCAGTTTTGACCAGGTACTGGTAAAACAACTTGTGGCTCGCCGCGGGAGACGCACCAGGCTCCAGACCCAAGGACGCGAGGATGGAGTCCAAAACAGTTGTACGGTCATAGTATGGGTTCGCCAAGTAGGCGATTTGGGCCTTGCCCTTCAGCATTTGGACCAGGGTGAACAGGACAGTGGTTTTGCCCAGGCCAGCGCGGCCCAGAAGCAGAGCAAAACCGCGGCGCTGCTGGATGGCATAGAAAAGTGTGGCTACGGCTTCGCGGTGCTGCTCCGTTTGGAAGAAGAAGCGGCGGTCGGGCGTGACACCGAAGGGCTCTTCGCGGAGGCCGAAGTGGGAGATGTACATGAGATCAGCTATACAGATGAATACGGATGGCCACGGCAGTCAGTCCCCGAAGGAAGTGGCCAAGACGGGAAGGCCGGTGATCTCTTCCAGTTCGCGCGGCTCCTCGACGGTATCGCGGAAGTATTCGGCCGCAAAGGCAACGCCAAGACTGAGGAAGCCTGCCAAGAAGACTCCTAGGGCCAGGTTCAGTACTACCTTGGGCTTGGACGGCACATGTGGCTGGACGGGGGTTTCAGCAATGGCGACGTTGGCGATTTTCACCTGATCGAGCGATTCGCCTATGCGTGCTTCCTCTGTCTTTTTGGCATACAGCAGGTAGTCGTCTTCGGCTTTTTTCTGCGTGCGGACCAGGTCGTCAAAAGCAGCGGTGGCGTTGCCTAGCTTCATCAGTTGCTGGCGATAGATCCACGACTGCCGGGCAAGGGTTTGGCGGCGGGCTTCTAATCCGGCCAGTTCGGCTTGCTGCTTTGCCAGGTCAATCTCCAGCGTCTGGTGGATGGGGTTAACATCGGTGGCCTGTTCGATGGCGGTCAACTTCGTGGCCTCCTCCAGGGCGGCCTGCGTGTCGGAAATTTCCTGGTCGGCTTCCAGGACCATGCGGTCATCGGAACGGAACTTCGCGAGGAGCAGGGTGCGCCGGTTCTGCAATTCGGCCAACATGGTATGCATGCGCTCCACCGAGTACTGGTTGGGCACGGTACGGCTCTGGGTTACAACGCGCGGTGCGGAAGAGGCGATCTGGCGACGACTATCGGCGATCCTTTGCGCGTACTCGCCGACGGCGGCTTCGGCTTCCATCAGCGCAGATTCGGATTCAGCGGCCTTCTGCAGAGTGACTGTCTTCTGCTCTTCCAGAATGACGATGTTTTCGCGGCGGCGGAAATCAGCGAGTTTGGATTCTGCGTCCTTAAGCTCGCTCTGGTAACGTTCGGTCTGTCCCTTGAAGAACTCGTAAGTACCGGGAGTGCCGTGGACCTTCAGGTGCGCTTCCAGGTACCCTTCGGCCAAGCTGCCAAGCACTGCGACGGCACGGCGGGGATCCTTATCGACGTATTCCACCTGGATGATATTGGCTTTCTTGACGGCGGATACCGTGAGATCCTTGTCCAGGCGCTTCACGGCCTTTTCGATGGCGACGGAATCGCGCTCTGCCGGATCCGATTCGGTCACATGCTGAAGCCGATCTAGTCCACATTTGGTGACGACTTGCCGGAGGAGGTTCTTTCCGGTGAGGAGTTCGATTTCAGAGTTGATATCGGCCTCGCTGACCTCGCTTCTATAGACCGGGCTGCCGTTGCTATCGGGCGATACGACTATGTCGGCGCGCTCGTTCTTCACCAGCACCTTCATGCGGGTTTCGTACTGCTTCGGCATGAGGAAAGTGCCGGCGACAACGCCAGCGACAACCAGGAAGAACACGATCAGTATTTGCCGTTTGTGGCGCGCGAGGATGGCGGCGAGGTCTTTCAGGGAAACGGTATTGGGGGCGTCAGTCGGGGTCATACAACCTCACTTTTGCGACGGGGATGAAGAGGGATCGGAATTTCGCAGAGCGGGTCCTGGAGGACAGGCGCAGACCAGGAGGTCTGCCCCACTTGGCTCGAGTTATACAACATATTTGTTTAGTTTGTTCACGGTTTCGGCCGCACCATGAGCGCGAAATGGGATTCGAGGGCATGGACCCGATCATCGAGTTCCGCGACCTTTGCGGCGCAGGCATCGTGGGAAGCAGCCGATCCGTTCATGATGCGTTGCAAGGCCAGGCGCGCGAGGTCGGAGACGTTGCGGGCGCCGTAGGTGCGATACTCCCTCTTCAGGCCTTCGTACTCAATCTCGGAGAGGCGGAGGCTGATCATTTTGCTTCTGTAAACGGAATCGGGCATGGGGGTAAGCTCTTATGAGGACGATTGGAGTTATCTAATCAAAGCGGCTTCCGCGCATGGCTCAATCATTAGCAGGCGCAGGCCAAGAGACGCATTCGTTCGGACATGGTCACGGCACGGGGACCCATGTCATCGGCGATGGGACGCGCCCAGTCGCGGTCGATTGCGACGGCGACGGAGCGTTGCAGCAGGCTGATGGATACCACCAGGCGATAAACCTTGTCCGCGTTGGTGATGATGCCTTCCACGCCTGCCAGAGGGCCGCCCTCGAGGTACACCCTGGAGCCGACGCGGAGAAACGGGTACGGTTGCGCGGCAAGCCCGGAACGAAGGATGGCCCTGACAGCCTCGATCTCTTCGTCGTCAATGGGGATGGGGGTCTTACCGGCACCGATGATTCCGATCACGCCGGGCGTGGTCAGGATGGGCA
>OBLW0100001285.1_pt1 | contig 21418 bp, 23 predicted proteins | sample 1520161 | NCBI WGS metagenome assembly OBLW01 (sample SAMEA3539309, study PRJEB22396) | soil metagenome | biome: tundra; feature: field; material: soil | place: USA | collected 2010-05 | depth 0.15 m | reverse complement strand
CGATCGCGAGGGCAGGAGACACATTGCGGCTGTTCGCAGGGGATGACTGGGCCGATGCGGTCCGGCTGCCTGCACGCCTGGCGGCTGCCGTCCTTATCGTGTCGCGTAGTAGTCCGCGACGGCTGTGAAGGATTTCTTCGGCTCCCACGCCATGTCCGGGTAGGTCGCGCCGTGCCGGCCGCGGGGGCAGGGCTTTACCAGGCTGAAGCTGTCGGTGTCGAGGTCGTGCGCCGGGTCGTCGCCGTGGACCCAGAGCGGGGCGGTGAAGGTGTAGACGAACGCGCCGTCGACCCCGGCCGTGTCTAGCAGCTCAAAGTGGCGGAGCAGGCTGCGGGCCTGGAGGTCCTCGTTGCGTTCCTGGACGGTCTTGACCCGCGGCCGGACGAGCCGTCGCGTCAGCGGCAGCAAGTGCAGCGCCATGGTGACGGGGTCCATGTTCGGGAGGGCCTCCGGACCGCTGCGGTCGGCGCCGGTGTAGGTGCGGAACCCGAACTCGGTGATCACCACCGGCTTGCCGGACGCCAGCAGCGGCTCCAGCCGTGGCAGGTAGCGGTCCTTGAACTGCTCCATCCAGTAGTGGTTGATGCCGATGAGGTCGAACATGTCCCAGTCGACGCGTTCGGCCGGCAACGACGCGTAGGTGACCGGGCCGTGGAACTCCTCGCGCACGGCCGCGCTGGCCCGGGCCAGGAAACTGTTCAGCGGCCCGTTGTGGGCACCGAACATGAGGACCTCGCGGAGCACCGGGATACGGGTGCGCTTGCCGTAGGTACGTCCGCTGATGATGCCGCGCATGGAGAGCGTCAGCTCGCCGCCCACGCTGAACACCAGCCGGCCCGGCCATCTGGCGCGGAGTTCCTCGGCGGCCACAGCGGCGCGCGCGACGTGGCGCAGCGTCGCGTCGGGGGACTTGTTCCACGGCTCCGGGCAGAACCACACTTCCAGGCCCTGCCGCAGGGCGGCCTCGGCCGCCACGGCAAGCCGGCTGGTGTCCCGGGCGCGGATCTCGACCGCGTTGCAGTGCAGGCCGGTCTTGACGATCTCCAGCTCGCGGCGCGCGAGCGCCGGGCTGTAGTCCGGCCGCCAGGTCACGCCCGTCATGCAGCCGGCGTCGTAAACGACGCCCTTACGCCTCATCGTGCGGTGTCCTTTCCTTCCCGCGGCCCAGCGACGCGTAGGCGATGCTTCTCACGCCCTTGCGGTTCATTGCCTGCTCCGTTCCTGAGATTTCGCGGCCCAGGCTGCGGTTTGCCCTGGCGTTCCGGGGTCGTCGCTGCCGCGGTGTCACGGCAGCTTCCCTGCCGTGCTTGCCCGGCGATGCCTACAGGCTTGCGGGCTTCATGGGATGCTCGTGCCGGCCGGGGCGGCCGTCCGGGCGGCTGGACTGCCGGAATGGCGCGACCAGCGGGCGCAGCAGACGCCAAGCACGATCATCCACGCGAATACCGGGTAATCGGCGACCCTTTCTGCCGCGCCGGCGTCGCCGAGAGCCCGGTGGGCGAAGAAGAATACCTCGCCGATAAGCCCGAGAACTCCCAGGGACACTGACAGCCGCTTTATCCACCGGTCATTATTCCCGGATATTGCTGATCCCAGCAGTATCATGGCGATGTTCGCGAGGATAATGCCGAGGCTGCCCAGGGAGTGCAGCCCGTAATTGACATTTCCCGGTGCCAGGCCGACGATGATCTTGCCGATTCCGGCCAGCGTGAACAGGGCGATTCCCCAGCGGGCAAGGCGCCTGCCCGGCCATACCGGCAGGGTCAGGTAAAGCCCGAGCAGCATGAGGATCCCGGTTGCCGCGAAGGACGCGTTCATTAGGGTGTGCAGGGGCGAACAGTAGTATCCGGGCTGCCCGGCGATGGTGATCCTGCCGCAGGCCGTTACCCCGAGGTCGCTGATCGCGTTGCCCGCCAGGCTGTAATCAGAGCCCTTCCATGCTGCCTGCGCGATAGCCTGAGCCGCGAAGAATTCAAGCGTGGCCATCCAGCATGTCCCGCCGGACATAAGCCGCCACGCCGTAGTCTGCCTCATTCCCGCCGCGGGAGATCTTTGTGTGCGCTCCACCGTCCTTGCCTCCTTCATGTCCTGAGATGAGTTCAGCCCGGAGCGCGCATGCGGGGGCCTGTCATGATGGCATGCGCGCATGCGTGGGATGCCTTGCATGAATCCAGGAGGCGCCGCCTCCGGAAAAGCGGGATAACCGCGGGGCTGATGCCGGGATCGCGGCCGGCTATCCGGCGAGCATCTTCTGTATGGCCTGGCGGGTGACTCCCAGCTCCCGGGCGATCTCGGCCTGGGAGAAGCCTTCGGCGATGAGGCCGCGGAGGATGTCGCGGCGCTCGGCGTGCAGCTGCTGCGCCAGGCGCGTGTGCCGGACGGCCTCGTCGCGAACTTCCCTCAGGCGCTTGAAAGTCTCCTGGTGTGCCGGGGTGTCGGCCTTCTTCTCTGCCACGCCCCCAGTATGACAACTAGGGGTTGTCGTGTCAAGCGGGGGTTGTCGTGTCGTCCGCACTCCCCGATCCGGTGCCGGGCATAGGCTCACGGCACCGGCGGCGGCGGATTCTCATCGAAATGGCGCAAGCGCCAGATAGGCGTCAGACCTTATGAGAAAGCGCCATTTAGGATGAGAACCTACATTTACGAGTGCCAAGTAAGTATCACGAGGAACGCGCCGGCGATCATGAAGGGGCCGAAGGGGATCTGATGCTTCCTCGTCGCTCGTCTCGAGGCCAGCAGCGCGATGCCGTAGACGGCGGCGAGCAGGAACCCGGCGAAGCCACCGACGATCAATGCGGCCCAGCCTCGCCACGCCAGCATGGTCCCCAGGCCCGTTGCGGCCTTGACATCGCCCATGCCCATCCCGGACGGGCTGATGAGCGCGAGCACCAGGTAGAAGCCGGACAGGGCGACGCCACCCAGGACCGACTGGGCCAGGACATGCCAGTTCCCGCCAGCCGCAGCCGCCGCGAGCAGGAGCAGCGCGGTGCCGGCGAGTGCCGCGCCGGTGAGCACGTCCGGCAGTCGCCGCACCGCGGCGTCGATGAACGCGAGCGGGACGGAGCACAGGGCGAGCCAGCAGGCAGCGGCCAGGACCAGGCCGGGATGAACCCGCGCGGCTAGCGCACCGAGCAGGAGCGCCGTGGTGGCCTCGACCGCCAGCGGGGGCGGCCCGGTGCGCAGGCCGCAGGCAGCGCACCGGGCGAGCGGGGCACGAGCCATCTGCCGGACGGCTAGGAACTGCTGGCCGCAGGCCGGGCAACCACGGAGCGGCGGCTCGCCTGCGGGAACGGCGTAACGGACGACGACGGCGCGCTGTCCCCAGCCGGCAAGAAGGCCGGCCACCGCCAGTGATGCCACCAGGAGCAGGTTCACGGCCTGCCTTCGGCACCGGACGAACGGCCGGCGCTGGGCCGGAAATCGGGCATGCCCAGATGGGTGACCTGGTGCCGGGCCGCCATCTGGTCCATGGCCGCTAGTTTCTGCCCGGCGGCGGCGATGCTGACTTCCAGCCCGGCGATCTCCCCGCCCCAGCCTTGCTCGCGGGCCTCGGCGACGCGGGCGCGCAGGCTGGCCAGGATGTCCTCCAGCCGGTGCCGCTGGGCGGGATCTGGGCGCGGGGCCGGGCAGCGGATGCAGGCATGCTCGTGGACACAGGGGGTGCCGAAGTCGCGGGTGCACACCCCGAGCTCGACCTTGCGGAGCTCGAAGTGGCCCAGGAACTCATCCCACTCGGCGGGGCTGAGGTCACGATATTCTTCGCCGGGGCGCAGGGTGCGGCGGCGGGCGATGAACGCCCGGTGGCCGGTGATGACGTCCTCGGGGTAGATCGCTAACGGCACCGTCGGATATTGGAACTGTCTGAATGCCTCTGTTCTGGGCTGCATGTGGCTGTCCTGATCGTTCAGAGTGGGGCCAGGATCATGAGGATCTCGTCGCGGTTGTCGTCTGGGCCGAGGCGGAGCGCTCCGGGCCACCGGCCGATCTCCTTCCAGCCGAGTCGTCCGTAGAAGTCCTCGAGTCCGACGCCGGCACGGGCGGCAAGGTGGAGTTGTTCCAGGCCCATGTCGTCGCGGGCGATCTGGCGTGCGCGGTTCATCAGGGCTGTTCCGATACCGCGGCCACGGAAGTCGGTGTGGGACTGGACGTGGTTGACGGTGCCCCAGTGCGTAACCACGGGATGGGGGTCACGGCGGATGCTCATCCAGCCAGCGAGAACCCCGTCGATCGTGGCGAGGACAAGTCGGCTGCGTTGCGGGGCGAGGCCGGCGATGAGTTCCCGGGCGACCGGCGCGACATGGGTGACATCGACGGGTGGAAAGGGGAATCCGACGGCTCCACCCGCGTTACTGACCGTGATCCAGCAGGTAATGAGTTCCTGGGTCAGCTCGGGGCTGATCTGGTGGGGGCGGCTGATCTGCTGAAGGTCCGGGGAATCGTTGCTGGTCATAGGCCGAAGCTTTCCAGAGGGGTCGGACACGTTTATTTCTGTCCCTCGCGCTGGGGAATACGTCGGCTGACGTCGGCGGCGTAGGTCATCCAGTCCCCGGCAGCCGCTTTCTGCCACTGGACGGCGACCTGGATGTGGATGCCGAGCATACGGGCGAGGATCGCGGCGGGGAGTTCGGTGGCGAGGATGAACAGTGCGGTGGATCTGGCCTGACGGGGGTGCAGGCCGATGTTCTGCAGGCGCATCCCGAGTCGGTCGTCGCCGATGGGCTGGCCGGGGCGTCCGCCGGGGAACAGCCAGGGTGTGGTGTCGGGGCGGCCGATGGTGGCGTGACCTTGGCGGGTGGCGACGAGGTCACGGACGAGGCCGGCCACGGGTTCGGGAAGTACCACTGGTGAGGTGCCCAGCACCACCTTGACCTGGTCGCCGTCATCGTGGACGTGGTCGGGGGTGAGCTTGACGATGTTGGCGATGCGCTGGGCGTAGAGGAGCAGGAGCAGCCCGGCGACCCGGTCGGAGACCGTGAGCTTGTCGTCGTGCAGGAGCCGCCGGGCGTCGCCCCAGCGTTTCTCGCCGTCGTGCGGGCCGCGAGGGCCTTCCCAGCGGACGGCGCCGAAGGTCAGGTGGCTGGCGTGCCGGTGGGTGACCGACCAGCGGACGAAGTGCGCGGTCTCGTCCCGGTAGGTGAGGTCATCCCCGGATGCCCATCGGTCGAGGTCGGGCTGGGCGCAGGAGGACAGCGTGAGGTCCTGGGCGGTCAGCCAGTCCAGGAAGCCGGTGGCTGCGGTGACGTGGCAGCGGACGTTGAGGATCTGTAGGTGGGTGGCGTGGGCTGTGCCCAGCCGTTGCCGGAGTCTGCGCAGGTGGTGCCAGATGGCGTAGCCGAGCAGGATCCGCCGTTCGTCTGGGTCCTTGCGGGTATCGAGGGCGGCGGTGATCCACCGTTCAAGCTTCACCAGCCGTTCATCGCGGCTGGGCAGCGTGCCGATGGCGACCAGGACGCTGCGCATGTGAGCGATGGTGGAGTTCCAGGTCCCGCCGGAACAGCAGCCCGAGGTTGCGGGCCAGGTTGTCCAGCGAGGTGTAGTCCACCGCGGGCCTGCGGACCGCGAGGTAGTCCACCAGCAGGTCGCGGACGGGCGCGCACTCGATCTGGTAGCGGTCGATCAGCCCGGCGCAGCTGAGCTGGCCGCGGCGGGTGGCGGCCATCAGGTTCGGCGGCGCGTCCGGGCCGAACACGCCCGTCTCGAACAGCAGGGCGTAGAACAGGCCGCCCTCGTTCATCGTCTTGCCGCACTCCCGGCGGGTGCGCCAGTACCAGGCGCAGCCGCACCGGCAGCACCCGGTCACCCGGTGCCTCCACCACCGCCCCGGTCGCCGGAACTACCCGCCGCCCGACGTCCCGCAGCCCGGATTCCCCCATCGGTGTACCCCCACGCTCGCCGACCTGACGGTCACAGGGGAACACATCCAGGACTGCAACCGTGGGATGCCTAGGCACCGCTCAGGGCCCTCAAGCTGGGAAAACAGCCACGCTCCGTGACGTCGGCCGCCTGCGGAGATCGCCGCCGTAGTTCGGTCAACAGGTCACCCCAGCCCATCCCGGCCGGGTAGATCACCGCCTGCAGCAGGTAGAACAGGCCCACCGCGACCATGCCGATCAAGGCGTCGAGGACATGGCGGCCGCTGTCCGCGGTGCCGAGCGCGGCCAGGCCGAGCAGGACCAGGGCCACCGGGTAGGACGTCAGGGTGAGGGCGTCGGGCAGCCGATGGTGCTGAATGTCGATGATGGCCAGGGCCACGCCAACGGCCGCCAGGTAGCAGAACGCGGGCAGCACCCGGCTGACACCCAGCCGCAGGGCCAGCGCGGCGAACGAGACGGCCGTGACCAGTTCGGCGGCGAGATAGCAGCGGCCGAACGGTTCCCCGCAGTCCCGGCACCGGCCGCGGCGGCGCAGCCAGCCCGCCACCGGGATCATGTCAGCCGCACGCAGCCGCGCAGCGCACCGTGCGCACTGCGGCGGCCGGAGCAGGCTCTGGCCATGCGGAACTCGCGCGATCACCACGGCGAGCCACGAGCCGATCACCAGGCCGACAGCGGCTGCGATCACCGCTGACACCCAGCCCGGTATGTCCATAATGCTCCATTATCCCGGTATGTAACTGGTTATCCGGCTAACCGGCACGGTCCGGCTCATGCCCGGCCTGACCGGGGGATTTACCTCTTTGATCATGATTTCGAGTTCATTGCCTGGCGTCGTATCGGTAACAACTGCTGCGGATTTATCCTGGCGGTCGGTAAATTATTGGACGTTTCCCTGCGTGCGGGGAACATCGGTACTGGGCGGCCATCGGACAGGCGGCCATTGGAGGAGCCATGGGGAGCCGACCGGCACCCGCGGCCATCCTCATGGCCGCGTGCCTGCTCAGTGCCGGCCTGCTGGGGGCCGTGGCCTGCGGCAGCACCACGGCGGCCACGTTCCGCCCGGCAGGCAAGATCGCCACGGGGGCCCCGGCGCCGGTCCAGGCGGGCGCGCCGGGGTTGCAGGCATTCCCTCTGCCGGCCAGCCTGCGGGTGGTGTTCGACACGCCGCTCCCGGCGGACCAGGCGCAGGCCGCCATCATGGTCGCCGACGAGAACTACCAATTAGCCTTCTACTACTCTCTGTCCACCGGCGGGAAAGACCGCACTTACACGCACTATGCCAGCGCCATCCCGCAAGGCGGCGGCGGGTCACTGGCGCAATTCACGCAGCAGGATATCGCGCACTATGTCACCGGGCACCTCAGCCGGAGCGGGACGATCCGGTTCTTCGACGGCAAGGTTATCGAGGATAAGGGCGCCGGGGCCGAGCTGCAGTATTGCGTGGACCAGTCGCAGTTCGACTCGGTCAATACCCAGACCGGCAGCACCACGACGTTGAAGAACCCCTACTACCTGGAACAGGATTCCCTGGTCCGTGAATCGGATGGGTCATGGCTGGTCACGTACACCTACGGCTATTACCTGCCGAACCAGCAGGCGGAGGAGTGCGTGCCATGAGGCGGTTCGCGGTTGTCATCGCGTGCGCGATCACGCTGGCTCTGCCCATGGCCGGCCCGGGCATCGCCGCGGCCGACACCTGGGGCGGGTGCCAGGGGAACACCTGCACGGTCGGCATCGACAAGATCGCCAACATCATTCTCACCCAGGATGGTGTTCGCCTCCCATTCAACCTCAGCAACCTGAACGTCAACGTGCCAGCCTGCTGGATGGCGCCGGGCTACTCGCAGGCCCAGATGCTCTCCGTGCTCGCGGGCCTTGAGCAGGCCGTGAAGGCTGGCGGCGGGACCCCGGCCGAGCTCGGGTCGCTCCAGCAATACATCGCAGAGGTCCGCGCCAACTCGTCCACCAACGGATCGTGGTGGATACCGGAGTACCTGAACACGCCGGCCGGGATTGCCTGTCTCGCCAACCTGCCGCCATGGGTATGGGTGCCGGCCGGCCAGGCAGCCCCCGCCGCTGACAACCCGCTCACCGCGCTCGAGCTCGCTGAGCTGGCCAAGGCGGCGCTCCGGGTGCCCAAGCTGAAGCTCAAGCTGAGCCCGGCCGGGAAGACGTACGTGAACCTGCCGACCTTCCTGTGGACCGGCAACCCGGCGCTCATCACGGTGACCGCGACGATCCCCGGCTACATGTCCGTCACCGTGACGGCACAGCCCGGGCAGCCGCAGATCGCCCCCGGCACCGCCAACGCGACGCCCTACACGAACTGCGGTCCCAACGGCTCGCACTACACCGCGAGCTCGCCGCAGGTGACCGGGGCGGGTCCGGGCTCCCAGCCGGACTGCGGTGTCGTCTACCAGGCGCCGTCCACGGCGGCGCCACTCGGCTACACCATGCAGGTCACCGTGCCCTGGATCGTCACCTGGACCGGTAACGGGGTGCTGCCCGGCGCTCCGCCGCTCCAGGTCGGCGCCATCCGGGTCCCGGTGAATGAGATCCAGAGCCTCAACACCGGCGCTCCCTAGGCCGCCGGTCAAACGGCGCTGAACCGTGGCCGGCCGTGATCCGGCCGGCCACGAGCATGCCGCCGCCCAGGTGTCCCGGCGGGCGGCAGCCATCGGCTCGCCGTCCCGTCCTACCGGCCCGCTACCGCCCTGCTATCGGCTGGTTGCTCTGAGCGCCGCCACGTGTGCTCAGCGATGCCGCCGAAATGCGCGAGGTTATCCATCAATATTGCGATTTATCAGTCATTATCGGGCTGGCCAATCAGGCGGGTCCGCAATGACGGCGACGTAATAAGGATGTGGCGTTGCAGTCTGATTGGCCGGATTAGCTCTATAAGGCGGCGTTCTGGCGGGATACCGTGGCTCACGCCCACGTACGGCCGACCCAGGCCATGCGCAGGTACCGCCAGCAGGGAGAAGTTGCCGCAATGTCGAGTGACCGGGGCACCATGCAGCGCGGGCCGGCACCCGGGATCGACCAGCAGGGTGCCTGGCCGCAGCCGACCATGCCGACCGGGCGGCGGGTGCCGAGCGCTCCCAGGGAGCGCAAGCCCGCTCTGGCGGCTCTCGCGGTGCTGCTCATCCTGGGTGGCGCGTTAGGCGCTGGCTTCCTGGTCCTGCAGAGCGGGAAACGGGTGGCGGCGATCGAGATCTCCCAGCAGATAGGGGTGGGCCAGCAGATCCCGCTGAGCGCCATGCAAGAGGTCCAGATCGCTTCCGGCACCGGTCTGAGCTACGTGCCGTGGAGCGAGGCTAGCCAGGTCGCGCAGTTCTACGCGGCCACCGCGATCCCACCGCGGACGCTCCTCACCAACGCGATGGTCGGCCAGGCCGGCAATGTGACCGCGGGCAAGGCGGTGCTCGGCCTGTCGCTGAAGGATGGCCAGGTTCCGGCCCAGTTGCAGGTCGGTGATCACGTCAACATCTACCAGGTGAGCGACGCTCCCGAAACCTGCCCGGGATCATCGGGCAGCATGCTGGCCAGGGACGCCGTTGTGCTGGACATCACCAATCCCGCCAGCTCGAGTAGTTCCGCCGTGGCGGATGTCCGGGTGGCGGTCGACCCGGCATCGGCCGGGGCGGTGGCGTGCAACTCAGCGAACGGTATCGTCGGCCTCGCGATCCTGCCGGCCGGCGGCGGCACCGTGTCCGCTCCCGCGGCCCGCACGGCTCCCGCCGCCTCCACGTTCCCTGCATCCCCCACAGCCCAGCCGAGCCAGACCCCGGGCACGACCACGCCGGGGGGGCAGGCATCCTCGACTGCGTCGCCGGGTACCGGGACCGGCTGATCGATGGCGCTGATCGCGGTAGCTGCCGATAAGGGGGCACCTGGCGTCACGACCGCGTCCGTGGCGCTGGCGGCGGTATGGCCGCGGCCGGTGCTGCTGGCCGAGTGCGATCCCGCTGGCGGTGACATCGTCTACCGGCTTCCGGGCGCCGACGGAACGCGGCTCGACCCGAGGCGTGGCCTGCTGAGCCTGGCGGTGGCCGCGCGCCGCGGCCTCCAGCCCGACCAGGTCTGGGAGCACGCGCAGAAGCTGCACGGCGGCCTCGACGTGCTGGCCGGGGTGACCAGCGCCGAACAGGGCGCCGGGCTTGAAGCCCTCTGGAACATGATCGGCGGCCTGCTGTCCAGGATCCCGCAGGCCGATGTGATCGCGGACTGCGGCCGGATCGGCCGGGACGGCCCGTTCTATGACCTGCTGGCCGAGGCCGAAGCGGTCGTCCTGATCACCCGGGCCAGCGTGGCGGAGGTGGTACGGCTGCGGGACCGGGCGACTGCCCTGGCGAACGGCCTGCAGAGACGCGGCCGGCCGGGAGCGCGGGTGGGCGTGGTGGTGATCGCCGACCACAAGACGTTCAGGACCGCCCTGGCCGAGGTCCGGCAGGTGATCGGCGACGGACGGAGCCCGGCGAGCGTCATCGGCGGCCTGGCTTATGAGCCGAAGAGCGCCAGCCAGTTGCGCGGCCAATGGGGCGGCAAGCTCGACAAGTCCCTGCTGATCCGGACGGCGCGGGAAGTCGCCGGGAATCTCCTTGGCCAGCTACCCGATGCTCAGCTACCCGGCGATCTGCTGCCGGACACTCAGCTATCAGGCGTCCGCCTGCCTGATTCCCGCCTGCCTGATTCCCGCCTGCCTGATGCTCAGGGGCCGGAAGCCCAGCCGTTCGAAGCCCAGCCGTTCGAAGCCCTCCCGCCGCGCCCGGCCGCGGCGGGAACCGGTCTGGAGGTGACCGATCACCCCGGGCCGCTGTCCGGCCCTCCTTCCGCCACCGTGCCCGGCGTTCCTGCCGCCCGGCCCGGCGATCCGGGAGGGTGGTGACGGACAGTGGATCATGGTGTGGTCAAGCGGCTCCGCGGCCAGGTCGGCGACCGGCTGGCCGAGCAGCGGCGGCTGGACGCGACGGCCGGGATGCCGCCGATGACCGCCGAGGATGAGCGGCAGTTCGCCCGCGCCCTGATCGCCCAGGTCCTCGAAGATCACGCACGAAACGAGATCACCGCAGGCCGGGCTCCCTCCAACGCGCAGGAGGAGGAAGAACTCGCGTCGGCCATCCACGCGGCGCTGTTCGGGGTGGGCCGGCTGCAGCCGCTGCTCGAGGACCAGGAGATCGAGAACATCGACATCAATGGCTGCGACCGGGTATTCCTCGGCTATGCCGACGGCCGGGAGGTGCTCGGCGAGCCGGCCGCCGAGAACGACGACGAACTGGTGGACCTGATCCAGGCCCTCGCCGCCTACTCGGGCCTGTCCAGCCGTCCGTTCGACACGGCCAACCCGCAGCTGGACCTCCGGCTTCCGGACGGATCCCGGTTGTCCGCGGTGATGGACGTGACGCTTCGGCCAGCCGTGTCCATCCGCCGGGCCCGGATGGGCAAGGTGTTCCTCTCCGACCTGGTGGGCAACGGAACGCTGCTGCCGGAGGCCGCCGCCTGCCTGGCCGCCGCGACAGCCGCGCGGAAGAACATCATGATCGCGGGAGCCACGAACTCGGGGAAGACGACGCTCCTGCGGGCGATCGCGAACCAGATCCCGCCGAGCGAGCGCCTGATCACCGTGGAGCGGGCGCTGGAGCTTGGCCTCGATCACTTTCCGGAATTGCACCCGAACGTGGTCGCCTTCGAGGAGCGCCTGCCGAACATGGAGGGCCAGGGAGCCATTTCGATGGCGGAACTGGTCCGCCGGTCGCTGCGGATGAACCCGAGCCGGGTCATCGTCGGCGAGGTGCTGGGCGACGAGATCGTCACCATGCTGAACGCGATGACCCAGGGCAACGACGGCTCACTGTCGACCATCCACTCGAACTCCTCGCTGGAGGTGTTCAACCGCATATCCACCTATGCGATCCAGGCCGTTGAGCGGCTCCCGGTCGAGGCCACGCACATGCTGATCGCGGGGGCGATCGACTTCGTGGTCTTCATCGAGAAGCGGAACGAGTACTCCCGCGGTGGGCGGCTGCGCCGCTTCATCAGCAGCGTCCGCGAGGTCACCGGGATAGACGGGCGGGTGCTCTCCAGCGAGGTCTTCTCGCCAGGTCCGGACGGCCGGGCCGTGCCGCACGCGCCCGTGTCGTGCATGGCGGAACTGACCGAGCACGGCTACGACCCAGCGAGGGGGCGGTGGTGACTGCCCTGTCTGCCCCGATACCACTGCTCGCCGTGCTGATCGGCGCGGCCGTCGGAGGCGCCCTGTTCCTGCTGGTCGTCGCGCTACGCGGGCTGCCGCGCAGTCCTCCGGGCGTCCGGTCGCAGCGTCTGGAACACCATTTCCGGGAACTGATCGGAACCCGAGGAGCGGTCGCGCTGATCGCCGCGGTCCTGGTGCTGATCGCCACTCAGTGGGTGGTGGCGGCGATCGGCGTCGCCCTGCTCGTGCTGAGCTGGCGAAGCCTGGGCGGGGCCGCCTCGGAACGCAAGGCCATGACCAGGCTGGAGGGCCTGGCGATCTGGACGGAGTCGCTGCGGGATACGATCGCCGGCGCCGTCGGCCTGGAGCAGGCGATTCCCGCGTCCCTCCGGGTGGCCGCACCGTCCCTGCTCCAACCGCTGGAGCGGCTGGTGGGTCGTATGCACACCCGGGTGCCGATGCCCGACGCATTGCGCATGTTCGCCGACGACCTCGATGACCCAGGCGCGGACCTCATCATCGCAGCGCTGATCATCAACTCCCGGCTTCGCGGACCTGGCCTGCGGGATCTGCTCGGTGCGCTGTCGGCCTCGGTCAGGGAGGAACTCGACATGCGGCGCAAGGTCAACGCGGAGCGCCGGTCCACCCGGCGCAGCGCCCAGATCGTGGTGGCGATCTCCGTCGGCCTCGCTCTGCTCCTCGGCATCTTCAACCACGGCTACGTGCAGGTCTACGACAGCGCCGCCGGTCAGCTGGTGCTGGTCGTGATCGTCGCACTCTACGCGGCGGGATTTATCTGGATACGCAAGCTGGCCAGGTTCGATGTGCCGGAACGATTGCTCAGCGCGCTGCCGGCCGATACGGCCGCGGATGCCGGCGACCCAGTCCCGGCTGGGCGGGGAGGCGTGGCATGACCGCGGCGCTGATCACCGGGTCGGTCGCGGGCCTCGGCCTGTTCCTGCTCGTGTTCGCGCTGATTCCGCGCCGGGCCAGCCTGGCCCGGCAGATCGCCGCGTTCGACTCGCGCCGCTCGCCGCTCGGCGGGACGATAAGCCGCTCCACCAGTGAGCGGGAGAGCGAATTCAGCCGACGGCTCGGCCAGGCGCTCGCGGCGTTCTGTGCGGAGCAGGGCTGGGAGTTCCCCTCGCTGCGGGCCAACCTGTCCCTGATCGGCAAGTCCTTCGAGAACTATCTCGCCACGAAGGTGCTACTGGCCGTATTCGGGTTCCTGATCGGGCCGATCTTGCTGCTCTTGCTCGGCCTGGCCGGGTTCCACCTATCGGTGGTCATCCCGATCTGGCTGGGCCTCGTCCTGGCTGCGGTGTTCTTCCTGCTGCCCGACCTGGAGGTCAGGCAGAAGGCGAATGCCCGCCGACGGGACTTCCGGCACGCCATCGGCGCTTTCCTCGACCTCGTGTCGATGAACTTGTCCGGCGGCCGCGGCGTCCCTGAGGCGCTGATGGCGGCCAGCGAGATCGGCACCGGGTGGGCCATGTCGCGGATCAGGGAGGCGCTGGCCAGCGCGCGGATCGCCGGCCTGACGTCGTGGCAGGCGCTCGGCGCGCTCGGCGAGGAAGTCAGGGTCGACGAGCTTCGGGACTTGTCCGCCGCGCTGAGCCTGGTCTCGGAGGACGGAGCCAAGGTGCGCGAGTCGCTGGGGGCCAGGGCGACCAGCCTGCGCCGCCGCGAACTCGCCGACCTCGAGGGCCAGGCCGGGGAGAGGTCACAGTCCATGCTCGTCGCGCAGATGCTGCTCTGCGCAGGATTTCTGGCCTTCCTTACGTATCCAGTGATCGGGGTCCTGCTTGGGGCATAGCGGCGAAGCGCGCAAATGGCGCGAGCGGAAGCAGCGGAATAGTGGAGGTATGAGATGGGTAATCTGAACGGGTCACTGACATATCTGAGGGCATCGCTCGGGACGCGGGTAGCCCGGCTCCGGGTCGCGCTGCGTGACAAGGATCGCGGCGCCTCGGCGGTGGAACTCGCTGTCATCACGGCGGTGGTGCTAGGGATAGCGATAGCCCTGCTGGTCGTCATACAGAATTTCGTGACGAATGAGAGCGGTAAAATCACCGGCGGCTAGGCGATATCTCAGTAGAGCCATGATGCTATTTCGAAGAGTCCGGTTGGTGCTTCGGGCGGCGCGGTCTGACCGGGGCTCGAACGTTGTTGAACTTGCCGTGCTGGCACCAGCCCTGATGCTGATCTGCATGCTTATCCTGCAGTTCGGCCTCTGGTTCAACGCCCGGCAGGCCGCGCTCGCCGCAGCCCAGGCCGGGGCGTTAGTAGCTCGTGAGAATGCTGCCACGAACTCTCAGTGGGCCAGTGCGGCGCAGGCCGCGGCCACGAAATATTACACGGAACTCAACACCAAGCTTCTCGGCAGCCTGACCGCTAACGCTCATGGAAATCCGCGGACCAATGTATATGTCACCGTGACCGGCCCGCTGGGCTATTCCGTATTTCCTTTCTTTAACCTCCACTTGACGATTTCAGCGACCGCGGGCGGCCCGGTGGAGTGCTTCCGGCCGGCTGGCCTGAACGGGAACTGCTGATGAGAAGACGCGGGCCAGCGAAGGCCCGGAACCCGTGGCGCGAAAGGCGCTTGACGCGGGCGGGCGGGAGGCGCCTGACGCGGGTCGATCGCGGTTCCCTGACCGTCGAGCTCGCGGTGGTCGCGCCCGGGCTGATCCTGCTGTTGCTGCTGGTGGGAGCGGGCGGCCGGGTCGTGGAGGCGCAGGGCCACGTCGATGGCGCGGCCCGGGACGCGGCCCGGGCGGCGTCGCTCGGGCGGTCCGTGGGCCAGGCCGATGCGTTCGCCTTGCAGGCGGCCCAGGCTGACCTGGGCAGCTCGAGCTGGTGCGCCCAGGGCTCGGTCACCGCCACGGTCAGCGGCTTCCCGGCCGGCGGCCAGGCCATCGTTCCTGGCGACAACGTGACAGCGATCGTTCACTGCAGCGTCAACACGAGCCCCTTCAGGATTCTCGGCTTCCAGCCGACGACCCCTTTCACCGCGCAGGCGGTCGCGCCGCTTGACCCGTACATGTGCCGGACAGGCACATGCTGACCGGCGGTCGGCCGGCAGATCCCCCGACCGGCGGTCAGCCGGCCGATTCAGAGCGGGGGTCGATCGCAGTATTCACCGTGATATTCGCCATCGCGGTCATCTTCCTTACCGCGCTCATCCTGGATGGTGGCATAGCCATGAATGCGAAGGAACGAGCCGCGGACATCGCCGAGCAGGCTGCCCGCGCCGCCGCCGGCAACATCGACGTCAAGGCGCTCCGCGCGACCGGTACGGCCGCGATCGGAGCCGGTGCGTGCCCGCTGGCGGGGAGCCTGGTGGCCTCCTACGCACAGCGCGACAGTACCGGTGTGGACGCCGTGACCAGCGCCGCGATGGACACCTGCGTAGCCCCGATCGGCGCGCAGACGGCGACCGTCCAGGTCACGATCATCACCAAGCCGCTCATCCCGGGGGTGCTCGGCAGTTTCACCGAGACCGCGCACGCCAGTGCGACCGCCGAGTGCGGGATCAACCTGGGAGCTGTGTGCTGATGCCGCCACCGAGTCTGCGAACACGCCGGGCCGCTGTCCGGCGGGGCCGGTCAGCGGGAGACGTGCTGGCCGGGTTCCTCGCCGTCATCCTTCTTCTGGCCCTGACCGTGGGCGTCCCGTTGGGCCTGATCAGGGTGTTCGGGGCACCCATCCCAAACCGCCTGCCCGGGCTGTCGGTGCTCACCCACCAGATCGATCCCTTCGCGATCCTGAAGGTCCTGTCCGTCCTCGTCTGGCTGGCCTGGCTTCAGCTCGTGTGTTGCGTGGTCGCCGAGATCAGGGCGGCCGTGCGCAATTCCGGGATGCCCGCGCAGGTCCCGCTGGCCGGCGGCACCCAGGCCCTCGTGCACCGGCTGGTGACCGCGGCCCTGCTGCTGTTCACCGCGTCAACAGCGCTCTCGCCCGCCTTCGCGCACCATGCGGCGCCGAGGGCGGCGCACGCGATCTCGGTCCCCGCCCGCATGGGCTCCACGGGCGGTGCATCGCAGGCCATCCGTGATGCCAGGCCACCCCAGATGGTCGGCGAGCCTGAGGTGGCCCAGGCCCAGCAGACCCGGGCCGAGAAGATCTATGTGGTGCGCCCCCCGGCCGGCCGCTACCACGAAAGCCTGTGGGAGATCGCGCAGAACCATCTCGGGGACGGCCGCCGTTACCGGGAGATCTTCGAGCTGAACTCGAGCCGGCTCCAGCCGGACGGGTCCAAGCTCACCATCGCCAGCCTGATCCGCCCCGGCTGGGTGCTGCGGATGCCCCGGGATGCGTTTGGTCCCGGGATCGAGGTGGTGACCGCCCAGTCGGCCAGCCAAGCGCCGGCCGGCCCCGAGGACGCTTCCGGTGCCGCCGCTGCGCCAGGGCATGGCGCCGTCACGGGGAATGGAGCTGCCGCGGCGCAGGCCGGTCACGCCGCCGCCGCCCGAGCAGGCAGTGGGGCCGCCCGTTCCGGCGAGGGTGCCGCCGCCCGGGCCACTCACCGTGTCCAGGCCGGCGACGGCGCCGCGAAGAGCCGCCCCGCAGAGACCGGCTCCGCACGCCCGCGCGGCACCGGATCATCCGCGACGGCCGCATCCCAGGGCGGGTACGGGCCGGTCTACCCGGCCGAACTGGCCGCCGCGTCCCTGCTGGCGGCCGGGGTGCTGGCGGCTCTCGGCCGGCGCCGCCGTGAGCAGCTGTGGCGGCGTGCGTTCGGCCGCCGTGTGATCGGGCCAGCGGGGGAGGCGGCGCTGGCCGAGGCTGCACTCCGGCTCGGCGCGGATGAGCCGGGGACCCGGGTCCTCGATACCGGGCTGCGTTACCTGTCCTACGCGCTGGCCGCGGCGGACGCGGCCCCGCCGACCGTGTTCGCCGCGCATCTCGGCGCGGAGAACCTCGACCTGTGGGTCGCGCCCCCGGACCACAATCCGCCGCCGCCGTGGACGGCCGTGGGCGACGGTCAGGTGTGGCGGCTGCCGTTGACCGCCACGGCGCGGATCGACCTGGAGCAGACGGGCGGGGCGCTGGCGCCCTTCCCCGGGCTGGTGTCCATCGGCACCGACGACACCGGCCGGGTGCTGGTGGACCTCGAGGCCGCGCATGGGCTGATCGCGGTCACCGGGCCGGAGGCCATGGTCAGCTCCGCGCTGGCCGCGATAGCCGTGGAGCTAGCGACCAACCTCTGGTCGGACCGCATGCAGGTCACCCTGGTCGGGTTCGGTGACGAGCTCAGCACGCTCGCGCCGCAGCGGCTCACCTCCGTGCGCAGCCTGGAGGAGGTGCTGCCCGCGCTGGAGGCGCGCGCCGAGGAGGTGGAAGCCGCGATGGCCGGGTCCGGGGTCGGCTCCGTGCTCGCCGGCCGCTCGCTCAGCGCCGACCAGGACACCTGGGCGCCGCACTACGTGATCATGGCGGTGCCGCCCACCCCGTATGAGCAGGAACGGCTGCTCGCGGTGGCCCGGGTCAGGCACGCCGCCGCAGCGGGTTACCTGGTCGCAGGGGACGTGCCGGGCGCCATGTGGACCTGGGAGGTCACCAACGAAGGGCGGCTGCTGGTCTCCCCGCTCGGCTTCGACGTGCAGGCCCAACTGCTTCCAGCGCACCAGCAGGCGGCCATGGCGGACCTGGTCTACGCCGCGACGCTGGATGAGGGAGTGGCGCTGAGCCCGCCGTCGCTGGACGACGCACCCGCCGCGCAACTGGTCCCCGGCTCGGAAATGCCGGTGGAGATCTCCCTGCTCGGCCGGCTGTCGGTGCGGGCGCCGGGAGTGATCGAACCGGACCGGGTGGGCCTGGCCACCGAGCTCGTGACATACCTGGCGGCGCATCCAGGGGGTGTTCACCCGAACGTGCTGACCGCCGCGCTCTGGCCCCGCGGCGTGACGGCGGAGGTGCGGGACGCCGCGCTGGCCCGCGCCGCGGAGTGGCTCGGCGCCGACAGCATCGGCCGCCCGCACCTGGCCACGGATGCCAGCGGCCGGCTCCGGCTCGGCTCTGGCGTCCGGGTCGACTGGCAGGTGTTCCGCGCCCTGGTCGCCCACGCGGACCAGGCCGTCGGCAGCCCGGACGAGACCGGGTACCTGGCCCGCGCCATGGCCCTGGTCGGCGGCCAGTTGCTGGATGGCCGGGATCCCGGGCGCTACACCTGGCTCGCCACCGATGACTTGGAATACGAGGTAACCGCGCAGGTCGCGGATGCTGCGCACCGGCTCTGCGGACTCCGGCAGGCCGCCGGGGACCCATTCGAGGCCGCCGAGGCTGCCCGGGCCGGGCTGCGCCTCGCGTTCAACGACGAACTGCTCTGGCGGGACCTGCTCCGGGCCGCCCAGGCGACCGGCCAGGAGCAGGTCATCCGCGCCGTGGTGGATGAGGTGTGCGCCAGGACCGCCTTGGACGAGGTCATGCCCAGGATGGCCCCGGAGACCGAGGCGCTCATCGACGAGATCCTGCCATCCTGGCGTTCATCGATCCCGTAGCAGGCGATCCCTTCCCAACGCCGCGACCTCCCATCCACCATGATCACGGAGGATCCGCGCCATATGGAGCCGCAAATCCTCCGTGATCATGGAAGGGTTCTGCCCGGGGTTCCGGGGGTGGTCCTCCGGGTCAGCAGGGCTTCATGATCATGCCGCGGGGGTGATCATGGAAGGGTTCATGCCCGGGGTTCCGGGGGTGGTCCCCCGGGTCAGCAGGGCTTCGTGATCATGCCGCGGGGGTGGCGAGCCAGGCGTCGATCCCGGCCAGGAGCCGGGAAGCCGTGGCTGGGGGGGCGGCTGATCCGCGGACCGACATCCGGGCCAGCTCCGCGAGCTGGTCGTCGGGCAGGCCGTGTACCTGCCGGGCGATCTCGTACTGCGCGGTCAGCCGCTGGCCGAACAGCAGCGGGTCGTCGGCACCCAGCGCCACCGCGACCCCCTCGTCCAGCAGGGCGGTGAGCGGCACATCGGCCGCCTCGGCCGCGATGCCCAGGGCGACGTTGGAGGTCGGGCACACTTCCAGGGTGATCCCGCCGCCAGCGAGCCGCTTGGTCAGGTCAAGGTCCCGCGCGGCGGCGATCCCGTGCCCGATCCGGTCCGCATGCAGCTCATCCAGGCAGGCCCGGACACTGGCCGGGCCGAGCAACTCGCCGCCGTGCGGCACGGACAGCAGCCCGGCCCGCGCCGCGATGCGGAATGCGGGCGCGAAGTCGGCGGCGGCGCCCCGGCGCTCGTCGTTGCTCAAGCCGAATCCGGTAACGCCGTGGCCCTCATACCGGCCGGCCAGCCGGGCCAGCGTGCGCGCCTCCAGGGGATGCTTGGTGCGGTTGGAGGCGATGATCACGCCGATCCCGACGCCGGTCGCCGCGGCGGCCTCACGGGCGGCGTCGAGCACCAGCTCGACCACGGGGCTCAGGCCGCCGAGACGCGCCGCGTACCCGGACGGATCCACCTGGATCTCGAGCCAGCCGGACCCCTCGGCGCGCTCGTCTTCGGCCGTCTCACGCAGCAGCCGCCGCACGTGTCCGGGCTGCCTGATGACCGAGCGGGCAATGTCGTAGAGCCGCTGGAACCGGAACCAGCCCCGCTCGTCGGCCGCGCTCAGCCGGGGCGGCCAGGATCGGGTCAGCGCTTCCGGCAGCTGCAGCCCGCGGTCGGCGGCGAGCTCAATCAGCGTTGCGTGCCGCATCGCACCGGTGAAGTGCATGTGCAGGTGCGCCTTGGGGAGCGCGGCGAGCGGCCGTGCCATTCGCTCAGTCTGGCATCCGGCCGCCGCCGCGTCAGCGCGCCTCGCGCAGCAGCTTGCCGATGCGGCCGATCCCTTCCTCCAGGTCAGCGTCACCCAAGGCGCACGACAGGCGGAAATACCCGGGGGTGCCGAATGCCTCGCCGGGCACCACCGCCACATCGGCGTGCTCCAGGATGACCTCGGCCAGCCGCGCCGTGCTGGTCGGCCTGGTTCCCGCGACTTCCTTGCCGAGGACCCCCTTGACCGAGGGATAGCAGTAGAAGGCGCCGTCAGGGAGGGGGCAGATCACGCCAGGAATGTCGTTGAGCATGCTGGTCATGGTGAGCCGTCTGCGGTCGAATGCGGTACGCATCTCCGCCACCGCTGACAGGTCGCCGGTAACCGCGGCCAGCGCGGCGGCCTGCGCCACGTTGCACACATTCGATGTGGCGTGTGATTGCAGGTTGGCGGCCGCCTTGACCACATCGGCCGGGCCGATCATCCAGCCGACTCGCCAGCCAGTCATCGCATAGGTCTTGGCCACGCCGTTGAGGCTGACCCAGGTGTCCGCGATCTCGGGCGCCACCGTGGGCGCCAACGCGTACCGGGCGTCGCCGTAGACGAGGTGGGAGTAGATGTCGTCAGTGGCTACCCAGAGCCCGTTGCTGGCCGCCCACCGGCCGATCTCAGCTACCTGCTCCGGCGGGTAGACGGCACCCGTCGGGTTGGACGGCGAGGTGAGCAGGAGCAGCTTGGTCCGCTCGGTGCGGGCCGCTTCGAGGTCGGCGACGCTGGTCAGGTAGCCGGTGCTCTCGTCGGTCAGCACCGGGACGGTGACGCCACCCGCCAGCTTGATCGATTCCGGATAGGTGGTCCAGTACGGGGTGGGCAGCAGCACCTCGTCCCCTGGGTCGAGCAGCGTGGCCAGGGCCTCGTACACGGCCTGCTTGCCACCGTTGGTGACCAGCACCTGCGCAGCGCTCACCTGATACCCGGTGTCGCGCGCGGTGACGGCGGCGATCGCTTCCCGGAGTTCAGGCAGCCCCGCGGCGGGCGTGTATTTGTGGAACCGTGGCTCCGCGCATGCCCGCTGGGCCGCCTCGACGATGTAACCGGGGGTGGGAAAATCGGGCTCGCCAGCGCCGAAGCCGATGACGGGCCGACCCGCGGCCTTGAGCGCCTTGGCCTTGCTGTCCACGGCGAGCGTGGCCGACTCGGCGATGGCGGCAATGCGGCTGGAGATTCGCGGGTGAGCTGAAGTCATGGATCCATGGTTGCACTACCCGGGCGGTGGCCGCGCCGAATAAACGGTGCCGGCCGCGCCGTATGAACGGTGCCGCCGCGCCGGACGAACGGTGCTGGCTGCGCCGAGTGAGACGCGGGGTGGCGGCCGCTTCCAGCATTGCCCGGGTCGGGGACCGGTGCTCGGCCGAAAGCTACCGGGTTCTTCTGGCCTGGCGGTTCGACGGAGCGCCCCTGGCAACGTAGACTTCAGCAACTGGTGGTGGTCCACCCGGTGGCCGCTGTCTGCCTGCATGGGCGACGGCAGCCGTTGTGCGGACCGTCGGCTGGCGTTTGCCTGGCCGGTCACGCAGCCAGAGGGCAGTAGCTCAATTGG
>OBLW0100001284.1_pt1 | contig 21424 bp, 18 predicted proteins | sample 1520161 | NCBI WGS metagenome assembly OBLW01 (sample SAMEA3539309, study PRJEB22396) | soil metagenome | biome: tundra; feature: field; material: soil | place: USA | collected 2010-05 | depth 0.15 m | reverse complement strand
GCGACCCCCGAGATCTACACTCTTTCCCTACACGACGCTCTTCCGATCTGATACGGCCAGTTGTAACCACAGGACAACCGCAGGCCTGCGCCTCCAGAATCGGCCAGCCAAACCCCTCTTCGAGCGACGGAAACAACAGCGCCAGCGCATTCCCATAGAGCGCCTGCAACTCCTCGTTGGTCGCGTCCACGGCCTCGATCACACGATCTCCCAGACGCTCTTCGCGAATCGCCTCCCGCAGCTCGACGGGCAGTGCTTTGCCGGCCATAACCAGCTTGGCGGTCGAAAACTCGCCCATCTCGGCCAGCCGCGCAAAGATACGCAAGACGCCAATCCGGTTCTTGTACCACTGGTTTCCGCCCACATGCAAGAAATAGCGTTCGCCGAGCAGCAGTCCCAGCCGGGAAGCGAGAGCACCGGAAAGCGCCGCGCCGGGCCGGTAACTCCAATTGAGCGCGTTATAAATAACGCGTATTTCACTTCTGGTCTTGCCAGTCACATCCGTGAGCGTCTTCAGGTCTTCAGCCGTCTTGCCGGAAACGCACAGAAGATGGCGCGCCCCGCGCAAGCCCGATAGAATCCACCGCTGCAGCAACCGCCCCGACCAACCGGTGGGCGCCACGGGAAACTCGCCCCGCGCTGCGCGAATAGCTAGCAGATCGTGACAGGTAATTAGATTCGGCTTCCGGCGAACGGTGCGCAGGTACATCGAATTCGAATGGTCAAGGACATGAACCAGATGGTGCGACCGAGCCAGGCGGCGCAACTGAAAAGGAAAAAGCAGAAACTTGTCCAGATAGCCTAGATACTTCGCCAACCAGGGACTCGATGCCAGTTTTGAAAAAAGCGCGCGCGGCGCAGTGACAGTGACCTGATGGCCGCGCGCCGTCAGCGTGCGCTGCAGCCACGCCGCGTAGCGTAACATGCTTTCCTGGCCATCCGGCTCATAATTCGCCACAAGCAAGATCCGCATGTTTTACCTGTCTCCGGAGCCGCTTAGCCTGGACAATTCAGGGCCTGTTCACACTGCGGACTAGGCCCCTTGCAGCAGGAACAGACCCTGGCGATGGGACGGATTCCTAGAAGCTGACCTTGCGCTCCGGGAACCATGTTAGCTGAATAGTCGTGGTAGTTACAGTCTGCAGGCCGGGAAGATAGATGGGCGCCTTCCAGTGCTCGAAGGCGAAGTTGCCATTCACCTCGAAGTCCTTGCCGATGCGCTTCACCACCTGGAAATTGATGTCATTGAGTGTGGTTCCGTATTGAGCGGTCTGAGTCAATATAAAATCCTTGGCCGCCTTCTGATGGCGCACACCTACCTGCATCCACTCGTTGCCGCTCAGATGATAGGTGATCCAGGCCTGCCCGCCCTTGTCCTCGCGGCCGATCCAGTCGCCAAACAGTTGGCCCTTGTTGGTGTAGCCCTGTCTCTGAATGCCTTCATAGTAATTAAACTCACCAAGCACGCTGCGCGATGTGGGCGGGTCGGTGCTGGCGCCTTCCACGCGCACGTCCAGCTTGGGAACCCCCGGCACATGGGAGAGATACAGGCCGGGCCGGTATGCCGCGCGACGCGGCGCATCGATGGGAGAAACATCGTCGTGCGCCTCTGAGTCCGCATAGAGTGTAAGCCAGTTGCGGACAAAGGGAAGGCGGTAGGTGAAATCGAACGCGCCAAAACGCGCGCCTGGATCCCGCGCACTGTTCTTGACTGAAGGGTCGGGAGCGGAAAGGCTGAGGAAACTTCTCAAGAAACTCTTGATGTTGATAGGTTCGTGCCCCTTGCCGCCCCAAATGACTGTGCGCTCAAAGCCGAATTCCAGGTTGGGAGTGGGCTTGAAGCTGACCTTCTCGACATGCACCCATGGATCGTTGGGATAGACGTGGCCTTTGAGCGATCCCACTAGAAACTCATAGCGGAAAGGGCCGGTGAGCCGGGACAGCAGTGGAACCTGGAGCGGCTCAATGCGGTTGATGCGGAAGGAGTAAATATTCTCGGCATTGTTTGAGTAGGCCATGCCTCCACCCAAGCCCGGCCCCAGCCAGTCGTCCTGTTTGCCAAAGGATATCTCGTGGTTGAAGTAATGCGCCGATACATACGCCTCCATCAACCGCCCATTGGTTGCCGCCGCAATGGGCCCGGCCGGGATGGTAGCCTGCTGGTTGTATGGAATAGGCGTATTGGTGTTAAGGAAGTCGGTTGTGCCATCAATGAGGGCGAGATCCTGGGCCAGCGCAGGCGAGTAGCCTGTGGTCGATGGCGCGGCCTGAAACTCACCGCGCACATAAAGCAGGAACCGGCCTGCGGACGCATAACCGCTGGCTCCTGAGTAACTATTGAAGCCGGTTGCGTAAGGGCGGCCATAATCGTTCACCACCGTAGATCCCAGATGAAAGCTGTCGCGAAGCGGCGTGCCGCTCATGATCCTCGCCACGGAATAGACCGACTCGATGCGCGTGTGGCCCTGATGCGTGAGGCATGGGCCTTGAAGGTCTTCATGCAGCTCGTGAGTCAGCGCCTCATAGATATCCTGAGCTTCGTCCGTGCCCGGCCCCGCATCTGCATCCTCAATGCGCGCGCCGGCTTCCTCCAGTGCATGATCCAGGCTCGAACGCGTCCACGGCCGCATCCCCAGGTACACACTATCCACAAAGCCCAGCGAATAAAGGCGCAGCGTCGCAGGATAGACCCAACTGTCAACCGGAATGTACGGCGAATCCAATACCGAGGGTTCGCAAACAAATGCAGGCTTATCCGAGTTCCGGCCCCATTGTCCGAATCTCTTCGCCGCGCCAGCCTCGGCGGCTCCGGTCTGTGCGCTAGTCAGAGCGCTGGCAGTCACGAGCAAAAGGGATGCCAACAACATTGTGCGGCAAAGTACCGGAACCCCAGCCAAACGTTTGCTAGCATTCATACGCTCACTCACTCCCGCGATATTTGTGCGCACATCTTGGGTTGCAACAGCTAACATTGAATCTCCATGGCTAACTTGCAGCAGCGCTCAAGAGCCGCTCGGCGAGGCGCGCGGCGATCTGCTATAGGCTCGCGGTAACTTGCGAATGCCGTGGTTTTAATCCTGCTACGTTGGCAGCATACCAGCGATAAGCTGCCTTCATGCCGGTCTCAAAGTCCGTCGGCGCGCTCCAGCCTAGATCCCGAAGGCGGCTGACATCCATCACCTTCCGCGGCGCTCCATCCGGCTTTGAAGTGTTCAGCGTGAAAGTGCCATGCCAGCCGACCACTTTGGCAATGCTCTCAGCCAGCTCCAGAATCGTCATATCCTGCCCGGTGCCAACATTCAAGAACATCTCGCCTGAGTAATTCTTTATTACAAACACGCAAGCGTCTGCCAAATCGTCCGAAAACAGAAACTCGCGCCGCGGTGTCCCGCTGCCCCACAACTCCACCACAGGGCTATTCGCGCACTTTGCTGCGTGAATCTTCATAATCAGCGCAGCCACCACATGTCCGCCTTCGGCATCGTAGCGGTCTCCGGGGCCGTAAAGGTTGGTCGGCATCACGGAAACAAAATCGCAGCCATATTGCCGGCGAAAAGCCTCACATAACTTGATGCCCGCAATCTTCGCGATTGCATACCATTCATTGGTAGGCTCGAGCGCGCCGGTCAATAGCGCCTCCTCCCGCATCGGCTGCTGAGCGAGACGCGGATAAATGCAGGACGAGCCAAGAAACAGAAGTTTTCTAACTCCTGTGCGCCACGCAGCATGAATGATATTGGTCTCGATCACCAGATTTTCGTACAAGAACTCCGCTGGGCGCGTCGCGTTGGCCATAATGCCGCCCACAGTCGCGGCTGCAAGGAATACAACGTCTATCTTTCGATCGCCCATCCAGGCATCCACATCCGCCTGGCGCAGCAAGTCAAGCTCTCTGCGCGAGGCCGTCGCAATCTCGCAACTCTCGCGCGCAAGCCGCCGAACAATCGCCGATCCAGCCATTCCCCGATGTCCCGCCACCCACACGCGGCAGCCGGTCAAATCGAAGCTACTCATGCCCAATCCCTCGCACATGCGATTCCCTGGCGATCACTTTCAGATCCGAAGTCAGCATTTCAGAAACCAGTTCGGGAAACGTCACCGTATGCTTCCACCCGAGAACCCGGTGCGCTTTCGAGGCGTCGCCCTGGAGCAGGTCGACTTCAGTCGGCCGGAAGTAGCGGCTGTCGATTCTCACCAGCGTATCGCCGCTGGCAGAATCGATACCTACCTCGTCAATTCCCTTGCCCTTCCATTCGATCTTGCGGCCGACCTTGGAGAACGCAAGATCGATGAATTCGCGCACGCTATGTATCTCGCCCGTTGCCAGTACGTAATCGTCCGGCGTTTCCTGTTGCACAATCCGCCACATGCCCTCGACATAATCGCGAGCATGGCCCCAGTCGCGCTTGGAATCGAGATTCCCTATATACAAAGTCTTTTGCACACCCAGATGAATGCTGGCCACGGCGCGCGTAATCTTGCGCGTAACAAACGTTTCTCCGCGGATAGGACTCTCATGATTGAAAAGAATCCCATTGGAAGCATGCATGCCGTAGGCTTCGCGATAATTCACAGTGATCCAGTACGCATAGAGTTTGGCCACGCCGTATGGGCTGCGGGGGTAGAATGGCGTCGTTTCCTTCTGCGGCGTCTCCTGCACCTTGCCATAAAGCTCCGAGGTCGAAGCCTGATAGAACCGCGTCTTTTCCACCATTCCGAGGATCCGGATCGCCTCCAGTATCCGCAATGCGCCTGTGGCATCGGCATTGGCGGTATACTCCGGCGTCTCAAAGCTGACTTGCACATGGCTTTGCGCGGCCAGATTATAGATCTCGTCCGGCTGCACGGCCTGAACGATGCGGATCAGATTGGTTGAGTCGGTCATATCTCCGTAATGAATTTGGAAATGGCTGTCCGGCACATGAGGATCCTTGTAGATATGGTCGATGCGGCCTGAATTGAACGATGATGAACGCCGTTTGATGCCATGGACAAGATACCCCTTGTTCAGCAAAAGATCGGCTAGATACGCGCCATCCTGCCCAGTAATCCCTGTAAGTAAAGCAACTTTCTGCATGAATATGCCTCGTCGAACGGATTTGTGAAGCGTCCCGGCTCAATTCTGTCTGCGCCGCATGATTCCTCGATTGCTCGCCAGCAAAGGGCATTCCGGTGGCACGGGAGCCATGGTAATACGATGAACGCTTCAAGTATTTATAGTCTAATGCATGTCTGTTCATGCAAGCCGCACAGGGCGATCCATATCCCCATGACGGGCATTCGCGGGATTCATCCCAGCAATCGGTTCCATTTTGGTCACGATGCCACCGCCTCAGCGGCCTCGGCCCTGGCATGAACCGAGAAACCCTGAATTACGTGAAACATCTGTACAGTAAGAGCCCCAAATGCCGTAAAGATATTCATTTTCAGAACGCCTTCGGAGGTGTTCAACGGAAGCAACATGACACAGACAAGCTGAACCAGCGTAAGCAGGATCACCTGCAGCGATCCGCTCCACCAGAAGATCCACTTGCGAGCCATGGCAACCGCCCACATGGCTCCCGTGAGGTAACCGATTGCCGACGCATAAACGACAAGCTGCACCTGCGGAGTTAGATTGCGATAGTTCGCGCCGAGAAGGAGAAGATAAGCTCCGGGACACAACTTCGCCGACGCAGCTACCAGGAGAGCAACTGCTCCAACGGTACACATGGCGTATACGTAGCGTTTTCGAAATAACGCCCTGGGGGTCTTTGAAAAAAACGGGACTACCAGTACTCCGTTCGATGTGTTCAGCAGCAGAAACAGTTGGCCAATCCGGCCCGCTGCTGCAACTTCCGCAATCTGGCTGACATGTCCGAAGACCGCAATCAAAAACAGCGAAACCTGCCCCTGCAACGCCTGATACACGGTTCCTGGCAGCAGCGGCACTAAGAACTTTACCATCTCCCTGCCATGTTCTTTTGAAGCCTTGCGCGGGACTTCAATCCACGGCCGCGCCATGATTCTGTAGGACACGCCCATCACCACAATGCTGATCGTGTTTGCGAGGATTACAGTGGTCGATGAGATGCTGTGCATGTAATAAAGAGCAACGGAGCTCACAATGCGCAGCACAGCCGCGGCAATCTGTGGGCTGTAGAACGAAACCAGCCTGTTATTCAGTAACAGAGGAATCTCGTAATACGAGGCCCATGCTTGAAACTGCACGGTAAGTAATACAGCAAGAGCAAGCAGGGCTAGTTCCCGGCGGCCATGTGCCGCGATTTCTGTATTACGAAATACTACAGCCAGAACAATGCCGGCGCTGGCAATAAGAATCAGAAGAACTTGCCTGAGATAGCTCGCGGTTTTTATATAGGATCCAAGGAGCGCTCTATCTTGATACCTTGTGCCCACAAGCCCGGAAATTGCCCCGCCGAAGCCTATATCCGTAAGGATGGTAATCATTCCCTGAATACCGAGCGCTATGGCATAGATTGCGAATTCCGGCTTCGACATCAGCCGCAGCAGCAGAAGGCCGGTTACCGCATTGAGCAGTTGGACCGCGCTCTGCCCGCCAAGATAGGCCGAGAGCCTCTTCCAGATTCGCGACGGGACACTAAAGCTCATAAACTCCCTGTGAATGACTTGCCGATATGGATTCAATGATCATCGACAGCTGAAACATCTCCCCTCGCCTGGCTTCCGTTCACGAGGCCGCAATGGAGTTGTACATCTCCAGGTAACGCGGAACCAGCACCTTCCAGCTATAGCAGTTCTCGACTCTGGCTCTGCCTAGAGCGCTGCAACGGCACAGTATCTCATTCTCGCCCATTGCCTCTTGGATTTTCGCGGTCAATGCTCCGCTTTCCGCCATATCGGCGTAGAGTGCGGCATCTCCCAAAACCCATTGAAAATGCTCTGAATGATTGCACACAACGGGCACGCCGGCAGCACACGCCTCAAGAAGGACCATGCCGAATCCCTCTTTTAAAGATGCCAGCACGAAGAGGTCCGCAGCCGCCAATAGCTCTGGAACCGCCTCCCGTTGAACAGTGATGAACACATGGCGGCCCGGAAGAAGCTTCGCGGCCAATTCTTGCAGTTCCGTAGTTTCAGAGGAGGGCTCGCCGGCCATGCACAGAAACACTGAATCGTCATGAAGGGCTGCTACTTCCCGAATCGTGTAGTCGAGTCTCTTGTGCTGCTTGTCGAGTACGGCTAGAGAAAGAATCAAGAATTGATCCGGCGGCAATCCCAACCGTTCCCGTATAGCTTTCACCGGCTCGGTTGGCCGAAATCTCTCTAGGTCGATGCCGTACGGTAACAGGCGCATTCTAGCCGGTGCAATTCCAAACTCGATCGCTTGATCCAAGCCATCCTTGCAGACCTGATGAATAGAGACCTCGGGCGAGAAGTGACTCGGATTTATCGGCCCCCCATTTGACTGCAGCAGCCTGACTCGCAATCCGGTCCAGCGCACATAACGGGCAAGACAATTGCCCATATTTCCTTCGCTGTAGTGAAGGATATCGATCTTTTTCAGGATCAAATACGGAATCAAAGCTATGGTAAAAGTAATCTGCTCCCAGTAATAGGCTCGCAAGGGGTTCATGAAGCGCGCCAGGAAGTCGCGGCGAAGGCAAGGCACCACGATCTCGTTGGGCTGGCTTTTTCCAGAGCCTTTAAACAAGATCGTATCTGCGCGTCCGGTGAGCGCTGTGAATAATTCCCTGCTGAAGGCTTCAAACCCGCGATGCACATGCTCAAGCCCACAACAAGCGATCGCTACACGCATAACCGGGCTCCCATGCAATCAAACATGAATTTGTCCTTTTCGTGGTTCATTCACAAGCAAAGTCGCTTATGTTTATTCGCCATTTAACATATCTTGATGAGGTGATTTAGGGAGTGATTTGGCGCACGACACGAGCCGGAACACCGATCGCCATGGAAAAAGGCGGTATATCTTTGGTTACAACTGCGCCGGCCCCGACGATGCTGCCTCTCCCAATGCGCACGCCGGGAAGAACGATAGCACCAGTGCCAAGCCAGCAATCTTCTTCGATTGTAACTGGCGCCTCGATCCCAATCCGCCGAGTCGCGATCTGCTCAGAATGAGTAATGGAGGCTATGGAACAGCCTGCTGATATTAGAGTCCTCGCTCCGATATGCACGCCTCCCCCGCCAAATACATGTGTAAAGCTGTTAATGACCACATCGTCTTCCAGAGTTACGCCGCGTGTTCCCCAAATGATTGCCTGGGGGCTGATCATAACCCTCTCTCCGCAGGAATCAAGCGAATGCCGCAGGAGGATGTCCCTATAATCCTGGTGCCAACGCATGAACTTCTCAATGCATTTGAATATCAGTTTTCGCATATTGGCTCCTCCCCTTGGATCATTGCTTCACGATGGAAACGACTATGCTGAAGCGTCACCCTCATAGCTCGACTTCGCATGGAATCAACTGTCAATTCCCTTTCCATGGCAAATCGTCAGGAGACCGGTTGCGGATTCGACCGATGCCAGAATCGAGCGCCCAAATGCCTCCCGGGAAAACAGACTATGAGCTCTTTGCCAGGCTTCTTGCCGCTTATCGACAAGAGAACTCGAAGCAGCGGAGCGGAGAGCACTTATGAAGTCTGCCTGGCTTTGCGGACGGTAACCTGAACCCACAGCACCCATGATCTCGTCGAACGGGCTGATGGCGGGCGCAACTGGAATAAGTCCATTTGCCATTGCTTCCACAAGAACGTAGCCCCAGTCGTCGAGTTGGGATCCAAAGCAAAAAATATCTGCCTGCTGCATTACTTTTTGAAGCTCTGGCCGCTTCAGGCGACCGAGAAACTCTACTGGAATACTCAGCCGGGAAGCTGCTTGGCGGACAGACTCATCCTGCTCGCCCGCAAGTTGAAGAACGCACCCCGCAGGCAGTATTGCCTCCTTCATGGCATCCAGCATCCATAGGATCCTCTTACGCGGCTCATTCAGTTGAATGGCCGCCATGAGCAGGCGAATGCCGCTGCCTTTGCGGTCCGGCGCGGGGCCGACGCATGTGCCAGGGTATGCCAGAGAAGCTGTTACAGACCGGCGATGAAGACTGGCAAGCAGTGCCTTCGTTACCGGGAGCACGCGATCTGCCTCTCGGTAGCCGCGCCAATCTCTTCGCCACCAGCCAACCCACAGCAGACCTACGTGCAAGAATGACCTGATGGTTTTGTCCGGAACCAGCAGAGGAATTTTCCGCATATAAGCCAGCAAACTAACCGGGTAGCCCCAGGCAGTTACAACCTGCGGGCAAGGAACGTGGCGATCGACGAGGGATGTTTGATTCAGGATATAGGCCGCTGGCCGTACCCCACGATCAGCCAGGAACTTGTGTGTCTTCAGCAAAATCCCGTTCGGGCCCGCTGCAAGATGCCTGCTGACCGTATGGAGCGCCTTCATGCCGCGGCTTCGCTGAGAAACGTGGCCGTCTGGCTCGCCAATCCGGATAACTTCGACTAATGGAATACCTGGAAGCGGTGTATCGGGCGCGGCGACAAGCAGTACGTTGTGCCCTAACTCATGAAGCGCATGCGCAGCTTCCCAACACCAGGTAGCCATTCCATTTGTGTTGTATAACCAAGCCACAACGAGAAGATCGGATGGGCCTGTAGATCGGAGCACCTCTGCTTCCTTTGGATTGTCTCTAGTTACCTTACCCATGTCCGCAGAATCTCCAGGCATAGCTCGAACAAACTATCTTTCAACAGAACGTGGCAGGTATCGATGCGCGGCAGCTCGCTGGCTTCCAGTCGCGAAACACTTGAAACAGAGTGATACAGATTCACGCTGTCCTATGGCCGCTTCTGGATTTCATCAGGCTGGAATACGCCGCATTGACAAGCTCTGCCACCGTTCGCCATGTGTATTTCTGCTTGACATCTTGAGATGCCTGCTCACCGAGCCGCTGCCGCAGGCCTTTGTCGTTCATCAGCAACTCAACCGAGCTAACGATCTGTCCCGAATTTCCAGGCGCAATCAGAATGCCGTTTTTCCCGCCCTCGACAATATCCCTCATTCCGCAAGTTGCCGACGCAATCACTGGCATGCTAGTGCCCATCGCTTGAATTAAAGTGGCAGGCGTACCCTCAAAGAAACTCGGCAAAAGGAATATATCGTAATCCAGGTGGATTTCAGCATACTCTGCATGAGAAAGAACCGGAGGGAGTACGGAAATCCTGGATTGAAACACCGCGGGAAAGTCCGCGAGAACGTGCGATGCGGGAATCCCGGCGCCGAGTATGCCAAGCTGTATCGAAGGATGCCTGGCGGCCAGAACTGAAAAGGCCTCGACGATCTGGCGGATTCCTTTTCGATCAATCCATGTGCCGGAAAACAACAGCTTGTTGCAAGAGCCATCGAAGCGTCGCCTTAGCGCTACGCTAGAGAATACCTCGCTTGCCCCGGGGAACACTCGTGTGATTTTCTGTGGATCCAACTGCAAACGAGTCTCAAGAAAGGTTCTGTCTTCTTCACTCATGCACAGCACATGGTTGGCGTGGCGAAGCGTCAGCCGCGACTGCCAAAGATTCGTCGCGGGAAACATAACTCGAGTTTTCCAGCCTGGAGGATCGGGACTGGGCGGATCTTTTCGCAGGCGCAGTTCCCAGTAGCGTTGTTCCAAGCCATGGGACATGGCCACAATTGCCGGAGAGCCAATTCGCGACCTTCCAAACACAACGGCCGCACCAGCCGGCTCATGAATGTTGATTACATCGTATGGCTCGCCTCGAAGGAATGCCTCTCTGGCATGGCGTCGAACGTACCAAGGGAAAGCATAGCGGCGAAACCTCTCGCCACCTTTGGCGGGCATATCGTCGGCCGTGAAGTACTCCGCTTTCCATCCGAAAGATTCCAACTCGGCATGAATGGATTCCATCATGCGCGCCATTCCGCCCCAGTGACCTCGCTTGACGTTATGAGCGACCAGTACGCGTTTGGAATTGAACACGGGGATCATCGTCATCAATGCGACCCTGAACTTGGTGCAAACGCGAAGCCAATTCCAGCAAAACCGCGCGGACGGCGGCTAAACAGCCTGCCCGGCTCTCGCCGCCGCGGGCAACCGACTGCCGTTCCCTTGCACGACAAGCATCCATTGCGGTGTAAACGCCGCGCAACAATCAAGAAAGAACCCCTTCCGCCTGGTGTAGCTCTGCCCCTGCGGCGAGCCCGGACACTACATGCCGTGTAGGCGCAAGCCGTTCTTTCATGCGCAAGAAAGGCGACTCGATGAATTTGTAACTAAGTACAGCTATCGCGACCGTACCCCAGAACCACAATAAGAGGTACACAAAGTCCCCGGCCGTTCTCGAATGAAGGTGGTCAGCCAGCCAATGCAATCCAAGGATCATGAGCGGCCAGAACAGAACCTGATAAACGTAAATTCCATAGCTGTAACGCCCCATAAATCGCAGAAATCTCCCACTGAAGATACGGCATTCCAAGCTGCCTGGAACAAAGCATCTTAGTATCAAGCTGGAAAACACAACCGGAATCGCCACGAACCCAACGGTCTCCATTGCCGGCATACGGAAATCAAATGTCCGCGCATATACTCCCACGCCCAGCAGGACAGCTACCGCCAAGACGGCCAGCCATCGCGTCTTTCGCCACAATTCCTTCACTGGCCACCGGCTCATGGCCAGCGTCAGCCATGACCCAAGCAATAGGCCATCCCAGTGCGTCGGCAGCTCCCAATAGATCAAGTAGAGCGCAATCTGGTTCGGCAACAATCTTGTCAAAACGACTCGCAGCAGGATACTGAAAGTGATAAGCGCCAGGCATAGCTTCATGATCTTTCTCTGATCCCGGATAAGCCAGACAAGAAGCGGCCACAGCAAGTAATACTGCTCTTCCACAGCCAGTGACCAAAAGGGGCCAATATAAGCGGCCGGCGCCACATCGACTAGCTTGTAATTAAAGATCAGCGCAATATTCTGGCAGTAGAACAGGTAGGCTAAGTGGCCGGGGCGCCACTGAAGCTGGAGTACTGGCGTCAACACCGCCAAAAGCAGAAACACGCTATAAAAGAGCGGGAAGATGCGCAGAATGCGACGAATATAGAAGTTCCTGAAGTACCTTGGATCGTTCACTGTGCCGATCAGGATTCCGGTGATCAAAAAGCCGGAGAGAACAAAAAAAAGATCCACGCCCATCCATCCGCAACTGGCTCCTAAAACAGCAACTCTTCCCACCCATGACATCCGAAAATGATCTGCTGTTCCTGAAATGTGATAGATGAAGACGAGCAGAATGGCCGCCCCCCGCACCCCATCCAGCGCCCGATAGTGTGCGTGGCCCGCCAGTGGCGCTGCCGGCAATGTACCGGCATCGCCCACTATGGATATGGTCTTCATGGTTCTCCCAAAAACAAGCCGGCGCAACTCTCAGCGGCGGCACGCGGCAAAGTGAGATTCGTATGCATCAGCCACGGCATCGGGGCTGAAGTCTTTCAAATGCTGCGCGGCTCTTGAGCGATAGGAGTCAAGCAGCTCGGGAGTAGCCAGAAGGCGGAGAAGTGTTTGGCCCAGCACTTCGCAATTGCCCTCTTCGCATAACACTCCCGCGTCTCCAACAGCTTCAGGAAGCCCGCCCTGCCTGCTTGCCACTGGAACGCAGCCACAGGCAATTCCCTCTACCGGCACGACCGACAACGCCTCGGGCGGTTTCGACCGCGAGGGTATCACCAGGATCTGATGCCGGTTCATCAGTTCGGCAAGCTCTACGCCCTGCTTCGGGCCTAAAAAGCAGACACTCCGATCGAAGCCAAGCGACTTGGCAAGATCGCGCAAAGCATTCTCTTCCGGGCCGCTTCCAACAATCGATAACACTGACTGGGGACGATGCATTAAAACGGCGCGAAATGCGCATAGGAGGACGTCCACACCCTTGGCCGTAACCAGACGGCCGACAAAAAGCAGATCGCTGTCCCGCTCTATCTCGGGCATTCTCCTGAAAACTGTTTCCGCGTACGGATTGTGAATGATTTTCGATGGCGCATGAATTGTGGTCGCTAGGTAGTTACTGACGGAAAGACAATAGGGACGCCATAACAGGATGCGTTTCAGGCGGTCCCTCCATACTTTATGGCCCTCGGGGCGGGCTAAGGGAGTGTGGTGGACAACCACAAATGGCTTGCGGGGAAATAGCGCCCAGAGAGGCCAGCCAAGCCTGAGAGACATATTGCTTTGCAGCACAATCTCGGCCCGGCCGATCTCTCGAATCAATGCACTCCAGCTTGGACGCCGCACAATGCGAAAAGGCTCTTCGGGCTCTGCATTCATGCGAGGCGTATCCGTGACGACGGTTACTGCATAGCCCCGCTGCGTGAAGGTTCGCGCTAGCTGATCGCTAACCGTCTCAATTCCTCCGATGCTGGGCGCAAAAGCATACGATAGAATCAACAATCGCTGACACGGCTTACTCATGCGATCTCCATCCTTTGCCTCTTGCTTACGCGAATCCCTATAACTTCAGCGCATTCTTCTAGCCGTCATGCTGTTCCATGCCGGGCAGCCTTTTGCACGCGCCAGCCTGGATATTGAATCAAAGGATGTTCATGCTCATAAACATCCAGACTGGCTGTCTTTCATTCTGCGCTGTCCTACCACTCGCGCGGGAGTTCCCATCGAGATGGCCCCAGGAGGCACATCGTGAAACACCGAACTCCGCGCTCCCACAACTGCTCCGTGGCCGATTGTCACTCCAGGAGCCACGAACACATCCATCGCGACCCATGCCTCCGATTCGATAACAATCTTCCTGGCAATCAGGTCGAAGGTTGGGCTCGTATAGTCATGAGATCCGGTACAGATATAGGAGCGCTGGGATACCACTGCGCAATCCCCGATCTCGATCTCTCCATAGGAGTACAGATTTACCTCGTCGCCAATGTGACAATGGTCTCCAATTTTCAGCTTCCAGGGATACGGAATCTTGACCGATGCGCGTATAACCGTTCTTTTGCCAATGCTCGCGCCAAATAATCTCAGCAAACAGGCTCGCCACCCATACATAGCTTGCGGCGACATGGCAAACAGAGTGGACTGAACCAGCCACCAAAGCTGTACATAGGCTTTCGATCTGCCCCGAAAGCCGGGCGGCACCTCGAACCGATCAAGTTGCTGATACCTTTGCGATACGCATCCTGCACCTGGGGACAATCCCTGGTCCTGTTCCATCTCTGAAGCTTTGGACTCGTCAGTGTGCATACGGTCCCTCTTTGAGTTCGATCGCAGAGAGAATCGAGTCGCAGCCGGGGCAGCATGGCGAATACATTCTTCTTGCCAGCCAAGCGTGGAAGCGCCAGAAAAAGACAATCAGGGCGAGCTGGATATTGCCCCAGACCTGAAAAAACAACTGCTCCGGGTTCTTCAGCATCCCAGAGCGAATCTGCTGGGCGCCTCTGAAAACAAGAATGCGAGCGGCCATGCGAAGGAAAAAAGTGCAACCCTTGCCAACTGCTCTTGGGCCATGCGTATCGAGAAAGAGCAGCACTGACAGCGAATGGTGCTGAACAACTCGCCAGCCCAGACGCCGCTCGGGCTCGTGCAATACTCTCGCCTTCGGCAGAAACAGAACACGCGAGTAACTCTTCACTCGCTGGTGGAAGTCTACATCTTCAACAGCGGCAAAGGGAAAGCGCTCATCGAATCCATTGATCTTCGCGAATAGATTCTGCCGGACGGCAAAATTGCAGGACCACAGATAGCCTCCGGTTTCATTCGCTGGAACATAGTCCGCAAAGCTCGACGCCTCTCCCTCTGCGCTGATGCGCCCTTCAAAGACGCCGATCTCCGGGTTGTTGAGTGCCGCATCCCGATACACGGCAATCAAATCCAGGTCTGGCATGCAATCATCGTCGAGAAAGATCAATAGCTCCGCAGCCGCATGTGCAGCTCCGCAATTCCGGTTGGCGGCTGGTCCCCGGCATGGCCCCTGGACAACTTGCACCATAGCTAGTTCCCCAACCAGCACTTTTCTCGTTTCTAAAGCATCTCCGTCATCGCTCACAACGATCGAACATTCCGAGTGAGATCGAACATACGGAATAAGCCTGCTCAAGCATCGCTTCAGTAACTCGTGCCGGTTCCGGGTTGGAATGATAATCGCAATGGTGGGTACGGCCATAGGAGCAGTCCAATTCAACGCCAAATGAGTTATAAAGCCTTTGTTACGGCCTTACGTTCGCAACTGTAATTTACCGGCTTACTGCTCGTTCGTCCCGTGAATCGCACGAAATGCGCGGATACATGCCTGGCTCGAAGCCGGGAAGTCTGTACTAAGCGTTAGCCGACAACATGACGGGGAGAGGTTTGTCACGGCTGCGCTCCCGCACCTTTCTTGCTCAACCCAGTATCCAGCCCACTCTTCAGGGAGGAACTGGGTGTTGGTCTCCATGTGGACGGATACTGCCCTACTGTTGAGGTTAAGCTAGTCGATTTCTGAGTTTTCCCTCTGCCGGCGCCGCGCCCGAGCGAGCCAACACGTCCCCGCGATCCTCCAATGGGATGGCTCATGCCGGAAGGCCGAGAAATCGGAGAGTGACCAGAGGCCGTGGTTCCAAAGCGCCGATCCGGGGAAGAATGAGAGAGATGCGCCAAGCCAGGCGCAGTATTCCCGCGGACGATTCTAGCATTCGAAGCGGATAGACTTCCCGATCGGCCGGCGCCCAACGCAGGCGCCGCTGCCGCTGGCGCGAGAACTTGCGTCGCGCCATGACCGACACCTGGAGATGCACTGACTGACGATCCATCGCTCCAGATTCCGCCGGGCTGAGCAGAAGACTTGAAGCTTCCCTTTCCTGCCCCCCAAGTGGAGCCTCCGCTGGCGCCGACACTCCGGGCCGGTACTCCCGCGCCCGCCGGTGAAACGGAATGCTGCCTGCCAGCGCCGAAGTGAGACGATCCAGACTCCTGGGCTTGCATGGCATTCAAACTTATCAAACACACCAAGGCGCACACGAAAATCGAGACAGAAGCCGTTTTTGTTTCGCGATTCATCGAATGGTTCCCTCTTGTGCCAGAGCGCTTGTCTCGGTTCTGGCAGCCGATATCAGGCTGCGTTCCAAATGCCCCATAACACGCGTAGAAGACCACCTTCGGCTGGCGTACCTCCTCGCGTTATTACAATATTCACTCAGATCCACGTCCCGAAGGCCCTGGATTCCCGACAAAAGGGCCGCTCCATCTTCCGGTGGAATGATCCAGCCCGCGCCCGATTCCAGGATGGTCTGCGCGATTTCGCAATCGGGATTCACCGAAGCGATCACGGGACACCCCGCAGCCAAATAGCTAACAACCTTTGACGGAAAGGCAATTTCCGAGACCGACTTCTGCTGCGTCACCAAACAAACGTCGCTCGCTGCCATGAGCCCTCTGAAATTTGCTGTATCAAGCAGCGGCAGAAACCGTACATTGCGCAATTCAAGTTCAGCGGCCCTCTGCCGAATTCTTCCGCAAGCAGCGCCATCCCCAACCAATAAGAACTGAATCGAGTCATCCGCGCGATTCAAAGTAGCAGCTTCCACAATCACATCGAGTCCCTGCTTCACGCCCATATTGCCGCTGTGAGTGACAAGAAACTTGTTCTCGAGGCAATGCTGCTTTCGAAAAGCAATTCCCTCTCGCTCCTCGATGTCAAACAAAGAAGCGTCAACGCGCGGCTCAAGTAATTCCACCTTCTCAGCCGGAATGCCTTTGTCAATGATGCGGCTTCGCATGCCATTCGTAAGTGTAGTGACCAGCGTGGCATGGCGGTATGCCGCACTCTCTACTTTATAAAGCATTCTCAGCGCCCAGGATGGAAGCATCTTGAGTTCCGCGGCAGAGTCGGGTTGCAGATCTTCCACGTCGAAGACAAACGGAATCCGCCAAAGCCGGCTCAGAAAGATGGCGCTGAATGCGAGTCCAAGCGGTGGAGAGACCACGAGCAGCAGATCGGGCCGCTTTTGCGCAATTGCTTTGATCGTCGAGGATGCAATAAAGCTGGCCTCGTGCAGGATACGCTTCAAAGGGGTCGGTGGATTTGGGATATAGGCATAGCTGCGAAGAATTCGAACCCCGTTGCGCTCTTCCTTCGACGCTAGCTTGCCTGCATAGTCGGCAGGCACCTTCCATTCAGGGTAGTACGGGAAGGTCGTGCATACCTCGACCTCGTGCCCCGCTGCCGCGAGATACTCCGCCCTATACGTGCTGAAAGCTCCGATGCCCGCGACTTCAGGCCAATAATTGATGCTAAGAATCAGAACTTTCATCGGTAAACCTTCCAACTGGCAATTCTACACCGCTCGCTGCTGCTATACGAGCGCATCCGGGAACGGCCTCGGCAAACCCAGAAACGGAAATGTCCAGTGTGTGGCGTATGAGAACCCTATGTAATCGCTCCAAGGCATGTGCGATGGCTCCGAAGAAGCTCCCAGGAATCTTTTCAACGGAACGGACACCATCCCAAAGCACGCAGGCCATAATGCATCAAGCCGCACCGGCCTCGGCGTACTGGCGGCGTATATGGCACAGTGCAAGCCAGCAATAGACCGCAACCGAAAGCAGACCAAGTGCCGCCGCTGCCAATAAAAGCCGAGAAACGCCTGCATAGGCCGCCGAATTCATCCATATATTCACGGTGTTGGAAGCATGGCAATTGAAAGCTGAGTACGAGGGCAGGCAAGGACCCGATATTCCAGCCGCCATGTTGCGAATGTTCGATAGAGCGCCCGCAATCATATCAACAGCCTGCCCTTGAGTTGGTGACCAGAGCATGACGTCGTAGTCATGCCTTCCCTGAGAATCGGCAAGCGCCATGCGAAAGTGCCAGTTGCCTATAATGGACGAAACAGTAAGAATCGCGCCCCATGCGAGAGCGCATCTGAGCGCAATGCGCCGCCATGGATTGTCCTTCATCCACTCCCAACTGACGCACGCCGGCAAAACTAGAACTGGCGCGATCGTAACAAAGTGTCTTGGTCCCCAGCCCCATGCGCCGTACCAGTTAGTCGCCATCTTGGAGTGAATAATCAGCCACATCGCCGATAACACTGCCACGAACAATGCCTCGCATGGGTAAGCGGCCATGAAACGGCGGAAACAAAAAACCGATAAAAGCGCAAGTGGAATATACAGGAAAATGCTCTTGCCGGGGCTAAACAGCAAACCAAGCGCTGCGAACGCGAGATTGCCTGTCAGGGCGTTGCTGGAAGCATATTGCTCGGATATTACCGGCGATAGGAGCCAATGCCCGGTCCGGAGATGATTGTAGTACGCTTGCCAGATAGCGAATGGTGCTAGTGCGGCCATTCCTATCGGCACCAGGCGGCTTAACCGCTTCCAATCGCGCCAAAACACCATTGTCAGGTAGGCTGCCAAGGCCACGAGTAAGAGAGCCATCGTCAGCCGAGTAATGATCCCTAAGCCGCAAAATGCCATCGCAATAAGAAAATAGCTTGATTTTTCTGTCTTTCTGAATTGCATCATAGAAAACATAGCCGCAGCAAGCAGGCACATGCATAAGACAACATCGGAAACAATTCGCGAATAGCTCCAAACAAAGGTGCAGAATGCAAACGCCATGGACGAAGCAAGAGCGGCCGCCATAGTGTTTGCAAAGTTTATACGGAGCATCGCATAGAACAGTGCTATCGCTATCGCACAGTAGATGGCGGGCATCAAACTTTCTAGGAAACTTGTAACGAAGCCTATTCTGCGCCTGTCATACCTGCTCGCCAGTGCCCTTTCCAAAACAACATTTACACCGGCGGCGGGAAGAAGAAAGAGCGTATTCCCGATTTCATGAGATGCATAGGTGCGCCCATTTGGAGCTACAGTGTAGACGCCCTCGCGAGGCTGTGAAAAACTGAGCGCCCCTTCAGTCCATATCTGATGAGCCACGGCGTAATCATAGGAGCCCTCCGATGTATCGTACCCAGCCGAGGTCAGGATGAAAATTGAAAGCAAGAAACCAAATACTAGAATGATCTCAGTACGCAGGGTCGCTGGAGGAAAAGCACCCTGTTGCCGGTTCTGGTGGTGAGTCATAATCTCCTTGGTTGAGAGGCTAAGGATTTGAGGGTCGGCCATCGCACTTCGCAGCGGAGCAGTTCTGCCTCAGAAATCAATTGGGACTATGTTGCCGTGCTTTTCACCGATGCGAATCGGCATATTCGCTCAGAATAGAGTCTTGCACTGCGTAGAGCATGTGCGACGCCTTCCCAAAGCCGATCTGGTGTGTGCCCCAATTGACCATGATTGCAACCAATTCGCGCAAGCGATAAGCGTCCGGATGGTATTCGATTGCAAAAGAATCGATCCTGGAGGGATCGGATAGACCAGCGAGGATATTGAATTCAGCGCCCTCGCAGTCGATCTTGCAGAGCCGAACCCTTCCCGGCAGTCCCGCAAGAATGGAATCCATGCTGACTGTTTCAACCACGATTTTGTTCTTGATATCCTCGGGGATTGAAGCCAGGTGAGCTTCTACGATTGTGTTTGCACCGCCTCCGAGATAGTCGGAACACCAAAACGTTGCCGTCCCGTTGGACGAGGAAACGGCAACTTGTGAAAGTTTAACAGAAGACGAAAAGCCGTTTCGTTCGATATTGTCCCGCAATCGCCCGAAGCTCTCTGGGTAGGGTTCAAATGCGTAAGCGATTGCTCCTTTTGACGCGGCATAGCATGAAAAGAAGCCTTGATTGGCGCCTATGTCGATAACCACATCGCCGGGACGCAGGGGGCAGCCTGGAACGTCATAATCGTGGCTATACCAGGTTTCGCCGAACATGTGAGACGACTTGACAGCAGCCTTGACTGTCACGCCGGTCTGGCGATCGCAAATCGTCATCAAGCCCGTTTTGGAAAACCTTCGCTTGAGCGCGATATGAACTGGGTTGCCGTATCGGACAATCCCTTGCAACAGTTCGATGACGCGAGTTAGCAGCATTGACTGATTCCTGGCATTTTCAGATTTGCGCTCCAATGCCGCCTTGATCTTCGACTCGGCGCTGAAGGCCGTCTCATTGCTTGCGAAACCGCGCCAGGTATCTGCGCGCCTTAAGACAAATTGACGTTCGCCCCGATCGGCTCGCTTTCGATAAACGTATGCCTGCTTTTCATCCTGAGGAACGGCAACTCAAAAAAATGATAGGAGATTGCGGCCATCAGGATATTCAGTCCGAGGGTAACCACGGCTTTCAAAATGAAAATGGGGCCAGAGATCGATGCGAGGTGTCCGATGAGGAGGTGATTTGTAATATCGAGTGCAAACAAATGATAGACATAGAGGCCGAATGAGATACGGCCAAGATAGACAGCCCAGCCTGGGACCAATCTTGGATTCAGCCCCAGAAATGAGAAGAGGATCAGAACTGCCCCCAGCGCTCCCAGCGCATACCCGCCGATCAGAGGCCAACTGCCTGGGTTTTCGCCGGGATAGGCGAAGTCGTTATGGAGCCAATAGCAGGCGGAAAACCAGCCAAACAGCCCGCAGCCAACAAGCAGCATTCTTTTCCAGACAGCAATTTTCGGTAACTTGCTCCTCAGAATAAGGCATAGCAAGATGCCGCAAGCGAAGCATTCGAACTGGACGAAAGAGTTGAACCAGATGGGCTTGTAACTTGTGTGGAGTTTTCCCAGGTAGAAAAGCCAGACATTCGCCACAAGAATGTTCGCCAGGCAGAAGGCATAAAGCGACTTGCGGCTGAGGTATTTCACAATCCACGGCGCGAATAGATAGAACTGCTCCTCGATGGAGATGCTCCACAGCACGCCGGCTGGATTGTTGAATGCGCTGCGTGTCATCAGACACCAAGCGCCCATGAAGATGGCAAACCAGCCCATCTTGAGAGCAGAGGCGGGTTCACCTCCGGGCAGAAAAGCGGCAACCTCGCCGAGCGCCAGGCCGAGGTAATAAAGAGGCCAAATTCGCAGGATGCGGCGAATATAAAACTGTTTTACCCCGACGGTACCGGCGGCCTCGCGTTCGCGAAGCAATAACTCGCAAATAAGGAATGCGCTGAGCGTGAAGAACAGGCTAAGGCCGAACTTGCAAGCGCTGGAAACTGCGTATAGGACAGGGGCAAAGCGCCCTATGGCGCTGGCAACGCGTGAATCCGAATGATTGGGCAGGGTGTGCTCGGCAAATACCAGCAGAAACGCAAGGAAGCGAACAACGTCCAGTTCCGGGCGATAGTACCTGCGGGTGGAGCGTCCTGAGGCAAGAATTGATGCTGGCATTCTTTCTTCCAACCTGTGTTTCTCCCAAGCCAGAATTACCAAGCCACCTTGTCTGCTTCGGGCCCATCCATGATTAGCTCATTCGATCAAGACCCTATATGTCTTCCTGTTCTTTCGTAGTCATTGTCTTCCGCAATCGCGCTGAATTCGGAATCTGCGAAACTGGCT
>OBLW0100001282.1_pt1 | contig 21434 bp, 18 predicted proteins | sample 1520161 | NCBI WGS metagenome assembly OBLW01 (sample SAMEA3539309, study PRJEB22396) | soil metagenome | biome: tundra; feature: field; material: soil | place: USA | collected 2010-05 | depth 0.15 m | reverse complement strand
GCTCTTCCGATCTCTCGACGCCCGAGGACGTAGTCGAGTTCATGCTGGCGGGCGCGAGCGCAGTGGAGGTGGGAACGGCGAGTTTCTTCGATCCGGTCGCAACTGAGTCGCTGGTTGAGGAATTGACGGAGTACTGCCGCCACCACAGAATCGAAAGGCTTGGCGATCTCACCGGAGGGCTCATTACGGACTTTGGCAGCTAACTCATTGATTCCACAATACCTTACAGCTAAGTCCTTATTCCTCAAAGACCTGGCCAAAAACCTCCGCTAAGTCTTTGACTTTAAAAGACCACGACCAGGGGGTCTCCCAAGAATTGTCATCCTGAGCGAAGCGAAGGACCTGCTTTCTCAGCGCACGAACGAACAGCAGGTCCCTTCGCTGCGCTCATCTAGATGACAACTTTGTTGGGGAAACTCGCGGGAGCTAGCGGCCGCTGGCGTGCCAGATTGATCCCGGACTTTGATAGTTCAAGCCTTCGCCCCATACCACGTGCGTGTCTCCATGGTGATCGATGGCGAGGCTGAAGTAGTCTCCGAAGGGAAAGCGGAAGCCTTCGCGGGCGATGTAACGATAACCGGGAACGTAGGTTGAAATTCGGCTTTCATCTCCCCAGGTCGCACCGCCGTTGCTAGAACTTCGGTAGTACGTGTTCCAGTAGGGAGAACTGGAGGAAGTCTTTCGAGTATCCATCCAGGCGATGCGGACGTCACCCGCGTTTCCCGCGACAATCGCGGGGAAAGCGTGCTCCACGCCGCTCTTGGCTCTGGAGACTGCGACCCGTGGCAACCAGCTTTCGCCGCCGTTGGTGGAGGAAGAGAAATAAATACGCTGCGGGCCGAGAGACCTGCTGCCCGCGCTCCAGAGCGCATAAAGCGTACCGTCGGAGTCGGATGTCAGCGCAACCTGCGCTCCGAGAAACGCCTCGCCGCAGTCCTCTTCTTTACAGCCTGGAGCCGCCGCCGAAACGTCAAGAACATTCGTGGTCCACACCCTGCCAGCATCCGAAGACTTCCCAATATAGAGGTTGACCGAGCCGCGCGCGCCGCCGGCCTTGGAGTAGGACGCCCATGCGAGGTAGGCATTGCCGGCGGGGTCGACCGTGGCTGAGCCCAGCAAAGACCATCCGGGACGGCTCTCGCCATTGACGCGCGCGGAAATAAAGCTGCGTCCGCCATCTTGGGAAGCGGCTACCCAGACTTCCTCCTCATGGTTAAACGCCACATAGACGTTTGTGCCGCGCACAGCCAGGGCGGGCTTATCCAGTTCCACTTCACTGCGAACGGCGATCGTAAAATTCCAGGTTGCCCCGGAATCGACCGATTTCGCAAGCATCACGGCGCGCTTATTATTTTGCAGCCAGGCGGCGTACACGGTACGCCGGTCGGCGGGATCGACCGCAATCTGGGCGTCGAACTGCCCGGAATCGGTTTCCAGCATGACGCGCGGCGCCTGCCAGGTCTTGCCATCATCGCCGCTGGTCACGAGCAGCATGGTGGGCACACTGCATTCCTTGCAATCGGGCACGCGTCCATAGTGGGGATAAAGAACGTAAACTCGTCCGGAACCATCGGCGGCCACGGCCGGTTCCCACTGATCGCCGCCGATCAGACCAACCCGTTTTTGACCGGTAAACTGCGGCGGAGCTGCCCAGGCCGCGCTGACCAGCACAAGCAGAAGGACGACGAGTTTGAAACGGGCGGTGCGCATGCAAATCATTGCGGTGAAGCAGGGTGGGGGGAAAGAGCTTGACCCTTGCAGAGAAACTTTATCCTGAAGTGCGCTTGCCGGTCAACCGCACCCGTCGCACCTGGTTTGAGCGGCAGCGCAGTCCGTGGGTGCGATTTACTGTATTTTGGGACGCCTGGATTCGGATTCCTTGAAAGATTTTTTCCGCGGGACAAAAAACAGGCCGCCCACTCTTCGGGACGGCCTGGTTTGGCAAATCCTCCGGGGAGGAGGGAAAAATCGATTTATAACGACGACGGAGCCGCGCTTGCGGTCGGCGTCTGCGACGGCGTTCCATCGGAGGCGGTATTCGTCATCAAGCGGATATCTACGCGACGATTCTTCGCGCGACCGTCGCGCGTTTTGTTTGAATCGACCGGCTTATCTTTGCCCAGCCCGATCAGATAAATCTTGTAGGCCGGAACGTTCTTTTCCGCCGCCAGATACTGAATTACGGCATTGGCGCGTCGCTCGCTCAACTCGTAGTTGTACTCCGAGCTACCTACTGAATCGGTCGCGCCTTCGACGGTGATGATGTATCCCTTGGTTGAGGCGACGCTGGCGGCCAGTTGATCAATCGCGTCTTTCGCGTCCTGGGTCAGATTGTCGCGATTAAATCCGAAATGCACTGCCGTCTCGACCACCGGGCGATAATTGTCGAGGTTTACGACCGCTTTTGTGAGGGCATCGACACGCTGAGTTGCAGTGTTCGCCGACATCTGAGCTTTATCGGCGTCGCTGCCCGCGGCGAGAGCTTTCTGGTCCACTTCCGTTGCTTTCGCCTGCACGGCCTGGATTCCGGCTTGGGCGCGCTGATCGACGTCCTTAATATCCTTGGAATTTTTCGCCGTCATGTCGTCGAGTTCATTGGTTTTGTTGATCAGCGGCGTGGTCTGTTGGCGCACATAGTTCTTGCTAGTACATCCGATGGATGCGGCCAGCGTCGCGGCCAGCATCAGGGTCAACGAAGTACGCTTCATAATGGTTATAGGCTCCTTGGCCAAATAGATGCTTCAGTTCTAAAATCTGTTTCCAGCAAACACGACGCTGGACCTGCCACTAAGTAAAGCACGGCGGATGCCATTCCCGCTTCCCGGATAAAACTACTAACTCCCACCATGTGAATACGTTAGAGGCCAGTTACCGAAATGGCACTGCCCGCCTACCTACGCAATCGCGCTATAAACCGTAGAAAATTTATACGGTTGGCATCCGATGAGAATTATAGTCGCGCGCAACTGAACGCAGTATCGGCAAGCTGGATACGTAGGGAATTGTATGGGCGCCAGGTCGTGGGCGCACTCTGGAGCAAAGATTCAAAAGCTCACCACCCTGAACGGGGGCCCGGACTCCTGATTTCAAATCACTTTCCCATCTTTTCCCAGGCTTCTTCAAACTGCAAAAGAAGGGGCAAGTCTTTCTGCAATCCACCTCGCCCGGTTACCCGCCAGAAGTAGTTTCGGGTGCCAGCGCTCCCTTGGCGCGCATCATAGACCGCCAACACATCTTCGTTCGAACGGGTCTGCACCGACACGATTACATCGGCCTCCTGCGGCCGAATCACCAGCGTAAGTTTTCCCCACTTCCGTATCGCACTCTCGACCCGGCCGATCGTGGCACGATCCTCGGGCAACACGTTTGCGCTGTACTGGTCACCGTCGAGTGCACTTACATATACAAATCGCGCGTTCTTGAATCTTGGAGGCATGGGGTGCGGTTCGTCGGAGGAGGCGCCTAAGTTGGCACCTACCAATAGAAGCAGTGCGGCTAAGAAAACATTTCTCTTCATAGCATCCTCTTCTTGTTCTTGATAGGAGCGATGCCGCATCTGGCACAAGGAGTTGCCGGTTTATCCACGATCACATCACGGCCGGAACCGTAATTCCCATCACCGTCAATACGCGAATCAGCTCCCGCCGAACCACCGCCGCCGTAGTCAGCAGAAACTGTTTTCGCTTCTCATCCGCCTCGATCAGGATCGGATGCCGGTGATAAAACACGTTGAAAAGCTGGGCCAGTTGAAAAGCGTGCTTGGCCAGATAGGCGGGCTCGGCGGTCGCGATGCACTGTCCGATTACGGTGGAAGTTTTCGAAGCCGCCAGCCACAGTTCCCAGATCTCATTTCCAGATTCTCCGTTCAGAAACCGGCCAAAATCTTGGCTGGAAACGCGGCCAGCCGCATCGCGCAAGAAGCTTTCCGGCTCCAGTCCGCCTTTGCGGAAAATATTCGAAGCCCGAACCGCGGCATACTGCGCGTACGGTCCCGTGTCTCCCTCAAAACTCAACGCCTCTTTGAAATCGAAGGCAATCACCGACGGTTTCGTAAACTTGAGCATGAAATAGCGCAGCGCTCCAATCGCAAGCTGAGTGGCCGTGTCTGCGCGCTCCGCTTCCTCTAACTCCGGATGCCGGGAATCCACTTCCTTGCGCGCCGACGTGATGAGCGCATCGAGCAGATCGTCTGCTTTCACCCCAAAGCCCTTGCGACCTGAAACTTCAATCCACGACCTGCCCTTGTCCTCCTCGCTCAGGGTGTAGCCAAGTTCAGCCGCACAGCGCGGCGTGAGCGCGACCATCTCGTACGAGAAGTGGGTGTAGCGATCAGCGGCCTCATCATGGCCCAGTCCGCGCAGCGCCTCGATCACCGTGTTCTGAGCCTCAGACTGCCGCGAATCGATGACGTTGTAAATCTCCGCTACATCGCCAAAGTGCGGATGATCCTTCTCGCCTTCGGTTGTCGATATCCAGCAATCATGCGTATTGGGATAGCGAAAGAACTTTTGATATCCAAAATCACGCCCCAGCAGCCCAAATTTCCACATGTGATAAGCGATGTCTTTACCGACGTAGCCGACCGTGCCGTTAGAGCGAACAATAACTTTCTGGTCTTCCTCTGTGATCTTTTCCCCTGTGCTCTCTTCCTCTGTGCTCCCAGTGGTGAAGGTTTTAGCCGCAGTCCCCGCGCGCCGCATCACCCAGCAGCCCTTGTTCTTGCCTTGGTCCTCAAAAGTAAGCACGCCGGCTTCTTTGAGTTTCGCAAACGCAGCATCCCAAAAATGCAGATGAAGAATCTCGCTCTCCCGTGGCAGGAAGTCATACTCAATATCGAGGCGCTCCATGGTTTCCAGATGCCGCTTGAGCACAGCAACCGAAATCAGGTCCGCGACGGCCGACGTCTCGTTATTCCCTTCCTCGATGGCGCGCAGCGTAGCCGCCCGCGCTGCGAGGTTCCCTTTGTCCGCTTCATACCATTGCGAGACGCGGGCATAGAGATCCCAGCACACATAATCGAAGCGCGGCGCTGCGGCCAGCGCCCCAATCTGAGGGAGAGACTTTTGTTCGATGTGCAGGAAGCCCACAACCACATCGGCAACCTGCACTCCGGTATTGTCGATGTAGTTCTGTACATCCACTTCCCGGCCCGCAAAGCGCAACAGGCGCACGAACGTGTCGCCCAGGATGGCATTGCGCAGATGCCCAATATGCGCTGCCTTGTTGGGGTTGATGCTGGTGTGTTCAACCAACACTTTACCCGTGGGAACGTCGGTCTCTGGGGATTGATCGGCGGTCAACGCCGCCGCCACTTCGGCTCGATTGACGCGAACGTTGATGTATCCGCCACCCGCCACCTCGAATTTCTCAAAGCCCGGAATGCTGCCGACGCCAGCGACGATCTCCTCGGCAATCTTGCGCGGAGCCTTGCGCAGTTTGCGCGCCAGTTCAAACGCAAGCGGCAGCGCATACTCGCCAAAGTCGATTTTCGGCGGCTGCTCGACCACGATATTTGCGTTTTCCAGGCCGTAAGTGCGGAGCAGAAAGTCCCGCAGATGCTCGACCAGCCGGCGTTCCAGATAACGATACAAGTTTGCCCTCGGACCGATTGCTTACTTATTGCTAATCCATTGAAGGAACAGCGATTCTAACAAACTAGCGGCAACGGCGTGTTTGACGGCATTAAGAGCGTTCCCTATGATGTAAGTTTCCTCACAGGTTTTCGATGCGCATAGCCTATCTTGACTGTTTTTCGGGCATCAGCGGCGATATGTTCTTAGGTGCGCTGGTGGATGCCGGAGTCTCGACCCAACTCCTCGAAGAAACGGTCGCAGCCTTGAATATCGGCGCGCGACTGGATGTGAAACGGGTCGTGCGCGGCGGAATTTCGGCGACCAAAGTTGACGTCTATTCCAACGGAGAAAAAGACCTTCCACGCGAGGTTTTCCAAAACCAGAGAGAACAGCACACCCATACCCATCCGGGCCATTCGCACGATCATTCCCATAATCACGCCCGCGGGCTTACAGAAATTCGCGCGATCATCGACCACGCCGCCATCAGCAACCCAGCGAAGACAGTCGCGATTCGCATCTTCGAGGCGCTCGGCGCCGCCGAGACGGAAATTCACAACACGACCATCGACCAGGTACACTTTCACGAAGTGGGCGCCGTCGATGCCATGGTCGACATCGTATGCGCTGCCGTCGGAGCGGATTCGCTCAAGATCGACCAATGGATATGCTCGCCTTTGAATGTAGGCAGCGGAACGGTCAAGTGCGCCCATGGAACTCTTCCCGTTCCCGCACCGGCAACATTAAAGTTGTTGCAAAACGCACCGGTATATTCATCCGGACCGCCGGTCGAACTGGTCACGCCCACCGGGGCGGCCATCGTGAAGACGTTAGCCTCCCGCTTTGCTTCGTTCCCCGCGATGACGATCGAGAGCGCGGGATACGGCGCCGGGACCAGAGACTTTCCCGAGCATCCAAACCTGCTGCGCCTGACCATTGGAGAAGCTGGGCGGACCGACGATGCGATGCATAACGGCACGATTCATGAGCAAATTGCGATCCTCGAAGCCAATCTCGATGACCTTAGCCCGCAGGTGCTGGCCTATGCGATGGAGCGACTTTTATCCGCGGGAGCGCTCGACGCTTTTAGCGTTCCCGTGCAAATGAAGAAGAGCCGTTCCGGCGCGCTGCTGACCGTGCTCGCTAAAATGGAAGATGCCGACCGGCTTACGAAGATGATCTTTGCCGAAACGACGACGTTGGGCGTGCGCAGCCGCTTGGAGCAGCGGCAGATTCTTTCGCGACGATGGGAAACGGTAAATACAACCTGGGGACCGGTACGAATTAAAATAGCCAATATCAATGGCAGTGTTTCCAACTACGCGCCAGAATATGAGGACTGCCGCGTTCTGGCGGAAGCGAAACGGGTGCCCCTTCGCACGGTGATTCAGGAAGCGATCCAGCAGTATCTCCAAAGCAAATGAAAAGTATGAGTCAGGTTTAGAATCGGGACATCTTTAATATGTCTCGCACACGGCATCCCTGATGCCGTATGAGCACACAGTATCAGCCCGTTGAGGGCTGCGGAATTCAATGAGGAGATTGCTTATGCTGAAAAATCTGATCGTCCTTTGCTTGATCGCGCTAACCTCAGTCGTCGTCTTCGCCAACTCAACTCCCTCGGTCGGCAGCGCTGCCCCGGAATTCACGCTCAACTCGCAGGAAGGCGCTCCTGTCAGCCTTAAAGACTATCGCGGTAAATGGGTGGTTCTCTACTTCTATCCCAAAGACTTTACCAGCGGATGCACGATTGAGGCGCATAACTTCCAGCGCGATCTAGCGCAATATCAGCAGAAGAACGCTGTGATTCTCGGAGTCAGCGTCGACACGGCCGACTCGCACAAGCAGTTCTGCACCAAGGAAGGATTGAATTTCAAGCTGCTGGCCGATACCGATCACAAAGTGTCCACGACCTACGACTCGATGATGAGCTACCAGGGAATACAGATCGCGGCGCGGCACACTTTCATCATTAATCCCGAAGGCAAGATCGTGAAGGTATACACGGAAGTAAAACCAAACGAGCACAGCGCCGAAGTTTTGGCCGCTCTGGCGGAATTGCAGAAATAGCAGGTCGTTAGTCGATGGTCGTTAGTCGTTAGGAATCGGTCGTTAGTCGATGGTCGTTGGTCGTTGGCCAGCAGCTGCAAACGACAGCGGTTTTGCTAACGACCAACGACTAGCGACCAACGACCGATGTCACTCAAGGAAGGCAATGCCCAAGAAGTTCTACATCACGACCCCGATCTACTATGTCAACGCGCGTCCGCACATCGGGCACGCCTACACCACGCTCGCCTGCGACACCATCGCGCGCCGCCACCGCATGCTCGGAGATGACACCTGGTTCCTGACCGGCACCGACGAGCACGGACAAAAGATCGAGCGCGCCGCCCAGGCCGCCGGCAAAACTCCGCAACAGTTCACCGATGAAATTTCGGCGGAGTTCCACGCGCTCTGGAAGCGCATGGGTCTGACGCCCAACGACTTCATCCGCACCACCTCGGACCGGCACAAAAAAGGCGTGCAGGCGCTCTGGCGCAAGATTCGCGATAACGGTTACATCTACAAGGGCATCTATACCGGCCAATATTGCGTCTCTTGCGAACTCTACGTCGATGGGATCGGCCCCGGCGATCCCTGTCCCGACTGCGGACGCCCCACCGAAACCGTCCATGAAGAAAATTACTATTTCAAGCTCTCGGCCTTTCAGGATCAACTGATCCGCCTTTACACCGAGCACCCGGATTTCATTCGGCCCGAGACTCGCCGCAACGAAGTGCTGGCGTTCGTGCGCGGCGGACTGCGCGATCTATCCATTAGCCGCTCAACATTTTCCTGGGGCATTCCTGTGCCCGACGATCCAAAGCACGTGATTTACGTCTGGCTCGACGCGCTCGCGAATTACATCACCGCCCTCGGCTACGGGCAGGATGACTCCACGAAGTTCGACAAATACTGGCCCGCCGACGTGCACATGATCGGCAAAGAAATCGTGCGTTTCCACTGCGTCTACTGGCCGGCGTTCCTGCTCGCGGCCGGACTGCCACTGCCCAAATGCATCACCGCGCACGGCTGGCTGCTTTTCGAAGAAAGCAAAATGTCGAAGTCGCGCGGCAATATCGTGCGCGCCGAAACCATTGTCGACGTTCTCGGCACCGATGCGTTGCGCTATTTTCTGCTCCGCGAAGTCGTCTTCGGACAGGACGGCTCCTTCAGTTTCGATGCCCTGGTCCAGCGCTACAACTCCGATCTGGCGAACGGTCTCGGCAATCTCGCCAGCCGCACTCTGACCATGATCACGCGCTACTTCAAGGGAGAAGTCCCCTATCCATCGAACATGGCGCACACGCCCGCCGATGCCGCGATCGCGAACGCCGCGAAGAAAGCAATCACCGATTTCGGCACGTTCTTCGATCAGTATCAGTTCTCTCGCGCCCTCGAAACCGCATGGGCATTGGTTAGCGCGGTCGATAAATACATTGTCGAAAACGAACCCTGGTCCTTGGGCGAGAAACAGGACGAAGAAAGCCGTTCCCGCCTGGCCACGGTCCTCTACACCAGCGCCGAAGCGCTGCGTATAGTAACCGCCCTGGCGCATCCCGTGATGCCCGATGCCACCGCCAAAATCTGGCTTCAGTTGGGCCTGGGAGACATCTCAAAATTAGACCTCAGCCAATTGCAGTGGGGACAACTGCAACTCGGCACAAAGTTAGGCGAGGTGCAAGCCGTGTTCCCGCGAGCCGACAAATCGGCGATTGAGAGGATGCAAAAGATGGAAGAACAAAGTGCCAGCGGAAACGGGCCAAGTGGGGGGATAGGGGCAAGTGTGGGGACGGGCGACTCGCCTGTGCAGCCGAGCCCAGCTCGGCAGCCCACCGCAACGCCGTCTGCCCCCGCCAAGCCAGCCGCGGCAATCCCCGATGGCAAAATCAGCATCGACGACTTCGCTAAAGTAGAACTGCGCGTCGCCCAGGTAAAAACCGCCGAACGCGTAAAAGGCGCCGACAAGCTTCTGCGCCTCGAAGTCGATCTCGGAACCGAAGTCCGCCAACTGGTAGCCGGAATCGCCGAAGCCTACGCTCCCGAAACGCTGATTGGAAGAAAAGTGGTGATCGTAGCGAACCTCGCTCCCCGAAAACTGCGCGGCCTGGAATCGAACGGCATGATCGTAGCTGCCTCCCCGGAGGGCGGCAAACCCGTGCTGGCCAGTTTCCTCGAAGATGTACCCGTCGGCACAAGACTCAAATAGGAAGGTCGCCAGATTTGACGTTTATGTTTTTGGCAATGGTCGTCGCGCTTATCTGTTTCTTCTTGGGCAGAAGACACTTTCAGCGTTCGCCGTTGCTCTTGACCGCGTGGGGCGCGGCTTCATTAGTAGTGGGAATTGGCGTGTATTTTGTAGTTACGGGAAATGTTTAGGAACTGTCGCAACAGCCGCTACCGGCAACGGGCAACTGCACTAAATGTTCATCGACTCCCACGCCCATCTCGAAGGCAAGCGCTACGATGCCGATCGCGCCGAAGTCCTAGCCCGCGCGAAACAGAACGGCATCGAAGCTTATCTGGCCATCGGAAACGGCGAAGGTCCTGCGACCGCCGACTGCGGCATAAATCTCGCCGACAAATACGACGGCCAGCCGGAATATCCCCGAATCTGGGCCAGCGTAGGAGTCCATCCTCACGAAGCCAGTCTCGCCACCGAGGCCACCGACGCCCAAATGCTGCAATGGGCGCGTCATCCCAAAGTAATCGCCTGGGGAGAAATCGGCCTCGACTACTTTTACGATCACTCCCCACGCGACATCCAAAAAGCTGTCTTCCTTCGCCAGATGGAATTGGCAAAAGCCGCAAAACTCCCGATCATCATCCACTGCCGTCCGTCTGATAACAGCGAAAACGCCTGGGACGACTGCCTGGCCATGATCGCCGAACATTGGAGTTCGAGCGGTCTCGGCGGCATTCTGCACTGCTTTACCGGGAGCGTGGAGCACGCGCGCCGAGCCCTCGACATGAACTTCATGATTTCCTTCGCTGGCAACATCACCTTCCAGAAAGCGCAATCGATCCGTGACGCCGCGCTTATCGTTCCGCTGGACCGAATGCTGATCGAAACTGACTCTCCCTACCTCGCGCCGATTCCGCATCGCGGCCAGCGCAACGAACCAGGGTTTGTTCGAGAAGTGGCCCGCCAGATTGGCGAACTGCGTAGTTTACCGCCGGAAGAAATTGGCATACAAACCACCAAGAATTTCTACAGCTTCTTTAGCCTCGCGCTCAACACAGCAGACTAATTTCACCACAATTTGTCAGCCGGGATTGGCCGTGCAAATCGGACTTCTTGCCTGCGCAGATATTCCCTCTTCTGTTACCCTCATGAGTACACGTTTGGGGAATCGGTCCGTGCGGTTCTGTCTCTTCGAGCATCCGTCCCTCAGCGTGACTATCAATTCTTTTACGGCTGTCGTAGTTATGGCGGTGACATCTCATGCCCGATAACAGCTTCGATATTGTCAGCAAAATCGATCTCGCCGAGGTTGGCAACGCCATGCAGCAGGCGATGAAGGAAGTCAGCACGCGCTTCGATCTGAAAGATTCGAAGTCGCAGATCGCCATGGAGGGTACCGACGCGATCATGCTTCACTCCGCCGATGAATTCAAGATGAAGGCGGTGAACGACGTCTTCCAGCAAAAACTGGTTAAACGGGGCGTGCCCCTGAAAGGCTTGACCTACGGCCCGCTTGAACCCTCCGCCGGAAGCACCGTCAAACAGAAAATCTCGTTGCAGCAAGGCATCCCAATCGAAAAAGCGCGCGAGATCGTAAAACTCGTCAAGAATTCCAAGAAAAAAGCGCAAGCCTCGATTCAGGGCGATGTCGTGCGCATCAGTGGCAAGGATCGCGACACCCTGCAGGAAGTTATCGCCATGGTCAAGCAGCAGGACTTCGGCATCGACTTGCAGTTCACGAACTACCGCAGCAATTAAGACAGGCTTGAGCCGCGGAGAACGCGGAGAAATGCGGGAACGATGAAACACCTAAAGTAATGAATTTTCTCTGCGTACTCCGCGATCTCTGCGGTTCAAGGTTTAGGCGGCTAAAGATTTTAGGATCGGATCACGGTTGAGCGCCATCACCTCCAGCAACGGGAAAGAAATCTTCGATCTTCTCCGCGATGACATCGCGGCGATCGAAGAGCAATTCGGACGCGACACCGTCTCCAATGTCGCCGCCATCACCGAGATTGGCGAGTACCTGCGCGCGGGTGGGGGCAAGCGCATCCGTCCCGCCCTGTTGCTGCTTTCGGCGAAACTGCTCGGTTACAAGGGCGAAGGAGCCGTGAAGCTCGCTTCCGTAGTCGAAATCATTCACACCGCGACGTTAGTCCACGACGACATTATCGACGAGGCTCAGATCCGCCGAGGCCGTCCCGCCGCCAATACGCAATGGGGCAACTCGATGTGCGTGCTGGCCGGTGACTGGCTCTACATGCAGGCTTTCAAGATCGCGGTGCAGGAACGCAATTTCCGCATTCTCGATGTGCTGGTGGAGTTAACGCAGCAACTGGTTGAAGGCGAACTTCTCCAGATGGAAAAGCTGGGCAAGCTCATCTCTTTGCAGGAATATCTCGACCTGATTTACCGCAAAACTGCCTGCCTGTTCTCAGTCTGTATGCGCGTCGGAGGAGTCTTAGGCGGCGCCAACGGCACTCAGGAAGAACGCCTCGGCCTCTATGGACGCGACCTCGGTATCGCCTTCCAAATCGTCGACGACGTACTCGACCTCACCGCGTCTGAGAGCGTGCTCGGCAAACCGGTGGCCAGCGACCTGAGGGAAGGCAAAGCCACCATGGCGGTGATTCATGCGCTCGAGCGCTGCACCGCGGCCGAACGCCACCAGATTGAAACCATCCTCCACGAGCGCGCCTTCAACGGCGTTACGCACGCCGACATCCTGGCTATTCTGAACCGCTACGGCTCTCTCGAGTTCGCCTACAAAGAGGCCGCCCGCTATGCAGACTCTGCGCGCAATGCCATCTGTATTTTTCCCGACTCCGAATTCAAGCGTGCCCTACTCTGGGCCCCGGAGTTCGTGGTCGTGCGAGAGAAATAAAACGGCCGGATCAATAACAAAGTGGTCATCCTGAGCGCAGCGAAGGACCTGCTGTTCGCCGCCATGGCAACCGCGCCCGACGCTTCGGAAGACTAATATAACGTCGGTTCTGCCCTGACAAATGCAAGTTTCCCCACTTAGCAGGGGCGACTAAAGAAAGTTCGCTAACCTCAGGCCCGACCACGCGTCTGACTAAGAAGGCATTCAAGGAGACACTCGAATGATCGGTAAAAGAACGATCGGCAAAACTGGATACATCTCTGGCTTGGTGCTCACCGTCGTTCTGTCGCTCAGCACCTTCATCCTCGCCCAGGATCAGGATCGCGATTTTCACTGGAGCGGAAAACTGTCGCCCGACCAGATCGTCGAGATCAAGAACCTCAACGGCAAAATCGAAGCTCGCGGGGATAGCTCCAGCGATCAGGTCGAAGTCACCGCCGAGAAAAGCGGCCCGGACGCCGACCTCGTCAAAATTGAAGTCGTTCCCCATGCCGAGGGAATCACCATCTGCGCCATCTATCCGGGCGGTTCGACCGGCGCGAAAACCGGCCCCTGCGAACCGGGAGAGAAGTGGCATTCCGACAACCACAACAGCAAAGTGAAAGTAAACTTTATCGTTCACATGCCGGAAAATCTTCGGTTCTCGGCCACGTCAATCAACGGCAGCATCACCGCCGACGACTTGGGACGATTCGTGCGCGCCGATTCCGTTAACGGCTCGGTTCGAGTTTCGACCAAACAGTGGGCGGAACTCTCCTCCGTGAATGGCTCGCTCGAAGCGCGCATGGGCAGCGCCGACTGGACCGGCACCCTAAAGATGACCACCGTCAACGGCTCCATTGATCTGAAGATGCCGAGCGAATTCAATGCCGACGTCCGCTTCAGTTCGGTGAACGGCCACCTCGACACTGACTATCCACTTTCTGTTAGCGGCAGCATCGGCAACCATCGCGTCGAAGGACGCGTCGGTAACGGCGGACGAAAACTGATTTTGGATACAGTCAACGGCAGTGTGCGCCTGAAGCGCGAATCTATTTAGACACGCGCACATCTAAAAGTTCGTGATCGCATCTCGATTTGAAGTGCTGGGTACAAAGGGGAAAACGCATTCTTCCGATTCCTTTTTGTATGCGTGGTTGGGCTTCCCGCTGGTTTCGCATTGCGAATTGGTCCCCTTGCGATTGCTATACTGTCCGCTATTCGTTTCTCCATGAACCACTTCACCTCGACAATCTCGCATCACGGCTACGTGCTACTAGCCTTGGTGTGTTTTGCCGAGGCCGTGGGACTTCCTGTCCCCGCTGCGCTTGCTCTGCTTACCGCCGGCGCGGTCGCCGCCTATGGAGGCATGCATTGGTATCTGGTGTTCGCCATTTCTCTGTTCGCGATGGTTTGTGGCGACCTGATTCTTTATTACATGGGCCGAGTCAGCGGGTGGGCCTTGCTCGGTTTTCTCTGCCGCCTGTCGGCCAACCCGGAAAGCTGCATTCTCCGCTCGGCAGAATATTTTTACCGCCGCGGTAAGCAGACTCTTCTCTTCGCCAAGTTCATCCCGGGCATTAACACCATGTCTCCGCCGCTCGCTGGCAGTATGAAGATGCGGCCGGGCGATTTTCTGCGCTACGATGCCGCGGGAGCATCACTCTATGTCGGCGCCTATACTCTGGCGGGATATCTCTTCAGCGACGCTCTTCGCGCCATCACACGCGGATTGCGCTCCGCCGGCTTCGCCGCCGAGGTCATCTTCGGTGTTGGACTTGCTGCCTACATCGTTTATCGCGTCTGGATCTATCGCAAGTATCGTCTGCTCGACGTCATCCCGCGTATCCCCGCCGAAGAACTGGCCAAGCGCCTGGCCTCCGACGCCGCCCAAAACATGCTCATCGCGGATGTCCGCAGCCATGGTTACTACGACGCCGACTCCGAGCGTATTGCTGGCTCTATTCGACTCGAACCCAATAACCTCATCGAAGAAGTCAAAAACCTGCCAAAAGATCGCGAGATTTATCTCTACTGCACTTGAGTACGCGAAGCCACGAGCGCCCGGGTGGCGCGCCAATTACAAGATCTGGGATTCAAAGTGTTCGTCATCGCCGGCGGCCTGCGCGCCTGGCGCAAAGCCGGCCACGCCGTAGAGCGCGTTCCCCAAGATGACCTGGTCAAGCTCCCCACCTTCAATTAATCAGTTGTGCCCCGGGTTCGCGGCCGTCCTTTGGCCGCTAACATGGGTGCCGCCAAAACCGAAATCACTTCAGTTTCTCGTTTATCGGCCGCCCTGTGACCCGCGTCCTTGGCAGACCTGCATCCGTTTGTTATCGTCCCTTCATGGTACGCAACCTCGCTTTCTGCGGAGTCATTCTCGCGGCGGGTGAGTCCTCGCGCATGGGCCGCGACAAAGCCCTGTTGCCCTGGCCCCCAGATTCCTCAACCGACACCTTCCTCTCCGCTGCCATACAACTCTTGTACTCCCACGTCGATGTAGTGCTGGTGGTCGTGGGCAAGAATGAGACAGCCCTCGCTCCCATCATCTACGCCAACGGCGCGTCTCTACTCGTCAATCCAGATGCAGCGCGCGGCCAATTCAGTTCGCTTCGAACGGGCTTGCAGGAAGTGTTGAATCGCGGCCGCGATGCCGCCATCATCACGCTGGTGGACCGTCCGCCGATCCGCCCAGAAACCATGGTTACGCTTGAAGCCGCGTTCGAAAAGGCAACCACCCTCAGAAAATGGGCGGTAATCCCCGAGTACCAAGGCAAACATGGCCATCCAATCCTGGCCGCTCGCGAATTGCTGGAAGCGTTCCTGCGCGCTCCAGTATCCTCCAACGCGCAAGAAGTCGAGCATTCTCACCAAGGCGAGATCGAATATATTTCCGTGGACGACCCACGCACAGCCATCAACATCGACACGCCCGAGCAATACGGTGCTCTTGATCGCACTTGATTTGGGGGGGCGCAGCGGTTCAGCGCTGCGATACCAGACTTCCGAGCTACCAGATTTAGCCGCTGAGGCAAGACGCCACAATCTCATGATCTCTCTCACCTCTCGACAAGCCACCTTCCTCGAAACCGTCATACGCCTCCATCCACAAATCGCCGCCTTCGACTGCGACGGCACGCTCTGGTCCGGAGACGCAGGCGAGGGATTCTTCGCCTGGGAACTCAAACGAGGCCTCGTCAACCAAACCGTCGCCGATTGGGTCCGCTCTCGCTACGCCGACTACAAGGCCGGCAGAGTGACCGAGGAGGTCATGTGCGGAGAAATGGTCACAATGCACCGCGGCTTGCAGGAAACGATCGTGCAGCAAGCCTGCGACGAATACTTTGCCCCGAACATCCTCCCCAACATTTTTCCGGAGATGCAGGAGTTAGTGCAGCGCCTGCAAGCCACTGGATGCGATATCTGGGCGGTCTCCTCTTCCAACGCATGGGTCATCCGCTCCGCCATGCGATATTTCGGCATCCCCCAGAATCGCATTCTGGCGGCGGAAGTGGCCATTGAAAACGGTGTCATCACCGACCGCCTGATTCGCGTCCCCAGCGGTCCAGGCAAGCCGGAAGCGTTGCGCTCCGTGCTCCAGTCCGCGCCCGATTGCGCCTTCGGCAACGCCATCTGGGACCGCGAAATGCTGGCCATGTCCAAGCACCCCTTCGCCATCAATCCCAATCCCAATTTGAAAGAAATCGCTTTACTCGCTGGCTGGGCGGTTTATCACCCAAAAGTGTCTACTATAAGCAAGAACCCACGCTGATCGAAAGAAAGGTTTTTATGAAGAAAACCTCCGCCTTCCAAGAAGCCAAGCCGCGGACTCCGCGAGACGAGGCTCACAAGCGGGAGAAGAAGGTTATGGATGCGATGGGAGACTTGCTGGCAATGGATGACGAAGAAGCTTTCAAACGCGTCCTCGCAGAGAGGTTCGGGATAAAGCCTGGAAACCCACGCTACCAGAAGGTAATCGCTACTTGGGCCGAGATCCGCCGCGAGCGGTCTTAATTTTTTTCACTTCGTCCACAAAACTGTCGACCTTGCGATTTTTTTCTTCTTCGGACAAACCCATTTCGTTCATCTGTTCTTCCAGCAGACGGGCGATAGTTCTGAGTCCATCTTTACGAGCACTGCGGCGCTTTGACTCGGGCGGTGGGACCGGAACTGCCGACATAGAACGAACCCCTGAGAGACCTTTTCTTTTGCTTACCTGCGCCAAGTTAGTCTACCTCACAACTCAACTTTAGCCGCCCGAATGCCACAAATTCCAATTATTTCGATGCTCGCAAGTAACGAAAGGGACACCCCAGAGACCTAAACAAACGCCCAAGATCCCCCCTAGTGTCAGTTAATCGCGCATCGTCCAACTGTGCGCTACCTTGAATTTACGTTCAGCGGGCAGGGACTGAAGCCCCGGTTCCGGCCCTAAAACTCCACCCGCAACGCGAATTGCCCTGTCCGGTTCCCAGCATTCTCCGCCGTCTGCGGAGCGCTCAGTATCCCGAACTGCGGATTATCGATTTGCGTCGCCGGAGGAGCAAAGTTCGTGTGGTTAAACACGTTCGTGAAGGTAGATTCAAAACGAACCTTCACTCTCTCCGTCGCTTGAAAAACTTTCGCCATCCCGAGGCTGGCTGTCACTGTGCCCGGTCCTTCGAGAATGCCGACTCCGGCGTTGCCAAAACGTCCCGCTCCTGCGGGAGTCGGTGAAAACGCCGCCAGATTATAGTAGTGAGCGCGCGATTGTCCCTGATAGAAATTTGTAGAAATCTGGTCGGGCCGCAAATACGCACCACGATTCACCACATCGGTATTCGATTGGTCGGCCGAAGCGCTGATGCTGGGCGTGAGCCAAGGACCACTTTCAATCAAGGTCACGTTGGTCATTTCCCAACCGCCGAGCACGGCGTTTTTCCAGCCGCCACCATTCACAAACGCGCGCCCCACCCCCACCGGCAGCTGATAAACGCCGGTCAAAAGAAAACGATGGCGGCGCGCTCCCTCCACGTTGCCGTAATTGTCGCGGATATGGAAGCGGTCGGCGATCGGCACGCCATAGTTGACTTCTCCGGCAAAAGCCGCCGGCGTATCGCCCTGATTGTCGGCCAGGTTCTTCGCCAGGGTGTAGTTGGCGTCGAAGTAGAGCCCGTGCGAGGTCTTGTGGCTCTCATCGATCTCCAGCGCGTTGTAGTTGGCTTCTCCAGCGTTGAACGTGCTGTAGAGTTCGAACCAGTTGTGATAAGGCGCGCGCGGATCGACATATGGACTTGATGCCGTAGTCTGATAAGGCGTTGTGCTGGCCGGAATCTGGTTGAGATCCTCGGTAATGCTGAGGCGGTATGTATGCATGCCAACGTAGCTCACCCGCAGGCTGTCGCTGTTGGCAAGCTGACGCTCGACTGTGAGGTTCCACTGATTAGCCTGAGGGTCGCGGTAATTGGGATCGACGCCCTGATCGAGGCCGCCTCCGCCATATTGCACACCAGTCGATGCCGGAGCAGTATTGGGAAACTGGATTAGCGGCTGGCCGTTGCTGAGGCTATTGGTGTAAGTGTGCAACGCGGAGGTCGGATTGCCGCTGTTGTTGAATGACAGAGGCCCCAGGTTCGTCACGGTAAAAATTCCAAACCCGGCGCGAATCACCGTCTTCGTGTCGTTAAACGGACGGTACGCAAGCGCGAAGCGCGGCTGGAAATTGCGCTTATACGTGTTGCGCAGCGACTGGGGCAGGTGATCCTGACTGGCCGTGACATAGTTTGTGCACGGAAGAGCGCTATAGTTCAGTGCGCAGGCATTGAACGATTGCTGAAAAGCCAGGTTCGAAGCCTGCAGGTTCTGGTTCTTCAAATACGCCGCAAGATTATCGGGCACCACAATCGAGTTATTTGTCTGATCGAAGTTCGCCAAGTTTCCTCCGTCCTCGTGGAAGCCCGGCAGAATCGTCCAGCGCAGGCCATAACTCAGAGTGAGTCGGCTGGTGACCTGATATTCGTCCTGACCGAAAAAGCTATACTGCCAGGCGGTTCCGGCGACATCAGGACTCGAAACCGCAAAGAATAACGTCGTGGGCAGTCCCTCCAGAAAGTCGCCAAAGGAGTTGCCGGTGAAGATGGGCTGGCTGGTGGAATCGGCAAAGGTGAATTGGCCGAAATCATCCGAAGGCAAAAAAGTCTCAATATCGGAATAGCGTACTCGCCGTGTATCAATGCCGGTTTTGAACGTATGCTTGCCGCGCGTCCAGCTCAGATTATCCGTGAACTGAGTCGTCTTGGACTGCGTCACTCCCGTCTTGTCGCGGCCAATCGGAGTGAACCCGGTTCCCGCGCTGAAATTAAAAGTTGGAAAAGCATGGGAGGTCGGATGTTGGCTGATGTTCACGCCAGTGAGATCAAGTTGCGAGAGCGCGTCCGCACCTGCGATCGGAAAGCCGACACTTGTCGTGGCGTTGGTGAACCCAAAGCGAAACTCGTTCACCAATCGCGGTGTAATCACCCAGGTATGCGAAACCAGAAGGCTGCGGTTGTGAACGCTGTCGGAGTCGTTCGGCAGAAAGGGGTTGGCATAATCCGCGGTGATGTTCTTGCGGCTGAAACGCGCATAAACCGACTGCTTGGTGGTGAGGGCTTGATCGATGCGAAGGTCGGCTCCATCGGTGCGCGCAGGGGTCGATTGAAAGTTCTCGTAGTTGTAGTTGGCTTGGCCGGTGACGTTGGGCAGAGGATAATAGGCCAGAAGCGCCTTGGCGGTGGCGCTAATACTGCCCGAGGGAATCACGGGGCCCCCAATCGCAGTCAGGTTACCGTTGCGCTCATCTTGCGTGGGAACGAGAAATTGCTGAGCCACCGCCGTCGACCGGCGGTTTCCTTCATAGTCTAGAAAGAAGAACGTCCTATCTTTCCCGTTAAAAAGATGCGGAATGCTAAGTGGTCCACCGAGTGCTCCGCCGAAGGTATTGAAGTGTTTGGGCGCCTTGCCGCTGAAACCGTAAGGGGCCGCATCAAACGCGTCATTCTGCAAGTACTCAAACAGGCTGCCGTGATAGTGATTGGTCCCGCTTTTCGTAGTGAACGTGACGTCTCCCACCTGCGAAAATTCCGCGCTATTGTTGAAGGAGGTCACTTTCACAGCGGAGATTCCTTCTTGCGACGGGTACGCATCCTGCAGCGCTCCATTCTGCCGCACGTTCGCGGTGGAGATGCCATCGACCGAAAAATTAACCATCGACGAACTGGCCCCGCTCAGTGCAATGTTGCCCGAGCTATCCTGCTGCACGTCGGGCGACAGCGCCAGCGCTCCCAACGGGCTGGTCGTGGTCGCGCGATTGTTCAGCGGAAGCTCGGTAATCTCCTGATTGGGAATGGAATCGCTGATCGTGCCGTTCTCGGTATTGATCTGAACCGCCGTGTCGCTCACTTCCACCACCGTAGATGTGGTGGCGATCTTCAGGGTGATGGGAATTCGCAATTCCTGGCGCGCCTCGAGCGTAACCGAACCTACGACAGCATCCGACAAACCGTCGTGGTGCGCCGTCAATTTGTACCGTCCCGCTTTCAGGTTCTCGACGACAAAATTACCGGAGTCGTCGGTCGTCATCTGCCGCTCAAAATTTTCGTCCAACGAATGCACGGTGACCGCGGCTCCGGCGATGACCGCACCCGAAGTATCCGCGACCGTGCCGCGAATACTGCCGAAAGTAGATTGGGCGCTAACTGAAGAAACAAGGGTTATACAGGCCAGTAACCATACAGCAGGCAGATACAGTCGGGGCACGTAACAACTCCGGCGAGCGCTCAGGCTCGCGAACTCCTATCGCGATTCGAACAACATGCATTCGCGATTGAGTTGGACTCTATAGCCCGGAGCATAAGAAAGCCGTAAAGACTTCCTATGGAATCTCTAAATACATTGCATGAATGTTTTGGATGGCGGAATTGTCGCGGTTTCCGAAAGAAACTCTCGGTTTAAAGATTGCGCAACAGTGCGGCGAGCGTGTCCAGGGCGAGATGGCTGGCGTGACTGGAGGCTGGGGGAAGACCTCCAACTTTGTCCACTAGATCCTCCATACATATCTGGCGGGCTTCTTCTAACGTCTTACCCTTAACGAGTTCGGTAATCGCCGAACCGCAGGCCATCGCCGGAACGCAGCCTTTGGCGCGAAAACGGATGTCAGCGATCCGATTTCCGTTCAAGCGAAGCGTGAGCTCCATTGTGTCTCCGCAGGCGGGGTTTTCCTGGCGCGCGGTGCGATCCGGAGCCTGGAGTGGGCCCACATTTCGCGGATTCTGAAAGTGATCGAGCACTTCGGCGGAGTACACAGAGAGATTGTAAATGCGTCATCTCGTAATATAACCTCGCGATGGAGTCCCCGCGTAGCCCAGGTTAGCGCCCAAAGAACGGGCGCGAACCCTTCGACAAGCTCAGGGTGGGCTCTGGGGCACACCGTGCAGTAAATGAATCACTCACACCACCCTCGCCGTATCGCGTGCCTGCAGCCGAGTGCCACCGTCATCCTGGCGGCCATCGGCGAGTTGGGGCGCGTCGTGGCGTGCACCAAGTACTGCGCCGACGTGGTTCCAGAATTGCGCGCCGACCAGCGCATGATCGTCGCGGACTCCTGGACCTCAAAGACAAGTGAGATCATCGCGGCCAAGCCCGATCTGGTAATCGCTGCCCTTCCCTACCAGCAGGACGCGGTGACGGAAATTCTCCAGGCAGGCATCCGTTTTCTGGGTCTCGCGCCGCGTACACTGCAGGACATCTACAC
>OBLW0100001281.1_pt1 | contig 21443 bp, 17 predicted proteins | sample 1520161 | NCBI WGS metagenome assembly OBLW01 (sample SAMEA3539309, study PRJEB22396) | soil metagenome | biome: tundra; feature: field; material: soil | place: USA | collected 2010-05 | depth 0.15 m | reverse complement strand
AGCGGCGCCCAGACCCGGAACTCGTGCATCAGCCCTCCCGGCCCAGTACCGCGACAGGGAACCGCCGCAGGAGCGCGGCGACGCCGGCCTCGCCGCCATCGACGCTCTCCCCGGTGAGCACGTTGACCCAGCCGCCGCCGGGAAGCGTGACGGTGGTGCCGGCCCAGTCATCCGCGAGGCTGGCGACCAGCCGGGGCACGATCACGGCCAGCCCGCCGGTCCTGGTGAAGGCCACCACGTGGGAGGCCTGCCGCCCCGGGACGGGAAGTGGCTGGTAACCCGAGCCTGGCTGGTAGGCGCCGGGATGGCGGCGGCGGTGCCCGAGCAGCCGATGGATGAGCCAGAGCTTCGGGCCGCCTTCGTCGTCGCGGTCCAGCGCGGCCTCCGGGCCCCGGCCGGCCAGAGCGCCGAGGAGCCGCCGGCGTGCGTTGTAGTCGACCGGGCGGCGGTTGTCCGGGTCGACCAGGGAAAGGTCCCACACTTCGGTGCCCTGGTACAGGTCGGGAACACCCGGGCAGGTCAGCAGCAGCGTGGTCTGCGCCAGCGAGTTGACCCGCCCCCGCTCGGCGAGCCGGTGCTCGGCCAGGAACGTTTCCAGATCAGCGATGAAGCCCTGGTCCGCGAGGATCCCGGCGACGAAGGCGCCGACAGCATCGTCGTACTCGGGCCGCGGTTCGGTCCAGGACGTATGGACCTTGGCTTCCTTGGCCGCCTTCGCCATGAAGGCCGCGACCCGCCCGGCGTCAATGGGCCAGGCGCCGACCAGGCTTTGATACAGGAGATATTCGGCATTACGTTCCGGCCATCCGTTGTGCTTATATCGCTTGTTGCGGTGCGCCCAGCGCTCGGCGGCGTGTTCCCAGGCCTCGGGCAGCTCCGACAGCACGTTGAGGCGGGCCCGCATGTCGCCGCTTCGCTTCGTGTCGTGAGTGGACAGGGTGAGCATCGCTTCCGGCCACCGCTCGGCCGCCTCCGACATGGCCTGATGGAACTCCGCCAGCTCACTGCCGAAACGGCCCGGGTCGCCGCCCACCTCGTTCAGCGAGACCAGCGGCTGATACCGGTAGAAGGCCGTGTCCTCTACCCCCTTGGCCATGACGGGCGCGCTTACCTGGGCGAAGCGCAGGGCGAAGTCGGCTTCGGCTTCGCCTGGATAGTGCAGCACGAGCAGTTCGCCGATGAACTCGATGAGCTCGCCGTCGAGGTCGGGCCGGCGCTGCCGGGCCGCGGCCACCGCGGCGGCCACGTGCGCGCGATCCGCCTCGGTGACCGGGCGGCCTGGGCGGGCGTAGGTGCGGTAGACGGGGAAGGCCGCGATCGTCTCACGCAGCGTGTCACGCAGGTCGCGGCGGGTCTGGTCGCGCTGCCGCCGGTGCCGTTCGCACACCTCGGCCAGCAGGCCGGTGAGGCGCTCCACCTCGGCGGCGAGTTCCTCGCGCATGATCTGGAGCTTGGCCGCGTGCACCACCTCGGGGTAGCGGTCATGGCATCCGGTGAAGCGCGTGTAGCAAGCGCGCATGGCGCTCTCCTGGGCCGGGTCCACGAACAGCCGGTTGACCCGGTTCAGGAACTCGTAGCCGGTCGTCCCCGCGACCGGCCACGAGCCGGGCAACTCCTCGTCCGCCTCCAGGATCTTCTCGACCACGACATAGGCACCGCTGGTGGCATCACGCAGCCGGCACAGGTAGCCCTCGGGGTCAGCGAGCCCGTCCACGTGGTCGACCCGCAGCCCGTCGAGTGTCCCGTCGGAGACCAGCTCAAGGATGAGACGGTGGGTGTCGGCGAACACGACTTCGTCTTCCACCCGCAGCCCGGCGAGCGTCTCGATGTTGAAGAACCGCCGGTAGGACAGTTCCTCGTTGGCGGTTCCCCAGTAAGCCAGGCGGTAGTTCTGCCGACGCAGCAGCTGGTCCAGAGCATCCGGGTCGCGGTTCACCGCCTCGATCTCGGCGTCGACGGCGGCTGCTACCTCCGGCTTGGCCTCGCACAGCTCACCGAGCAAGGCGCGCAGCTCTTCCTTGCCACTGTGCCGGATGGCCACGTCCGGCGGGTCGATCAGAATGGACACGGGCAGCCGGCCGTACGCGGCCGCCAGCTCTTCCAGTTCACCGGACCACGCCCGGGCCGCTGCCCGGTGCAGCAGACCGTCGAGCGTGCGGGGCGACAAAGGCGTCTCGTGGTCGTAGTAGCGAACGGTGAACGACCCGGCATGGCGCTCGATGGTCAGCTCACCGGCCTCCAGCACCCGGCCGTAATGGTCACCGAGGAACGGCATGAGGACAGTGTTGGCCAGCTTGGCCTGCGGCGGATCCCAGTCGATGTCGAAATAGCAGGCGTAGCGGCTCGACGGCCCGTTCTCCAGGACATCCCACCACCAGGCGTTGTCCCGCCCAGCGAGCGCCATGTGGTTGGGCACGATATCGAGCACCTGACCCAAGCCCTCGGCGGCCAGCCGGTCGACGAGCCTGCGATGCGCGGCGGCGCCGCCGAGTTCCTCGTTCAGCCGCCCGTGGTCGACCACGTCGTAACCGTGGGTGCTGCCCTTGGCGGCCTGCAGGTAGGGAGAGCAGTAGAGGTGACTGACGCCGAGAGCGGCGAGATAGTCGACGACGGCAGCAGCGTCGTCGAAGGTAAATCCCTGGTGCAGCTGGACGCGGTAAGTCGCAGCCCGCCTGCGCCGCATCCGGCACCTCATCCCGTGTTGGTCCGCGTTGATCCGCCCGATGTCATATGACCTCGTTATGGCCATGTAAACGCAGAATGATGTCCGCGGTGGCGGCGAGGCGACGTCGGGAAGATCACACGGCGGATGCCCGCGGCGCAGTGTCCACGGCGCAGTGTCCGCGGCACGGGGGCCCGCAGTTCAGGGTGGGGCAAGCCGCCCGGCCCGGTCAAGCTTCTCCCGTAGCCGGGCGAGGTCGCCAGCCAGGATCACCCGGGTAGGCGCGCCCGCCGCACCCGCCGCACCCGCATCGGCCGCACCCGCACCCGCCGGCCCCGCACCCGCGCAGGAGACGGCCAGCCATCCGGAGCCGGGCTCGACGCGCTCGACATGCCATTCGCCGGCGAACGCGTGCGAGATCGCGGCCAGCTCGGCCGGGTCGTACCCGTGCTCAAGTAGCGGCCGAAGGGCGGCCGCGCTCGGTGCCGTGAAGGCAACTGGCGGCACGGGCGGGCGGCGGCGTTGCGCCCGGAAGCTGCGCCCGCTCCGGCTGATGTCCCACAACGCACCGTAGTCGCAGAGAAGTTCGGTCAGGCTGGTTGCTTCATCGCTCATGGGCGGGAGTATACGATGCACCGTACTGCTCCATAGAGCAATACGAAGCTCTCTGGATATGCACGCTGCTCAGCGCGGATCGACGCCGCTTCGTCGCCAGGCGCTGAGTCCGCTCCGCGCCCGGCAGGGCGTAACCAGCCAAAACTGATTCGAGCGCCGTCTGGTAGCTGTGCCAGGATCGCTGCGTGACAGGAAGCTCGACGAGCGGGAGCGGGGGTGGCGGCCGGTCATGTTCCTGACGATCACCTCGACCGCGGCGCCCGCGACGGATCTGGGTTTCCTGCTGCACAAGCATCCCGGCAAGGCACAGAGCTTCGATGTCTCGGTCGGGCAGGCCCACGTGTTCTATCCGGAGACCGGCGAGAACCGGTGCACGGCCGCGCTGCTGCTGGAGGTCGACCCGGTCGGGCTGGTCCGCGGCCGGCGGTCCGCCGGGCCAGACGCCTTTTCGCTGGCCCAGTACGTCAACGACCGGCCTTACGCGGCATCGTCGATGATGGCGGTCGCCCTGGCCAGGGTTTTCCGCACCGCCATGGCCGGCCGCTGCGACGCCCGGCCTGAACTGGCCGCGGCGGCGCTGCCGCTGGAGATCACCGTCCCTGCGCTGCCCTGCCACGGCGGAGCCGAGGTAGCGCGGCGGCTCTTCGGCCCGCTGGGCTGGACGGTCGAGGCGACGCCGGTACCGCTCGACCCGCTCATCCCGCAGTGGGGTGACTCCCGCTACGTCGGGCTCCGGCTGTCCGGGCAGGTGCGGCTGGCCGACGCGCTGAACCACCTGTATGTGCTGCTGCCGGTGCTGGACAACGGCAAGCACTACTGGGTGAGCACCGACGAGGTGGACAAGCTGATCCGGGCCGGCAGCGGATGGCTGGGCCGCCACCCCGACCGTGACCTGATCACCCGCCGATACCTGGCTCACCGCAGGGAACTGGTGCTCACGGCGGTGGGCCGGCTCGCCGAGACCGACGACGCGGAACCGGAGACGCTGGACAACGCCGTGCCCGGCGACGCGGAAGAGGCACCGCAGCGGGACCTCTCCCTGGCCCAGCAGCGCCGGGGGGCGGTCGTCGCGGCACTGCGGGCCGCTGACGCCGCCACCGTCGCTGACCTCGGCTGCGGTGAGGGTGCCCTGGTCCGGGCGCTCCTCGACGAGACCGCGCCCGCCTTCAGCAAGGTTCTCGGCGTCGACGTGTCGCACCGCGCGCTGGAGACGGCGGCCCGGCGGCTGCACCTGGACCGGATGCCCGACCGGCGGCGGGAGCGCCTGGAGTTGCTGCAGTCGTCGCTGACCTACCGCGACGAGCGGATCGCCGGTTTCGACGCGGCGGTCCTCATGGAGGTCATTGAGCACGTCGACCCGCCCCGGCTGGGCGCCCTGGAGCAGACCGTCTTCGGTTCCGCCCGCCCGGCCACGGTCATCGTCACCACCCCCAACGCCGAGCACAATATCCGGTTCACTGACCTGCCACCTGGGTCGATGCGGCATCGCGACCACCGGTTCGAGTGGACGAGGGCCCAGTTTCACGACTGGGCCGGCGGCGTGGCCGCCCGGCATGGCTACGGCGTCAGGTACCTGCCGGTCGGAACCAACGACCCCGAGGTGGGGCCGCCGACCCAGATGGCGGTGTTCTCCCGCCATGCCTGATCCGCAGACACCTCTTCCGCAGGTACCGCTACGGCCGCTGGGCATTCCCGAGATGGCCCTGGTGGTTCTCGTCGGCGCGTCCGGCTCGGGCAAGTCGACGTTCGCGCGCCGCCACTTCGGGCCGTTCGAGGTGGTCTCCAGCGACTTCTGCCGCGGCCTGGTCTCTGACGACGAGAACGACCAGGCGGCGACCGGTGACGCGTTCGACCTGCTGCACTACATCGCGGGCAAACGGCTGACCGCCGGGCGGCTGACCGTGGTGGACGCGACGAACGTGCAGCCTGAAGGCCGTAAGCAGCTTGTCGAGCTGGCCCGGTCCCATGACGTGCTCCCGGCGGCGATCGTGCTGGATCTTCCGGTCGAGGTCTGCGTGGCCAGGAACAGCATGCGCCCGGAACGGGATTTCGGCGCTCATGTCGTCCGCCGCCAGCATGACCAGCTGCGCCGGTCGCTGCGTTCACTCAGCCGGGAAGGCTTCCGCAAGGTACACGTGCTGCACAGCGTGGCGGAGATCGATTCGGCGGTGATCGTCCGGGAACGGCTGCTCACCGACTACCGGGACCGGACCGGGCCGTTCGACGTGATCGGCGACATCCACGGCTGCCGCGGCGAGCTGGAGGCCCTGCTGAGCCGGCTCGGGTACGTGATCGAGCGGGATCCTGACCACCGGCCCGTGGAGGCGGCCCATCCCCTCGGGCGCACCGCGGTATTCCTGGGTGACCTGGTGGATCGCGGCCCTGACTCGCCCGGGGTGCTCCGCCTGGTGATGGGCATGGCCGGCGCCGGTCACGCCCTCGTGGTCCCGGGCAACCATGAGAACAAGCTGGTCCGGGCCCTGTCGGGACGGAACGTTCAGGTCAGCCATGGCCTGGCCGAGACGCTCAGCCAGCTCGCCGCGGAGCCGGTGGAGTTCCGTAAGCAGGTCGAGGTGTTCTGCCACGACCTGGTTTCCCATCTCGTCCTGGACGGCGGGCGGCTCGTCGTCGCGCACGCCGGGCTGAAGGAGGCCTACCACGGCCGCGCCTCCGGGCGGGTGCGCAGCTTCGCCCTGTACGGGGACACCACCGGCGAGACGGACGAATTCGGCCTGCCGGTGCGTTATCCGTGGGCGAACGACTACCGGGGCGCGGCCATGGTCCTCTACGGGCACACCCCCACGCCCGAGCCGGAGTGGGTGAACAACACCATGTGCCTGGACACCGGGTGCGTGTTCGGCGGCAGGCTCACCGCGCTGCGCTATCCACAGAGGGAGATTGTCTCCGTCCCCGCCACGCGAGTCTGGTACGAGCCGGCCCGGCCGTTCCTCGGACCCGATCAGCGTCCGGCCGCGGCGGAGGCCGGCCCGGCGTGGCGGGACCCCGACATCCTGGACGTCGCCGATGTGCTGGGCAAGCGCATCGTGGAGACCCGGCATCACGGACGTGTCACCGTCCGCGAGGAGAACGCGGCCGGGGCCCTGGAAGTGATGAGCCGGTTCGCGATTGACCCACGGTGGCTGCTCTACCTGCCGCCGACCATGGCGCCCTGTGCCACGTCCGCCCGGCCGGACCTGCTCGAGCACCCGGCGGAAGCGTTCGACGTCTACCGGACCGGCGGCATCGCGGAAGTCATCTGCGAGGAGAAGCACATGGGCTCGCGGGCCGTAGCGCTGGTCTGCCGCGACGAAGCCGCAGCCCGCCGCCGCTTCCGCGTGACCGGGCCGAGCGGCGCTGTCTACACCCGCACCGGACGGCCTTTCTTCGGCCCCGCGCTGACCGGGGAGTTGCTCAGCTTGCTGGGTGCGGCGGTCAGCGCCAGCGCCCTATGGGACGAACTGGACACCGACTGGCTGCTGCTCGACTGCGAACTGCTGCCCTGGTCCGCCAAGGCCGAGGCTCTGCTGCGGCACCAGTACGCTGCCGTCGGCGCGGCCGCGAGGGCCGCCCTGCCCGCCGCGGCGGCGGTCCTGGAGCAGGCCCTGGACCGGGGTGCGGACGTGCGGGCACTGCTCGACCGGGTACAGGCCCGGGCGGCCAACGCGGACGCGTTCACTGCCGCCTACCGGCGGTACTGCTGGCCCACCGACGGCCTGGACGGCGTCCGGCTCGCCCCGTTCCAGGTCCTTGCCGCCCAGAACGCCACGTACCACGACCGTGACCACAGCTGGCACCTCGCACTCGCGGACCGGCTGGCGGACGCCGCGCCGGGGCTGATCATGGCTACCCGCCGCCTAATCGTGGACACCACCGATCCTGACTCGACGGCCGCCGGGGTCGCCTGGTGGGAGGAACTCACCGCCAGTGGCGGGGAGGGAATGGTGGTCAAGCCGCACGCCAACCTCACCCGGGCCCGGCGCGGACTGGTACAGCCGGGGATCAAGGTCCGGGGCCGCGAGTACCTGCGGATCATCTACGGGCCCGACTACACCGACTCAGGCAACCTCAGCCGACTCCGGCAGCGGAACCTGGGCCACAAGCGCTCGCTGGCGCTACGCGAGTACGCACTCGGCCTCGAAGCGCTGGAACGGGCAGTGCGGCAGGATCCGTTGTGGCGTGTGCATGAAGCGGTTTTTGCCGTTCTGGCCCTTGAATCGGAACCGGTGGACCCGCGCCTGTGATCCGCGGAGCGGGATGCCAGGGCTACCAGACCCGGACGTAGTCCACCAGCAGGTCGACGGGGAACTGCATGGCGTCCGGCGGGACGCCGGCCCCCCCGCCGACCGCGAGGTTGAGGATCATGAACATCGGGACCCCGGAGCTGAAGCACCAGTTGCGCATCTGCCTGGGCGCTACGGTCAGGTAGGGCACGCCGTCCTTGTAGAACGTGAAGCCCCCGGACCCCGGGTTCCACCACATGCGCCAGGTGTGCCACCCATCATCCACCGGGACTTGCGCGTCCCTCGTGAGCACGCCGGTGCGGGCGTCATCCGGAGTGTGCACCGATGTATCCACGACGGAGCCGCCGAAGTTCTCCATCATGTCCACCTCGCCGCAGGCTGGCCAGCTCACCCGGGCGAAGTTGGCCCCGATCGCCCACCAGGCCGGCCACAGCCCAGGCTGGACGTCGAGCTTGATGCGGGCCTCGAAGATGCCGTGATACCGGCTGAATTTGCCGATGGTCTTCAGCCGGGCGCTGTGGTAGATCGTGGTGGTCCGGCCGCCGGACGTCTGAACATTCTTGGTGGCACGGATCACCAGGTTCCCGTTGCCGTCCTGGAAGCTGTTCTCCCGGGCGGAGGTGTAGACCTCAAGCTCGTTGTTCCCCCATCCACCGCCCCCGAGGTCATACCCCCATTTCGAAGGGTCCGGGGCACTGCCCGCCGGCCCGTCGAATTCGTCTGCGAACGCATAGCCGGCCGCAGGCCGCGTTGTCGCGGCGCCGCACGCCGCGATCGGTGTCAGTACCCCTGCCCCGACGCCGGCCGCCATGGAAACGAAGGCACGGCGGTTCACCGTCGTCCCCCCGGGGCTCGTCATCAGCTGCCTCCTAACGCTGCCGCCGTTGCTAGACGTTTAGTCGCTAGACGTTGAACGGTAGTCCAGAGGTAAGACAGAGGGCGACACTACGATTACTCTTCGCGGGCACTTCATCCGGCAGCTGGCCGGGCGGGCGCAGCCTCCGGGGAATGGGTCCCCTGTTAATTCTGGGCGGGTACGGGCCGGGCCGCTCTTCGCGGCCGGGCGAAGCCGTCGCCGACTTCGGCGGCCAGCGCCAGGTAGGCATCGGCCGTGGCCCGGTTCAGCTGAGCCAGGTCAACCTCGGCGCCCTCTTCAAGGTACGGGTCGTAGGGGATCCGCACCACGGCACGGGACCGGGCCGCGAAGTGCTGCTCAAGCCGGTCCATGTCCACCGTGCTCTTGCTGCGCGGCCTGATGACGGACAGCACCACGACGGCCTGGCGCACAAGATCGCCGTAGCCGTGCGCCTGCAGCCAGTCAAGCGTCGCGCTCGCGCTTCGCGCGCCGTCCACGGAGGGCGAGCTGACCAGCACGATCTGATCCGCCAGGTGCAGCACGCCCGCCATCGCGGAATGCAGCAGGCCGGTCCCGCAGTCGGCGAGGCAGATCGAGTAGTAGTGCTCTAGCACCTGGGCGACGTCGTAGTAGTCCTCGTCACTGAACGCCACAGAAACGGTGGGGTCACGATCGGAGGCCAGGACCTCGAGCCGGCTCGGCGCCTGGGTAGTGAAGCTGCGCACGTCCGCGTAACGCTGGATCTGGTCTCGCTCGTTCAGCAGGTCCCGGACGGTCGCGGCGGTCTCCAGCCGGAGCTTGTCCGAGAGCGTTCCGCGGTCTGGGTTGGCGTCCACGGCGATGACCCGATCACCGCGCACGGAGGCCAGGGTGGCTCCCAGGCCCACCGTGGTCGTGGTCTTGCCGACGCCGCCCTTCAGGCTCATCACCGCCACCCGGTGGTGGCCGCTGCTGACCGGGGTACGGGCGCGCGTGGTCAGCTCGTGGCGCCGCAGTTCCGCCGCTGACTGAGGGGCCCGGATGAGGCCGCCCGTGCCCCGGTAGACAGCCCGGCGCCAGCCACCCGAGGGGGCCTTGTGCCTGCCGCGCAACAGGACATCCGCGGTGAGGCTGTCAGCTGTCTCGCTGGTCCGCAGCCCTCCGGGCAGCCGGCCGGCCGGCTCGTGGCCGGGGGGCTCGTGGCCGGGGGGCTCGTGGAAAGCGGGCTCGTGGAAAGCGGGCTCGTGGACGGCGGGCCCAGAGACGGGGAACTCCGGGACGGCGAGTTCGGGGACTACAGATTCGCGGACTGCGCGGGGACGAAACGGCCCGGAGTGGGTGTGCGCGTCTGGCCCAGGCCACGTTCCTGGCCCGGCGGATGATTCCGCGGGTTCCCCGGTATACGAGTCGGCCTGCGCTTCCGCCTGGAGTTCAGCGGAGGGCCCAGCCTGAGGCTGGGCCCCGGGCCCGGCCAGGGGCCCGGCCGAGGACCCGATCGGCTGCTCAGCCGAGGTCTCTGCGGCCGGCTCCGGGCCGGGGCCTTCCGGGGATTCGGGGGCGACGTACGCGGCCGGACTGGCGCCCGGCTCAGCCGGCGGTTCAGCCGGCACATAGGGCATCTCCGACTGGTCAGCCGCAGAGTACGGTACCGGCCGCTGCCAGGCGGGAGGGCCGGCCTGGGCAAAGGGGGGCGCCGTCTGCGGCCCCTGCGGTTCAGCCCGCGCGTAGGACATCTGGTGGGGCCATGACCGGGCGTCCGGCGCCGCCGGAGGGTACGGGGTCGCTTGCGGGTCCGCCGGGCCTGATGTACGGCCCGGATCGTAGTCATCCGGTGGGTCGTAGTACTCGGCGGTGTCGTATCCACCGGGCGGCCCGTAGGCACCGGCGGTGTCGTATCCACCGGGCGAGCCGAAAGCGCCCGCCGCGCCGTAGGCCCCAGCCGCGTCATACCCGTCCGGGCGGCCATATGTGTCGGCCGTGTCGTGGTCCCCGCCGGGATCGTAGGCGTCTCCCGGCCCGGCCGGAGCCGCGGGTGGCTGCTGCGAATACGCGGCCGCCGGGCTTGATGCCCGGGTGCCGAACGGTGGCTGCAGGCCGTGGGGGCCTGGTAAGCCGGAAGACGACCAGATCAACGGGCCTTCGCCGGTGCTCCCGTCATCCCCGCGCCGGTCGTCCTCGGCGCCAGGTCCAGATTTCAGCGGATCGGGTCCGCCTGGCTTGCCCGCGGCCGTCTGGTCCTGGTCGTGATCGGCCAAGGTCGTTCCCCTCAGCTCTCATCAATAGGAGAATGGCGTGCCCGAAAGCCCGGATGAGTGCCTCAACCCGAAGCCTAGGCCACACAGCTACCGGCAGCACACCCCCGGTAACGATTTACCGTCAGGAGCTTGTATGCGCGCGATCGTCATCACCACCCCGGGCGGCCCAGATGTCCTTCGCCTGGAGGAGGTTCCGGATCCCGTGCCCGGGCCGGGTGAAGCGCTGGTAGAGGTGACCGCGGCGGGGATCAACCGCGCCGACGCCATGCAGCGCGAAGGCGGCTACCCCCCTCCGCCAGGCGCCTCTCCTTATCCTGGGCTGGAGTGCTCCGGCCGGATCAGCGCAGTCGGCCCGGACGTCACCGGCTGGCAGGCCGGCGACGAGGTATGCGCGCTGCTGGCGGGCGGCGGTTACGCGGAACGGGTCGCCGTACCGCAGGGCCAGCTCCTGCCCATCCCGGCTGGCGTGACACTGGCCGAGGCCGCAGCATTGCCCGAGGCAGCCTGCACGCTGCAGGCGACCGTGTTCCAGCAGGCACGACTGGCTCCCGGGGAGACGCTCCTGGTGCACGGTGGTGCGGGCGGCATCGGGACGATGGCGATCCAGCTCGGCAAGGCTTTCGGGGTTACTGTCGCCTGCACCGCGGGGTCACCGGCCAAGCTGGCCAGGTGCCGCGAGCTCGGCGCGGACCTGGCGATCTCTTATCGCGACGATGACTTCACCACCGCGGTGCGTGACTTCACCGACGGCCGCGGAGCTGATGTCATTCTCGACATCATGGGCGCGCCCTACCTGCAGCGGAACCTGGACACGCTGGCCACAGGGGGGCGCCTCATGATGATCTCCATGCGGGGCGGCGCCCGCGGCGAGGTCGACCTGGGCCTGCTCATGCGCAAGCGGGCGAGCATCCTCGCCTCCACCCTCCGGGCACGGCCCGCCGCCGAGAAGGCCGCGGTCGTCGCGGGCGTCCGTGACCGCATCTGGCCGCTCATCAGCTCCGGGCAGATCTCGCCGGTTATCGAGCGGATGCTGCCGATGGCTGACGCGGCGGGGGCGCACCGGCTGCTTGATGACGGCTCACACGTGGGCAAGGTCCTCCTGATCAATTGATGGGAGCGGCATCATGGGCGCCCCGGGGCGCACGCACTCAGCGGAAGGCGCAAGACTAGGCCTATGGATGACCGGATAAACCCCGAAGCGAACCCGCCCGGCAAGGTGGTCGTAGTCGGTCCCGACGGGATGGCTGCCAGCGGCGGCGCTGGCGAGGCCGAGGGCGCTGGCGAGGCCGGCGGCGAGCGGCCCGTGATCGAGATGGTGGAGCAGCCGGCCAAGGTGATGCGGATCGGCAGCATGATCCGCCAGCTGCTCGACGAGGTAAGGGCCGCCCCGCTGGACGAGAAGAGCAGGGCGCGGCTCAAGGAGATACACCAGAGTTCGATCAAGGAACTCGAGGATGGGCTGGCACCCGAACTTGTCGACGAGCTCGAACGGCTGTCCCTGCCCTTCGCCGAGGACGAGGTGCCCAGCGAGGCTGAGCTGCGGGTAGCCCAAGCCCAGCTGGTCGGCTGGCTGGAGGGCCTGTTCCACGGCATCCAGACCACGCTGTTCGCCCAGCAGATGGCGGCCAGAGCGCAGCTTGAGCAAATGCGGCGGGCGCTGCCCCCTGGGATGGTGCCCGGCGGTTCTGAGGACGGGCCGCCGCAGCAGCAGCGCTCGTCGGGCCCCTACCTGTAACCCGGGCCCGCTCGAAGGTTGCAGCCCGCGCACCTGTCCCGTTGCGGCCGCCCTACACGCGGCCGTAACGTAGCCGCCCCAGCCAGGCGGCGGCCTGCGCGAACTCGGCGTCCGAGGTTCCCTGGCGCACCTGGGTCCGGCCGTCATCATGGCGCGGATAACTGCCCAGGAACCTGACCTCGGCGCAGACCCTGCGCAGGCCCATCAGCGCCTCACCGACCCTGGCGTTGTCGACATGGCCCTCGCAGTCGATGGAGAAGCAGTATTTGCCAAGGCCGTCCCCGGTCGGCCTGGACTCGATGCGGGTCAGGTTGACACCGCGCACCGCGAACTCGGTGAGAAGCTCCATCAGCGCACCCGGGTGATCTTCCCGCAGGAACGCCACCAGCGACGTCCGGTCGGCGCCGGTGACCGCGGGCGGCGGCCCCGGCCGGCTCACCACCACGAAGCGGGTCACCGCATCCGGCCGGTCATGCACGTCCCTGGCCAGTACGGCGAGGCCGTAGGTATCGGCGGCGAACGCCCCGGCCAGGGCGGCGTCGATCTCGCCATCGGCAGCCTGTCGCGCCGCCTCCGCATTAGACGAGGCTGGCCGCCACACCGCGTCGGGGAGATGCTCGGCGAGCCACCGCCGGCACTGGGGCTGGGCCTGCGGGTGGCCGCCCACCGTCTTGATGTCCCCGATCTCGACCCCGGGCCGTGCCAGCAGGGCGAAGGCCACCGGCAGCAGTACCTCGGCCCGGATGACCAGGTCTGTTCCAGTGGCGAGTTCATCCAGGGTGGAGGTGACTGCGCCCTCGACCGAATTCTCGATGGGCACCACCCCGCGCGCGACCGCCCCGGTGCGCACGGCCTCCAGGGTGGCCTGGATGGTCACGCACGGGATGGCCTCGATGTCCGGCCCGCTGGCGAAGGCGAGCAGCGCCGCCTCCGTGAACGTGCCCTCGGGCCCCAGATAGGCATAACGCTCCGGCATGGCCCTCATGATGCCAGCGGTCGGCGGCCGGCGGGAACGCGGTCACGGCCCGGGCCGATGGATGTGCGTTGGAACCACACGAGTCCCACGGTGACGGCGAGCAGGATCACCGGGGTCACCCCCGTCCTGACCACGGACTGCAGCCAGCCCATATCGGCGGGCATGGTGATGCCCGCCGTCCTGGCCGGAAGGTACCCGAAAGCCAGCGCCGCGGTACGCGCCAGCAGCAGCCAGTCCAGGGCCGGTGCCGCCGAGATGGGCAGCAGCGCGAGAGCCGCCCAGCCCAGGCCGTCATACCAGGGCAGCACATAGGGCCACGCCACCAGCCAGGCGAACACGAACGCGAACACACAGCAGGCGGTCATCCCGGCCAGGTCGGCGCCCGTTCCCTCCGCCGCCGCCCCGCGGGTGGCCCAGGTCGCGCCCGCACTCACGCCCCCATCCCGGATCACCAGCCCGCTCAGCACCCGGAGCAGCAGCACAAGCAGCGCCGCGGCGAGCGCGATGGCCCCGACCCTGACCAGGTCATCGGCGGTGCCCTCGGCGAGGCCGGCCATGTGCTGCAGCCCGTCCCTGACGAGCCGCCACGGTGAGCCGATGGACACATAGCTCCCGGCCCGCAAGGCGGGCCGCAGCGTCGTGAAACCCCAGGGAGCCAGCGACGCGGCCACGATCACCGCGAACCCGGTGGCCAGGCCACTCCCGGCGACGGCCAGCCAGCGCCAGCGCCGCCACCAGCCAGCGGCGGCGGCCACCGCGAGGCCAGCCGCGACGAGGGCCATAGTCAGCTTCACCGCGGTCCCCAGGCCGGCCAGCCCGCCAGCCGCCACGGCGAGCAAGAAGATGCGGGCGGCAGAGGCTTGGCTGGAATCATCAGGCATCCCCAGGGAGAAGACGGCGATCGCGGCCACCCCGAAGAAGATTGCCTGGCTGTCCACGTGCTCGCCGGCCACGAGTACCGGCAAGAGCAGCGGGTTGAACGTCCAGAGGAGCGCGGCGCGGAACTGGCGCGGCCTGCTGCCGCGGGTCAGCCGGTGCAGCAGCAACCCGGTGGCCGCGAACGCCGCCACGTTGAGCAGCGAAAGCACGAACACGGTGAGCCGCACCGAGGTCCCGCCGACCAGGGATGCCAGCGCCTGCCCGCCGGTGGCCAGGCTGCCATACACCGACGGGCTGGTGCGCCAGTCCTGTACCGCCCGGGCCACCGGATCGCCGAGCCGGGCGAGCATGGCCGGGGTGGTGGTGTAGGGGTTGTGACCAGTGACCACCATCCGCCCGTAGGCGGCATAGCTCAAATGATCCGATGAGCCGAACGGAGGTACCACCGCCATCGCTGCCGCCGCGATGATGCCCGCGCACAGGATCGCCCGCGGGGACACCAGCCAGCCTCGGTGCGCCGCGCGCAGGCACAATCCGAGCCCGAGGGTGCCCGCGGCCAGTGCGGCGGCGGCCAGGGTGACCGCGAGGGCGGGCGGCAGGTGCGTGGGGAAGGCCCATGGCGGCTGGCCTCGCCGGCCCGGCAGCGCCGGCTCCATCACGGACGGTCCGAGGATGGCCACGGCGAAGGTGGCGACCACGCTCAGCGACGTGGCGAAGAGCCCGGCCCGGCCCATCAAACCCGGGAGGACCGCGGCACCCGTGGGATCGGCTGCCTGACCGCCAGGGCCCGCGCGACGTCGGCAAACTGGCGGGCTCGGTGTACCTGGGCCCGCCAGTCGCCGCCGGTCGCCCGGTGTGTCAGCGGCACCTCGACCTCGGTGATGCGCATCCCGATACGGTGCAGATCGATGGTGAGCGCCGTTTCGGCGCCGAAACCGGGGGCCAGCGGCCGGGCGGCCTCGAACGCGGCGCGGGTGAGGCAGCGCTGCCCGTTGAGGGGCTGGGCGGGGCGCCACCCGGTGGCCCGACGGATCCCCGAGCCGGACAGGGCGACGACGAATCCGTGGCCGCCCTGCTTCACCCGGCTGCTGAAGACAGCGATCGTCATGTCCGACTGACCGGACCGGACCGGCTCCGTGAGCGGCCCGGCGTAGGCGGCCGACTCCGCCAGGTCCGCGTCAAGGAAGAGCAGATGGCGGGGGCGGCCGGAGCGCTCGCGGGCTTCCAGCAGGAGGACCGCTTCCGCGCCGGTCTCCATGGCCGCGCTTTTGCCCCGCCGCCGCGCGTGCCGCACCACGGTCGCTCCCGCACTCGCCGCGGTCGCGGCCGTCCCATCACGGGACCCGTCGTCCACCACGATGAGCACGTCCACACCGGGCAGTCCCGCGGCCGCTGTCACGGTCGCGTGGATGCGATCGGATTCGTCTCTGGCGGGGATGACGACGGCAACGTCACCGCTCGGCGGCATGAGCCGATCCTAGGCCATGCATAACCGGCGCGCGGCCTGCCGCGGGCTGCGGCCGGGGGTGCGCCCGCTACTGGCCCGGAACCGCTGCCGGGTCCTCGAGGACGGTGAAGACCGTCTCAAGCCCCGTCACCTGAAGGATCTTCCGAACGGCCGGCCTTGGTCCGGCCAGCTCCAGGGAGCCACCTTGCTCGGTCGCCCGCCGGTGCGCCGCGAGCAGCACATTCATGCCGGTCGAGTCACAGAACTCGACCGCCGACATATCCACCACCAGCCTGGCCGGATCGCCACTGGCGAGTGCCGCCGCGAGCTCGCTCTGCAGCCTCGGTGCGGTGTACAGATCAATTTCACCCGTGAGCGCCAGGATGGCGCGATCGCCCTGAAACCGAGTCGAGACCTTGAGCTCCACGAGCCGCACCTTACCGGTCCCCGGCGTCAAGGACTAGATGCTCACGGAGAGCACACGGTCAAATCGCGCCCGGCCGGGGCCCCAGGTGCGCGAAGCTGTCAGAGACCAACTCACCCGACAGTAGGAACGAGCGAGCCGGAGCGCCCTGGATGTACTCGCCCGAGAACCCGGATCACCCGGAGCGACCGTATATGCGCCCGCCGCTGGGCGGCCCATTGTCGGCACCCTTGGCCGCCGACGTCCTGCCTGCCAGCAGCAGCCCGCCGCCCGCGGCACCGCCACCGGTCCCGATTCCCGGGCCGCCACCAGCGTCGTGGTCCGAGGATGTCCCGCCGACGGACGAGCAGGGGGCCAGGATCCGCGACGACATCGAGGGACTGAGGCTGCGGGCTAGCGTTGCGGCGTCCTGGCTCGAGACCAGCGGTCACTACGCCCGGCTGATCAACCGCGGCGGAGTTGTGCCGGTGACGGCCCGGTTCAGCCGCGAGGACCTCATGTTCCTCGGCGAGGCGCGCGGGCAGATGCTGCGGTTCGCCGAACTCACCTTGCGCATCATCGATCTGCACCAGCCGGGCGACGCGGGTGGGCTCAGCACTCACCCGTCCAGTCCCATCCAGCGGTGCCGGAGCTGCATGTGGCGCTGGCCGTGCCCGACGTTCAGCATCGTCACCGAGGTCCTGGACCGCCCCGCTCCGGCGTGACCTGACCCGGCCGCGACGCTCCAGGACTGGACCATCTGCGCCGGGCGGCTATCGTGAGCTCATGGGCAGAATTTTCCTGATCCTCATCGCCGCACTCGCCGTGTTCGTGGTCGCATCAGTGGTCATCGCGACCCTGTTCGCGGCCCTGCATCTGCTCTTCTGGCTCGCACTGATCGCGGTGCTGGTCATGGGAGTACTGCATCTTGGCCGCGGCTCCAGGCGGAGGGCACGCAGGTAGCAGCGGCTGGCTCAGCGGGCCGACAGTAGTTGCTGTGTGCCTGCGGCCAGCCCGGGAGGGTTGCTGACCGCGGGCACGGTGCGCGGGTTCGGTGCCAGCCCGTCGTTGTGGCCTGCGCGCAGTTCCGGGGCTGCGCGGGAGTCAGTCTCCGTGTCCGGCTCCACGGCCGGATCCCGGCCGACAGCGCATGACATGCAGCGGGGCCCGCCCCGGGCACTCCCGAGTTCACTTCCGGGGATCTTTATCACTTCGACGCCCGCGGCTTCCAGCCGGGCATTGGTCGCCGCGTTCCGCTCGTGGCTCACCGCCACCCGGCGGCCGATCACAAGAGCGTTGCCACCGTCGTCCCACTGGTCGCGGCGCTCTCGGCGCGGATCGAGTCCAGTGTCGATCACGTTCAGCCGGCCGATCCCCATCGCCTGTGCCGCCGCCTCAAGGAACGGCTGCGGCCTGGACATCCGCAGCCCGTCCCCGAGCGGGGTGATGGTGCACGCGTTCAGTGTGTAAGCGAGGGCGGGGTACATCACGATGGTGTCCTGATCGATCACCGTGCACAGGGTGTCGAACTGCACGGCGTTCCTGTGCCCGGAGTTCATAGGGGCGATGTTGAGGAGCGTGATGGCACTTTGCGTGATCGGCACCGCGAGCAGCGTGTGCGCGAGGCCGGCCGCGAACACGCACCGGGCCAGCCGCTCCACGCCCGCCGGCGTGGTCAGCTCGCCGACACCGACCACGATCACGCCCGGCGCCAGCAGCAGGATGTCACCGCCCGCCAGGTGCTCACGTGCCGGTCCGTACAGGCGCTTGGTCCCAGCGAACCGGGGGTGGTGGGTGTACAAGACCTCTAGCAGCGCGGTCTCCCGGCGCCTGCCGGCCCAGGCCAGGCTGGTGACCGCCACCCGGTCTCCGATCCACACACTTGAGTCCCGGGTGAAGACCAGATTGGGCAGCGGGTCGATGACGAAGTCATGGCGATCGAGCATCTGGTACACCACCCCCCGCCCGGCGATGAGCTCATCCGGCGTCAGCCCGGCCACCAGTACCTGGGCCAGCGCCTCCGGGTCGAGGCCGTCGAGGTAGCCGTGGACCTGCGCGCGCAGGTCGTCACCAAGCCGAGGGTCGGCCAGAACGGAAGCGACCGCGTCATCCCTGGCACGCTGGTATTCCAGCGTGTCCTGGAGCAATTCCGTGATGTAGAGGACCTCGACGCCGCGGTCCCGGAGGACCTGGGCGAAGATGTCGTGCTCCTGCTGGGCACGACCGACCCAGGGGAGCCCGTCGAAGAGCAGCCGGCTCCTGCTGCGAGGCGTGATCCGCCTCAGCTCGGCCGACGGGCGATGGACAAGCACTGCCCGGAGCCGGCCAACCTCGCTGTCCACGCCGTGGGTGTGACTCACAATCCTCCCCCGCCGGGTGCAACCGCGCCCCCACACGCGATAACCCCTTGTTGGGAGTATCACCGCTTCTTAGGCCACTTACGCCTGGGGAGATCAATAACCCTAGGAACCGTTCGGCGGACTCGCGGGATCCCCGGATCGTCCCGATGGCCTGCACTGCGGGCAGGACGGCCCAGACGGTGGTGCCGAGATCGTCGTTGCGCACACCCCAGCTGGAGCACAGATGCTCGACGATGGAGAGCCCGCGGCCGCCGATCGAGGAGAGGGACGGATGGAAAGCCCGGGGCAGAGTGTCACTGCCGCCGTCACCCACCGCGAGCTCTATCCAGGCCGGCCCCAGTGCCCAGGACACCCGAAGTCGGGATCCGGGCAGCGGCCGGGCGTGCAGGATGGCATTGCTGAGCAATTCGCTCACCACGAGCGCCGCGTCCCCGATGGTCGCCGGAAAGATGCCGCAAGCACGAAGTTCGCTGCGGAGGCGCCCACGGGCCCGGCCGACGCTGGATGGCACGCACGGGAGCAGCACCACGCTCGCCTGACTCACCTCCATGCGCGTCCCGCCCCGTGGGCGCGATCATGTCAACGCTGGTACCAGCCAAAATGCCCCGCAGAGCGGCATCGGAAACCGCCATCAGCCCCACGAGCATCTGCAGCCAATCCAGAAGCACACAATCACCCAGCATGTCGTGCTCCGGTGAGCACGAAACGCCGATCATTGCGCGCTTCACCGCCGCTGGCCTGGCCGCCTCCGCTAACATTGGGTAGCACGATCGTCACTGAACAGCGACAGAGCGTGCCCTGTGGTGACGTTCTGCATAGGCTTTCGGTGACCCGGCCACCATGGGGGTGACCTGGCCGGCAGAATCCTGGACGGGGTGAGTCGATGGACCGCGCGGCCCGTGGTAATCCGGCTGACCTGCGGGCCGCTAGCACCGCCGGCCCGGCGGCCACACCGGGCACCGCCGCGGATCACCGCGGGGTACCGGAACAGGCCGGACGTGCGCGGGCCGGCGAGCAGCCGCCGGCCGCACCCGCTGACATACCAGCCGGACCAGGCGTCCCGCAGCTAGCCACCGGCCGGTCGACGGCAGCCAGCCCGGTAGCACGTCATCTGGCCCTCCTGATCTGCTACCTGGCCGCCGGCGTGGCCGTCACCTGGCCCCGGGCCACCTATCTGACTGGCCGCCTGCCCTCGCAGCGGGACTCGGCCAGCTACGTGTGGGGATTCTGGTGGGTCGCCCGGCAGGTGACCCACCTGGCCAACCCGTGGTTCACCCGGTACATGGCGGCCCCGGCGGGAATCGATCTTGGGTTCCACAGCTTGATGCCGCTGCCGGGCCTGCTGATGACACCCATCACCCTCGCGTTCGGCCCCAGCGCCTCCTACAACGTCATGGTCATCCTCGTTCCCGGTCTGCTGTGCTACGCCATGTACCGGGCTGCGCGGCTGTGGCTCCGGTCCCAGCCGGGCGCGATCGCCGCCGGCGCGTTCTTCGGCCTCTCGGCGATGCTCGCGCAGGAGGACTGGTATCACCTCAACATCGCCGTCGGCGCGCTGTTCCTGCCCCTCGCGCTCGAAGCGTCGGTGCGGCTGCGGCGGCGTCCCGGGATACGCCAGGCCATAGCGCTGGGCCTGGTCCTGGGGGCAGCCATGCTCACCGACCCCGAGTCCGTCGTCATGGTGGCCATGCTGACCGCGCTGCTCCTGCTGCCCTGGCTGGTGCGACAGCACTCACTCGTGACGCTGCGGGCGGCCGCGCTGGCCGTGGTGACGGGAGCACTGGTCGCCGCACCCCAGATCATCGCGATGATTCAGGAAGTGGTGGCAGGCGGTCTTGCGATCCAGCCGCATCTCCTGGCGGTGACCTACCAGCAGTACGGGATCGGGCTGCCCGGGATGTTCGCACCGACGCCTCGCGTGGCCGATTTCGGGCTGCACACCCTGGCTGCTCCGTTCCTGCACAGCCGGGACAACGAGGGGCTGCCGATGTTCGGCGCGGTGCTGACCGCCGCGGCCCTCTTCGGCCTGGCCACCGCCTGGCGCCGGCGCAGCGCCCGGCTGCTGGCGTTGACCTGGGCCGGCACCGCCACGCTGGCCTTGGGCAGTTCCGTGTGGATCGGCATGCGGCAATACATCCCGCTGCAACAGATCTGGCACGGGGTGCCAGTGTCACCGATCATGCCCTATACCTGGTTTGTCCGGATCCCCGGCCTGTCCAGCTTCCGCGAGGCCGACCGGCTGGCGATCCTCGGCCTGGTGCCGGCCGCCCTGCTGGCCGGGGCGGCGGTCGACTGGCTGCGCTACCACGCCAGGCCGCTGATCATCGTGGTCCTCGCGCTGGGCATCCTGGAAGCCGGGTATTCAGGCAACCCAAGGGTCGGCTCCATACCGACCTCGCTGGCCAGACTGGACAGGCCTATCGCGGCCGACCACTCGGGCTCCGTCGTCGTGGACGTCCCGTACGGGCTGCGGGGCGGGATCCCCGAAGACGGCAGCCAGTTTCCGCCGGAGGCACTGGTGCTCGCCACTGCTGACGGCCATCCGCGCGCGGTCTCTTATACCTCACGGGTGCCGGCCACCACCGTTGCCGCGATCAGCAAGCACGCGTTCTACATGTGCCTCATCCATACTCAGCACTACAACACCACGCATTACATTCCGCTTTCCGCGGCGCAGCTATCGGCGGCACAGCGGGACGTCCGGCACCTCGGCATCGGCTGGGTGCTGGTCTGGCGCGAGAATCGCGCTACGTTGCGCTACCTGGCCGAGACCGGATTCCGGTTCGACTACCGCGCCGATCACGTATCGGTGTATCGCCCCGCCTCCCGCTGAGCTGTAGCCAACGGCCCGCCGGTATCGCTCCGCGGCCATCCGCATCGGCCGGTCAAGAGCCATGCGGGCGTGGCCGAAAACGCCAGCCGCACCGGGGACACGATATTATCCGCTAGGCCGCGACCGGGTCCCGTCCAGTAGACCCGGTTTACCTGGTGCCACATTTACCTGGTGCCACACGCACCTGGCGGCCCACACATGT
>OBLW0100001280.1_pt1 | contig 21449 bp, 15 predicted proteins | sample 1520161 | NCBI WGS metagenome assembly OBLW01 (sample SAMEA3539309, study PRJEB22396) | soil metagenome | biome: tundra; feature: field; material: soil | place: USA | collected 2010-05 | depth 0.15 m | reverse complement strand
ACGACTGGGGAGGAATTTCGCCGCTGACCCCCGACTACATCAATCCTGAAAAGCCGTGGCCGCATCTGAAGCAACTGCGGCTGCGCACGGAAAGTAAGGGATGCCAGTTGCGCCAGCGTTTGCCGGTCTACCCTGAATTCTTGCCAGCAGCGATGTCGAGACCAGGACTGCTCACAGAAAAACTTGAAGCCGCTTGCGACACGGAAGGCCTTGCCAGAGAAAAGAGGGCCGCATGATCTGTGTGCTCACCGGCGGCACGGGCGGAGCAAAGTTCGTCGATGGTCTGCGACAAGTGGTCCGTCCGGAAGAAATCACTCTGGTTGTCAATACCGGCGACGACTTGTTGTGGTGGGGACTGTATGTCTCCCCGGACATTGACTCCATTACATATGTTCTTTCCGGGCTGCTCAGCCGCGAGCGCGGCTGGGGCGTGAAGGGAGATACTTTTCTCTGCCTGCAAGCTATGGGGCAACTGGGTGAGCCCACGTGGTTCCATACCGGCGATCGCGACCTCGCGGTGCATCTGCTGCGCTCGCGCCTCATGGCGGAGGGTAAAACGCTTTCCGAAGCCACGGCGACGATTTGCGACAAACTGGGAGTGAAAGCGCGCATCCTGCCGATGAGCAACTCGCGCGTCGAGACTCGAGTGGATACTCCTTCAGGCGAGCTGAGTTTCGAAGAATATTTCGTACAACGCTGGTATCAGGACCCTGTGAAGTCAGTGCGTTTTGCCGGAGCCTCCGACGCCGAGCCGGCACCGGAGGTTATCGAAGCTATCGTCTCCGCCGACGCGGTAATCATCGCTCCGAGCAACCCGGTCACCAGCATCGGACCGATACTTGCCGTGCCGGGAATTCGGGACGCGCTGGTGCGGGCGCGTGGCAAGGTTGCGGCCATCAGTCCGATTGTGGGCAACGCCGCCGTGGCCGGGCCCGCGGGTATTCTGATGACGGCGCAGGGACTGCCGTGTTCTATCGCCGGTATAGCAAAGGCGTATGAAGATTTTCTCGATCTCCTGATTTGCGACTCGCGTGATGCCCGAGCCGCGGAAACGCTTCGCGGAAGTGGATTACGAGTGCAGTGCACACAAACGATAATGCGTACTGCCGAGGACAAGGCTGCCCTCGCTCGGATCGTGCTTTCGTTCACCAGAAGCGGCATGGGTTCTGCTGACGAATCTGCGTCTGACAAATCTTCCGTCCGAGCCGGCGCCGACCAGCCGTGATCCTTATTCCCGTCAAGAATTTGTCCACTGCGAAGCAGCGTCTATCTGCCGTGCTGGATCAGCCTGCACGTACGGAACTGGCGCAAACCATGTTGCATGACGTTGTAACCGCGCTCGCCGCATGGGAGCGATGTCCAGCTTGCGCTCTCGTGACCAGCGATCCTTTCGCGGTGGAACTCGGGCGGCAACACGATTTCGAGATTATCCCCGATCCCGGGAACTCGGGCGAGACCAGCGCCATTGAAATGGCTACGCGACTTTGTGTCGAGCGCGGTATCGACAGCACACTGGTCATGCCCGCGGACATTCCGCTGATACAAGCCAGCGAACTCGATCAGCTTTTCGCCGTCGCTCCAGACGAAGGTTCGGTACTCGCTCCCGCCGCCGATGGCCGTGGAACCAACGCTGCGTTTCGCCGTCCTGCCAACTTATTTCCCCTGCGCTTTGGCAATGACAGTTTCAAGCCACATCTCGCAGCTGCCCAGGCTACGGGAAAACCCTGCATCGTGTTGCAATTGCCCGGCGTCGCGGTCGATGTAGATAATCCCGAAGACTTGCAACAGCTATTGGCGCAACCCGGCAAAAGCTGCACCCAGCGCCTGGTTCAAAGCTGGGTAATCGACGGTCGCCTCTCCGCTAATGGAGGCGTGTGAGCAAAACGCACGGCTCGACATGGAAGCCAGCCGCGAAGCGGCGAAAGAGTACAGCCCACGGCGCAAGCCGTGGGTTGGACGCGCAGCCTATTCCAGCCCCAGTTAGGCGAAAGGAGCGCACGTCGAACGAACTTTACACCGAACTGCGCATCATCCCCGTCCCTCTCGCCGAAGACATTGAACCCGGCGATTCCCTGGCAGACAAATTGGTCGAGTCACTCTGGCAACGTAAGATTGCATTTGCACCCGGCGACATTCTAGTGGTCAAACACAAGATCATTTCCAAGGCGGAGGGCCGCATCGTCGACCTCGCCACGATGAAACCTTCTGCCGAATCGATCTCATGGGCGAGGAAATACAAGCTGGACGCCCGAGTCATCGAGCTTGCCCTTCGCGAAAGCCGTGCCGTTATCCGCTGGAAGAATGGAGTGCTCATCACTGAAACGCAGCACGGTTTTATCTGTGCTAACAGTGGAGTAGATGTTTCCAACGTTGATGGCGGCGGACACGCCCTGCTTCTGCCCGCCGATCCTGACCGTTCTGCTCGCAGGCTTCATCTCGCACTCAAGAAGACCACCAAGCTCGCCATCCCCATTATCATTACTGACAGCTTCGGCCGTCCGTGGCGCGAAGGGCTCGCAGATTTCTGCATTGGCATTGCGGGGATGAAAGCGTTGCGCGATGATCGCGGGCACCGCGATCCGCACGGCTACGCTCTGCACGCGAGCCTTGAAGCGGTCGCCGACGAACTCGCGGCCGCCGCCGGCCTGGTCTGCGGCAAGCTTAACCGAACACCGGCATGCATCATTCGCGGATTTCCTTACGAGCCGGATCGCGGCCGCACTCGCGATCTGCTTCGCCCGGCGTCTACCGATTTGTTCCGCTAGCCCCTCGCCAAAAGTTACTCTCCAGGAGTAGTTTGGAATAATTAAGAGGTTCGGAGCTTATGGCCCGCCATCTTTCAATGTCGGAACTCGAAAATTTTCCTTCACTCGATTGGTTCGATGTTGCGCCCAGCCTCGCGCCAGAGGTGCGCTCTTCGCTGGAGCGAATTCTCGAAACTCAGAATGGCAACGCGATCTCGCTGGAAGAGGCCTGCGCGCTGGCCCACGCCGAGGGCGACGAGCTGCTTGGCGTGCTGGCAGCTGCCAACCTGCTGCGCGCCGAACTCTCCGGCAACCTCGTCACTTACGTCGTGAATCGCAATATCAACTTCACCAACATTTGTTTTGTGGGATGCAAGTTTTGCGCGTTCAGCCGCGGCCCCCGCGAGTCCGATACTTATTTCTTCGAGCCTGAGCGGGTGGGGCAGAAGGCAGTGGAGGCCTGGCAACTTGGAGCCAGGGAGGTCTGCATCCAAGGCGGGCTACCGCACGACTTGCCTCCGTTTTACTATCGCGACATTCTGCGCGCGGTTAAGAAGGCGGTACCGGGAATGCATATCCATGCCTTCTCGCCGATGGAGATTGTCTACGGCGTCGAGCTCACCGGCATGAAGCTGGGTGATTATCTTTCGATGTTGCGCGACAATGGCCTCGACACGCTGCCCGGAACTGCCGCCGAAATTTTAGACGATGAGATCCGGCATATACTTTCAGCCAATAAGCTCTCCACCGCGCAGTGGATCGAAGTTATCCGTACCGCCCACCTCAAAGGCATCCGCTCCACTTCGACGATGATGTACGGACACACGGAAACTCCCGAACATTGGGTGCGCCAGATGTATCTGCTGCGCGAAATTCAGAACGAGACCGGCGGTTTCACCGAATTTGTCCCGCTTGGATTCGTTCATCAGAACACGCTGCTGTTTCACCAGGGGCTATCTCGCACCGGGCCCACGCTCGCGGAACATCTGAAAGTGCACGCCCTGGCGCGTCTGTTGCTCGCGGGCTCGATCAATAATATTCAAGTATCGTGGGTGAAATTGAACCGTCGCCTTTCACAACTCTGTTTGCACGCCGGAGCCAACGATTATGGCGGCACGTTGATGGAAGAAAATATTTCCCGCGAAGCTGGAGCCACCGCCGGTCAGTACACCAGCCCGGAAGATTTCCAGTCGCTGATTCTCGAGGCAGGGCGCATTCCCGCGGAGCGCAACACAACTTACACGCGCATCAACATCAAGCTGCCCCTCGACGAGCTCACCGCAGAAGAAACGCTGGAGCCGGAATTTGCCTGATTCTCGCCCCATCGCCATACTTGGCGGAACCGGGCCCGCAGGCATGGGTCTGGCTCTGCGCTGGGCGCGCGCTGGAGAAACCATCATCATCGGATCGCGGGACGCTCAACGCGCGCAAGAGGCAGCCACCAACATCAGAAAACAATCCGGAGACAACGCTCGCGTCTCCGGCATGGAAAATAGCGCAGCATGTGTCGCTGCGGACCTTCTGGTGCTCACTGTACCCTTCGAAGGACAGGCTGCGCTGCTCAAGCAACTGAAACCTGCGATCCGCGCCGGCAGCATTCTCATCGATGCTACAGTCGCGCTCGCGGCCGGGGTTGGAGGACGCGCCTCACGCACGCTTGGCGTCTGGCAAGGCTCAGCCGCGCAACAGGCCGCTGAACTCGTTCCGAAGGGAGTGAGCGTGGCTGCCGCATTCCACAATTTGTCCGCGGAACTTCTCAATGGCGACGAAGCGATTGACTGCGACGTCATCGTGTGCAGCGATGACGCCGGCGCCAGTCAGTTCGCACGCGCCCTCGCCGGCAAAATTCCCGGAGTTCGTGCCATCGACGGCGGCAAATTGGAAAACGCCCGCATCCTCGAACAGATCACTGCTCTGCTCATCGGTCTGAACATCCGACATAAGGGCCATGGCGGCATCCGCATCACGGGTCTTCCGCCAGAAGCGTATCGCTAGAATTAGAATTCCTCAACGCAAAGAATCGTCGGAAGAGGAATGCAAGTTCCTCGGGGGCTAACTAAAGCCCCAGCCTTTTTAGTCCTGGGCGGCGCGCCTGAAGCCGTGCCCTTTCAAAACCATTTACATGCCCATTCAAAGCCATTTAGAAGACCGCCGGCACCTTTCACAAGAAACTCTTTAGAACGAATACTTCAACGAGAACTGAATTAAACGCGGCGTGCCGACGGTTGACGTGATCGGCGCCGACCCGCCACCCGTCGCCGAAACCGACGTGGCTGCCGGGATTTGGAATGACGGATGATTAAACAGGTTGAAGAAATCCGTCCGGAATCGCAAACTCTGCCGTTCGCCCAGCTTGAATGTCTTGTCGAGAGTGAAATCCACATTCTTCTGCGGCGGCCCAATGATGCAGTTGCGCGGCGTGTTTCCATAGCCCGTAGCATCGCTCGTGCCCCCGGTGGAAAGCGGCAAGAGCGCGTCCGGCTGGTAAGCCAGGGGATTCACCCAGTTGGCCAGCCGCGATTCTGGACTGCCTCGGCTCGGAGCGTTGTCGCAACTGAACCCGGGGCTGAATGTGGCGGTCGACGACGGAGTACTGGCCAGAGCATAGGCGCTGCCTCCCGCTGGATCAAGAATCGAGAAAGGCGCGCCCGATTGCAAGATCAATACGCCGCTGGCTTCCCAGCCGCCCAGGGCTGCTTTGGTGAAGCCGCTGGCGCTGGCGAAGAATGGCAGCTGATAAACGGCGCTAGTCACAAAGCGGTGCCGCCGGTCGAAGTCGGAGAGTCCGCGAGAAGCGCGCCCATCAGTCTGATTGTTGAGTCGGGTTAGGAAGGCCACGGAAGCAGTGGAGACATCGTCAATTGATTTGGAGTAGGTATAGGCGCTTTGAAAATACAAGCCCTTGCCAAAGCGGTGGGCCAGGGTGGCTTGCAGCGCGTTGTAGTGCGAATCGGAGTTGGGAGCAAAGTCCTCGAAGTCCGGGGGCGCAATGCCTAGAAAAGGCGCACGGGCGCTGGCATTCTCCACGGTTGAATCCACGATCGTGCACGACTGGCTCGCGGCCTGCAGATTGGCGCAACCCTGTCCCTTTACGGTGACCGGACTTTGCGGCGTAGCCAGCGTAGCCTGATCGGGATCAAAAGTCGAGCGCAGGCGGCTGCCTTTGGTGCCGACGTATCCCAGTTCCGCAAACCAGTCTCGTCCCAGCTCGCGCTGAATGGTGAAATTCCACTGCTGCGTGGTGCCCACAACCCAATGCAGCGGCACGGTGAGTTGGATCAAGCTGTTCACATTGCCGGAGAAACTGGCAGCGCATTGCTGCCCCACGCCGGGGGACGAGTTCCCTAGCGTGCAGCTGGGCTGAAAGCTCTGCAAGACCGAGGCCGTCGGTACATACGTCTGGGTAGGCTGTGCGCCCAGCGGTGGAACTCCATTAGGGAATGCGGCGCTGTGCGCAAAGAGATTAGCCAGACTGTCTGGTCCGGGATTGAAACCGACGAGGAACGGGTAGGTCGGGGGGACGATAGCAAGGTTGTCTACTGCGCCCAAGTCCTCCCGCACGCTGTAAATGCCGTAGCCGCCTCGAATCGATGTGGTGTGATGTCCGCCAAGGTCGTAGGCAAAGCCGATGCGCGGCTCCCAGACTGTAGCGTATTCGTTGTTGAGTCCAGCTTGATTGAGCGTTCCAGTGATACCGCTGAGACCGAACTTGTTGATGCATTTGGGATAGATATAGGGCTGTCCGGTCGTGAGCGCGAGGGCCGGATCGGTGTTGCCGGTGTGGCATAGTGTGTCATAGGGCGCGCCGATAAATTCGTTTCGGAGACCGAGGTTGAGAGTGAGTGTCTTGCTGACCCGGTAGTCATCCTGCGCGAACCAGGCATAGCCGGGAATGCGGTAGTCATGGTTGCCCAGCCCGCCACCGCCCTCGCCCAAGAGCGGCGAGCCCCCCAGAAAAGCCTGGAAGTCCGTGGCAAATCCAGTGGCACCTGCGACAAAGAAGATCAATCCATTGTCCGCAATAGGTAAGTTGCGGCGCATCGCGACGCGGTCGATCTCCCCACCAAAACGTAGTTGGTGAGGACCGTGGGTCCAGCTCACGGTATCAACCCAAGTGTAGTTGTTCGACAGCGCGGATTGCAGTTGTGTGGTATACGGTCCAAAGCCGAAGGTTCCGAACTGCAGCCGGTACATATTAGGATCTCCGGCCTGGCCGTTTACGCCGGTTGCCGTCGGCAGGTTGATCCCGATTTGCGCCCCAGTGACGGGCGCTTTGTTGTTTAGTTTGTCGCTGATGATGTTGATGCCAAAGCGGAAATCATTGATCAGGCTGTTATTAAACACGTGCGTTTCGGTGATGCTGCCGAAGCGGCTGTGGAGAGGAATATCCAAAGGGAAATTCAGATTGTTTGTGCCGGGTAGCCCGCCGGTCTGGATGCCAAAAGAATCGGCGCCGAAGGGCTCGAGAGTATCTGAATTAGACCAGAAGAATCGCTCCGACAGACGGTCTTTGCCGCCGCGAAACTCACGGTCCCAGTTCGCGGTGAACTGGTTGTCACTGAACTTTCCGGGATCGGTGACCACGAAGGGCTCCGGAGTGAGGCAAGGGGTTGCTGGCGATACATTGGTCGGCAACGGGTACAGGTACCCTCCGGCGCCCGCGCCGAACTGATTGCTCTTTACGTTCAGCAGGTTGAATGCTACGGGATCAATGCTTGCCACTCCGCAGTCAGTTGCCATCAGGCTGACGGACTGGCGGTCTTGAATGGGAACATAGGGAATGCTGGGACTGTTAATAAACGTTCCCGGCGAATCGCCGCTGCGCTGGCGCGTGCCCTGAAGGTTGAAATAAAAGAAGCCCAATTTGGCTGCGGGTCCGATCGGTCCACCGATGTCGCCGCCGAAAATGTTCTGCTTGACGACGACCTTGCCCAGGAAATAGTCGTTGGCATCGAGCACCGTGTTGCGGAAGTACTCCCACAGATCTCCGTGGAAGTGGTTCGTTCCGCTCTTGAGCGTAGCGTTGATGTTGCCGCCGCCGTTGCGTCCCTGGGTGGCATCGTAGAGGCTGGTGCTGACCTTGAATTCCTGAATCGCATCCGGGCTGGGCAGAGGCGTATACGTCAATTCGCCGAAGGCGTAGTCGGCCACGGTGATGCCATCGATCAGATAGTTGTTGTTATCCTCTCTTCCGCCATTGACGTGGATGAAGACACTGCCGCGGCCGAGTTGCGCGGCGCCGTTCAAATCGGATGAAGCGCCCGACGAGAGCGTCAACAACTGCTGAAAGTTTCGCGTCGCCAGCGGAAGATCAGTTATTGTCTGTGCCCCTAGCGATTGCCCCGTAGTGGCATCTGTGGTGTTGACCTGTTCCACCTGAGACTGAACTTCCACAAATTCTTTCACCGAGTTCACTTTAACGACCGCGGTCATGCGCGTAGTTTCGGTGATGCGTATCACCACGCCGGGAAATGTGGTCACGGGAAAGCCCACCGCGGTCACTTCCACGGCGTAAGTGCCTACCGGCAAGAGCGTCGCCGTGAACAGTCCAGATGCGTCGGTCGTCACTTGCCGCAAAACCTCGCCGGTTGCTTCATTCTTGACACTGACCTTTGCGTTGGCGATGACGGCTCCCGATGCGTCCTGGACCACCCCACCAATGGCGCCCGTGGCTCCGCCTTGAGCGAACATCATTCCGGTGAAAACTCCCAGGAAAAGAACGGACGCCATGAACTTCCGAAGGGAAATCATTGTTGTCCTCCAAATCGCGTGACTATGCGTAGCGCACGCACTCATCAAAGTGGCGGATCGATGAGCACAATGAAAAAATACGATGAGACAGTATGCGGATATATCACGATCCTCGGCCGATGTTCAAGAAGTATACGCGCGGACCGCGGAGAGCGACTCTGTGAAGGCTGGGGATGACAGGTTGGATACAAGAGTGGCGTGAGAGCGATTGGCGCCGACACTCGCAATCCACTTGTGCAGGCGGCCTTGGTGCGAAATCGATATCTAGTCTTCGATCGCCTGCCCTGTCATCTCCGAGGGTTCGCCGCCGGCTACAGCCTGGGCGACGATCAGGCGGCGCGCTTCCACGCGAATTTTGGGAAGTTGCAATCCGAACCACGCCGCGCCCGCCACTGACGCCACGCCGCCGACCGCCACAGTGACTTGAGCACCCAGCCGGTCAGCCAGTGCTCCGCCCAACAGGGCTCCAATGGGAGCCATGCCCATGAACATCATGGAATAGACGGCCATCACCCGTCCCCGCAGAGCGTCTGGCACCATCACCTGAATCAGCGTGTTGGAGCAAGCCATTTGCAGCATCATGCAATATCCCACGGGCAACAGCAAAATTACAGAAATCCAAAAGCTGTGCGAAAGTGAAAACGTAAGCAGACTCGCTCCAAATCCCGCGCAGCACAGCGCGACCCACCGTCCGAGGCCTTTCACGCCTTCGCGGAAGGCGAGAGTAAGGGCGCCAAACAGAGCGCCAACTCCGGTGGCACCCATGAGGATACCCAGTCCTCGAGCGCCGCCATGCAAAATCTTGTCGGCGAAAATCGGCATCAAGACGACGTAGGGCATTCCCACCAGACTCACGAGCCCTAACAGCATAAGGAGCGCCCGGATGGGCGCAGTACGGTTGACGAAACGAAATCCCTCCATCATGTGTTCGAACGGCGATGCCATCGAGGCGCGTGCCGGGCTTTGCACCCTCATCATCAGCAAACCAATAATCACGGCGATATAGCTCACCGCGTTGGCGAAGAAGCACCAGCCTTCGCCGATCTTCGCGACCAGAATCCCGGCGATTGCAGGGCCGATCACGCGCGCTCCGTTAAACATGGAAGAGTTCAGAGCGATGGCGTTCATCAAGTCTTCCTTGCCGACCATATCCACCAGAAAGGACTGCCGACCGGGAATGTCGAACGCGTTCACCACGCCCAACAAACTCGCCAGCACGAACACGTGCCAGACTTGAATTTTCCCAGATAGTGTCAGGACCGCCAGCACGAAAGCCAGCAGCAGCGCTGCCACTTGCGTTCCGATCACGATGTGGCGCCGGTTGTAGCGATCGGCTGTGATCCCGCCAAGCGGGGCGAACAAAAATACAGGAATCTGGCTGGCGAATCCCACGGAGCCCAGCAGCAGCGCTGAACCAGTCAGCCGGTAGACCAGCCAGGACTGAGCAACGCTCTGCATCCAGGTGCCGATGAGGGAGATTAATTGGCCGCTGAAAAACAGCTGGAAGTTGCGATGGCGCAAGGCACGACCCGCAACCTGCCACCGCGACGGTTGTCTGGAGAATGCGTTTCCTCCGTTCACCGCCGGGTCCACCTCGATTGGGGTTCTTGACTCAGGCACTCTGGCTTCTTTGGATGATGGTGACCGCCCTTTAGATCACTATAAATGAATGATGTTTCGATGAAGGGCTCGACCCGTTGTTTGGAAGGAGTGGCGCAGCCCCGGCGAGTTCCATGCACCGAATTTTTGGCTTTCCAGACCGGTCAGACTGCGCTACAGTGGCTGTTGCTCTCTCTCCGGCGATTCCTAAGGAAGGGATACGACGATGATTATTCCCTTGGTTGGCGTTGAACGTCGCATCGGGCAACGCTTCGCATTTAACCTTCCCGTGTCGCTACGTGATGTCTCAAGCGCTTCCGAGGGTCTCGGATTCACTCAAGACCTCAGTTCCCGCGGAGCCTTTTTATTTACCGACATGGGACTGACCCAAGGTGCGGAGATCGAACTCACCTTGAACATGCCTTCCGAAATCACTCTCGGCGAGAATATGCGCGTTCGGTGCCGGGGCCGGGTTCTGCGTGTCCTGAAGACGGAGGATACGAGCTGGAAATTATCTGCTGGGGAAACTAATTCGGCGAAGACTAAGATCGGCGTGGCCGTCTGCCTGAACGGGTACGAATATCTGCCTGAGGTAGAGAATAGTTCCGCGGACTTCCGCAGGATTTCGGCGTTGCACAATCTGAACGAAACTGAACGGCCGGTTGCGCGTCCGACTCCGCGTGTTTCAGCCCACTGATTGACCTCCCTCTTCAACCCAAAGTTTCGGCAAACCAAGTGAAATCCCGCATCGGGGTGGGTCGCCGTCTACTTTCTTTGATTTGCCATTTGGGACCTTCCCAATCTCACCGACTTGGCTTAGAATGCCTATCAATAGTACGGATTGGGGTCGGGGAGTAATCTAGCAGTGCGCCGGTCTTTGTGTTCCTCTGCGTTGCGGATCGCTACTTTTCCGTCTCCTCGACAGATATTTCGAAGGATTCTTGCAGCCGGTTACTTAGGTCACTTGGCGAAGAGTACTTTCTCTTTCTAACATGCAAACACCAAGAGAAATCAGCGAGAACCGCACCATGCATGGGATCGCAGTAGCCCTCCTGACTGAAGACCGCGAACATTTATTGGAGCTGCAGCGCCGTGTAGAGGCTACGCGCTTGGGCCGGGCAGTATTCAGCAATGTCGGATTTCCCTCCGGATCTACGGATTCCATCCTGCGGCAAATTCAGGATTTGCGCGCAGAGGTTGTCATCGTCGACATTTCTGCCGAGAATCCTCAACCAGCGATCCGGGCCATAGAACTCATCCAGGCGAATACCCTGCAACTTGGAATTTTTGCTAACGGATCGATGCTGCAACCCACCACCATCGTGGCGAGCATGCGCGCCGGAGCTGGAGAGTATCTGGATGACAGTACCGGCACCGAAGCCCTTCTCGAAGCTTTAACGCGCTTCAGTTCGAACCGCACGCGGACTCGCGGCGGCGCAGGCAAAGCACGCATCTTTACTTTCCTCAGTGCCAAGGGTGGCGCAGGGGCTACTACCGCCGCTGTCAACACTGCGGTTGCGTTGCAGGAAACTTACGGCAGCGTGGTGCTAGTGGATTTTGCGCCCATCGGTCACGCCCAACTTCATCTCAATCTTCGCCCCAACTTCGGAGTGCCCGACGCGCTGGAGAATTTGCACCGGCTCGATGCCTCTTTACTTGAGGGCCTGATGACGATTTCCAAAGACGGCTTGCACCTTCTGGCCGGACCACAGCAGCCTTATCCGTCGCTTCCTGCTCCCGCCGAATTGGCCCGGCTGTTCGACCTGCTCGCGAATCACTATCGCTATGTCGTGGTCGACGCCTCCAGCCGGCTCGATTCCACGACGCGCCTGCTCTCTGATCTATCGAACGCGGTACTGATGGTGGCGCAAACTGATGTGGTATCCCTGTGGAGCGCGAATCGGATCCATGCTTTCCTCGAGGAAGGCACAGGGCGTAATCGTTTGCGCATGGTTTTAAATCGCTACAAAAAGATTCCGGGCTTTACCGACGAAGACGTCGAACATTCCACTTGCTGCAAGGTACTGTGGAAAATTCCCAACGCGTTTCACGCAATCTCCCCCGCCATCGATCACGGCACGCCCGTGGTCCTGCAGGAGGGCCAGGACGTTAGCCGCTCCTTCCGCGCCTTTGCCACCGCTTTGGCTGAAGCATCATCCACTGCTGAATGCGGACTGGATCTCGTTTATGCGCAAGAAAAGGCCGACAGCAAGAAAAAATCTCCGGGCCGCTTGTTGATCACGCCCGCCCGCGCTGGCCAATAGCGCAGAACCAATAAACCCCAAGCCATTTAAATTCCTTGCTTTTTCTGTACTAGAAACTCAATCCATCGAACGGGTTGCATCTAAGATAGGAAGATGCGCGAAGTGCCGACTCCGCTGTTAGAAAAGATCGAACCAACATTTCCGGAACCACGTTTGCTGGTTGTGCCCGAAGCCTGGTCTCGCATCTTTCTACAGAATCTTTGGGGACTCTTTCATTCTCGCGAAGGCGCTCCGTTGCATCTTGAGTCCGCTCCCGGTGCCTTCTGGTCGGATGTATTCGTCGAGCGCAAACTTCCCTGGCGCCGATTCCTCGAATCCGGCGGCTATCATATTCTCGCGCTAATCGTGGTCTGGGCGGGACCGCGCTTCCTGGCCTTGCAACCTAACGTCACGGCTCAGCCCACATTCAGTCATGCGGACGTCGTCTACTACACGCCATCAGAATATTTGCCGCCACTCGATACCCTCCGGTCGACCTCGGCGCAGGCGGAGAAAGCTGATCCCGAGTTCTCCGCTCAGCCGATTATTTCCGTGCCCCCTGAAGCCGACAACCATTCGCAGACCATTGTCACTGCGCCCAAGATTCAGTTGCAACATGAGCTTCCGTTGCCGAACACCGTTGCCTGGTCGGATAAACCGCTGATGCCAATTGCGCCAGCCCCGCTGGTGCCCGCGTCGGAGATCTCGCGCCTTGCGCCGCAGATGGATCGTTCGGTGATAGCGCCTCCGCCTGACGTGGACGCTGCATCCCAGAAAACGATGCAGCTTCCGCAAGTGGCAGTGATTGCACCACCGCCCGCGCTGGAAGCCACTTCCGACCGACGCCTTGGAGAACTCAACATAGGACACAGCACAGTGATTGGGCCCGCTCCACAACTTTATCTGGACGAACAACGTACGGTAGCTCAAGGACGTTCTGCCGCGCTGCGCGGACATGCTCCGCAAGTGATCGCTCCTCCACCTTCGGTCAACGCACCCGGAGGTTCCCGCAACGGCGGAGGCATGATTGCGCTCAGCCTGCATCCAGCAGTAGGCGCGCCGCCCGCGCCAGTGGCCGGCAATCGCCGGGGTAACTTCGCCGCCACGCCTGAAGGACATCGCGGAGCGTCCGGCGCACCGGGCGGCTCAACTGCCTCGTCTGCAATAGATGGAAGTGCGTCAGGCAAAAACAGCACTGGGAAATTGCCCTCGGGACTGTACGTTGGCAAGACCGCGAATCCCACTTCGCCCATCGCTGGCGATCCCACGCCGACGAAATCCAGCGCCAACTCCGTCAATCCGAAGCTGCTTGCGGACGCTCGCCCACCACGTGTATCACGCACGACGCAGCCGGAGAGTGACAGCAAGATCTCTGAAGCGGAGCGCGCCGTATTCGGCAACCGCAAAATCTACTCCCTCAGCCTCAATATGCCGAACCTGAATTCCGCCGGAGGCAGTTGGGTCATCCGCTTCGCTGCGCTGAAACAGGATTCAAGCCCGGGTACCTCTTCTGCAAGTTTGGCATCCTCGGAACTTTCATCTCCGGTGGCCAAGCGCAAGGTTGATCCGGCCTATCCGCTAGAACTCATGCGCCAGAACGTGGCCGGAACCGTCATCCTCTACGGCGTCATCCACTCGGATGGAACGGTTGGGAACGTGCGTGTCCTGCGCAGCGTGGACGACCGCCTCGATCAGTTCGCCAGCGAGGCCATCGCCAAATGTCAGTTTGAACCGGCCATAAAAAATGGATCTCCCGTCGACGTGGAAGCGACGTTCTGGATTCCCTTCCGGCCTTCAAGAGCGAAATCTAATTTTTGAATCCGGTTCGGGTCTCGAGCTTATGCTCGGTAATGCGGCTACCTTGCTGCGGCTTTTTTCTTTTCGAGGGCAGCGTAGATTGCGGGGTCGGTGCAGACTTCGTAGTAGGTGCGGTCGCTCCAGCCCTGGACGGAAAAGTCTTCTGCATTGACGCGCGGCACGCGGCTTTCGCGCACCACGATTTTGCGGAAGATGTCCCGGTCGACTGGAACGGTGCCGCTCGACAAGCGGTATTCTCCTTTATTCGATACAGCCGAGGGCGGCAACTTCACAGTAAGGGGTACCAGAGAAATCTCCTGCTCCAACTTACGAAATGCAGCCAGATTCATGCGAATTCCGCCGAGGTTGTAGCTTAAGACCGAGTCTTCCGGATTCGCCTCAGCAGAAGACGAGCCAGCGTCCCCGGTTTGGAACACGTACACATGGAATGGTCCCGCTTGCGATTCCATTACCTTGCGAACGCGCTTGTTGCAGGAAGACAGACGGTCGCTCTCGTTGAGAGCTTCCGAGATCATGATCTGGCGTTCGCCATCCATCAGATAGAGCGGGGCGGATTCCTGCAGAGTGATGCCTACGCCCAGTTCGAGTTCCGGCATGCCGGAGCGCTGCATCAATTGGTTATAGCCGCGCACGATCTCAATGATCTCGCGAGCCAGCACGCAAGCGCGACTGACGGCGAGCCCGGGCTCGCCCTCGCGTTCGAGGATGGCGAGGATAATGGCATCGCCTTCCAGAAAAACTTTCTGCGCTCCATACTTGCCGAGCAGCTTGTTCACCGGATCGTAAAAATTCAGGCTGAAGTAGGAGGCTGGATTAAGTCCCTTGTCCATCAGGGTGCGGGTTAGCCGGGTTGAGTCGCGAACGTCCGCCTTGAGCACCACGTGGCGCAGGACGCGGTCTTGCTCGGGCTGCTGCGGTTGCTCATCGGGCAATAGAAATTCGTAGAGAGTACCGTTCATGCGCGAAAGTTCGCGCAGCTTGTCGGTGGCGACCAGGTTCACCGAATCCATCGCCGCATTAAGCGTTTCGAGCCGGCGGAGATCGCGGTGGTAATGAGAGAAATCTCGCAGGAATCGTGCGGCGACTTTGGCGCGCTCCGCTCCACGACAGCCGGCGACCTTGCCCACCGCTGCATACAGGCTGGTGGGCGAGAGCTTGCCATGCTCCTGAATCATGCGCTCCACGCGGTCGCATTCGGGGCGCGAGATGAGGGCGTTCTTCAATTGCTGCGGATTGATGCGGGGAGCGTACTCGCCGAGCAGAGGTACGGTGTGATAGGAAGCGATCACGCATTCCATTACCTGCTCATCTTCCAGCAGACGCACCCACTTCGCGAGCCGTTCCTGCTGCGCCATGCCTTCCGCAGTGGATTCGTCGGGAGTGCCCGTGCCTACCAGGGCGCGCGCGTTTTCCGGGGCGCAGAGCCAGGAATCGATGGTCTCGCTGGCTGTCTGCTCGCCAAAGAGCGAGCGCATGAAACCCCACACGAGATCCTGCAGGCGGGGATAGCGGTCGGGATCGCGATCCCAGTTGCCAAGCATCACATAGTGCTCGGCGCAAAGATAGTCATCGCGGCCATCCTCGGAAAAAGCGAGGCGGTTTACGAACAGGCCGTAACTAGCGAGGGTGGCGCTGCCGGGTTCCGCGGCTTTCGGTTCTCCAAAAAACGAGCGCCGGGTGCGCGCCAGCGTTTCTTTTTCGATCGCGCGCAGGGTCTCGAACATCTCCTGCCCGGTTTTGCGCAGAATGATTTTCTTACGCACCTGGAAAGCGGCCACACGTTCGCGATACTCCACCGCTTTTCCCTGCCGAATGCCATCGTAACTTTTGAGCAGAACACGGCAACGCTCCAGCAGTTGCGCGAATTGCTGGGCCATTTCAGTGCGCAGAAACTTGATCAAGGCCAGGCGTGCGAGCAGATCAAGGGAAAGCTTTTCTTCTTTCTTCGCGCGATTCAAGGCCGCGAGATGAAGTTCGGCCAGCAGCGGCTTCCAGTCGGATGGGTCGGCGGTGCCACCGCCCGCTCCCCGCCTTGCCTCGGCAGCGGCGGTCCGCATCCACGAGGGCCCCTGGGCGTTCTGCGGAGCCTCAGCCGCCAGCAGACCTTCCAACTCGCCGTGACGCACAATCAATCGCATAATCTGCGCGCGCCCCGCGTCCACGAAGCGAGGGCTCAGCACGACATCGTGTCGAAGGTTGTCGACGCCGACGGCTACTCCCTCGAGCGCGATTGCCGGCGTGGCGGTAAGCATCTCCGGCAACGCCGGTTTTTCGGGCTCCTTGCCGAGGCGGAAGATGGGAAATCGAGGCATTATGAATGGCGTGGGATTTGGGAACTTACTGATTACACAAGTACATATCGAGGCTAGCACGAGGGTTGAGGTGAGCTAAAGTTACCTAGGTTACGCGCTTGCTTTCATGCTTGATCTGCCTGAACTTGCCCTACAAAAAAACGGGAGCGGACTCAACAATAGAAATCAGCGCTGCTGGAAAAATCCGCACCGGTCTCGGGTTGGGTCCATTTAACAATGTAAAATTGGCGGTCGAACCATTTAGTCCTACGGCTTGAAGCAGAAACAAAATAGGAGAATTTGCAATGATCGGCTTTTCAGTGAACGGCAAACGCGTCAATCTCGACGTTGATCCTTCCACTCCGCTGCTGTGGGTCATCCGCGAACAACTCGGGCTTACGGGAACAAAATATGGGTGCGGCATGGCACAGTGCGGTGCGTGCACGGTGCATATCAATGGAGAAGCGGTGCGCTCGTGCGTGGCGCCAGTATCGCGGGCGGGCGGAAAATCGGTAACGACCATCGAAGGGCTATCGCCGGATCTCAGTCATCCCCTGCAGCGCGCGTGGCTGGAAGAAGACGTCCCCCAATGCGGCTACTGCCAATCGGGACAGCTGATGAGTGCGGCGGTGCTACTGCGCGAGAAACCGAGACCGACTGATGAAGATATTGACAAAGCGATGACGGGCAACATTTGTCGTTGCGGAACTTATCCGAGGATTCGGAAAGCGATTCACCGGGCGGCCGAGATGGTAGCAAAGGGAGGTGCGCGATGATTCGCCGCAAGTTGGAACGTCGCGACTTCTTGAAGATTTCGGTGGCGGCGAGCGGGGGTTTGCTGATTGGATTTCGATTTCCCGGAATCAGTGCGCTGGCATCGGCGCAGTCATCGTCGGAACAACACGCGTCTGCGAATACTTTTATGCCCAACGCATTCGTGCGGATCGGAACCGACGAACGGGTCACCGTAATTGTGAATCACTCGGAGATGGGGCAGGGCGTTTACACATCGTTACCCATGTTACTGGCTGATGAGTTGGATGCGGATTGGACCAAGGTCGGCTTCGAGGCTGCTCCGGTCGATCCCAAATACAACCATCCGGCCTTTGGTATGCAGATGACGGGAGGAAGTTCCAGCGTCTATTCGGGACTGCAGCAATTTCGCGAGGCTGGCGCTGCCGCGCGATCAATGTTGATTGCGGCAGCGGCTCAACAATGGAATGTCGATGCTTCCACCTGTCGCACAGAATCCGGGGCGGTATTCAACAAGAAGGGTCAAGAGCTGACGTACGGTCATCTCGCGACTGCGGCGGCAAAGCTACCACCACCGGAGCACGTGCAGTTGAAAGATCCAAAGACGTTCAAGCTGATTGGCAAGCCGATCAAGCGGCTCGACACTCCAGAAAAATTGAACGGCGAGGCTGTTTTCGGAATCGATGTGAAGCTGCCGGGAATGCTGACGGCGGTGATCGCGCGTCCACCAATATTCGGGGCGACAATGAAGAGCTTCGACGATTCGCGGGCACGGTCGATGCCGGGCGTGAAGAAAATCGTAGCCATTCCTGCGGGCGTCGCCGTAATCGCGGATACATTCTGGCAGGCGAAGACGGCACGGGACACTCTGCGCGTGGAGTGGGATGAAGGCAGCATGCAGAACTTCAATACCAGCGAGATGATGCATCAGTTCCGCGAACGGGCAAAGTCGCCGGGAACGAGCGTGCGCAAAGATGGTGATGCCACGGCGGCGCTGGCGAGTGCCGCGAAGAAGATCGCGGCGGTTTACGAAGTTCCTTACCTATCGCATTTGATGATGGAACCGTTGAATTGCGCGGTGGACTTGCGTGCCGACTCGTGCGAAGTATGGACCGGCTCGCAGTTCCAGACGATTGACCGGGCGAATGCAGCGAAGATTGCCGGCCTGCCTCCGGAGAAAGTTCAACTCCATACAACGTTTCTGGGCGGAGGCTTCGGACGCCGGGCAAATCCACAGTCGGATTTTGTGGTGGAAGCCGTCCACGTCGCGAAAGCAGCCGGAGTCCCGGTCAAAGTGATTTGGACTCGGGAAGAGGATATGGCGGGCGGATGGTATCGGCCAGCGTTCCTGCATGCAATCGAGGGCGGCATTGATGCGAGCGGCCATGCGGCGAGTTGGAGATCGCGTCTGGTAGGACAATCGATCATGGCGGGGACGCTGTTCGCCGCTGTGATGATGAAGGGAAAGGATTACGATCCGGCCTCCGTTGAGGGGGTCGACGATCTTCCCTATGAAATCCCAAACCTGGCGGTGGAATCGCACCAGGCGGAGATCAAGGTTCCGGTGCAGTGGCTGCGGTCCGTAGGACATTCGCACACCGCATTTGCAACGGAATGTTTCGTGGATGAACTCGCGGGCCTCGCACAGAAAGATCCTTACCAGTTCCGGCGTGCTCTCTTGCAGAAGCATCCTCGCCATCTTGGTGTACTTGATCTCGCCGCACAGAAAGCGGGATGGGGAAAACCATTGCCGAAGGGGATGGGCCGAGGAATTGCGGTGCACTTTGCGTTTGAAAGTTATTCCGCGCACGTGGCGGAAGTTTCGGTGGAAGACGGCAACGTTCGGGTGCACCGCATGGTATGTGCCATCGACTGCGGGCAGTATGTGAACCCGGGCATCATCGCGGCGCAGACCGAAGGCGGCGCGATTTTCGGCGCGTCGGCGGCGCTCTTTCAGGAGCTGACTTTCGAGAACGGACGCCTGCAGCAGACAAACTTTAATACTTTCCCGGTAATGCGCATGAATGAGTGTCCGCAGATTGAAACTCACATCGTCGACAACCACGAGAAGTCGGGCGGCATCGGAGAGCCCGGAGTTCCATGCGCTGCGCCGGCGATCGCCAATGCTATATTCGCCGCGACCGGCAAACGAATCCGCAAGTTGCCTATCCGTCTGTCGGAGGCCGTATGAAGCATTTGAATTTAGTTCTTTGGAGTCTGATGTTGTGCGGCACGGCTGCTGCGACGTGGCTGTGGCATCCCGTAGTCGCTGCGGGACCTGAGGCCGCGCGCACAGTTGCAACTAGCGACGATGGGGCGCTCTTTATTGCTTTTGTCCCGGTGCTGCGGCATCCGCGCTGCATGAATTGCCATTCCAAAGGCGATTACCCGCGTCAGGGCGATGACTCACATCCGCACACCATGAACATTCGACGTGGTCCGGCCGGCTTCGGAGTAACGTCGGTGAAGTGCAGCACCTGTCACCAAGATCAGAATCTCGGCGCTGCGCATCTTCCGCCCGGCGCGCCAGGATGGCATCTGCCGCCTCCGAGCCTGCCCATGATTTGGGAAGGACTAACCGACGCGCAGCTTTGCGCCTCGATCAAAGATCCAAAGCAAAATAGAGGACGCAACATCGATCAATTGGTCGAGCACCTCACGGAAGATAGGCTGGTGATGTGGGGATGGAATCCGGGCGAGGGACGAACTCCTGTTCCCATCCCGCATGACGAGTTTTCCGCGAAGGTGAAGGCGTGGCAAGCGGCGGGGGCGTCGTGTCCGGCGAGGTGACAGTTGTGCAGGATTTCAAGCGCACTCACTTCTATTCCGAGGGCATTACGCTTTCGCAGGATGGCGGAATGATGCTTCTCGACTATGCAGACCCTGATCAAGGCGGCACGCGGCTTTATTTCCGTTACATCATTTCGCCTTACGCATCTCCTAGAATGGCAACTGGATATGCTGGGCCTGGAGTCGGACCAGAGAGCGAGATTGCCTATCGTGAAATTCCAAAGGACGTCGTGGAGGACGCCTGTGCCTGGCTGGAAAATAACATGAAGGTCGCGAGAGAGGGAGGGCAGCTGAGAAGTCCCCTCTATCGAATGCTGGCTCGATATCTGGAGTGCTTGACCGAGGGCAAGCCGCGGGCAGGCGCCCAAGACGACGATTGCCCGCAATCAGTGCTGAGGTTTCGACTTCGGCTCCCGCACTTAATCCGTGTCTTCCTACTGGCTCTTCGCTCGCGCCGCCTCGAATTCATCGCCCTTCTGCCAGCCGATGAGCTTTGAGAAGCTTGCCGCCTCCCAGCCCAACGCGAAGCCGAAGCGCGCCATGGCTGCGTCGCCCACGAAGTCCATCTCCGGATGATATTCATCGCTCGGCTGGTGATAACGCTTCTCCGTGTATTCCTTGTTCTGTGCCAGTCCCCATGCCTCGTTATGACCTTTAAATTTCATGCCTTCGTTGATTGAAAAAGATGGGATGCCCACACGCGCCAGGCTGAAATGATCGGAGCGATAGAAGTGTCCCGCCTCGGGGCGCGCGTCGGGACGGATGGTCAACCGGAATTCTTTCGCAGTCGCCTGCACCCAGGGATAAAATGTCGTCCGCTCCGCCCCGGTGACTTCGACTTCTTCCGGCGCTCCTAGAGGTTGCACGTCGTCATAATTTAAATCCAGCGTAATCTTCCCAGCCGGAGTCGGCGGATGCTTGCCTAAATATTCCGACCCGAGCAGTCCCTGCTCTTCCGCCGTCACTGCAGCGAAAATCACTGAGCGTCCGGGGCGATCTTTGGCTACGCTGTAGGCGCGCGCCAGTTCCAGTAGAATGCCGCAGCCTGTGGCATTGTCGGCAGCTCCGTTGTAAATATTGTCGCCCGGCATCTCGGGACGAATGCCAAGGTGATCATAGTGCGCGGTGTACAGCACGGCTTCATCTTGCAAATTGCGGCTGGAACCGGGCAGTGTCGCCAGCACATTGTTCGATTCAAAATTCCGAACTTTGCTGACTATGTGTGTCCTGAGCTTTGCGCCAAGGTTTACGGGATGGAACTCGCGGGAGCGCGCGTCCGTCATCATCTTATCGATATCCATACCTGAACCGGCCACCAATTTTTTCGCGACATCAAGCTGCACCCACGAGGCAACTTTCAGCGCCGGGCCCTCCAACTTCAAATAAGACTTCTCTCCCGAGTTCGAATTCCGCACCACTTCCCACGGGTAGCTCGCCATGTCCTCTTTGTGGATGAGAAT
>OBLW0100001279.1_pt1 | contig 21455 bp, 20 predicted proteins | sample 1520161 | NCBI WGS metagenome assembly OBLW01 (sample SAMEA3539309, study PRJEB22396) | soil metagenome | biome: tundra; feature: field; material: soil | place: USA | collected 2010-05 | depth 0.15 m | reverse complement strand
TGGCCGGTTTTGAAGTGACCACAAGTGGCCGGTTTTAAGGTGACCACCGAGGCTCGCATTTTTTCAACAGCCAATGGGACGTTAATGGCCCTGCTCCGAAATCGACGTAAGGACCACCCTTCAGAATTACGCGACCGTCGAAAAGTGCTTCACTTACTAATCCAGTCGAACGGCTCACGGTTACAGCAAAGTGTGGGCCGGTCACGAACAGGCTATCCACATCTTCGCGCAGGCTTGCCGCAGTTGCCGGCGGCTTCGCTACCAATGGTGCCGGAGGGTCAATCGCCAGCTTGAACTGATCGATCAATATTCCTCTCACAAGGAATTCTAGTTGCAGAGCGTCGCCTGCCTTCCAAATGCGCGGTGGAATCTCCAGATAACCTGACTCATGCGGAGGAATATCTACAGATTCGAGATTTCCAGAGTCGGAACTGGCCAGCCACCGTATCTCGATCTCCTGTAAGTTTGTGTGATCGAACGCATTCTTTACCGGGATGGTCAACGGATGCCCACTTCTTGGAGCCGAAACGGGTCGGTCCTCGATCCGGATTGGCGAGTATGCCTTCTTCGTCAACCAATATTCCGGCTTTGCCCGGCGCCAACCGTCAATAATGCCCCATGGGCCATAACCCGCCGGGCCTTCCGGCAAGAGGAACACCTCATCGATACCTGCCCAGATTGATCCCCCCAAACAGCCGTCTGCCGCGAGAAACTTGTCTCCAAAACGCCGAATGCTCTCACCCCAAAAATTGCGGACTCCAGGGTCGCGGCGAAGCGTGTCCAGGTTGTAACAGGAGACGTGCGCATACTCATCGTTCAACATGGGATAGTCACTACTTCTCAAATCGGAGTTGACTTCCGGGTAATGCTTACTGAATATTTCGAAATCCGGTGCTGCCAAGGGCGCGGTTTCAGGGAAACTGAAGATCGTAGGCCGACCCGGATCGTGTTCCATTGCGAATCGATGCTCGACAGCAAAATTCTCGCCCCAACGGCTTTCGTTTCCAAGGGACCAGAAGAGAACCGAAGCATGGCCGCGATCACGTGTAATCATCTCTTGAAACTGACTGATAAAGCGATCGGTAAACTCCAGGTTAGAGGAAGGGCCATTGTCTATGGATGACCAGCACACAGCTGTTTCCTCCTCGACATAGATGCCGTGTTTATCGCATGCATCGAGAAATTGTTCTGTTGGCGGATAGTGAGAAGTGCGAACAAAGTTTATGTTGGCGGCACGAAACAGAGCAGCATCGATTTCATCGAACTCTACAGGCACTGCCCTGCCGTAGAGGGGGTGTATGCTGTGACGGCAGACTCCCCGAAGTTTTACCGGCTGGCCATTCACTTCGAGTTGATTTCCTACTCGCTTAACCGAACGAAAGCCAATCTTACGTCGCAACGTTTCGGCCACATTGCCATTGATAACCACTGAGATTTCGAGGTTATAGAGGTTGGGGTGCTCCGCGTCCCATCGCTTCGGAGCGGGAACAGTGATCTCCAGAGTGGACTGTTTCGTTTGGAAGTCTATTGGAGCAGTGTTGGGTTGCAGAGCTAACCCTTTGCCATTATCGTCCGTGAGCGTGAATACCAATTTGGCTGACTTAAAGTCGTTTGAGGATAGCTCAGCCGCTAGATGCATGATGCCGTCTTTATACTGAGCGTCGAGAGTAATCGATGTGATGAGAGAATTAACGAAAACGCGTGGAACCGCAAACAACTGCACACCCCGGATGATTCCCGCGACTGAGTGCTTTGCATAATAGCTGGCTTGTGATATATCGTCGCTTCGATCGGTGATACCTAAGACGAGATCCGCATCTTGACCGGCCTTTACATAATCCGTAATCTCACAATCCCATGATGTAAAGCCTCCGAAGTGATCCCGAAGGTAGGCTCCGTTGATCCACACTCTTGCATAGCCGTACACACCGTCAAAGCGGATGAATATGCGCTGGCCCGCGTAATCCGCTGGAATCTTAATCTTCCTTCTGCATGGATATTCCATATTGGGCGTAATCTGATAGCCAAGCGTCGCAAACTCATTCGGCATGTCGACATTGGACCATGTGGAGGTATCCAGATCCTCCTTCCAAAAATCGGAAGGCGGCGGCGCGGCAAACTTCCACGCGCCAGCGAGACTTACAACCGGTGTATGGACCCCCTTTGTTGATGTGGGAAGAGGAAGAGGCTTCCGGCCTGTGCCTTCGCCAAAATTGGAAGCGTTAGAGGCTCCGTAGCTCAAGGTGCTTGCCTCTCTTAAAAAGGGAGCGTTTGAAGTCGCGAACAGGGCGCTGAGTCCTTCAACAAAGGTTCGTCTATCCACATAGGTCTCCAAATACAGTGTGCTGTCGCACGGTTCCTTGACCTTTCAGCGGTTCACCCTGGCGGCTAAAATGACCTGCAGGGCCATGATTGCTGGATTTCCGGGAGCTAGTTCCAGGCCGCCTTGCATGGCTCCTTAAGGAATTGGGTCGCTCTCTGCCACCCGTCCGACACTGCTTCCTGGGGTAACACAAGTGTCCCTCAGAAAGCGCTCGCCACTATTGTTTGAAAAGAAGCGCCGTCATGCCCCCGTCAACAATGAATTCCGTACCGGTAATAAACCCCGCTTGGGCGCATCCAAGGAACGCAACCATCTCCCCAATATCTCGTGGCGTTCCAAATCGCCCAATTGGGTGAAATTTGAGAAACTCCGATCTAGCGCGCACTGGGTCCGGACAGGAATCAAAATACGCCTGAAGCAGAGGGGTGTCGATCGTACCCGGACTAACTGTATTCACGCGAACACCCCGGGACGCACACTCGATTGCCATGGCGCGCGTCAAAGCGAGAATGCCGGCCTTGGATGCTGCATAGGAGGTAAAACCTTCGATGGTTGCGCGCGCATGAACCGAGGAGATATTGACGATGGCGCCACTTTGTTGCGCTAGAAAAGGCATAGCCGCTCTGGAACATAAATATGCTCCCTTCAAATTCACGTCGAGGACAATATCCCACTCCTCCGGTTGAAGTTCCTCCATGCGCTTAATAATCTGGCGACCGGCACAGTTGACTAGCAAGTCCAAACGGGAACCACAACGAATTGCCTCATGAATGGCAGCCGCGGCACCATCCGGAGTACTAATATCGGAAATTGCAATCTCCACGCGGTGTCCCTCCCCTGTGAGGATTCGTTGCGACTCTTCGGCCGCTTCCCGCCGGATGTCGTTCAAGAGTACAAATGCTCCCTCTTCAGCAAGGCAAAGGGCGATCCCTCGGCCAATACCGGATCCGGCGCCGGTTACTACTGCAACCTTGTCCTTGAATCTCATCGCTGCGTCCTCCCTTGACGGAGCCTTACTGTGAGGCTGTTCCAAAAGGGACGACTAAAACAGCCAGAATAATGCTCGCCAAGCCTGCCCAAAGAAGCGTCCTAGCGTTGGCTGGAGCGTGGTTCCATTCCCCTCTCCCCAGACCGCACAGGACGCCGACGCCGATCGAGACGGAGACGAGAATTGGCCATCCAATCGCGCCGCCGCCGGCACCCAACCGCGCCGTTCCAATTCCGTAGAGATAGAAACTGCCGATCCACATTGCACCCATCGCAAGTGCCCACCGCCAATTTGCAAAGCTGCCAGCAGCGAACAACGTTCGCAGATTCTTGTGGCGAACCATTAGCCAGCAACAATAGAGGACATTTACAATCCCCCCGAATGTGAAGAAAATCAACCAGACCGAGTTCTCGGCGAATGCACTTGAAGCGCCCAGATTGTGTGCAGACCGCAATGTGTTGGCCCCAAAGGTGAGGCCAATGTTTGGCAGGCAGGAGAGAAAACCGGAAGCGACGGCAATGATCAGCCCGGCAAGAAACCGTGAGTGAGATGCACGTTGCGCTCTGTGTGCGGCAGATTCCCATCGTGCGCCAGCGACTGAGCAGGCCACAATGCCCGCGATTGCGACTGCCGTCCCGTCTGCGATAAACATTCTGCGGCCCGCAAATATCGATTCTCCATACAACCAAAGGAGCGGAATGAAGGTGCCAACGCTGGCATTCAGTCCCATGATGAGGGGATAGCCGAGAGTCAGGCCCAGGATGTCCATACCCAATCCAAACAACACGGCACCCACTCCCCATGCCAGATCGAAGCCGGCCAGCACCAAGAGTTCCTGCCGCGGAACTGCGGCATAGATTGCTGCGGGCGACGGCAGCGAAATCAGCGTTAAAACCCAATTGCAAACAAGCATGCCAGTCAGCGAGAATGCCAGCCACATATGCTCCCACTCCCAGCCACGGGTGCGCGACATCGGGAGCAGGAAGACGCCTTGGAGAACGGCGGCGAGAATCACCAGGCTAATACCGGCAATCATAAGTTCGTTTCGCCTCTTTTTCTTCGCCCAAAGCCATCCTTTACTTCGATTCGTCAATCAAGCTGAGGGGGATCGACCACGATAGCTACAGCACGCCAGTCTCGCAAAAGACGCTTTCGGCCGAAACGCCGCTAAGCAGCATCCTCCTGGCTGTCTTCTCTTTTCGCACCTGTTCAAGAGCCTGTGTCACCACAATTACCTCCAGCTCCTTGGGAAGAACAACCACTCCGTCGACATCCCCAAAAACAATGTCGCCAGGATGGACCGTCACGCCATTAATCTCAAGAGGAACGCGAAAATCCACAACTTGGCCGCGCCCCCTTTGGTCCTGTGCATAGCTGCCGTAGCAAAAGACGGGAAAGTCCATTTCCAAAATGCCATTTGTGTCTCGCGTGTATCCGGCGAGCACCGCGCCAACCGCTCCTCGCACTCGCGCTGCCGTACTCATCAGCTCTCCCCACAATGCATATCGGGGAGAAGATCCGGTTGCGACATAGACTTCATTCTCTTGCAAGGAATCAAGCGCCTTCAGCATCTGACCGAATGGCGAATCGGCCGGTTGGCAATCTTTCTCGAGGACCGTCATTGCGCGTCCGCACACGACCATCTTCGGATCAAGCGGCCTGCACTCCGGCATCAGAAACTGATGTGCAAGCCGTGCAGATCAAGCACATCGCCAATAATGGCCGTAAAGAGATGATCACGCATCTCTTCAAATAATTCGCCATCGCTTTTCCAGATCATCTCTTCTCCGCTACAGCTTCGATCAAACGTAAAATCCTGTGCGACGCAGCGTGACGCCGGGATGCTTTTCTAACTCTTTCTCGATCAAATCGAATCCCAATCCTGGTTCGTCATTCAGTTCGAAGAATCCATCTCGTACTGGCAATGGACGATCCAGGACGGTGTCCCGCCACGGCACATCGGTGACCATGAACTCCTGAAAGAAGAAGTTAGGCACAGAGGCCATAACATGGGCTGAAGCAATGGTAGATATTGGTCCGTTTGGGTTATGTGGGGCAATCGGCACGTTGAACGCTTCACACATTGTTGCAATCTTTTTCATTTCTCCGATACCGCCGCACCGAGTGATGTCAGGCATAAGGATGTCCGCAGCATGCTTTTCCAGAATCGGCCGAACCATAAACCTTGAATGCAGCCGCTCACCTACGCAGACAGGCAGAGAAATCTTTTGCCGGATCGAGGCGATCTCATCGGGAAACTCAGGGCCTGCAGGCTCTTCATACCACATGCAGTTGATGCCAGCAGCGGCAATCCGATTCGCGATTTCGACGGCTGTTGGACCATTCAGCATCGCGTGCGTCTCAACGGCGATCGGGAAGTCCAGACCCACGGCATTCTGCACTGCGACTAATCTTTCAATCGCGATTTGCTTCTGCCTCTCCGAAAGACTCAGATTGTCCGACAAATCCTCGCCATACCAATAGTTGACATGAGCGAAGGGATCCATCTTGCAGGCGGTGAAGCCTTTGGCCTTAACCTGAACGGCTTGCCGGGCGTAATCCTCTGGCGTCCCTGTGCCCTCCAAAAACCAATAGTTAGCATAGAGTTTGATCAGCTTTCGATATGCGCCCCCCAACAACTGATAGACTGGCATCCCAGCACGCTTCCCCGCGATGTCCCACAGAGCGATATCAATTGCACTGATCGCGCTCATGACAGGTCCCGCCTGTCCCAGCCAATTGAAGTCGCGATAGAGCTTGGTCCATAGATAGTCGATACGAGTAGGGTCTTCTCCAATGATCGTCTCCCCACAATGTCTGCAGGCCTCAAGTACCAGCGGACTACCTGGCCAGTTTGTGCCCTCGCCAATCCCCGTAATCCCTTCATCTGTGTAAATCTTTACAAAGACCCAGTTGTATTTAATTCCTTCGACCAACCAGTTCTTGACTTGCGTGATTCGCATAGAAGCCCATCCCAAAGCGAAGATCATCGGCACTTGCCGTTTTCAGGTAAGACCAATTTTAAGGACTTTGCGGATTATGGACTCCCCCCTCTCAATATGTCAAACTCGACGACATCGCTTCTTATGCCCTGCCAGATCGCAGCCATCGGTTATTCACGTCTTCTGCCTCTAAGCTAAATAGAAGTGGTCATTTCATATTGGCTTAGAGGCCCGTCTGGAATATCCTAGAGAAGTTCGCTGGAAGTCCAATCCAAAAGGGCAGGTGTAATGATGAAGGGAAAGCGGATATACAGGTCCGACCAATCCGGAGGCAAAAAGCAGAAACGCAGTGCAAACCATTCCAATGCGCTCTCCCTATTAAAATCGTTCATTCAAAAAGGGAACTACGCCCCGGGTATGGTTCTGCCGACTGAAAGGGAACTCGCGGAAGCGTTCGGAGTGGGCAGACCCGCTATCCGTGAAAGCATCAAGGCATTGACCATTCTCGATGTTTTGGAAAGCCGTCGAGGTGATGGGACCTATCTGAAATCCATGGATGGACTTCGCACTGGGTGGCCGGCGAAAGTGGACCTAAGCACCAAAGATTTCAATCTCTTGGACTTGCTTGAAGTCAGGAAAATGTTTGAGCCGAAGGCGGCCAAGCTTGCCGCATCTCGTGCCACCGAACCTCACCTGAGAAGGATTGAGGCGCATTGCGTAAAGGTACAACTTTCCACATCTTGGGAAGCCGTGGCCGAGCATGATCTGCATTTGCATACGGCCATTATCGAAGCTGCGGGGAACCCGATTCTTAGCGAACTCAACCGTGTTTTGACCAGACTGCTTCACCGAAGCCGAGAGATTACCGGAACAAGGGCACCCGATCGGACCCAGATGCTTGATTCGCACTCCAGGATCGTGGATGCAATTCTCAAGGCCGAGGGCGACGAGGCAGAAAAGGCCATGCTTGACCACCTCAATCAAGTTGGACTTGATCTGATATCTGACCGCAAGAGGTAATCGTTCTTTATCTGGCGGACCATTCCACTGAACCATGACGCCATCGTCAGGCCCACGCCCTAGGCAATGCCAGAGAGGAATACAGGACGCTTGCGTTTTTTCATTTGGAAGGTTTTGCCGGAAACCAAGGGGCGGTCCCTCTAACAAATTGAACGATCGTGGGCGAAGTGGACAGAGCCCGACGCGCCGTTCGATTGCGGAGTTTTCATATAGTGAGCGCTCGCTGGACATCGAGGCTTGTCCTGGCGCATTCCCTTGCTAGGCCTCACTTCTTAGTGTGTGGCCAGTCGGGGCGACGTCCCATCATGAGAAAGTTATGCGCACGAGTGCAAAACTAGGCCACAGAGAGCCGCTACTAACGTACCCGCACCGAGATAAAACATCGTCCGATGCGCCAAACCCACAATCACCATGCGCAGAAGGCCCCCAAATTGGACCTCGGCGGAAGTGTCAACTAGGTATTCCGATAGCGTTGTCCTCCGAACGGCGCCTTGGCAATGCGACAATGAGCATCTTGGCTGCCATAATTTTGCGGCTGAGCAGATCCTTCTCCATGGGCGTGGCCCCAGAGGCGCTTGTCAAAGTCCCAGAAGACCGTGCGAAATGCTCGAACCGGAGATAACCTCTCTCCTCTAAAGCAAAAGTTCCTAACAAGCGTTCTGCAGATTGATAACCTGCCATGCATTTGAGCGTAGTAAGGGAAGAATAGCGACTTTCTGTCAGTCTCCTTGGTAACTTTGGTCTCGACGCGGCTAGGAGTAGAATATCTCTCGATATACGATCCGTGACAACTGTTCAGGCTCGGTGACGAGAACGGCGGTAAATCCTGCTTGTTGCGCACTTATGATACCGACGCCTGAATCTTCGAAGACAAAGCCCGCCTTGATGCCCAGCCGTCTGCCTACCAAAAGATATGGGTCTGGGGCCGGCTTATGGCGCGCCACGTCGCCGCCGAATACCTGAGCGTCAAAGCACTGACAGATTCCCGCTGCGCGAAGAACTGGTTGAACGTCACACTTCTCGGAACTTGTGACAAGACCCAAACGATAGCCCCTGAGAGTGAGCAACATCTCAATTGTTGCTTCGTGGATGGGGGGTCTACTGATGCATAGCTCTCGCATGATGCGCTTGCGAAGCGCGTTTCGTTTGTCTAGTTCGGGAAGCATGGAAGGATCTTGTACGAGCTTTCGCAGTGTCTCTAACATGCGGGCGTCACGAACACCGCGACCAAATTCACAATATTGATCCCAGGTGAGATTAATTCCCAATGGCGCCAAACTCGCCGCCCATGATCGCCAGTGGAGTGGCTCCGTATCGGCTATTACTCCATCGAAATCAAAGATCAACGAATTGATCCGATTCTTTGGGGTCATTTAAGAAATCTCCAAGGTGCCTTGACAGCCACAAGTACTGATCTCTTCTTGCGCAGCAGCGGATCGCAACTCGGAGGAGGAGCGCTCACGTACCGGGAAGATGATTGCACTGATCAAATGTGCGAAAAGCGACGAACATGCTGTTGTCGGTGGAGTCGAAAGCCTCGTGCTCAACCTAAACTCGTTGCGCTTCTTGCGAAGCAAATTACACGAGTTCTCTCGCGCTCTGGTATCCCGGAAGAGGATCTCTTTCCCTTCAGCCTTCATCATGGTGAAGAGGCGGCCCATACTAGGTCCGCGCTGTCGAAATTTCCGCCTACAGGCAGAATTCTGTAGGGTTGCCGACAGGCTTCGGAAAGCACTCGAAATTCTTCTGGATCCCCGGTATTAAACTCGAACATGTCGTAGTGGCAAGGCACTGCAACCCGAGCGCCTATATCGCGTGCGAGATCAACTGCCTCGCCGGGACTGAGGTTCCCCGGAACACCACGGATAGCGCTACGGCCATTAATGGGGAGGATAGCCACATCCACGGGGAATTGTCGAAGCGTCTTCACAAGGGTAGGATGCATGACCGTATCGCCGCTGTGATAAATCGTCCAATGTCCAAACTGGAGGACGTATCCAAGGAAGCGACAATGGCCTTGCTCGTCATATTCTTTGGACTCATGGGCCGATGCAATGCCGGTTACGGAAAACTCGCCGACTTGAACCGTTCTTCCTTCATCAGCTAGGACAAGATGGTCCATTCTTACCCCAATTCGCCTGCTGCAAAGATCGGCACTCGCTTCCGGCACGATCAGTCTCATTGAAGAATTTGCCTCCACGAGACGCTCTATTGTTTCGGGATCTTGATGATCGGTGTGGTCGTGGCTGGAGGTAGCAAATGCGATGAAGTCAAGCCGCACTGGATCGACAACTCTCTCCACCATACGAAAATGAGGCGTCGCAGTATTTGCATATTTCCTTGTTAGCGAATCGGAGAGATATGGGTCGAGAAGTGCAAAGATTCCATTCCAGCCGAGAAGGAATCCACTCTGGCCAAGCCACCAGAGTCGAAAGTGACCGTCTCGCGAGTTCCACGACCGAACATCGGCTAAGAATGCTTCATCCTGGAGGGCGGGTTTGCGACATCGCAGGTCTGAGATGCTGCGTTCAAGGCTACTCATATTCCCATGACCTCCGCTTTGAGTTCAGTGCGTCACTTTCCGGACAATTGCACGTACGCTTGATCGAGTTCCGGACGCGAACGCAGGCAGGAGCATCAAACCGGCTGCACGATCACTACACAGTCGGAATCTGCGTGTGGTCGAATCCGTCCTTGAGTTTCTCCTGCCAATAGAGATAATTGTGAAACGCCTTGTCGTATGCGGCGCGCTGCCGGATATCTGGAACTGTTACATCTCGGCAGACGGGAGCCGACTCCAGCGCAGCTATCGCGATATCGTCGATCAAACCCACCGCTTTGGCTGCGATGAGCGCACAGCCCCACGTGGCGCTTTCCGAGCGGCTGACCTGCCGGTATGGGACACCGAGCACGCTGGCTTTAATCCGATTCCATGCGGTGCTTTTGGCTCCGCCCCCAATCACGCGAGCCTCATGAAACTCCGTCCCCGGCAACATCTTGCGAATGATCTTCAAATACCAGGCGTATTCGTATGCGACGCCTTCGGCAATTGCACGGAAGAAGTGGGCCCGGGTATGCCGCCAGGTGAATCCGATCCAGGCACCACGCATGCTAGGCGCCGCCGGGCAGATTCGTCCGCCGAGGTGAGGCGAGAACAGCAATCCGTCGCAACCCGCCGCGACAGTTTCAGCCCCTGCGAATAACTGATCGTATGTCGCAGAATCGATTTCGTTGCTATGCGAGCCTTCGAGCATTTTCTCGCAAAACCAAGGCAGCGCCAGTCCTCCACCACCGATGTATGCGAGGGAAGTCCACATCCCGGGTGCGACTGATCGCATAACCATCACCGCACTGTGTTCCGTGTCGGCAAAATACTGGTCTGTGCATGCGCCCAGAACGGACGCGGTTCCCGCAGTGTCAAGCAGCATACCGGCGCGTACGACACCAGCGCCCAATGCGCCCGCTGCCGTATCTCCGCATCCTGCGGCGATAGGTGTTCCTTCTCGAAGTCCGAAATCACGAGCCGCCGCACTATTCACTTCACCGATGAGCTGCCATGGCTCAACGATTCTCGGCAATCGGTTCTGGTCGATTCCGAGTGTGCTGCATAGTTCCTCCGACCAAGTGCCGCGAGAAGCATCGCTGCACCCCGAGAAGTGAAGGAACGTGTAGTCGATAAAGGCATCGTCGATCTGTAATCCAGCCATCCGGCCTGCCACGTAGCAGACCGGCATCACGAACTTGGAAATCCGCGCGTAATCGGCAGGGCGTTCATGCTGCCACCAAAGCATCTTTGGTCCGTGGGCGCAGGTCGGAGGACAACCGGTCAGTTCCGTGATGCGCACCTGATGCCGCGTCGTTAGCTCTTCGATGAAGGGTCGGCAGCGCATATCGAGCCATGAGTCAAAATGCCCGGCTGGCTGGAAACGGTCATCCAACGCTCCGACTCCTGCCATTTGACTGTCGAAGGCAAGTGCTACAACTGCCTGCGGATCAGCGCCGGAGTTCGACAGGCAATTACGAGTGGCCTCCGCTGCGGAGCCATAGAAGTCAGTCATGCTCTGTTCGACACATCCAGGAGCCGGGTGCGTCATCATGACGTTTGCGCGGCCCTCACCGACAAGTGAACCGTCCAAACGATATAAAGCAGCTTTGGTTGCGGTGGTTCCAAGATCTATTCCGAGGAGCAGAGCTTGATCATCTTTCATTGTTCCGCCCAACTGTAGTGACAGGATAACAGCATCTGTGGACATGAGATGTTATCGAATCTCAAAAAGAACGTGCCTTGTTTATGAAAGATGCTGGATGAGGAAAATCGCCAAAGATGCAAATGACTCGTATGAGTGCCGAGGTAAGTAGGACACCGCCGGATCTGGACTTCGTGAGCGATTGCTTTTCCAGCAGAGTTAATGGAATACTGGCGGCATAAATTCGTTGGAGTTTGTTTGCGCGAGTGATGACGAGCAGCACTCAAACCGGATCGCGTGCTAACCTCACTTCGAATTTAGCGCGATCTCCGCGGTGTTTTGCGATGAAGTACTCAAGCGGTGTTCCATCGTCGAGCAAGCCGAGGCTTTTCAGCAGCAGGGCGGGACTGCCGGTACGCAACCCGAGAAGCTTGGCTTCGGCTGAATTGAGTGCAACTGCTTCGATGGTGCGGAAACCTTGGGCGATGCGCAATCCATACTTGCGGTCAAGAAGCCTGTAGAGGGATTCATTCGCAAGATCCTCTCTCAACAAATCAGGGCATCTCGACTCTGGCAGGTAGGTCACGACGAGGACCTCTGGGTCGCCGTCGAGAAAGCGAAGACGATTGAGTTCCACGACACGTGCGCCCTGAGTTAGTGCTAGCGCCGCGGCAATCTCCGGTGTGGCGGGCACAACTTTGAGGGACAGCACCTCTGTAAGAGGCTTCTGGCCCTTAGCGACGGCGTCTTCGTAGAACCCTCGGAGGTTCTGCATAAGATCGCCTTCGTACTTTGGTAAGGCTATGCTGCTGCGCTTACCACTTTGTTTCAAGACCAAACCATCACGTTCGAGTTGCGTCATGGCTTGGCGAACCACTGTGCGGCTAACGCCAACTACCGCGCATAGTTCTTGTTCACTCGGAAGCAACTGACCAGGGTGCCATTCCCGCGCCTTTATCTTCTGTGCGACATAACTGCTTAATTGAAAATAGAGCGGGACGGGGCTCTTGTGATCCACAATCTGATGGCCGTCAATCGATACGGCGTGATTTGATTCATTGGCACGGTGGATTCCCGATCCATTTGACGATCTCGCCCTAGACGTCAAATCGGTAGGCACAATGGGCACGTGAACCTATCCCCCCCGCATGTAATCCTATCATACCCACGCCCGCAATTGTTAGCGATCCTTTGAAAACGTAGCTTTTTTGGACCCTTGCCCATGTGTTACCATCGCCAATTCGGAGTTCGCGGAAGACCATTCCGGCAGGCGCGGAGGTATTCGTCGAGGTGAGCTGAACCACATGGTGGTTTGCGCGCTGGGTGAGGAAGCAGGGGCACGTTGCGATGGTATAATGATAGGATGACATTAGAGCAGGATAATAGGGAGGTCACTCATCGGTTGTCAAGAGGAATTTTGAGATGGTTTCTATTCCCGCTCGCTGTTGAATCCTCTTAACCCTCGCCAAGATCTCAACTTTAGGAGTTGTGAGCGATTACTAACGGTGCAAGCTCAATGACGAATTCGCAGAGCCGCATGCATGGTAAGCCGAAGTTTCAGGCCGGCGGGCCGGCGCGACTGAAAGACATCGCGCGGGATATGGGCCTCTCGACGGTGACCATTTCGAAGGTCCTCCGAGGCCACTCCGACATCAGCGAAGAGACTCGCAAGCGAGTCTTGAAGCGCATGGAGGAGTTGCATTATCAACCTAACCTCGCTGCACGTGCGCTAATCACTGGACGGACGTGGACTATCGGACTCGTGGTTCCCGATCTGCTACATCCTTTCTTCGCGCAAGTGGCAAAAGCTGTTTCGGCCGGGATCCGCGGGCATGGCTACAGCCTTATCATCACGTCATCTGAAGAGGATCCGGAGTTGGAACGGCAGGAGATTGAACAACTGCTTGCGCGGCGAGTGGACGTGATGCTGATTGCATCCGCACAATGGACCGTAGAGAGCTTTCGCCGCATTGAGGAACGCAAGATTCCTTATGTCCTGATCGATCGCTGCTTCGTTGGCCTAGCGGCCAATTTTGTGGGTGTGGACGACGAGGCTGTGGGCCTGATAGCAACCAATCACTTGATCGATCAAGGTTGCCGCGGAATTGCGCACATTCGGGGCCCGGAGACCGGTACGGCGCTCGGCCGCATAGAAGGATACACGCGTGCGCTTGCCGCTCGTCAGCTTGCACCGTTGCCGCAGCACATTGTTTCCATGGGGAGCTCAGGGGATGACCGTGGAGAACCGGGGGGTTATGAAGCGGCGAAAAAGCTGCTCAACGCTAATCCGCGGCCCGACGGAATTTTCTGTTTCAACGACCCCATCGCGCTGGGCGCGATGCGCGCGATTCTCGATGCTGGGCTGCGGATTCCTGAGGACATCGCGGTGGTGGGATGCGGCAATGTGCTCTATTCGGACTTCCTGCGCGTTCCACTCACATCAGTGGACCAGGACAGCAGCGCGATCGGAAGGATTGCTGCAGAGCTTGCACTTAACCTTGTGGAAACGAAGACTCCAGTGCGACCCAGAACGGAGCTGGTCAACCCTAGGCTGGTAGTGCGCGCCTCGACACTGCACCTATGAGCCCCGGCCGAGCTGGAAGACATGGCCAGATAAAATCGAGTCAGAACTCGGCTTCTGAAGCGGACGCAGTGTCACTCCCCAAAATGCAGACAGCTACGCTGTAAGGCGAACCGCCACTCGGTGTTCCGGACTGCATCGCCGAACTTCGCAAAGGCGATGCCACATCCCGAGGTGACGAGAGCGGGACAATTCATAGCAGCGGACGATTTCCATGCTTTCCATCACCCTGTGCTCGTCGAACAAAGAATTCAAGCATTACCCCACGTATTGCCGCATGGTTGACGCTGTTCCTCGCCAAAATTACGATCGGCTGTCGAATCAAGCATATAGAGCGGGCATCCAGTTCGGCCTTTTGACATGTAAAACTGGCCTTATGCTGCGCCCACTGAGGCTCATTCTTGTTCTCTTTTCTCGATTCTTTCGTTCACGTCGAGATCTCCTCTTTGAAAGCCTGGCACTTCGGCAGCAGATCGCAGTCTTGGGACGGAAGCATCCGAAGCCGCAGTTTAGGCCTTCGGACGGATTGTTCTGAGTGATCTCGCGGCGGCTCTGGCCAGGATGGAAGCGGACTTTGATCCTCGTCCAACCGGAGACTGTCGTTCGCTGGCATCGGACAGGCTTCAAAATGTATTGGAAGTGGCTTTCTCGACACCGGACCCGAGCGGGAAGAAAGTGCGTGAGCAGGGAATTGCGCGAACTCATCTTCCGAATGGTCCCCGAGAACCCGACTTGGGGCGCGCCACGGATTGCCGGCAGTCATCTCTTCTGAATTCTCGGTACAACTTCGGTACATTTAAAGGCGAGAGAAAGTCTGGTTTTTCGTCCCTAAGCGGCACCAGATGAAGCACTTAGATTTGGACTTTCATTTGGTTCGGGACCAGGGGGTCGGAGGTTCAAATCCTCTCATGGATTTGGGTAGGATCACAAGACATTTCCAATCCAGCTCACCGGAGTGGAATTGAACCGACGTCGCTAACTTCATCGGACAAACGGAATCGAACTCTCGATTGTGCATGCTCGAAAAGACGTGTTGAGATTGGCTGGCATCGAGTGGGCTAGCCTCTCTATTTGATGATTCTTTCTCTTTCCACCAGAGCCGCAACGATGAGATCGTTGAATACCGACGCCTCAAACAGCGATGGACTGCCTGCATTCCGCCGCAACCCGGGCAGCCTCCGCTTGACGGCACGGTAGCTGGCAAGCATTTCTGGGACGGTGGTTGTCCGCCGGGGTTGATGGAAGATGTTGCGCAACCCGACCATGCCCCCCTTTGGCCTTCCTTTGTGGATCTGAGCGTCAATGCCGTTGATATCGCTCGTTGATCGCAGCATCCGGTAGGCCGACTTTTCAAACACGAAAACCCGGTGCCGACCATTCGTCGTGTACGAACGGTAGAGCGCCAACCCAAGTTCGAGAGGTATATTGAAGCGGGGAATCCCAGATGAGAGCTCAATTCTAGAAAGATCGTGAATCGAAACATCCGATTCCTCAATTAGCCTGACAATTCTGTCCAACCGACCTTGGTTGGGGACGGCGAGCGTTGCATTAATTTGCAAATCGAGCTGCGTAAGGCCCACGATATACGCAAGGTACAATTCCTCGAACTGATCATCGTAGGGGATATTGAGAAAGACAGACTGAGTGCGCTTACGTCTTGTCACACTTTGCCTACCGTCGCCCGCTTGCGTGCGAGGTCGAACGCTTTGCACTCAACTCCTTACCACTTGTCACTACTCTTTATTTGCCGCTCGAGCGTTTTGAAGTCTTTGCGGCAGATGCGGAACTCATGATAACGCGCACCGATGCGACTCGCTTGGCGCTCAAACCTAGCTTGCGTCCCATCTCTTCAGGAGAAGGCACCCGATTCCGGATGATGTACGTCGTCATGGAAACATTATAAATTCATTTCGAATCCGAAAGACCGTGCAGCGGCGCTTGTCTACCCACTGACGCCCGTTGGTACTTTCTCCAAAGACACCCCCCAATGGACCGGTCTTTACAGTTGAGGGGAATATGGATCTTTCTTCTGGACGACCCGATGCAATCCTGTTGGCTGCCCGTCACCCGACCATACTTCCTCGCACATCCCATGAGATTCATGGGGCTTTCATCGAGTTGCCATTTTTCTCGATCTTCGGTACGTTCGGTGCGACTGGGGTCAGTTTGAAGCCAGGAATTAGACACTTTGCATTCGAGTGCACTACTAGTTAATGCCCGTATTCTACGAGTTAAGAGGAGCGAGTTGGGGCGTTAACTAGTAATGCATTGATAATAAAAATGGTGAATTCTACTAGTTAAAGGGATCGCGACAACGGCATCCGGCGCCGGTGTCGCGCGACAACGGGCCTCTCGTTTCTGAAAGGCTTTGAAGCCCAGTACTACGGGAATCCCGCGCAAAACGCGGGATGGAAAGTCAAAAGCAAATGAGAAGGCTCAAAGTGGGAATCCTTACTTTCTCGGACGGGCGCCAATACATTCATATTAGGATGATTTTTGGATCGAGGTCGGTAAACGGTGGTCATGTTTAAACGAATCGCAATGCTCGTTTTTGTGAGCTTTGCCGCAGTACAGGCTTTTGCGCAGACAGATTGGCCAACCTTCGGGCACGACGCGGGAGGCCTTCGCTATTCTCCACTCACGCAAATTAATCCAAAGAACGTGGCCAGGCTGAAGGTTGCTTGGGTGTACCACATGAAGGCGCCGACCTCATCGGAGCTGCCGCCGCACCTGATGCCGACCGGACCACTCGTACCGGCAGCGGGAATGCCGGCCGGGGTTTCTCTTCCGGAAGGACAAGGGACACAGATTACGGCGCGCGCCTGTTCCACCTGCCACGGCGTGAATGTGTTTACCCACCAGCGCCACAATCTGGAAGAGTGGAGCTCGATTGTCGACAACATGGTTTCCAAAGGGTTGGAGGCTCCGGATGACGAGCTTGACGAGATTTCTTACTACCTGGCGGCGACCTTTCCGGGGCCAGTGAGTCCGGCGGATGCCACCGGGCCGCAGCCGCAAAAAGGCGGGCCGCTGCCTAGGCGCAGATTCGGCCACGTCCTGTCGTCGGAGGTGACGCCCCTGGCTGCAGACGGCTTGATGTTCATCTCTTCTCCCTATCATCAGATCGTTGCGCTGAATCCCGTTACCGGGAAAGAGGTCTGGAGTTTCGAAACGCCGGGAAACGGGCTTCCATCTCAGCGCGGCGTGGAGTACTGGCCGGGCGACGGGGTTCACCCGGCTGAAGTGCTGTGCGGCACGCGCGACGGCAAACTGATTGCGCTGGTGGCACGGACAGGGAAGCCGGTGGCAAGCTTCGGAACAAACGGCGTTGTCGACATGAAGACGCCTGAGGCGACCGGCGGGCAGGACGGGCTGCTGGGCATGACATCTCCACCGATCACGTACAAGAATCTCGCGATCACAGGTTCGATTGTTCCTGAGTTTCCGAGCCTGGGGCCGTGGGGAGACGTGCGGGCGTGGAATGTGGTGACAGGCAAGCTGGTGTGGACGTTTCACTCTGTTCCGCGGCCGGGAGAAAAGGGTCATGAGACTTGGAAGGATGAGGGATGGAAGAATCGCACCGGCGTGAATGCCTGGGGTTTTCTGACCGTTGATGCGGCGCGCGGCATTGTGTATATGCCGTTCGGCGCCCCTTCGTGGGATCGATACGGCGGCGATCGCAAAGGGGACAACCTGTTTTCAACGGCACTTGTGGCGGCAGACGCGAACACGGGGAAAGAGCTGTGGCACTTTCAGGTTGTTCACCATGACATATGGGATTACGACCTTCAGGCGGCTCCCATTCTGCTGGAGATCAAGCGCGGCTCCAAACGCATGCCGGCAGTTGCGATCGTGACCAAGAGCGGCATGGCGTTTTTTCTGGATCGCGTGACGGGCAAGCCCATTTACCCGATCGAAGAACGACCTGTTCCGAAGAGCGATGTGCCCGGCGAAGAGGCGTCGTCGACGCAGCCGTTCCCGGTGGTGACCCTGCCCCTGGCGCGGCAGAATTTCAGCATGGAAGACGTGGTCACGGTAACGCCAGAACTGGAAGCCTACTGCAGAGATTTGATCAGCAAGAATCATATGGTATGGGGCCCCGTGTACACACCGGTGCCCTACGAGCGGACGCTTATCAGCTTTCCGGGAACGGTGGGCGGGGCAAACTGGGGCGGGGCTTCGTTCAATCCCGGGCTTGATTTGATGTATGTGAACACAATGGACCTGGGTCAACTGGAATCGCTTGTCCCGGCACCGGAGCGAAAGGGAACGCCTTACAAGTTCGGCCCGATCATGGGACGATTCTGGGACGCACAAGACAGAATGCCTTGCCAGCAACCGCCGTGGGGCCGGCTGACGGCCATCGACGTCGATACCGGCAAGATTGCGTGGCAGGTTCCGCTTGGAACGACAGATTCGTTGCCAGAGGGCAAACAGCATACGGGCAGACCGAATCTGGGCGGTTCGATCACCACAGCCGGCGGTCTGGTTTTTATTGGAGCGACCGACGACTCGCACTTTCGCGCGTTTGACGCGAAGACGGGAGCCGAACTGTGGAGCGTGAAGCTTGCGGCGCCGGCTCACGCTGTCCCTTCTACTTACGTGGGGAAGGACGGCAGGCAATACGTGGTGATTACTTCCGCAGGCGGGTCGGACATTGACGATCCGGTTAGAGATACAAGCGTCATCGCATTTGCATTGCCCGCTGCCAAGCACGCTGATTGACGAGATCGGATTCACGGCTGGCAATCCCACTCTTGTAGCAAGAAGCGCCGCGTGAACGGGGCATCCGGCGTTGAAGCCAAGTACTATGGGAATCCTGCGTAGAATGCGGGATGGAAAGTGAAAAGCGCATGAGAAGGCTCAAAGTGGGAATTCTCACTTTTTCGGACGGGCGCGAGTATATCCATAACGAGTTGCTGTCGCTTAACCGCGGATATCAGGAAAGACTCGCCAAAGCCCTTGAATCCACAGGTGAGCTGGATGTTGTGCAGGGATGCGAGATCATTTCGAATCAGCAGGTCGCTCAGAATGAAGGGCGAAGTATGGCCCGTGAAGGCTGCGATCTCACAATTCTCAATTACGCGATTTGGTGTTACCCACATCTCTCTGCGGTTGTCGCGCGAGAGCATGTAAAGTCGTGGGGTGGTTAAGCAGCGGCAGCGGGCTTGAGGAAGACTTCAGTCGACCTGAAGCCTCGGTGCCAATGCCGGAATGCATCTTCCAATGTACCGTTGAGAACATGAACTCGAACGTCCAGGAATGGTTGGATGGTGTGCCGGTTCCATCGCATCTGTTGCTTCTTTGCCATGCGTTTCGCAATGATCTCATTGACTGCAGATTCGACAAAACCCGTCGAGATCCGCAACCGATCAGGATAACGACTCCCGTAATCGGGCATAGAATCAGCATTCGATTCCCGGTAGCGCTACCAATCCTCCTTCCAGCAACGTCCAATCCAGTCCAGAAAACGAGCTAAATTAAAGAAAATAGGCCGTCATCTCGTCCAGCGGCGGGTAGTGCGGCCCATTGACATCCGGGAGCAAATGGGGGCAATATTGGGGGCAAATGGATTCTCTTCATTAGGAGTTGCCCCCATGCCACTGACTGATTCAGCTATCCGCAATGCCAAGCCGAGCGCGACAAGCCGCAGGATTTTCGACAGCGGCGGCATGTATTTGGAGGTCGCCCCCTCCGGAAGCAAATGGTTCCGGCTCAAGTACCGAATAAATCAGAGGGAAAAACGGATCTCTCTCGGCGTTTATCCCGAAGTGAGTTTGAAGGATGCCCGTGAGAAGCGGGAGGAGGCACGAAGGCTCATAGCCAGCGGAATCGACCCTAGCCAGAACCGCAAAGAGCAGAGACTCACGCAAGCGAATCAAGCGGCCAATACTTTCGAGGTAGTGGCGCGAGAGTGGTTCGCAAAACAATCAACGGCTTGGGACCCAGCGCATGCCAAACGGAAAATTCGACTCTTTGAGCGTGACATTTTTCCGTGGATTGGCAATCGCCCAATCGTGGAGATCACTGCGCCTGAAGTCTTGGCTTTGTTGCGGCGTATCGAGTCTAGAGACGTTCAGGAGACAGCGAAACGCGCTTTGGTAGGCTGCGGGCAGGTTTTCCGTTATGCCATCTCTACAGGGCGTTCTGAACGCGATGTATCAGCTGATTTACGAGGTGCACTAGGCCCAGTGAAGGCCGAACATTTCGCAGCAACTACTGAACCTAAGAAACTCGCAGGAATTCTTCGCGCCTTGGATGGATACGAAGGTTCTATAGTGGTTCGCTGCGCGCTGCGCCTCATGCCGCTGGTTTTCGTCCGCCCTGGTGAACTCAGAACAGCTGAGTGGAAGGATATAGACCTTGATTCTTCGGAGTGGCGATATACCGTTTCCAAAACTGATACTCCGCATATCGTTCCACTATCCCGGCAGGCTGTTGCAATCCTGCGCGAATTGAAGCCGGTCACTGGAGAGGGCCGATTTGTGTTTCCGAGTGCTCGGGGCAACGAACGGCCAATGAGCGACAATGCGATCCTCGCCGCAATGCGAACTATGAGCATTGCGAAAAAGGAGATGACCGGACACGGATTCCGCGCGGTCGCGCGAACCTTGCTCGATGAAGAGCTACACTTCCGACCGGACTTCATAGAACATCAACTTGCCCATGCTGTGAAAGATCCGAACGGACGAGCGTACAACCGAACTGCATTTATGCCGGAGCGGAGGGAGATGATGCAGGTATGGTCAGATTACCTCGACAAGCTGTAAACCGAGGGGAAAACCTCTGCGAGCGTTTCCGAGAAATATGTGGTCTGTACACCACTCTCCTAGCCAAGGGCGACCTCCAAGTGGAGGACCTCGCGCGTCGACCTCGAGAATCGCCGGATCTGCGGTAACCGCGCACACACCAGCGAGTTGCTGCCGCATGCACGAATCTAACGCATCCATACCTCCTTGGAGACAATACCCTCCCCTTCTTTCACGGTGATGAGTTGGTCTGCAGCTACCCGACCGAGGGACTCCCATGTTCCACCAGTCCAACGGATGCGGACCGTTGCTGAGAGTTCTTTGCCGAGCCCAAAATGCAACCGCGAATCATTTACTGAAAGAAAACTTGATTGACTTAGCAACTCTTGTGTCTGTGTGCCGGTCAATGTCTCCACAACAACTCGCACCCCTATGGCGCTTCGGTTCGTATGGACCCCGATGAGGCGAACTTTTAGCCAATGCTGAGCGCTAGAAACATCATTACGGAGCAATGTCGGCGGCTCATTCAGATTGACGATGAGAATGTCCAGATCACCATCGTTGTCGAAATCTCCAAACGCGCAACCGCGACTGCAGTGTGGATCATCAAATCTCACCCCAGTTTGCTCCCCCAATTTCTGCTTCCGGAGCCGCTGCACCAAAAC
>OBLW0100001277.1_pt1 | contig 21476 bp, 18 predicted proteins | sample 1520161 | NCBI WGS metagenome assembly OBLW01 (sample SAMEA3539309, study PRJEB22396) | soil metagenome | biome: tundra; feature: field; material: soil | place: USA | collected 2010-05 | depth 0.15 m | reverse complement strand
TCTTTTCGTCGCGCGGCCGGTAGAGATTGCCGCCGAGATAAAACCCGGGCAGTGTTTCGATGAGCACTTTCTCGATGGTGTATCCGCGGCCTTCGATCTTTCCGAAGACCTGCGGATGGAGCGGCGTCTTCTCCGGCATCGGAGACAGGCCTGTGGAAACCAGAATCTGGTTACGTAGAAATGACTTGCGATCTTCCCACGCCGAGAGACTGCTGAACACAGGCAGAGGCAGGTGCGTGTCGGTGTTGATTACTGTCGTGTTGCGGGTGTCCTCGGCAGGGACAGTTCCGGCCTGTGCGGCCAGGCGAACGCTCAATGCGCAAGTCATTACTGCCAAGGCCGTGAGCCACAAGGCGGCTCGCAGCCCAGTCCCATCACGCTTCAACCCACGCTGCATTGGTGCTCCTTTATTTTCTCTGCCGTTTTACACGATCTCCGGTGGGGCCGCGGTGATTTCGAACTCCAACTGCTTGACGCCGAGGTGCGGATGGGTTGCGGTCAGTTTCGCCTTGCCCGCCATCTCCAAGGCCCTGATCCAGATTGCTCCCGTGCCTCCGACCAGCGCGAACGGATTGTCGCCGATGATTTCGGCAGGCCCGGAAAGCTCAAGTCGGATCGCATCGTTGGCAAACGGCTGAATGGAGTCGAACTCATCGGTGACGCGCAAGACTACGCGCGTGGTGTCCGCGCCATCGGCCGCCAGAGTGGTGTCGTCGGGCAGCAGGGTAAATTTGCGGTCCGCGCCTCCGCCTGCGAGGGTCTTTGAGATTACCTGCTTGCCACCGATGTACCCATCGATGCGGAGATCGCCCCAGCCCGCGCGAATTCTGCTCAGGTCAGTCGAAAAGGGCGCGTATTTCAGGTGCTTGAACTCGGTACGGTTGGGATCGGCCTCTGCAACCAGTGTCCCACTCACATAAAACTTCAAGTGCTCGCAGTTCGAGCAGACCAGGGCCTGGGTGAAGCCAATGTTTTCATCGCCGCGCGCCCAGTGGAATGCCGGCTCGAGCACGATTTCCTCTTCCGGATCGCACTGCGACTTGTAGAATCCCGCTGCCGGCTTGGGTTCGCGGAAGATGTCCGTGACGCCGTGGTAGCAGATGCGGTCGCCGGAGCCGAAGTTGCTGTGCGTGTTGTAGTCGAACGCGCACCAGCCGATGCCGCCGGCGTATTGCGGATTAGAGGCAAGTTGATCGTGGATGCGCGCATGGCGCAGAGTGTGCTCGCGCAGCCGCTCGATGTTGTCGATCGTCTTGGTGGGATAGGTGTGGCCTACAAATTCAGTGTTCAGATAGAGAGGATGATTCGGCGGCTTCAGAGGGAAGCCGAAGTCGTTCACGGTGAAGACGTCTTCGAGGAATTCCGACTCCCGGAAGTTGCGGATGCCGCCCGTTTGCCGTGACGGGTCGAGTTGGTGAGCCAGGGCATTGGTCCGCGTGAAGAAATCGTGGTCGTCCTTCGACTCGTTGATGCGCACTCCCCACAGAATCACCGAAGGATGGTTCCAGTCGCGCTTGATCATGCGGCCTACATTGTCTACGGCGAGGTCTTTCCAGCCCTGATCGCCGATGTGCTGCCAGCCGGGAATCTCTTCGAGAACGAGCAGGCCGATCTCGTCGCACGCATCGAGAAAATGGCGTGACTGCGGATAGTGGGAGGTGCGAACGATGTTGCACTTCAGGTTCTTGCGGAGAATCACGGCATCTTGCCGCTGCACGCGTCCGGGCATCGCCTGGCCGACCCACGGGAAGGTCTGATGGCGATCAAGGCCGCGGAGCTTGACTACCGTTCCGTTCAGCGAGAATCCTTGCGGCGTGAACTTTGCCTCGCGGAAGCCAATGCGGCGTTCATCACTGTCGAGGACACGGTTGCCGTGGAGCAGGCGCACTTCAACTCGGTAGAGTTTCGGCGCCTTCAGGCTCCAGAGTTCGATTGCGCCGAGGTTCTCAAGGTGCAGGGTCTGGTTCACGATCCCTCTGCCGCCCACCGGCAACTCCTGCGTCGCCTTCGCAACCAGACGCTGGCCATCGTAAAGCGCGGCCTCGAGTACGCTCTGGCTGTCTTCGCCACCCGTTACTTCGTCGAACTGCATAAAGCAATGGACGTCGAGCGACGGGCTGCCGGAGAGAACGTCCTTTGGCTGGGCGAAAATGTTCTCGATAAACGTGGGCGAAACCAGGCGGAGCTGCACTTCGCGATATATGCCGCCGAAGGTCAGGTAGTCGATTTCGTAACCGAAGGGCGGAATGTCTGCGCGCTCGGTCGAGTCGACTTCCACTGCCAGGACGTTTTCACCTACCCAGTCGACGTGCTGCGTCAGTTCAAAAGAGAAGGGAGTGAACCCGCCTTTGTACTCGCCAAGCTTTGTGCCGTTCAACCATACGGTCGAGGCGGTCATTACACCTTCAAAGTCGACAAACACTCGGCGGCCGCGCGCCCCGGCAGGGAGCCGGAACCGGCGCCGGTAGATCGACACAAATTCATAGGTCTTTTCGTCAAAGCTGTGCCAGGGAAGCCGGATGTTGGTGTGCGGCACGGTGACGCGGGCAAACCCGCTGTCGTCGAACTCGCGGGCGTGTGCACCTTCGGTTGCCTTGGGGCTGTAACGCCAGCGGCGATTGATGGGCAGCACTACCCGGCCTTTTCCGGCGGGTTTCGCGTTGGTAGAGAGTTCGGCTGCGGGCAGCCCGGAGGCTACCGCTGTGGCGGCAATCAAAGTTCCAGTGGACTTAAGAAAATCGCGGCGATCCATAACGCTCCCTGGCCAATCGGAATGAACACTTGCGGCGCACGTTTTCCTATAGAGAACGAGCGCAACTGGTATCGGAGGCCGGGAGTAGTTTATAACGTCCCCGGCGGGTGCGTGGGGTCCGGGACTGCCCTGCGAAAAGGTCGCGGAACTTGCTTCCATTTTGAGGCTCCAAATCGAATGTCCAGCCAGGTTTGCGCCCTCAAAACTGCCAAAGGCCCGGGCCCGCTGCCGCGCCGTCACGGTAGGGCGCGCGTCTATACTTGAAGAGACATGCTGCCTTTTATTCACATTGGACATCTGAGCATTCCCACCTTCGGCCTGATGCTTTGGCTGGCTGCCGTTGCGGCTGCGTTCTTGATGGACCGGAACTTCCGCCGCGCGCATATCACGGCGGACGCCGTGGGCATGGTGGCCGTTGCCGTGGTGCTGGGCATTGTGGGCGCCAAGCTGTGGCACGTGATCGATACTCCGGCTGAATTTCGCGAAGAGGGCTGGCGGGTACTGTGGGATACGGCAGGATTTGCCTGGTTCGGCGGGCTCGTGTTCGGCATCTCGGCGCTGGTGTTTCAGGGCTGGTGGGCGAAGATCGGGGGCCTGCGGACGCTGGACCTGGCGGCCCCGTCGGCAGCGATCGGGTACGGGATCGGGCGGATCGGCTGCTTTCTTTCCGGGGACGGCTGCTATGGCATCGAGACCAAACTCCAGTGGCCGTGGGGCATGAGTTTTCCCAACGGTCTTGAGCCGACGCCGCTGGGTGTGCGGGTTTATCCGACGCCGCTTTTGGAACTGGCGGCAGGGTTGCTGATTGGCTGGTGGCTTTGGCGCCGCGCTGGAAAACCTCACTCGACCGGGACGATTGTGGGGCAGTACCTGGTGTTGAGCGGGATAGCTCGCTTTCTGGTTGAGATTATCCGTCGCAACCCACGGGTTCTTTGGGGGTTATCGAATGCACAATTGGCTGGCGGGGGTACCGTTATAGCTGGAATTGTGCTGATTTTGTGGGCCGCAAGGCACCCGGCTTCCCAGGCGGAAGCGGCGACCGCAGCGGTTGAAAAGCCGGCGTAAGGTACTCTTATGCAACTTGGATTAGGACTCCACTGGCAACCGACCGACGTTGCCAGTGCCGGCGCGAGCGTGGCTGAACTCATCAGCATTCACTAGCGTATCCCGCCCGACGCCCCTTTCAGCGCAATCCACTTCCTATATGTAGATTCGATTTCGCTCATTGGCATGTCGAACCAAATCTCCCATTCCTCTGGAGCTATTCGAAATCCGTGGCAGACCTCATTCATGCAGTTGTTTATGGCAAGAAAGCCGCTGCTACCTTCATCACGATCGTCGATGTTCGGCCATCGTACGATTACCTGTTGCAGCTCGTCGGCTTCTAAGCCCAGGCGTGAATGCTTTTCCCAATCGTCTAGGTGTGCGGCAGTTGCCTTCAGGCACCGAAACGCGACGTCCTGCTCTTTCGCTGATAGATTTTCGATCCCCATACAGGTTGAAGCAATTATCTCCCAACTGGGCATCACGCGGCGTCACTGTTGCGGATAGCCCAGCTTTCCAACACCTAAAACGAGAAATTGGCCTGGAAGATGATGGCGCGGTTGCCGGGGGTGGGGTTGGCAAACGGGCCGCCGGCGAGGGACTGCGACTTGTTGAAGATGGGTGAGAGCAGGACGCCGTTCGGGGCACTCAGGTTGACGATGTTGAGAAGATTCGAGACGCCGACGATCAGGGTGAGGTTGTACCTGCGAGGAGCGCTCTCGTCCAGGCGGATGGCTGCTCCACCGGTACCGAGGCCGCGATTGTCGCTTTCCATGGTTTTGCCGTCGGATGCAGTTTTGATCCTGGGACCGATGCCGATTACCTTGCTGGCGCGCATATCGAGGAGGAAATTCGCTGGTCCGGTGCCGACGCCGTAGGGGACAATCTTTTCTCCCTTGCCGACGGGATTGGGATCGAGGCATCCATACCGGGTGGAAACTATGCCGGGTGCGCCGCAAACACCGTAGCCGGGGCGCGCGTTGAACTGGTTGTTGCCGGTGAGGTCGTTTCCGATGGTGAGGTTGTACGGTGTGCCCGATTGCGCCTCAAACAACGAAGCAATGACGATTCCGAACGGGGCTGTGTAACTGCTCAGGATTGTGGCCCGGTGGCGAACACCGAAACTGGCGCGGCCGTAATCCAGACCCGGATTCTGCGCTATGGATGGGAATGAATTGACTCCCTGGGTATCGCTCTTGGCCTGATTGAGGGTGTAGGTGCCGTTGAGAACAAAATGAGACGTTTGAATGCTGTTGGTGACGATAAGTTGATGCTGCTTGAAGACGCCGCCGGACTGGAATTGATAGTTGTATGCCGCCGGCGTGGCGCCGGTGACGGAGTAAGTGGTGGCATTGAAGGCGGGCGCAGTGACGTTGTTGGTGAGATATTGATGGATACCCTGAGTGTAGAGGTAAGTGACGTTTGTCGTAATTGCCCTTGAGAACTGGTGGTCGATGCCTACCCCCGCCTGCATGTCGAGGGCTGAATGGAAGTGCGAATCGATGGTGTGGTAAGAGGGAACCGACGAGGCCAACGAGCTGGGCAGCGCAGGAACATTGGGATTGTAGAAGCCCGGGTTATTGAGCACATAACTCTGCTGCTTGATGCGGTTGTCGCGAATGGCCTGGATGACGTATGGTACGCCGGCGGTGGCGCTGAACGCGCTGGGTACGGTAAAGCGGTCGTAGAACCAGCCGTAGCCGGCGCGGATTACGGTCTTCGCCGCGTTGTTGCCCTGTTGGCCCGGGCTCCATGCAAGAGCCAGCCGCGGAGCCCAATCGGCGTGATCGTGGACCCAGTTCTGGCTTTCAAAACGAACGCCCAGTCCGATCATGAGGTTTGGCTTAACCCGCCAATCGTCCTGAAAGAACGCTGAGCCATCGAAGAGGAGCACGCGCGCCAGTGGGTTGGTGATCACGGTTGCGTAATACTGGGCCGGCTTCTGTGCCTGATAGTCGGCGACGGTGTTGAAGGTGTAGGTTCCGTTGCTTCCGGCCGTGGAGTAGTTAGCGTCCTTGTAGGCACGCACGCGCGCTCCCAATCTGAGCGTGTGATTGCCGCCGCTGGCGGTGGAATAGTTCTGCAGCTCGAAAATTTCCTGGTGGTCCTGGAACACCCCGGTGCCGTTGCCTCCATCGGTGAAGGCGCCTGTAACGATGACAGCCGGAGTTGCGTGAGCGGCACTCTGATTGTTGCGGATGCGTCGCCATTGGAAGTGCGCCTCGTTCAGGAATCGCGGATTGATGACGACGGAGTCGGAAAACTGGAACGTGTTTTCCTTGTCGTTCAAGTTGACGGCCTGCCAGGGCAGGTTGAGCGCGCCAACGCCGCTGCCGCTGAGCGTGGTCCGGTAGAAGTAATCGCGGAAGGAAAGAGTGTGATTGCCGATCTGCACATCAAAGCGCGGATTCAGGATCATTGTGCGGGAGGGGCTGGGGACGGCCTGGGTGAGGTTGGCCGTGGTGTTCTGCGGGTTAACGGCGTCCACGATGCTCTGGTTTTGGGAGTTCACTTGAAAGGCGCTGAGGAAGTAAGAGGCTTTTTTCCCGAGCGGCCCGGAGAGTGTGGCGGTGTAGGAGTAGAGGTTGTAGTCCGGCTGCTGAGAGACAAGGGGGTTCGCCGTGTTGGTTGCGGAGGTGTTGCCGTAGCCCGACAGGCTGCCATGGGTAGTTAGCGTGCCAGGCTTGGTGATGATCTCCACGCGCCCGTAGCCGACGCGGTCGAACTCCGCGGAAAACGGGTTTTGATTCACTCGGACTTCAAGGATGGAGGACTTGGGAGGAAGCCGGCCGCCTGCGAAGCCATCGATGTAAATTTGTCCGCCATTGGGTCCAGCCGCTGCCGAGGCCAGTTGCTGGAGTTCGCTTTGCAGCACATTGGGGTCTTCAGAGAGCGCGTCGAGATCGCGGCCTTTGAAAACCATGGAGCCGGGACTCTGGTCAGTGCCGACGCCGACGCCTTGAACGTGGGCCGCGACGACGACTTCTTCGTGGTCGGCGGCGACGGACAAAGGCAGGGTCAGCTCCTTTACGCGGCCGGCAGTCAGCGAAACACCGGGAATGATAAGCGGCGCGAATCCCTTGGCGGTGACTTTGACGGTGTAGGAGCGGGGAGCAAGAGTGCGAATCGAATAGCGCCCATCGGACCGGGATTGTGTCTCTTCCTGAATATGACCGCGATGCGAGAGCCTGATCTGTGCGCGGGGTACAACCGCTCCCGTTGGGTCTACCACTTCGCCGCGCAAAACCCCCGTCTGGACGCCTGTCTCTGCGGCTGCCTGCAGATGCAGAATCAGCGAGAGGAGCAGGAGTCCGACGAGGACCAGCAATCTCGGCTTGGGAGTCATGAACTGTTGCTCGCTAACAAGGCGGATTCGCCTCATTAGACAATACCCCCGGGCTTGGGGAATCGCCTTATTCTCTTGCGCATATAGAAGGAATCTGTAACAGGTTAGTTAATAGCGATGATCCACTGTTGCGCTTCATTGGTCACAGTGCTTGATGATGTCCATTTTAGCTTGGTGTTTGGGAGGGCGTATTTTCCCGGCTTTGAACAAGCAGAAGAGCACGGGCGCAAGGCTCATATTCAGGTTGAAGGTATCTAGCATAACATTAAGATTTTATGTGGTTTATCGAATGCGTGAAATAGCACTTTCCGGGATGCTGTGTCCAGCAAGCGTTCTCGTGGGCCGCGGTTTCCTGCCGGTCGCGTCAACTCTGCCGGGATTACGAATGCATGCTGACCGCTTTTGAATTACGAATTAGGTTCCGGCGGAGAGTAAGTGGAGCTATTATGTGGGCGGAGAATGTCTATGTGCACATACGTTTTTCTCTGTGAGGATTGCAAAAAGGAATTTACCCAGACTCTCCACATCGCGGAACTCGAAAAGGGCGGTGTGGTTTGTCCGCACTGCGGCGGTAAACGGGTGATCCAGGCGGTAACGGCATTTTCAGCCGTTACCACCAGGAAGAGTTAAGCCGCACATCAGTACCAATCGCTTCGAGACTTCCGTGTTGGGCGTCTCCTTTGCTGGTTCAGGCCAGTTTGAAGGGAGCCCGATAAGGCCGCGAGAGCAGTGCGCTGGCTTCGGTGTCGCCGAGAATCTTCTCGGCGGCAACATCCCATTTGAGCTTTCGCCCGACCATCATGGAGATGAGACCGAGGTGCCCGGGGATCGCTGAGTGATGCCCTGTCTGAACCGGCGCAATGGTCGGCTTGCGCGACTTTACGCAGTCGAGGAAATTGCGCCGATGCTCCGCAGACTCGTAGAGTTTTACCTTGCGCAGATCCTCGGGGAGGGAGTCGGGCTTGATCCAATCGTTGTTGGAGGCGTCGAAGCCGCCGCGATCGACCCATACCCATCCGTCGGTACCGATCCACTTTGTTCCCATATTGATAGCCGGATGACCTCCAGCGATGGTTAAAGAAACGTCGTTGGAATATCCGGTGACTTCCTTGCGGTATTGGCACTCGATCCGGTAGGCGGTGGCGGTGTTCCACATGGCGTTGGCGGCGGGAAATTCGCCGTGACCGTCGATCTCTGACGGGCCGGAAAGGTCGAAGCCGAGACCCCAGTGGGCGATGTCGCCGTGGTGGCCGATCCAGTCCAGGAGTTGGCCGCCACCGGTGTTGTAGTTCCAGCGCCAGTTTTGGTAGACGCGGGCTTCGATGTACGGCTCCATTTTGGACGGGCCGATCCAGGTCTCGTAGTCGAACTCCGCCGGCGGTTCGGAGACGGCAAGATCCCATGCCGGGGTTCCGGGGACAACCAAGGAGAGGTCGGTGATCTTTTCCGGGAGCGTGGCCAACTTGGCCAAGAGCGCCGGTGCTGTGTGCGGAAAGTCGTGATGGCCGCCAGGCAGGCCGACTTCAACATGGATGATCTTCCCGATGAGGCCGTTGCGGACGATCTCGGCCGCCTTGTGGAAGTTGGGAAGCGAACGCTGCCAGGATCCGGTCTGCCAGATGATATTGTTCTTTTCGACGGCTTTGACGATGGCCTGCTGCTCGGCGATGGTTTTGGCCAGCGGCTTTTCGCCGTAGACGTCCTTTTTCCGGTTGGCCGCCGCGGTGGCGATGATGGCATGCCAGTGGTCGGGTACTGCGATCATGATGGCGTCGATGTCGTCGCGAGCCAGCATCTCGTGATAGTCGTGGTATGCCTTGCAGTCGGTGTTGCCGTATTTCTTGTTGACGGTGTCGACTGCGGTCTGGAGGTGGGCCTTGTGGATGTCGCAGGCGGCGACAACCTGGCAGTCAGCCTGCTCCAGGAAGGCCTTGGTGTTGGCGGGCCCCATCATGCCCCAGCCGATGACGCCAATCGTGATGCGGTTCGATGCGGAAGGGCGGGCCTGTCCCCAGGCGCTGCCGGGCAGGATGGCTGCGGCGCCGGCGGCGGCACCAGCGGACTTGATAAAGGTTCGCCGCGAGAAGGGAGAGTTAAGCGTTGGATCGGAAAGCAGAGTATCGGACTGCGGATTTTTCATCGTCATCTCCGAGGAGTCTTTATCTCTGCGGCCGATCAAGCCTGAAGATACGCCTGATTGGCGACGTTGAAAGCAGCAGAGAAGGATGCGCGTGAAGTCTAGCACGATGGCTTTGGCGCGAGAAAGGGAGAATCGGATGTGGTAGCTACAGGCGCTTGATGAATGCCATGGCTTCGGCTAGTTGCGGGAAGCGGGCTTCCTCGGCCTTGAACTCTCGGGAGTGGACGCAACGGCGTACGCCGCGCATCCGCACGGGGTGCTTGAGGTGCAGCATTTCGTGGTAGAGCAGGTATTCGATTGCATAGCGCGGGCTTGATGGGCGGTCGAAGACGCGGCTAACCACGATGGTGTTGTGCGCGGCGTCGTAGTGGCCGAGCGAGCGCTTGGCGTGGTGCTCGCTCCACGTGAGCTCGGGACGGCCGAGCAGACCGCCGAAGAAACGAACGTTGAGCGTATCGAAGACTTCCTCGAGATTGTAGAAGCGGCCTTCGGGGCCGGAAAAGCGCTTGCTGCCACGGGCGTGGCGGATGAGTTCGGTCTGGCGGGTGACGGCGGCGCTCGAAGCGAAGCGCTTGTAACGTAAGTTTTGCGATGCTTCGATGGGCTTTTTGTAGAGCTTGGCCAACAGAATGTGGGCAATGGCGCGAACCACTGTCTCCGGCGCGCCCTCAAGCAGATCGGAGAGGCTGACGTGAATCTGTCCCTCGCGCAAGCGGATGGTGGTGTTCAGCGAGGTAAAGCGGCGGAAGCGCACCGCGATGGGCGGCATGGGCGCCCTGGGACGCAAGGCCCGGTATTCCTCTTGAAAGATGGCGACAAAATCGGCACTCACCACGGCAGATACCAGTTTACAGTGGACAGCTTACAGTGGACAGATCGCGAGGGTGGAGTCAGGGCATCGGCGGTCAAGGGCCGGGTTTCGAACGAGTGCATTGAGTCAGGAGATGGAAGAATGCGCGCAGACCGTGACGATGCCACTCGGGCATGGCGGCGATGAACTCGCGGGTGTTTCGCTCCGCATCCCATTTGTGCGTATCGGGGTAGGCCCGTTGGGTGTTGGTTTCGGGATTGAGATCGTCGAAGATGCCCTGGACCATGCACGAATTGAAGAGCAGACCCTCGATTTTGTGGCCGTTCCAGGTTCGCCCTGCATAGGTCGGTCGCGAATTGATGCGGAAGGAGTCTCCTGCAATCGAGACTTCAGTTAGAGTTCCTGATGATGGACCGGGCCCGGCGGCGGTGAGCATCGGAAGAGGTGCTGCGATCAGGCCAGCCAGCGCAAATCGCGTCTTGGAAATGGGAATCACCTTTTGCCGGTTCCGGCTTTACTTTGGCTCCGCGCGATCCTGGCCGATCTCGTCCGGATGCTGTTTGAAGTAGTCGACCTGCTCCTGTAGCAGGCGCTTTGCCTGGTCGGAAAGCTCCTCGCCGGCCTCTATCGCTTCTTTGCGGGACAGGTCGAAGCCGGGTTCGCCGGCCAGTGCGCGCAGGATTCCCTGCCAGCGTGGAGCGGCGTCGGCGAGCGCCTGCAACGATTTTCGGATATCGGCCTTGCGGTCGGAGAAAACATCCAGGTTGTCGCCAAGTTCGTCCATCAGGGTGGTCAGGTCCTCAAGCGCATCGTTCAACCGGCTGCTGCGGGCGTCGGATTTGGCGCGGTTGGTCATGGCCTTGATGGCATCTGCATGTTCGTTGAGAAATTGGGTATAAAGAACGACGCGCGCATTGGGATCAATGCCGGCTTCCGCGATTTTTTCGACCTGGGCTTCGGTCAACGGCTCGCGTTTCTCCTTTTGAGCGCCGAGGGGCGCTGCAAAAAGCAGGCAGAGGAAAATCGCGGGAACGCAGCGCATCGAACATCCCTCCAGCGCTCCTATTCAAGCACAGTGGGCGCTGTGGGGAAAAGAGCAAGGCGTGGCTCGCCGCAGGAGGGCGAGGAATTGTTTGGTGCGGAAACGGCTATCCAGCGCTATTTTCGGAAAACCTGCATCATGGCCTCGTTCTGGGCCTGGTGGACGTCGGTCAGTGTTTCCTCGACCAGGGAGCGGTCTTCAAAGGAGCTGGAATGCAGCATCTCGTTCAGGCGGAAGGCGGTGTGGCTCAACAGAATCTCAGCGTTCTTGAGGCGCTTGTCGTTGTCGGCCATTGAGAGGTGGACCTTTTGCGCCATCTGCCGTACGTGTTTGAGCATGTCGGTGGCTTTATCCACGTCCCCTGCGGCGTATTGCCGCAAACTGAGCTCGGTCATCTGGTGCACGAGTTCGGCGTAGAGGAAACACTGTTCGCGTGGTTGGGCCTGGCTAGCGCGTGCCTCCAATGCCTGGATGCTTTGCATGTCGGGGGATTTGTTATCAGCTCCGGCGGCGCAGAGAGGGATTGTGGTTACGCTGAGGAGGACGGCGACGACCAAAGGTACTTTCGACCGCATCGGGAACCTCCACTGCTGCGGTATTACCCAGTGCCGAGACTATGTGCCTTTTCTCGAGCGCGCGCAAGTGGAAAGTTCTGCGACCGCTCATTCGTCGCGGCAAGTGGGGAAGAGACTACCGCTTCTGTTGATGGCATCCGCGCCTGCTTCACTATTTTTTCTCCAGCACCTGGAGCCTTTGACGCGCCTGCCATTCCTGGTTTGGGAACTTGCCTGCGGCGGAATCCAAAAAGTGATGGTAGTAGGCCGCCGCCTGCGCCTTTTCATGAAGCGTATCGTAGGATGTCGCCCAAAGGAAATAGGTTGACGCGCTCTCCGGAACGAATTTTGACCGCATGGTAAGAGCGTGCAGTGTGACTGAAGGTTGATTAGTGCGCGATGCAGAAAAGGCCAGACCGCTCCATCCGTCTGCGTTGCCAGGGTCAATTTTGGTCGCCTTGTCGAATGCCGTGAAAGCCTCAGCGAATTTTCCCTGACGCACCAGGTTCTGGCCATTGGAGACCAGCAAATCGGGATCTTCTGGAGTGGCCGCGAGAAGCTTGGCGTAGAGCTGTTCGGAGCCGGCCAGGTCTCCGGACTCGGCCAGCACTTCGGCCAGCATGCGGGAAATGACCGGGTCGTCTGGGTGGGCCGCGTGGAGCTTTTGCAGCAGTGGGAGTGCTTCCGCCTTGTTCTCGGCGGCCAGGGTGGTGGCAAGTTGTGCGGTCAGCGCCGGGTCGTCGGGCAATTTCTCGAGCGCCGCGCGCAGCAGGGTTTCCGCCTCGGGGTATTGCTTCTTGCGGATCAGTATGTGGGCGAGGCCAGCGTTGGCCGGTTCCGATTTGGGATCCGTGTCCAGGACGCGGCGGTAGGCTGCCTCGGCTGTGTCGTACTGGCCGGATTGGTCAGCCAGGCTGGCGGCCAGCAGCGTGTCTGCCGGGGTTTCAGGCGAAAGTTTGAGAGCCTCAAGCAGGTCGTTGGAGGCGGCTTCGGTGTCGCCGGCGCTTCCGGGTTCAGGGCTGTCTAGCTGTGCCAGTGCGCGCCAGGCGCGGGCCTTCAAAGCCGGTCCGGCCAGGCCGGGGTCGAGAGTGGTGGCGGCGGCTAATTCGGGGCGGGCTTCGGCCGGCTTTCCCTGACGCGCCAGCAGGAGGCCCAGCGAGAGATGCGCCTCGAACGACTTGGGATTGGCGTTCACGGCTCGGCGGTAAAGCCCGGCGGCATCGTCCAGACGATTCTGTGCGTCGGCCGCGTAGCCGGCGTCGAACAGAGCACGGGCGTCTTTGGGATGAGTTGCAAGCCAGGGGTTCAGTTTGGCTTCGGCGGTCTTAAAGTCGGAGCCGGCGATGGCAGCTTCAGCGGCGACGACCTGATCGGATATGGACTGCGAGTCGGGTTCGGATGTGACCGCGGCGGGCTCGGTGCCTGAAGGCCGCGCGCCAGAGTTCGAAGAGGAGTCTTGGGCTGATGCGGCGGTCGTGCCGAGAATTGAGCCAATCAACAGGACGAACAAAGCGATACGAAGCACGAAATACCTCAATGACCAGTTTAACGGGGCGGGGCTTGAGTGAAGCGGCTGAGGGTTCGACGCGCTCACGCTGGAAGGGGAATCGGGCATGGAAAACGAAGAGAGCAGAAGTGACCAGCGCTCCATGCGAACAGCGGGGATAGTGGGATCAGGAGATAAACCATGCCTCATCAGTTTGAGAATCCGGAAGCGGCGAAGGTAGCGGACGAGACGGTTGTGAAGGAGTCAGAGCGCAAGGGCAACGAGCATGTGGCCGAAAAGGCTGCCGTAAAAGGCGCAAAGACGGAACAGAAGTACGACAAGGACCACGAGATTATTTCAATCTGACCGGCAATTCCGGGACTTTCATCCCTGACCCAGGGAGCAAGCAAGGAACCGGAACATGCCAGAAATATCCGGCGAGTTTATGGATTCGGCGATGATGAGCCATTTCCCGCTCAATTCGGCGTACCTTTGCCAGGATTGCGACACTGTGGGCAACAGCGCAGCACAGTGTCCGGCGTGCGCATCGCGGGCGCTGATGGGACTGGCAGTAGTGTTTGGCCGCAAAGAAGGGACTGTAGATTCGAACCTGTTTCTCGTTCCCGCTCTGGCGGCATGACCATCCTTGTTTCTCTAGAATCAGAGACGTGGGATTCATCCCATCTCACCATCCAAAGGGTGCGTTGCTTTTTCCGAAGGTCCGGTGCGCGCAATTAAAAAGGATGGCCGGTTGCCCATCGAATCTCTGTCGAGGGAACCGAAAACGAGGCTGAACTGATTCACCCGCTTTGCGTTCCGTGCGAATGACTTCATTTGCAACCGCGGCAGATGGTCTTGCAGGCTGATATCACAGCTTGGAATTCAGGAATTCACCGAAAATCGACAATGAAAAACAACTCAATTCCTGCGGATTGCATCCATCCATCCAAGCCAAGTGGAGTAGTCGGAGGTCGATACTACCAATCGGGGCGGTATCCCGGCTGCTCTCTTCACAGCGTAACAACGTTGGGAGGAACCGATGACATACACCACGATGCAACATATTCCCCTGGTGTCTGCATATCTCTGCCAGGATTGCAACTGCGTGGGCAACTGTGCAAAACAGTGCCCGGCTTGTGCGTCGGTCGTCCTGATGGGGCTGGCCGGAGTGCTCAACCGCGAGCAGGAAGTCAAAGTGCAACGGGGATATATGGAGATGCCTGCAATCGCCGCTTAGCTTCTGCCGTGGTTGTTGAAAGGATGCTGAACTTAATTGGTTTGCAGATTCAGGCAGGCCCAAAAGCTTGCCCTATCCCGTGCACTGCGCGGGTACGCGCTCGAAATATGCCGCGCAGTCCTGCCTTCCCTCCAGTTTCGGAGATGTTCTGCCGCAAATCCCCCAGCTAATTCCATTTGAATGTATCGAGAAACCATTCTGTACAGCGACGCGTGCTTAAGCGCTGTTGCGAGATGACCCCTGTTTCAGATGAATGTCTTCCGCTTCCGACCGGGATGGGCGAATTCCGCACCCTATAATAAAGAATGGCTGTTTGCGCTCTGAGCCTCGCTGAGGGGACTGAGGCGCGGCCGAACGACTCGTTACCCGGTGCGTTCCCCTTGAATGACTCCATCACCATCCGCGGCGCGCGGACTCACAATTTGAAAAACATCTCCTGCGAGATTCCCCATGGCAAGCTGACGGTGGTCAGCGGGGTGTCGGGGTCGGGCAAGAGTTCGCTGGCCTTCGACACGATTTACGCCGAGGGGCAGCGGCGGTATGTCGAATCGCTTTCAGCCTACGCGCGGCAGTTTCTGGAGCGGATCGAGAAGCCGGATGTTGATGAGATTGACGGGCTCGCGCCGGCGATTGCCATCAAGCAGAAAAACTCGACGCGCAACCCGCGCTCGACCGTGGCCACGGCGACCGAGATTTACGACTATCTGCGCCTGCTTTATGCCCGCTGTGGTACGGTCTACTGCGTTTTCTGCGACGGGCTAGTGAAGCGCGACTCAGTGGACGAGGCGGCTGAGGCTGTTCTGGCGCTGGGTGAGGGAACGCGGCTGAATGCGCTGTTTCCAGTGGTGAGCGCGACGCCAACTCCGGAGACGGTAGCCGGCGAAGTGGCAAAGAGGGCGAAGGCGGCGGCCCGGACAACCAAATCGTCGGCCAAGGCCAAGCCGGTTGTGAACGGAGGGGACTCGCCACACACCGAGACGCTGAAGGCGCGGCTCACGGAACTGCGATCGAGCGGCTTCAACCGGCTCTGGCAGCAGGGAAAAATTGTCGAGTTCTCCACGCCTGAGTCGCTGCTGGATCTGGACTTCACGCTCCCCGTGTTTGTCCTATTGGATCGAATTGTGGTCAGCGCCGATAATCGCTCACGCATTGTGGACGCCACTGAGATTGCTTACCGCGAAGCTGGCGAAGTCATCTTCGAGGAGGTCCCGCGCGAGGAGTCGGCAGAGCGCCGGCGGTTGCGCTTCTCTGGAGCCTACGAGTGCAAGAGTTGCCACCGGCCGGGGAGCGAGCCGGAGCCGCGTTTGTTCAGCTTCAACAATCCCTTTGGCGCCTGCCCGCGCTGTCAGGGCTTTGGCAACACTGTTGACTTCGATCTGAACCTGGTGATTCCCGACAAGGGCCTGAGCCTCGCCGATGGCGCCATCGATCCGTGGAACAGGCCCAAGTACAGGCCGTGGTATAGCGACTTGCGCAAGCAGGCTGATGAACTGGGCGTGCCGCTGGATGTTCCCTGGTGCGATATGCCGGAGCAGGCGCGGGAGACGGTGCTGCGCGGCAAGGGCGGCTTTGTGGGCGTCTTTGGATTTTTTGCGCAGATGGAGCGCAAGAAGTACAAGCTGCACGTGCGCGTGATGCTGAGCAAGTATCGCGGCTATGCGGAGTGTCCCGATTGCCGTGGGCAGAGGTTGCGGGCCGAGGCGCGGTCGGTGCGGATTAACGGCCAAAATATTTGCCAGGCTTCGGCGCTGACCATCGCGCAGGCTCGAGAGTTCTTCGATGCGCTCAAGCTGTCGCCGATGCAGGAGGAGATTGCGGGGCCGATTCTCCACGAGGTGCGCCAGCGGCTTAGCTTCCTTGATGCGGTGGGTTTGGAGTATCTGACATTGGACCGGCTCGCTTCCACACTTTCTGGCGGCGAGGCGCAACGGATTCAACTTGCCACTTCGCTGGGCTCTCGGCTGGTGGGCGCTTTGTATGTGCTGGATGAGCCTTCGATCGGCCTGCACACGCGGGATACGGCGCGGCTGATTCACATTCTGGAAGAGCTGCGCGATTTGGGGAACACGATTCTGGTTGTGGAGCATGATGCGGACATTCTCCGCGCGGCCGATCATCTGCTCGACCTTGGGCCAGGGGCAGGCGAGCACGGCGGCAAGCTGATTGCCGAGGGGATTCTGGCGGAGATTGAGGCGAATCCCAATTCACTTACGGGGCGCTATCTCTCCGGAAAGATTTCCATTCCTGTGCCGACGCGGCGGCGCACACCGGGCAAAGAGCGGCTGGTGCTGCGCGGCGCTCATGCGAATAACCTGCACGGACTCGACGTTGAGATTCCGCTGGGGATGCTGGTTGCGATCACCGGCGTTTCCGGGTCGGGCAAGTCCACGCTCGTGCACCAGGTGCTGTATCGAGCCATTGCACGCGCGCTGGGCCAGAGCGATGGTGCCGATCCGTCTGGCGTGTTTACTTCGTTGAGTGGCGTTGAGAGGCTGAACGATGTGGTGCTGGTGGACCAGACGCCGATCGGACGCACGCCGCGCTCGAATCCGATTACTTACATCAAGGGCTTCGACCTGGTGCGGGAGTTGTTTTCATCGCAGCCGGAGGCCAAGCGTCTCTCGCTGACGCCGGGGCATTTTTCATTCAATGTGCCCGGCGGCCGTTGCAACACGTGCGAAGGCGACGGCACGGTCACTGTGGAGATGCAGTTTCTGGCTGATGTGGAGTTGCCTTGCGAGGACTGCAACGGGACTCGATACCAGGCAAAGATTCTTGAAGTCAGGTACAAGGGCAAGAACATTCACGACGTGCTGCAGATGACGGTGAAAGAGGCGCTGCGCTTCTTTGCCGGGCAGACCAAGCTTATGGAAAAGCTGGCGGTGCTGGACGAGATTGGCCTCGGCTATTTGCGGCTGGGGCAATCGGCAACCACGCTTTCAGGCGGCGAGGCACAGCGCGTAAAGCTGGCTGCTCATCTGTCCCAAGTGCGCGCGGCGAATGCGAACGCAAAACCATCGCAGGCCAGCCGCGTGCTCTACATCCTCGACGAGCCCACCACGGGGCTGCACTTCGATGATGTTTCGAAATTGCTGACGGCGTTTCGCAAGCTGATCGACGGCGGCGGATCACTGATCGTGATCGAGCACAATCTCGACGTGATAAAGAGCGCGGACTGGGTAATTGACCTGGGGCCTGAAGGCGGGGAAGGCGGAGGCCGCATTGTCGCCGAGGGAACGCCGGAGGAGATTGCAGGCAATCTTCTCTCGCACACCGGCAAGTGGCTGGGGAACGTGCTTTAGCCGCGTGTTGGATCACCACTCCGCTAGAAATCTAACCATTCCATGTGGCCCGGCCGGGCCGATTTGCCACACCCCGCGCTGATTAGATACAAAGGTTCGAGCGTTTTTTCCGGCCGAAAAACATCCTGAACGAAAACGCTTTCGAAAATGCACCGCCGCTGCATGTAAGGAGGGGGTTAGTTGGCTATAAATATTCCTGCTGGAACCGTCGGCTCCAAAACTATTTCTGTGGCGAAAGGTGAAGACCTCGAAGCTCAACTTATTCCCGCAGGACGCATGTTGCCGTTTTTTCTGGTGACGGCGCTGTTCTTTCTCTGGGCCATTCCCAACAACCTCAATGACATTCTGATTCGCCAGTTCATGAAATCGTTCGAGATCAGCCGCCTGCAGGCGGGGCTGATACAGTCGGCGTTTTACATGGGCTACTTTCTGCTGGCTCTGCCGGCGGGGCTGATCATGCGCCGCGCCGGTTACAAGGCGGGCATCCTGACAGGACTGTGCCTCTACGGCGTGGGCTGCATTCTTTTCTGGCCGGCAGCAATCGTGGACCGGTACTGGTTTTTTTTGACGGCTCTGTTTGTGATTGCAAGCGGTCTGGCATTTCTCGAGACCGCCGCGGGCTCGTTCATTGTGCAGATTGGGCCGGCGGAGAGCGCGGAGCGGCGGTTGAATCTCTCGCAGGCGTTCAATCCAGTGGGCAGCATCGTGGCGCTACTCGTTGGGTCGCGATTTATCTTTTCAGGAGTGGAACTGAATAAAGCGCAGGTGGCCGCGATGCAGGCCGCGGGAACGTACCGCGGATACCTGGAGTCTGAGACACTGCGAGTGATTGTTCCGTACGTGGTTCTGGGCGCGATCGTGCTGCTTTGGGGCGTCCTGATTGCGCGTACGCCATTCCCACACATGGGCATGGACTACACGCCAGAGGCCGCCGCGCAAGATCACGGGCCCGCTCTCTTCAAGAGGAAGCATTTTGTCTTCGCGGTGGTAGCGCAGTTTCTTTATGTGGGTGCACAGGTGGCCGCGTGGAGCTACATGATTCCGTATGTGCTGGCCTACACCAAGACCGTGGAGCGCAGCGCAGGCTATATTTTGACCGGCACGCTGGTGGCGTTCACGGCGGGCAGGTTCACGTCCACCTGGCTGCTTCGCTATGTGCCGGCTTCCCGGCTTCTGGGCATCTTTGCGCTGATTAACGCCACGGTCTGCACCGTAGCTGTGTTGCATCCAGGATGGATAGGCGTGGGCTGCCTGGTGGTGAACAGCTTCTTCATGTCGATGATGTATCCGACCATCTTTGCATTGGGCGTCAAGGGACTGGGCCCGCGGACCAAGACCGGCGGTGCGTGCATCGTGATGGCGATCGTGGGTGGGGGCGCTATAACGCCGGTGATGGGCAAGGTCAGCGACATGGCTGGCGTTTCGTACGGCTACCTTGTGCCCGCGGTCTGCTTTGTCGCAATCGCGCTTTATGCGTGGTATGGATCGCAACCGGAGGCTGAGGAGTTGGTAGAAATGCGAGCAAGTAACTCCACGAGTTAGCGAGTTTACAAGTTAACAATGAGGCCCCGGAACCCGTTGGGTTAGCGGGGCCTCTTTTTGTTAGTAGAGCTTGTGAATGAGCTTACTCGGCGACGACTGGATTGGTCAGCGAGCCCAGGCCTTCCACGGTTACGGTGACGGAGTCGCCGGGCTTGAGCCAACGTTGAGGAGTGCGGCCCATGCCTACGCCGGATGGCGTGCCTGTCGATACGATGTCGCCGGGTAGGAGCGGGGTGATCGACGAGATGTATTCGACGAGGTCGGGAATCTTGAAGATCAGTTCGCGGGTGTTGGAGTTTTGCAGCACCTCACCGTTGATGCACAAGCCAATTGCGAGATCATGCGGGTCGGCGATTTCGTCGAGGGTCACGACGGCCGGGCCCATGGGGCAGAAGGTGGGAAAGCTTTTGCCCAGAGACCACTGCGAAGTGGAAAGCTGCACGTCGCGGGCGCTTACGTCGTTGACGATGGTGCAGCCGTAGACGTGCTCGCGCCACGCCGACGCGGGAATCCGATAGCCGCCCTTGCCGATGACAAAGGCCAGTTCGGCCTCGTAGTCCGGCTGAGTGGAGTTTTTGGGCAGCACGATGTTTTCGCCGGTGCCGATGATGGCCGTGTTCATCTTGAAGAAGACCACCGGCACTTTAGGCAGAGCCATCTTTGATTCGATGGCGTGGTCGCGGTAGTTGAGCCCGATGGCGAAGACGCGCGGCGGATTCGCAATTGGCGCATGCAGGCGCACGTCGCCGAGCTTGTAAGCGGGATAAGGGCCTGGCTTGTCGACAGCGGTGAATCCAGCTTCGGCAACAGCGATGGCATCGGCGAACCCCAAGCCTGAAAGGTCGACAACCATGTTGGCTTCTTCAAGCAATGAACCGGGGCGCACCTTGCCGTCGGCTTTGGAAAACGAAACGAGTTTCATAAGACGCTCCTGAATGGGGATAATTTGGGCTTGTTGAAACTTATGCGGCAGTCCAGCCGCCATCGATGGTCATGAGCGAGCCACTGACGAATGCTGCTTCGTCGGAGGCCAGATAGCGTACCAGGGACGCAACCTCTTCCGGCTTCCCTAGCCGGCCGATCGGCTGCCGGGCGCGGAGTTCGGTGCGCATCTCTTCTTTGTTGTGCTTGTGAAACTTCTCAAGATATCCCTCGACGAATGGTGTTTGCACGGTACCGGGGCACACGGCATTGACGCGCAGGGTCTTCGGGTATTCGACGGCCAGCTGGCGTGTCATGGCCAGCACCGCTCCCTTGCTCATGCAGTAGGCAAAGCGCTGCTTGATGCCCACCATGCCCGATACAGAGCCAATGTTGACGATGGCTCCGACGGCCTCGTGATACTCGGTAGCTGCAAATAGCAAAGGCAGAAAAGCTCGCGTGACCAGGTAGACCGAGCGAACATTCACGTTGAGCAGGCGGTCGAAGTCCTCCGGCTCCGTGGTCTCGATGGAGCCCACGTGGCCGATGCCGGCATTGTTAACCAGGATGTCGAGACGGTCGAGACGGGCCGACGCCGCGGCGATCGAATCCGGACTGGTTACGTCCAGATGCAGCGCGTGTGCGGAGTCGAGTGAGTTGGCAAGAGCCTCAGCGGCGGTGACATTGATGTCGGCAATCCAGACGAAGGCTCCGGCGCGCACCAGTTCTTTGACGGTAGCTTCGCCAATGCCGCTGGCGCCGCCTGTGACCAGAGCGTGGCGACCGTCGAGACGAAAAGCGTTGTCTTGCTTCGAGGGGGTTGCTGGGGTGTGTGGAACTGGATCGGTCATGAAAGGACACTCGATGCAATAAAGGCTGGGAACTGCGTTAAACCGGCGGCAGATGGAGCGAGAAAAAGTGACCGCTCCATTCCGCCAACGTGCTCAGAAGTTGCTATTTTCCACGTACCTCGGCAAAGATTTTCAAGTATGCCTTGGCGGTTTCGGTGATGGTTTCAGGGTGTCCGGCATCGACGGCGGCGAGATTCACCAGGTCTCCGCCCACGCCCAACGCCCGCGCACCCGCTCGCAGGAAGCTCTCAGCGGTTTGCAGCGTAACGCCGCCCGTGGGAATGAGCTTGAGATGCGGAAACGGCGCCAGCAGTGCTTTCAGATAAGGAGCGCCACCGACGGCGGAGCATGGAAAGATCTTGACGTAGTCGGCGCCCGCGTTCCAGGCGGTGATGGCCTCGGTTGGAGTGAGCGCGCCGGGGCAGGAGACTTTGCCGTTCTTCTTGGT
>OBLW0100001276.1_pt1 | contig 21478 bp, 15 predicted proteins | sample 1520161 | NCBI WGS metagenome assembly OBLW01 (sample SAMEA3539309, study PRJEB22396) | soil metagenome | biome: tundra; feature: field; material: soil | place: USA | collected 2010-05 | depth 0.15 m | reverse complement strand
ATCAAATACCATTGACATCAAATACCATTGACGCTGGTCAGTAATGGATTGTCAGATCCACCTGTCCCTTGCGGCCCGGAGGCAGCATTACGGTCTCATCCTCGGCATTGAATTGATCCCAAGGCTTGCCGTTTGCGGTAACAGAACCGATCTGGTGGCCTGTGGGTACACGGAGGCGGAGTTTGACGAGTGTGGACGGCGGCGCCGATGGCCAGGCCAGCCTGGCCTCGATGTTCCCGGCCTGCAGATGCGAGCGCAAGCTGAAGCTCAGGCTTCCCCAACGAGTCGGCGCATTGGTGACGGCAATCGTCTTCCCCTCCTCCAACCAGCTCCTCGGGGTTCCCTTGGCCAGCCATACTACCTCCGAGCCGGGCTCCTCGAACACCAGCATCCAGCGCGCCAGTAACGGGACGGTCATCTGGGCCGGGCTGCAATATGGCGCGGCGAATCGTTTCGGATCTACGAGCCGTGTCTCCGGAGCAGTCCAAGTTCCGCGGGTATACTGGTGGGCCATTAGACTGTAGAGCAGCAGAAGATACTCCCGCGTGAAATCAAATTGCAGCAAACCGTAACCGTGGCCGTAGCTCAGGAACCCGCCCCACTCGTGCGTGTTGTGCCCATAGACGGTCGGCATGCCGAGGATGATGTCATGATGCGCGGCTCGGTAGTTGACAACTGTTGCGACCTCATCGTGCGTCAGGTTGCCCGAGTACAGCATCTCCATGTAAGCGCGATAGGACCGGAACTGCGGGTCCAGCTTATCGCGCGCAACGGCGACATGGAACGGCTCCGTAACACCGGCAATGGCAGGGAGGCAGGGTGGCGCGGTATTGGTCAGCATCGAGCGGGCAATGGCAGTCTGGACGTCGTTCGCCAGCGCGCGTGACTCCTGGCGCAATTGCTGCCCCCACTTGGCTAATTCCGGCAGATGTCTCTTAGCGCCGATCTTCTCCCAGACCGCCCCGAGGTCTTCGAACCCCCGCGCCGCCTCAGTGCTGTTCGAGAAGTAGGGTTGCATATAGCGCGGCGGATCGGGGTCGAGGCACGCGTCGGCCTCGCTCCAACCGGCGATCATCCCACAGGCCGCGGCCTCTCGCGGCAGACGGAGCGCTTGCGACCGCAGTGAGAGCAGCAGTTTGGCCACCGCGTCCAGGCGGCTGCGGTGGCGCAGCAGAAGCTGGTAATCCCCAGTGTAACCGGCGTATTGGGCAGCCACGGTCAGCATCCGTCCATACTGGCCCGTTTCCGGGCCGCGATAGAGGATCGAGCCGTCATCCCGCACGAAATAACTGAAATAATTGTCCAAATACTGACCTGCCAAATCAAACAGGCCCCAGGACAGCATCGCCGCCGTGTCCACAGTGAACGTGTCGGGAAAGCCGTCATGCTCGCTCCCGCCATAGCCCCGATCGAAAACGCCATACTTAGGGAACGGTCCCATGCGGGTGATCATTTCGCGCACGAGCGAGTGGCGGGCGAGGTCGGCCAGGCGCTGGTCCGGGATGTTAAACTGCATGCCCTTCGTCAGGGCATGTTCCCACCCCGCGCGCATCGCCACCAATTCCTCGTAGAAGGACGCGGGCTTTGCCTCCAGCCGCGGCGGGAACGGGTGGTAAGAGTCAAAATAACGGACCCAGCGCAGGGTGTTTCCCTCAACCCGTGACATGCGATACCAAACCGGTTGCACGCGTTGGTTGCCGTCCTCCACCCGCATCGGCGCGTAGATCACCAACTCTGACCAATCGCCCGCCTTCTCTGGATACACAAACCTAAGCGCCGGCAGCCAGTCCCCCACCAGGCCGTCCAACACCCGACCCTCATCGCGAATCTTCCGGATAGCCGGAACATACGCTACCGGATCGAAGTTCGGCGTGCTGCCCCCATAAAACACACCCACCTTTTCCATGCAGTCGTGCGTCCCGACAAACGTGTAGGTGTACATTTTCGAGATAGGCGCGCAGCATGCGGCTACCTCGGCGTACTCCGGGTCACCCGGTTTGGCGAGAATCTCCTCCCCTAACAGATCCCGCTCACTGCTGAACACATCCTCGAGGCGATGGCCGCGGTAGAGTGTCTTCGGATCGGCCCACGTCGGCTCAGCAGACTTTGGCAAGTCCACACTGACACCGTTCTTATTCAGGAACAGGATGTGGCCGTTGGTTTGCGAAAAGTCCTCAAAGACCGCCAGCCGCCGGTGCGTTTCAGACTCGATTACAGCCATCAATGTCCATGGCCCGACGCATTGGCCATTCTGAAGGATGGACTCTTGTGCATGCCAATCGACCACCACCGTCCCGGAGTCGAGAATGCTGAGCATCCGTGGATTATCAATCGCTGCCAGGGCATTCACGGGGCCCCCGAATACAGCCGCGGCTGCCAGGAATGTCAGGAGGTGGTGCCGGTATCTGTCCCAATTCATGCGCCGCACATTCTACCCATTTATTGGATTTGCCAAGGCTCGGCTGCACCCTACACTTGGGCGTGCTGCGTCTCGTGTGCATGACAATAGTGCTCGCTGGTTTGACCCAAATGGTCTCGGCGCGAGCCGAAAAGACGCTCGTTGAGGCCGGCAAGTTCACGGAGGTATTCGATCCCAAAGCAGGGGAAAGAGACCCCTGGTGCATCAATGATCATACGATCATTCGCGGGCCGGACGACACCTGGCACTTGTTCGGCATCACGCACATCCTGCCAGTGGACTTCTTTCGCGACCCCGGCAAGAACCTGTTGCATGCAACAGCGCATACGCTCACCCAGTCCCCGTGACACAAGGAGGCGTTCGCGGCGCTGGCGAACTGGGACCAGCACAAGGAGTGGTTCTTTTGGGCGCCGCATGTGATTCGGCACGAGGGGCTTTACTATATGTTCGTCTGCGTCGGCAACAGCCAGGGTCACCAATACAGGATCCACCTGCTGACTTCTAAGGATCTTTGGCACTGGGAGCGGAGCCCAGCCAACCCGTTGCTGAGCGACGGCTTTGACGCCCGGGACCCGAACGTATTGCGGTCGGGCAAGGAGTGGATTCTCTATTACACAGCGACGTCGAAACCGGAAGGCGGCAACCACATCGTTGCCTGCGTGACGAGCCAGGATCTGCTGCATTGGGGTGGCCGCAAGGTTGTCTTCACGCATCCAAAGCTGGGCACATTCGGGGGCCCGACGGAGTCTCCATTCGTGGTGCGGCGCGGGGAATCGTTCTACCTGTTTGCGTGCGACGGGGGTACGATCTACATCTATTTGAGCAAAGGCCCGTTCCACTGGGAGTATAAGGACCAGGTCGGGACCATCTATGCCCACGCCTCAGAGGTGGTGCGCGATGTGGACGGGAAATGGTACATCACGCACGCCGGATGGGAGCACGGAGGCCTCTCCCTGACACCGCTGATTTGGCATGACGGACTCGACGATGCGGACACCTCTCTGGCGCCGGGAGGATAATGTCACGGCTTCCCTGCAATGGGCTCGGGATGAAGAGCAGGCGCATGGACGGAGAATTCGGAGGGTGAGGGCCGCTTACGGCGGGGGCGTTAGACAGTGTCATTCCGCTAGACGTCAGGTAGCTTGCCGTCATGAGAAATCGCTATACCGAGGTGATTCAACGGGACGGCAAGTGGTTCATCGCCTTCTGCCCCGAAGTGCCGGAAGCCAACGGCCAGGGAAAGACTCGCGAGGAATGCCTCGATAGCTTGGCGGCAGCGATTGAACTGGTTCTCGATTACCGACGAGAGCAGGGACTCGAAAAGGCGCCGCGTGGTGCCGGACAAACCTCCGTTTTGGTCTGATGAAACGCCTCGACCTGGTACGGCACCCGCAGGCCCACGGTTGCCGGCTCGATCGTGAAGGCGCCAAACACTCTCTTTGGCTGAACCCCGCCACAGGTGCGGTCGAATCAGTGCCCCGCCACGCCGAGATTGGCAAACACCTTTCCCGGACAATCTGCCGCCAGCTCTCGGTGCCGGAACCGCGCGGGGCCTGAAAGCGGTTTTGGCTCTCGCCATCGCCGGGATACTGACCTAGCAGGCGGGCCGAGAGGCTTCGGCGCTACTTTTCAGCCTTGCGTTGCCACAAATCGAAAGGTTTGGCCGCATCCGTCTTAAAGGGCAGCGCCACTTTTCTCCCGGTTCCCGCCGACTCGTAGGCGGCAAACAGAACCTCCATGACCACGCGGGCATCCTCGCCAGTGACCAACGGCGGCCTGTCATGCTTCACGCAATCAACAAAGTGCGCCATCTCGTGCACGAACCCGTAGTTCCAAATCTCCTCATAAATGGTGAAGGACCAACCGACAGTCGAGCCCGCCTTCTCGACGGCGTAGTCGTAGCCGCCGACACTGTAGGTTTCGATGGCGTTGCCGTGCAACAGATCTGCGTATGCGACGCCCTTCGAACCGTGCACCTCCGCTCTGTCATCCATGCCGCCCAGTTTGGTCCAGCTCTCTTCCGCCATGGCCATAGCGCCGTTGGCGAATTCCAGGATCAGGATGGCGTTGTCCTCGCCGCGGGTCTTGCCCTTGTGCACATGCGTACCCATCTGGGCATACACGGACTTAATCGCCGGCCGGCCCAGCATCCAGCGAAAGAACTCGATGGCATGGCAGCCCATGTCCATGGTAACCCCGCCCCCTGAGCGGTCCACGTCCCAGAAGTGAGCTGCATGCGGGCCGTCGTGCTTCTCGGATTGTTTGATGAGCACAGGCTGGCCCAACGCCCCGCTGTCCAGGAGTTGCTTCAGCCGGACGTATTTCGGCGTGAAGCAGAGTTCCTCAGCGTACATCAGCTTGACCTTGGCCTTCTGGCAGGCCGCGAGCATCCGGTCGGCCTCAGCCAGGTTCAGGCACATCGGTTTCTCCAGCACGATATGCTTCCCGGCGGCAGCCGCAGCGAGGGTAACCTGGCAATGAAGATCGTTAGGAATGCCAAGGACCACCAGACTAATTTCCTCCATCTCCAGCAAGCGGCGATAATCGGTGAAATGATGGGTAATGCCGCACTTCCGGGCGAAGGCTTCTGCCTTCCCCGCGCTGGGTGAAGCCACAGCAAACAATTCGGCTTCGCCGACTTGCTTCAGCGCCTCAGCATGGATGCTCGAAATGAAGCCTGACCCGATCAGGCCGACTTTAACTTTGTCGCTCACAAGCTCCATCCCTTTCGGTATTCGTAATGGAGAAGCTTGTTGGCGTCCGGGTCATTCGTGATCTTCATATTCTCGCTGTCCCAGCTCAGTTTTGCGCCGCCGTTGTGGACGCAAACGCTGCCAAGCAGGACGGCCTCGGTCAACGGTCCCGCAAAGTCAAAGTTCGACCGAGTCGCCGAGCCGGTCTTGCAGGCCTCAATCCATTCCTGGTGGTGCCCAATCGAACGCGGCAAGATCTTCGGCGGCCGCTTGTATTCCTTGTCCCGGGTCTCTGAGAGCAGGCGGGGGTGTTCACCGCCCCACCCCGTAACGAGCATCTTCCCTTTGTCGCCCACGAAAATGACTCCATCCTCGGGGTCCATTTCGCGATTCTCCTCCAGCTCGGCCGGGCGCTCAGGCAACATCCCGCCGTCATACCAATGCAGGGTCACCGGCGGCAGCTCGCCTCGCGCCGGGAACTGGTAGTGGACTATGCACGCCAATGGAACCGTCTCGGAAAAGACGGGGGTCGAACTGGCCTGAACTGTCTCCGGTGCGCCCAGCTTCAGCGCCGAGAACACAGGGGCCATGTTGTGAATGCCCATGTCCCCAATGCCCCCCGAGCCGAAGTCCCACCAGCCACGCCAGCGGAACGGCGCATAAGCCGGGTTGTACGGCCGCACCGGTGCGGGCCCCAGCCACAAATCCCAATCCAACGTTGGAGGTACAGCAGGAGTCTCGTTGGGCCGTTCGATGCCCTGCGCCCACCAGAGCGGCATTTTGCCCCGGTGCGTCGGGCGGTCGGACCACACATGCGCCTCGCGCACAGGCCCGATGGCGCCATCGGCGAGCCATTCGTTAATCTCCCGGTTCCCTTCGAATGCCATTCCCTGGTTGCCCATTTGCGTGGCAACCTTGGCCGCGCGCGCTGCTTTCGCAACGGCTCTTGCTTCATAGACCGTGCGGGTCAGTGGTTTCTCGCAATAGATATGCTTGCCCAGCTTAATGGCCGTGATGGAGACAACCGCGTGGTTGTGATCAGGCGTGGCGACCACCACCGCATCAATGCTCTTCTCCTTGTCGAGCATCTGCCGGAAGTCCTTGTACTGCTTCGCCGCGGGGTACTGCTTGAAGGTCTTGGCAGCGTAATCCCAGTCCACGTCGCATAGGGCCACTATGTTCTGGCTGCTGACCTCCGCGAGGTCCGAGGCCCCCTGGCCGCCGAAACCGACGCCGGCAATGTTGAGCTTGCTGTTGGGCGAAGCCTGGCCCGCTCTGCCCAGCACGTGGTGAGGCAGGGCCATGAAGGTGGTCACGGCGCCAGCAGCGGCGAGAAAATCGCGTCGTGAGATGTTTCGTGCCGGTTGGGTTCTGATGGGTTGTTGTTTTTGCATATTGAGTTGAGGTGTTGGACTAAGATGATCGGCGAGCAGCAGAATCCCCCACCGCCTCCCGGTCACACAGCACAGTCGCATCGGGATGCAGCCAAAGCAATGAGGCCGGAAACTGCGTGGTGACCACAGGCTTCATCAGCCGTCTCAGCGCCGCGCGTTTTGGCCTTCCATTCACCAATAGGAGTATCCTCCTCGAACGCAGAATGTCAGCCATTCCTAAAGTTAAACCATAGCGCGGCTTGCTTGCCAGACTCTTGAGCATACCGTGCTTTCGTGAACTTTCGGCCAGCGCGGCTACGTGCACCTGAGGTGTGATGGTCTCTGCCGGCTCAATCATCGCCACATGCCCATTGGTGCCCAATCCCAGCACGCAGATATCAATGGGGCCGTTGGCCGCCAGCCAGCGCGCGATTCGGTGACAATCCGCTTCCGACTTGGTTGCGTCGGTTCTAAAGCCGGCGAAGCGATTGCGCTTAATGCCCAGCGGCTCCAAAACCTTCGATCGCAAGTCCTCTGCGCAGCTAGCCGGTTCGCCCCGGACCAGCCCGCCCCATTCGTCAATCTGGAGAACCCGCAATCGGCCGAAGAGCTTCGGTTGACTGCCGTGTCGGGCCGCGAGCAATTCGTAAGCGCGCGTTGGGGTCGCACCGGCGGAAACGCAGAGCAATAAATTTGGTTGATGGCTTAATTCCCTGCAGATGAAATCGGCCGCGGCGCGGCTCATGGCCTCGTAATTGTTGAGGACTTGCATTCTGAGGCCATTTGCCCGCGCGGTTTCCATGTGCCCGGTATAGCCTATGCCGGGCCAATGATGCAACCCTTCCATGCGCCAAATGGCGGCGACAGGTGGTTGCTTCAAATGCCGCTAGTTCGTAGGCTTAGGCAAGGTACAAAACCTGGCTTATGGCATCCCTCGGAAACTCAGATTACACCTTGCGCCCGGCTGGCCCGTGGGGCACTCCCAACGGCCTCGGTCGCCCGCGCCATGTGGTGTGCCGGGTGCTCGCCCGCTGGCTTGCGGTGGGGGCCAGCGCACTCATTTTGCTTCGCGAGGGAATGCTGCCAGCGGCACAACTGATGTGGCATGAGGTACGGCTCGATTCCGAGGGGAAGCTGTTAAGTTGGGTCGAGACCGGCGCCCCTTACGGCCGAATCGTCCGTAACGCCTGGGAGGCATTCAAAAACATCCCGGTCCAGCCTGATGGTTATCGGACTTACTTCACCCACCCGACATTTTATGGGCCGAACGCCCCGGCCCACCCGCCGTTTTCCGGCCGTCCTTGGGTGCACAATCCCACGGGGCTCGCTGCGATGCTGACGGACTCCGCGGTACTTTATCACGCGTACAGCGGCGACCGGATGGTCCTGGAGCGGGTACGCGAGATGCTGGACCACATCATCGCCCATGGAATCACGAAGCCCACAGATGCCTGGGCCTCGGTTCCTTACGCCTGCGCGAACGCTGGGCAGGTTGTGTATCGCGGGGCCGACGATACGATTTATTGTGACCAGGAAAACCATACCCCGTGCGGGCGAGGAGACGGAGTGGGTTTTCTGGAGCCGGACAAGGTCGGCGAACTGGGTTATGCCTTCCTTTCTTTCTACGAGGTTACCCTGGAGAAGAAATATCTGCGCGCTGCCATCCGTTGCGCGGATGCCCTGGCCAAGCGCGCGCGCCCAGGGGACGAAAGCCACTCGCCTTGGCCGTTCCGGGTGGATGCGAAGACCGGCACGAAGATACGGGAAGAATACACCGCCAACACCATTGGACCGATCCGCCTCTTCGACGAGTTGCTGCGAATAAAGGCGGGCAACCCAGCCGACTATCGCCGGGTGCGAGCGCTCGCCTGGAACTGGCTGATGACCTACCCCGTGCGTAACCACGTCTGGACGCAGTACTTCGAGGACGTGCTGATATATCCCGACTACCGAACCAACCTAAATCAGTATTCCCCGCTCGAAACCGCCCGCTACTTGCTGCAGCATCCCGAACTGGACCCCGCGGGGACGGCCCTGGCGAAGGACATCTTGGACTGGGTAACCGCGTTCTTCGCGGCAGACTCAATGACCATGGGAGGAATACCCAAGAAAGGGCGGCAATGGGGCGCAGACGTTCTCTCCGAGCAAGTCAATGACATGGACAAGATGTCGAGCCACACCGCGCGGTATGCCTCGGTGCGGGCATTGTGGCACGAAGTCTCGGGCGACCAGGACTCCAAGGAACGAGCGTTCCGCTCATTTAATTGGGCCACCTATTCCTCACGCGAAAACGGTCTGGTCAAAACCAGTCTGGACGAAGGGACGGGGTACTGGTTCTCGGACGGCTACGGCGATTACATGCGGCACTTTCTGCGAGGCATGGCGTCTGTGCCGGAATGGGCGCCTGCGAACGAGGATCACCTGCTCGGCTCCACGTCGGTTGTGCGCTCAGTCAGTTACGGCGAACGCGAAGTCACCTACGTCACGTTCGACCGCCGATCTCGGGAAGTCCTGCGGCTTCGCCATCAGCCTGCAGCAGTTCGGGCCGGGACTGTGGCTCTCCCCCGAGCAAAAGGTCTCCAGAGCGGGAGCCAAGGATACAGCGTCGAGCCCGTAGCGCAGGGAGGGTTCGTGGTCCGGATTGAGCATCACGGATCGGCCAAGGTTACGATCCAACAGTAAGGAATAGCTTACCGAGTCATTCCGACCGGGATCAGCTCGACGGCCTGGATCATGGCCTCGTGACCCTGCGTGGACTTGAACCGCAGTTCGATAACGCCGTTTTGAGGGCGGACACCGGGAAACTCACGCATATACGCTTTGAATGTCCCGACCTCCTTCCGCACGCTCAAGTCCTCAATCACCGTCACGCCGTTGATGGCCACCGTGGTCGGACGCGAAACAGGCTCCCACTTGCCTTCCCGCTCGACCCAGGAGGTTTCAGGCGTGTCGGCCCAATGGAGACGAACAAGGTATTGGCCGGGGGCGGCGGTGAGGTTCACCCAGAACTCAGGCGCGTGGACGCCATAGCGGTAGATCTCCTCGTCTTTGGTTCCGCCGATATACATGCTCCGGCGCCGAGTCCACCAGCAGCGAGCCACGGTGTCCGCTCCAAACCCTAGCCGAGTGACAAACTCCGTGCCTGGCCGCCAAGCCTGTCCCTGGGAATCCACATAGTCGTCGCGGCCCGTGTAGCCAAAGATGAGCCGTTGGGCTTCCTTTGGACCGCCGCCCGAACCAAACCCCGCCTCGCCCGTGGCCGCCGAGTATTGTGCTGAATCAATGCAAACCAGCGCGTTGCGAGCCAGAGGATTCTTCTCTCCGCGCACAACGATTCTCAATTCGTGGGGACCGTTCGTCAGGCCCTTCTTTACGAACAGAGGCTGCTTGTGCCTCACGGAAGGATTCCAGCACTCCACCAGGGTCGGCTCTTTCACCCCATCAACGAGAGCATCGGCCCAGCCGCCGTCCGGCCCCACTGGACCTGTCAGGCAGACGCGATTCCCAATGAAATTAAAGGTCATCGAGGCACCCGTCTCCGCCGTCGAGCGGAAGGAGCTGCCGTGAGCCGCAGTGTTCGTGCCCGCCGCCCAAACCCCCGTGAATGCGAAAGCCCCGTCATCGGCGACCTGCTGTGGATCTGGGCCTGTTATCACAATACGTCGCCGGCCATCGTGCTGGACCTTGACCATGCAGTCCCCGTTCGAAAGCACGGCCACCATGTAACTATTCTTATTCAAATCCGCACGCGGGCTCAATCGCCTTCCGTCCGCCTCAACCGAGGCCGGTTGGAAAGCCAATCGAAGAACCTCCTGCACGTCGGGTGGGGCATCATAAGTCGAGTAGCGTATGCGGCCCTGTTCGTATAGGACGTTTGTGACGACCGAGGTGGAGCGTACGATGTGGTTCTCCCGGTTCGGGCCGAAATACTCCGGAAGCCACGCAATGGCTTCAAGAGCCTGGCATAACGGCCAGGGATGGGCCAGGTTCGACCACTCGCCGGTGGCGACCTGGTTGCCGAGCAAGCCATCCTTGACCACACCGTTAGCCGGACTGTCGTAAGTAGCCATGAGCACCATCCGCCGACCGACTTCCACGGCCCAGTCGCTCCCGGCCAACACACCGTAACGGATAAGGGTCGGCCCGGCTGTGTATTGGTTGTAGGAGAGGGAGGTTCCACAGCAAACGGAGGATTCCGGAAAAGCCCAGGCGCCATTGTACACGTCGCCTTGCGAGGCGGGGTCAGCCCCGTTGCGGTTCCACAATAGCGAGAGCATGTTCCGGAGGTCGTTTCGCCAATTAGGATACGCCTGGGGATACTTCATCAAGTGATCCGCGCACATCGAAACCATCCCGCACATCATCGGGTTATCCCAATCCCAATAGGTCCGCCCCCACGTGTCGCTCACCCACCAGGCCGGCAGCATCTGCTCGTTCAGAAAGCGGCGGCCGGCGTCCCGGGCTTTTACGATTGCTCCCTCCTTGCCGTTGTAACCGATGCGAATCAAGTCATCCAGGAAATCCACGATGATGGCCGTGGTCCCGGTCAGCACGTCCGACCAGCCGACGACGGAAGGGTCCGCATAGCGATTCCAGGGTGACAGCTCGGGTTTCGCAAACTGGCACTTGGCCGCGAAGACATCGCCCCAATGCTTGGCCATCTTCAGGTAGCGCGGATTGCCGGTGAGCTTGTAGGCCCTGAGCACTTCGATGCCCGTGATGGCGCAAAGATCGAGTTGGTTGCGCCCCGCGGGATCACACTTGCCGTAAGCCTTGCCGCGCGTAGGCGTGCTGATGGGGAACAGAGGCCAGGCGGCGGTTTCGTCCGTCAGTCCATAGTCGAGGATGTAGTCAACCACGAGCGGGATATAGATAAAGGCGATCGGGTCCCCACTATACTGGTAGTAGGAGGTCAAGCCCTTGATAATACTCCAGGCGCGGGCGCACAAATCCCCGCACATCCAGTCAGTGGTCGGGGGAATGACAATGGTGCCGTCGGGTTTGATGCTCCAGTGCGAATTGTATATGAAGTCCGGCGCGGCCATGACCGCCTTGGGCTTGTCCACCCACGGATAGCGCTTATAGACGTTAACGGCGATGTTGACCCGCTCGTCCAACTGCCCGTTCAACCCCTGATACCACGGCGCGATGACACCCTGCACGTCCTGGACAGTCTCATGGGCATAATAAGCCGGCAATGTGGCAGCGGGCAGAGCGTTGATGAAGAAGACGGTGGCGGAAGCCAGCACCGAGCCTGCTGTCGCGGCGCAACGCCCGGAACCATGTCTCCCACGCAGGGAAGGCTTCCTGGCGATCCCGGCCCTGAATAATTCGAAAACAACCCTCATAGTGAACGTAAACCAAGCTTTGGCCAACCCTTGCGGCTTGGCCAAAGCCATGCATTGTTCCTCGGCAACCTGCGCCCGACAGCAGCTAAATGAGGCTGCGTTCGGCGGATTCGACCCGCCGAACCAGTCGAGCTTGGCGCTTACGGTATCTGCGGACGATAGAACTTCTTCTGTTCCTGAGGCGTCGGTGTGTAGCTGGATTGACCGGCGGTCCCGGACACGACGGTCCAAGGGCCGGCGAGCGAGTCAGCGCTCTGCAAGGCCACGCCCCCGCTCCAGTGAATGACGACCTGCCCGGTTGCCACATTGGCCCTGATGATGCCGGGGATCTTCAGGGAACTGGGTCCTCCCAGCGCCTCGAGGAAGGCGTCCGGACGCCGGCCATTGCTGAATTGGATGCTGCTGACGTAGGCCTCCGGCGCCACGTCCGCGTCGGCCCCATCGGAGGCAAAGACCAATGCGGTCGGATCTAGAGACCACCGCCCATCTATTCCGTTGTTAAGGATCTGATTGCCGACTTTGACCCCGTCGATGAATTTGGTGAGTACCGGCGTCGGGGCCGTCCCCGTCTCCGTTCCCGTCAAGTCGAAGGCGAACGCCAGCCTGTGCCATGCACTGGCAGTCACAACGCCGTCATAGACACTGCTGATGCCAATGCCGTTGCCGGAATTCGCATTGCCGACAAACAAATCACCGTCGCTCCCGTTGCTGGGATCGGTCTGCCACAAGGAACGCCAGGTTCCATCCGCACTAGTCGGAAAATAGATGTCATAGATGAGCGTGTACTGGTTGACATAGTCGCCGCCGCCATTAGGCACCGCCCCATGGGTCATCACGTAACCGCCCCATTGAGGGACGGACGGCATGAAGTGCATCACAGCGGTCGGCACGCCGTTGATGTCGGAAATGCCGAAGCTCGACGTAGTGCCAAAGGTCGTGTCGCCCTGCACCGTGGTATCAAAGAACTGCATGTCATTGCCGTAACTGGCAGCCAGGTTGGTGCTGAGAAAATCCCATTGGCCGGTAACAAACACGGAAGGATTTATAACTGTTAATACCGCGGCTGGCGGTGGGCTGGTAACCGCCCCGCCCCCGCCTGTGACGACCACATCATAGGTGCCCACGGCTGCGAGGGACGCATTGGGGAAAACCAGGTTCTGGGCGGTCTTGCCCGGCAGGTTCGTTCCATTCTGCCGCCATTGGTATGTGAACGGGCCCAAGCCGAGCGCGCCGGCGATGCTTAGTGTGGCGCTGTTACCAACAGCGACCGTTACTGCCGCTGAGGTCGGGGCGCCAGTCAGCAGCGGCGGGTTGGGGCTGGTGATGCTGTACAGGCCGAAATCATCAATGCCGAAGTACCAGGCATACGCTCCGACCATGGCCATGCGAAAGCGCACGGCGGGCTGATTGTCTGCTTGCGCCAAACGGATCACCTCTACGCGCTTCGATCCCGTCTGATCGTCATTGCCCCTCGCGCTGAGGAACGGCGCCAGCGTTGACCACAGGTTGGACTTGACCCCGATGTACTGCCCGTAATAGCCGTTGGCAGTCGAGTTTAGGTCAACATTAGGCACGTCGCCATACACGGTCGCGAATGTGTTCGAGGCATCGATATTGCCCGCGCTATCGGACAGAATGTCCGCGCCATCAAGCATATACAACGCCGGCAGCCATGTCGCGCCGCCGTTAATGGAATACTCGACCGACGCGATGTTATTCTGGTTCTGGATGTAAATGTCGTGAAAGGAGAGATACACGCTGGCCTTGCCGCTCAGGTTGTAATCGCCGGTGAACAGGTAATCAATCTGTTTCTGGCTGGAGGAGGTGCGGTCCGAGATGGCAATAATCGAATTGCCGCTGATCAGGTTGGTCACCACTGCGTTGTTGATAACCTGGTTGGGCGCGACATTGAAGATCGTCAAAAAGTCAGTGCCGTCCGGCGTGACGGTGAACCAGTTGGTTATATTGCTGGGGCTGACCACCGTCCAGTCCAGGAAGGTATCGGAGTGGAAGTTGTTCAGATCCTGGCCCGGGTCCGTGTCATAGTCAGTGAAGTTCACAACCGACCAGCCGGCAGGCAAGGCACCCTCGGCCAGCTCATCAAAAGTCTCCAAATAGAGCGGCGGCCCCAGATTGACGTTCACATAGGGGGCCACGGTGAACGTGTACCGATTGGTCGTGTTTGGTGTCGCCCCACCGGTGTTGTTGAAGGCAACCTGATAACTGTGCTGTGATAACGATGCCATCAGCGCGGGAGGTTGGTACTGCACTGTCGTGTTGCCGCTGGCCTGCTGCAACACAGGTGTCACCGGCGAATCGTCATAGGCGAAGAGGACAGAGTTGGTGTTCAGCGGCGACGTGCCGTCCCCCAGCGTCACTCCCAGCACCGCGCCGGGGTTGACGCCGGCGGCGTTGTTGACAGGGGAAGCAGACGACACCTGAACGGGTACAAACCCGGACGTGATATCCAGCGACACAAGATCGACGTAGCCGTCCGGCTGTCCAGACAATGCAGTACTGGCCGTGGTAATGCTGGCATAGCGCGCGCCAGAAGGAATTAACCCGCTCCTGGTGTCCTGGCCCCAGGCTCGCAGACCACTGCCGCCGGCCAGCGAGGCCACGAACGTCGCCCCTCCAAGAGCAACGGGATTGCCGATGGGAGCTTGGGACTCGTCCAGGAACTGCAGCGTGAGGTCGCTGTAGTCATTCTGACCCAGATAAGTGCTGAACCACGCCGAAGCCGTGTACTGGCCCTGCGAGCCATCAATCTGCGCTGTCGTAATGGCGCGTGTCAGGCTGTCCACCTGCGAGACGGTTTGATTGGGTGAGTACGGGCGGAGATAAACCTGACCGGAACCAGCCGGCCCCGGCTGCGTGTAGTTAGCGGAGTAGGTGTAAGTGGTGAATGAGGTCCATCCGCCGTCAATGCCACCGGGGGCGTTTCCACCTTGGCCGACGAAGCCAGTCAGATTGTTCGTCGAGGATTCGTAGCTGCCATCAATGACAATATCGATGGCATTGGCTGCGCCGACAAATGATAAGCTGCCGGCCAGGATAGACAGACCTAATCGGGACTTTTTGGTTTTCATGGTTCTTGCTTTTCTTGGTTGTGTGGTTTGATAACTGCGCTGATTGATTAATGGCCTCCTCCCGCGGGTCACGACGAGGCTTTCGTCGCGCCCCACGCCTTCAAATCTTTCTCTCGTGGCGAGCGCATCGCGTTGGCCAGGGGCTGCTGACATTGCTCGCAGACAGCTCCCTGCCGATCCCCTCGGCGGGCCCGGATGGTCAGATGGTGGTCTTTTTCACAATAATAGCCGACCACGTCCATGAGCGAATCCTCCTGGCACCTGGGGCACTTTGGGCCGATGAAAACGGAACGGGCCGTGTATAACTTCACGCCGCATTTGAGGCAAACATACCCATTGGCATCGGAATCGATGGCTGCCAGGGCAGCGTCCTTCTTGCAACCAGTTGCCCCCAACGCAATGACCAATAGACACGCAACCAGCAGGCCCCCGGCGGGCTGCCGCACCGCTCGAAAACGCCGCAGGCAGGCAAACCTCGGGTGGTCTTGATCACGGGTCTGCATCGGTAGCCAGATAAATCATCTCAATGTATTTTGATTCCGGGCGCGCAGAAATAAACGCAGCGTGCCCGTCGCAGAAGTTAACGTTTCCGCCGTCTTTCCCGTGGTTGTCCACCGGGTCGGGGATGTTGTTCCGCGTCCCGGCATAACCAGAATCACCATCGAGAAACATGCACGCCCGCCCGGGATTGCTGGAGCTGCCCATCCAGCCTTTGCAGTAGGAGTAAGACGACGGGTAGCGATATACCCAGTTCTGCACGTTGGTGCGGGTCTTGCGCGCGGTCGGATAGGTCGTGCTGGAACTGTAACCCCAAAAACCGAATACCTCGTAGCTCGAGCCGGGGACGTGGAGTTTCGATCCCGCGTAGTAACTCAAGTCGTACAAATTCACCTCCAGGGTCCGCGTGTTCCGGTAGAGATTGGTGCGAATAAAGTTCTGCGTGCTGGGACAGATGAACGAATTGACGTTCCGCATGTATGGATACGCCCAGGATTGGTCGTCATCCCCATCGTCCGCCGTGTTGGAAAAGGACCCCTTGGGATCGTCATCCGCATACATCATGCAGGCCAAAATCTGTTGCTTCTCATTGTTCAGGCAGGCGATGCGCTTTCCCCTCTCCTGGGCCTTGGCCAGCACGGGCAGCAACAAGGCGGCCAGAATGGAAATAATGGCGATCACCACCAACAACTCAATCAACGTGAACCCGCCTGAAGTGTGATTCATCCAGGCTGGGCGACCATCTAGCGGTTTGATACTTTCCGAGCGCATGTACACGGCACCGTCTCAACTAACCAGCCAACTCTCTCCCGTTGCGATCTTCTTTACAAGTCATTTCTCCAATGGCATCGCTTACCAGACGACGCCTTTCAGTTCTCAACGGCCTGGTAGCAGTAAGGTCTTCTGAGTGACGGCATTTCAGCCTACCAAGCGAAAGTGTCCTGTATTTAGACACATCGCTGCCACCGCAGTCTTGTATGCCATACCAACTGCGGGCACCCCGGAAACTCGCCGGACCCTCGCCGGAGCCTCCCCGTAGTACCTCCGTTAAGCTAACGGAGGTACTACGGGAAGGCTCCGGCGAGGGTCCGGCGCGGCTCGCGGGGGCCGGGGGCGAGACTTGAGGAATAGACCCGCAGCAGGACAGGGGGAAGAAACCCGGCTTTCCAGCAGTTTGGTGGGTGCCGCCGCAGAAAAAGAGGCAGCGCAGCCTTCTTGTTGCCTTGAGCGGACCAGTCTGGTTTGATGCCGACCGTAAGGTTCGACTGCGCGAAAGACGATGCCAAAGAAAGCAAACAAACAACCTCGACCAGCAGCGTTCATTCCCCGCACCCAGTCCACAGCTAATGTGATTCCCGGCTTGGGGGTTGATGTTCCAGAACTACAACAGGCGCGCGCGCTTTGGCAGCTTAACCGGTTTGAAGAGGCGCTCAGTACGTTCGAAAAGGCGGTGCGCAAATATCCGCAGAACCTGGTGGCTCTGGTGGATGCGAGCCGCGCCCTCGGCGCGCGGTTCGAGATCACCAAAGCGGAGGCGATGCTCGACCGCCTGGCAAAGCTGGGCACGCACAACCCGCAACTGCTCCACCTGGCAGGCCAGAGCTTCCGGATGATCTTCCGTCCCGAGAAGGCCATCCAATGCTTCGAACGCGTTGTGGCCATGACCCGGCAAATCCCCGACGCCCAATTAGAATTGGCTGTGCTCTATGAGCGCCGCCATCGGGTGGCCGAGGCCTACTCTCTGATCGAGGAGTGCCTTCATGCCGAACCCGATTACCTGGAAGCCGAATTGTTCAAGGCGCGGCTGCTCCGCCGATTGAAAGACCGCGCCGGTGCTGAAGCCATTTTCCAAAAGCTAGCCGAGAGCAGCGACGCCCTCCCGCAGGTCCGAGCCCAGGCCTGGGCGGAGATCGCCCAACAGCGCGACCGCGAAGGAGATTATGACGGAGCCATGACCGCCATGCTGGAGTGCAAGGGCTTTTTGCTGCCGGATGAAGCGGCGCTGCTAAAGGAGTCTGAAGGGCTACAGCTCCACCTTTCCAAGCTGGCTGAGTCTTTGACTCCTGCGCATTGGCAGCGATGGGTTGATGCCGGGAAAGCCTTTCCTCCTCAGAGAATGGCCGTACTGGCGAGCTTTCCCCGCTCCGGCACAACCCTGCTGGAGCAGGTGCTCGACAGTCATCCCGGCTTGGTCAGTTCGGACGAACGCGAAGCCTTTGGGCGCGATATTTTCCCTGCCATCTGGCGTACCGAGCAAACGCCCTTGCCGACGGCTGAGGCGCTCGACAATGCTTCGCTGGAGCGTCTGTCGGCCCAGCGCCAGCGCTATCTGACTTACATGGAAGCTGCGCTGAACGAGCCCGTCGGCAATCGTATCCACCTTGACAAGAATCCCACCTTGACCCTCCTGATCCCGGGCATGGTGCGGCTATTTCCGGAAACAAAGCTCCTGATCGCATTGCGGGATCCGCGCGATGTGATCCTCAGTTGCTTCATGCAATACCTGCCGCTCAATACCAACAGCGTTTGCTATCTCACCCTGGAACGTACCGCCCGCCGGTACGCGCATGATATGGGCATTTGGCGGCGATTCCGGGAGACTGCCTGCAGCCCGTGGATCGAGATTCGGTACGAGGATTGCGTCACCCAGCTCGAACGGGAGGCGCGTCGTGCTCTGGAATTCCTCGGCCTGCCCTGGGACCCTCAGGTGCTCCAATACCGGGAGCGCCTGAAGTCGAAAGCCGTCGCCTCTCCCACTTACGAGGCGGTCAGCCAGCCCCTCTACACCTCAGCTATTGGACGCTGGAAGAACTACCGCAAGTATCTCGAACCCTGCCTGGAAATCCTCCAGCCCTGCGTAAACGCCTTTGGGTATCAGAATGAATGAGGTCCTGGCGCCAGCCGCCATTCCAATCCTGGCGGCCCTGGTGGTGTGACAGAAATCTCCAGAAAGCGCTGACCGCTGCCATTGATTACAGCCGCCGTCCCGCAATCGCTTGCGCTCCGGCCGGTTACAGTTAGGCTTTGGGCTGTTGAGCAATTCCACGACAGTAGCCGCAGGGGAAGCGGACGACCCCCGCAATCGGGCTTCACGCTCGCCGGTGTTCGTGACCACGCACTGGTCGGTGGTGCTCGCCGCGGGACGCACAGACACGACGAGTGCCCAATACGCGCTGACGAGGTTGTGTCAAAGTTACTGGTATCCCCTCTACGCCTACGTGCGTCGCCGGGGCTACTCGCCGCAGGATGCGGAGGACCTGACCCAGGAATTCTTCGCGCGGTTCCTCGAACATAACTGGGTGGAACGGGCCGACCGCGAGAAGGGCCGGTTCCGCACGTTCCTGTTGTCCGCGATGAGTTATTTCCTATCGAATGAGTGGGACAAGGCGCGGGCCCAGAAACGCGGAGGCGGAGTGCCGTTGCTGCCGCTGGAGTTTGATCGGGCCGAAACGCGCTATTCGCACGAGCCGGTGGACAATATGACCCCGGAGCAACACTTCGAGCGGCGCTGGGTGCTGGCGTTGCTCGAACAAGTGCTCAGCCGGCTGCGCGCGGAGTATGAAAAAGACGGCAAGGCGGAGCTATTCGCGGAACTGAATCCGTGCCTGGTGGGAGATCGCGCGTCGCAGCCCTACGCCGCATTGGCGGCGAAGTTGGGCCTGAGCGAGGGCGCGGTCAAATCCACGGTGCATCGGTTGCGACATCGCTACCGGGAGTTGCTGCGGGAAGAGATCGCGCACACCGTCGCCGGCCCGGGTGAGGTGGAGGAAGAATTGCGGCACCTGTTCGCGGTGTTGGCAAGGGGATGAGTGTTCAGATATTGAGGAACCTTCTGTCGCCGTTTCCTAAGAAACAGGTGAACAGAACAATATTATGGAAACCGAACGTATTTGCCCAAGTTGCCGGAAACCACTGGCGCCGGATGCGCCCTTGGGCCTCTGCCCGGACTGCCTGATCAAGGCCGGCCTCAACCCCGCCACCGATCCGGGGGACCCCAGCCTTAGCGCAGCCGGGTTTGTGCCGCCCTCAGTCGAGGAACTCGCCGGACTCTTCCCCCAGCTTGAGATCATCGAGTTTGTCGGCAAAGGCGGCATGGGCGCGGTGTATAAAGCGCGCCAGCCGAAGCTGGACCGCTTCGTGGCGTTGAAGATTCTGCCGCCCGCAGCGGCGGGCGATCCCGGGTTTGCCGAGCGGTTCAACCGTGAAGCCCGAGCCCTGGCGCGCCTGAGCCATCCGAACATCGTGGCCGTTCACGATTTTGGCCACGCGGGCGTGCTGCATTACCTGGTGATGGAGTTTGTTGATGGCGGCAACCTCCGCCAAGTCGAAGCCGCCGGGCGTCTGACTTCCGAGCAGGCGCTGGCAATCGTCCCCCAAATCTGCGATGCGCTCCAGTTCGCGCACAATGAAGGGATAGTCCACCGCGACATCAAGCCCGAAAACCTGCTCCTCGACAAAAAGGGGCGGGTGAAGATCACCGACTTTGGCATCGCCAAGATGCTCGGTCTGGCGGCAGGGCAGACGACCTTGACGGGCGCGCGGGATGTCGTTGGCACCCCGCATTACATGGCGCCTGAACAACTGGAGAAGCCGCAGACGGTGGATCATCGGGCCGACATCTATTCCCTCGGCGTGGTCTTCTACGAGATGCTCACCGGCGAGTTGCCGTTGGGCAGATTCGCGCCGCCGTCGCGCAAGGTGCAAGTGGATGTGCGCCTGGACGAAGTGGTCCTCCACGCGCTGGAGAAGGAGCCGGAGCTTCGTTACCAGCAGGCCAGCCAGGTCAAGACCGCCGTGGAGACGATCCCCTCCTCCCCGTCAGCGCACACAAGGACCGCCTCGGCCGCGCCGGAGCCCCCTGCCCCGCCTCCAGACGCAACTGCGCTTACCGAGCAAATCCTGGCCCGGGATTATGACCTGAACATCCGTGATTGCCTGGAACGAGGATGGGCGTTGGTCAAAAGCGATTTCTGGCCCATCGTGGGTGTCACTGCGCTCGTGCTGGCGCTGGTCTGGGCCGCGAGTTCGTCCGAGCCGATCCTCTCCTACCATCGCGGGGGATTCCATGGGACTACCTCGCTTTTGGGCATCCTGCTGGGCGGCCCGCTGATCGGCGGACTGTATCTGTTCCTCCTCAAGAAGATCCGGGGCGAGCCAGCCCGGGTAGAGACGGCATTCGCCGGCTTCAGCAGTTGTTTCCTTCAGCTCTTCCTGGCCAGCTTCGTTTCCCATGTGCTTCTGGGGCTCGGTTTCATCTGCCTGGTCCTTCCCTTTATCTACCTGCTGGTAGCATGGATGTTCACCCTGCCCCTGGTTATTGACAAACGCCTTGAATTCTGGCCCGCGATGCGGCTGAGCCGCAAGACGGTCTCCAAACACTGGTGGAAGCTCCTGGGATTTGGCATGGTGCTGGTGCTGTTTAATCTCGTGGGCGTCCTGCTCCTTTGCGTCGGCGTCTTCCTCACTTTCCCCATTTCACTGGCGGCCCTAATGTATGCTTACGAAGATATCTTCGCGACAGCGCAGGCCAGCGCCGATAAGCCGGCAGATTACGGCTCTACCGCGGTCGCCGAGGCGCAGCTTCACGCCCACCCTCGCCGCCTGACGGCCATCCTCGTCGTCCTGCTGGCGGCCTTCCTGGTGGTTTGCGCCAGCAGCGCTCTCGGAGGTATTACGAGCTACCGAATTGGCCTGGTGGCCCTCGCGGCAGCGCTTGCCCTTGGCATCGCCAGTGTCCTGCTGATTCGGAAATTGCAGGCCCCCGGCGGGTTTCTCGTGCCGTTCCTGGTCGCGTTTCTCGCGGTGTTCGGCGCCGGCTCATTCGTCATTTCGGTCTTGCACAATTCCTTTGCCAGCACCGCACGCATCAACCTGATTCCTGCCGCGCCCGAGAGTGCCGGGACGGACGGACAGCACACTGCCACCGGCTCTTACGATCCATATCGCATTCAGACCGAGCTCGAGCTCATGCGATCCGAGCAGGTCCTGGGTGGTGTGATCAGGGCTCTTGACCTGGACCGGCAGTGGAGCTGGAAGTATGCGGGTGGCCGCGAGCTCA
>OBLW0100001275.1_pt1 | contig 21482 bp, 16 predicted proteins | sample 1520161 | NCBI WGS metagenome assembly OBLW01 (sample SAMEA3539309, study PRJEB22396) | soil metagenome | biome: tundra; feature: field; material: soil | place: USA | collected 2010-05 | depth 0.15 m | reverse complement strand
TATCGCTTCCCGCTCTTCCACTCCTCATATGAAATGCGTGGAATCGTCATGAATGCGTCACGCGTGCGAACGTAGTTCCCGAGTCCGTTTATGCGGCCGATGGCGTGCAACTCGTCGGCTTTGATGCACGGCCCGGCCGGATCCATGAAGCTGTCCTCAACGTAAATTGCGACGACGTGCCCCAGGAAGATCCGGGAGCGGCCAATCTCCATAGTCGCGTACTCGCGGCACTCGAGCGCTGCGTGTGCATCGGCCGGCCGCGGCGGCTTCACGACCTGCAACGATGATGTGGTGAATCCTGCACTCGTTGAAATGTGCCGTTAGGGCAAAGGTTCATCGGCGGACATGACTTTCCTCGCTGCGATTTGGTCTGAGCCGGTCTACCTTGTCCAGGCGAGGGAAGAGAAGGACGGCGGCGCTGCCAGGCTTGAGTTCAAGTCGTGGGTCAGGCGCATACGCGGAGTTTATGTTCTTCCAGCCATTTCTGCCAATCTTTCACCAGCTTCGCGTTGGTTTTATCTTCATCGGCTTGCTGCCTCTCAATCTGCTCGGCCGTACGCTTTGGTTTTTCGAATTCTTCCTCTTTGGGTATGCCAAGGGTCACCACCCGGTGGAATTCATCGAACACTACAGTGTTGAACTCCCCGCTGGTGCGGAGCGCAAGCGCTTCCTCGGCCAGTTCGGGGAGATGAGCGGCGATGGATGCCGGTGTGGGGTACTTGGTCGGGTGTCTCACCTGGCTGAGCATCAGCAAATCATTGAGCATGAACCAAAGGGGGATGTGAGCATTTTTGCCCTCAGCCAATTGATACAGCTCGTCGCATCCCTCTAGCCACACGGTCTCCCAATCTGCTGGCGGGGGTGCCTTCGCGTTGTAGTACGCCTGAAGCTTGTAGATGTCTTCGCCTATTCTCTTGACGGCCTCCAGCCTCCAGTCGATTGTCGTGGCCGGTGGGACCGGCACTGGAATTGCGGGGGGTGCCGGGGTTTTGGGGGGCTGTACTACCGGGGAAGCTTTCACCTGCGTTGCTCTGGTGGGTGGCTCAACGAGGAGCGGCTCACTCTTCTCACGCGGGACGGGAACCTGTACGGTAGTCTTCACGGAGTGAAGCTCAACCCACTCTGCACGGGCAAGTACAGACCAAGCATCAAACTCAGCGGGAAACGGAGAGTCATATTTCGGAGACTGCTTTAGCTGAAGCTTCACGGCGGACGCAGAACGCTGGGGGTTTTGGTTTTGGTTCGGCTCTTGGTGTTGCTCTTGGGTTTGCTCTTCGTTATTTGAGCGAAGCGAAAAAGTCCTGTCTTCACTCACCGTTACAGGAGTAGTAGGCGTAGCCGGAACGGTAACACAACGAGAGCTAGAAACAGAACCAGAACCATAAACCTTAGGCTGAATTTTTCCGCCACCCTCTTCGTGGCCTATTTTTTCAGCCAGACACCCTTTGAGTGGGTCATCCACCCGCATGGTCAGAACTTTGCTTGCTCCGCGCGTGGGGTTGTCGTACTTGTCCGCTGCACTGCCTCCTGTGAGCTTCAGCCAGCCGTTGGAGAGAAGATATTGCTGCCACTTCATCACGGTGTTCCTGTCCACGTTCATGATGGCCGCAAGGGTGCGGGTGGAGAGGTAGCTTTCGTTGTCTTCCGACTCGTTCATCCAGTAGGCCAGCCACAGGTGTACTGCGCCGGAAGGGAGGCCGAGTATTCCCTTCCGCTGGCAGTCGAGTACTTTATAGATGGGTTCAGCCATTGCCTCCCTCCTTAGACTTCTTGACCATGACCCCGCTGGAATACTTCACCACATCCAGTTTGGTCTTGCAGAGATGAGGGTCAGATTTCTTACCCTCGGCTTCAGCTTCTTCAACCTTTTGCTGACACTGATTGAGCCAGTCAGCTGTGCGGTCAAAAGATTCAGTGATGATGTCGAAGCTATAGCGGCGGAGCCAGATACCGAACTGGCTGTCGGCAACCATGAACTCCTCCGGGGGAAACAGTTCGGCGTAGAGTTCCTTCAAAGCCGCTGCTTCTTCCCTTTGGCGGCGGATACGATTGAGTAGGTCTTCAGCTTGGCTCATGGTTGCTCCCCACAGGCCGAGAGGAGGGCCGCTTCATTGATGGTGTATGTGGTGGTAAGGTACGCGCCATCCTCATCCTTGTGGGCTTCCTTGGTTATGAGTCCAAGCTCCACGAGATTGTTGATGCCTCTGCTTATTGAGGTCAGGCTCAGGTGAGAGTGGCGACTCAGCGATTTGCGGCTGGTCTTGACGCCACGCTGATGGCAGTAGAAAAGAGTAAAGAGTAGAAACATACCAACATTGTTGAGCGACCGGATTCTCCAGAGCCCTTGGGGTATCGTGATGTAGTTGTTGCCTTGCATTCGTATTCTCCTAATTAGTGTCAGGGGGGATTTACCTCCCTCACTAAGAGCACTACGTAGTGTTATTTTGAGCGAATTTTCGCAGCAACGATAATCTAAAGGATTTAGCGCCAATAGTGCGTTGAGGGCAACGCCGAGATCGAACCGTCCCACAGTGTGTCGGGACTCGCATTGAGCCCGCCAAGACCGTTTGGCTCGAATCTCCCGCTCGGGGGAAAACTCATCAAGACGTTGAATCTCTATTTGTCACAGTTCGTTTAAACATCGTGCCGTGGCGTTAGCGTGCGTTTGGCCGGTCACGCGATCAACGCGAAGGTCACGTTTTCGTGCGAACAACGGCAAAACTCGCCTCGCTGGGCTACCGAAATGACTCGGCTTGTCTGCGGAAGGGAGGAAGACGCGCCGCTCCGCATGGCGCACAGTTCCCTGCCAGTGGAGCCCTGACAAGCCAGCCGCTCCGTTTCAAAACATCGATTTGTCCTGGGGTTCCATAACAGGCGTATCTACTGTTACGGCGGTATACGCATATGTAACCTTTCTAATTTCAATAGGATAGCTTTAGCGCTGGGGCTTCTCGTAACGTTGTCAACTCTGCAATCTGCGGCGTAGTGTTCTCTCGGTTGTGAAAAGCCGTCTTGGCAGATCATGAAAGGGCCATAACTGTACAACTGCTATTGCGAGGATAACGGTGACGACAATGATCTATTTTCGGAATTCACCATGACGACCTGCACGGCCTTTCGGCGCACTCATCAGCACATTCTCTGGTGAACTCCGACTGACGGTGGTTGGTCGGCGACCATTCGGAAGTCGAGGCTACCGGACGTACACTGCTGACGCCGTGATCGGCTCATCCAACGATCTCATCTAGCGAGCACACAGCACTCTTCGCGGTTGCTCATCGCAATGCAACGGGTTGCTGAGTTTGGCGCCTGCCAGGACCAGGAATGCAGGACATTGAAAACGCGAAATCGCCACAGAATTCTCAACTTTTCACGGCGCGCCCTCGACGGAGAATTTATCCAAACCGTTGCTCCGCACCGATGCAGTCTGCGGTGCAAATAATCGGCGCCCCGATGGAAAACGAATCGAACATAAGCAATTTGGGAGGAATTATTTCATGATAGGGAAATTGGGAAGACTTCTTGCTGTCAGTTGCCTGGTGCTACTATGCCTGACGGCAGCACATGTACTCCAAGGGCAATCAGTCTCCATTGCTTCGGTGAGCGGGCGCGTTGTCGACCCGCAGGGTGCAGTGATAAGTGGTGCGCATGTCAAACTGAGTTCGATTGACACCGGCGTGGTGCATGAAACCTCCTCGAACGAGGATGGTATTTTCAGTTTTCCCAGCGTACAAATCGGCGCTTATTCGCTGGAGGTGGCAGACCCGGGCTTTCAGACGTATGTGCAGACCGGCATTATTTTGCGAGTCAACGACAATGCACAGATCAACGTGAGCTTGTCCGTCGGTCTTACGACCCAGACCGTGGAAGTGCAGGCCAACGCCTCAATTGTGCAGACACAGCAGAACAGCATTTCGCAGGTAATTGATCACCAAAGAGTTGTCGACATGCCTCTCAATGGCCGCAATCCATCGCAGTTGATTCTGATTTCGGGCGCCTCGGTACAACAGACTGCCGGAACAAATACCGGCAGCAAGAGCTTTTTCAGTTCGCAGGCGGTTTCCGTCGCGGGCGGGCAGGGAAACGGCACCAACTACCTATGGGATGGCGGAGACAATAACGATACCTACACCAATGTGAACATGCCGTTTCCTTTTCCGGATGCGCTGCAGGAGTTCAGCGTGGAAACCAGTTCACTGCCAGCTCGGAATGGCATTCATCCCGGTGGACTGGTGAATGCGGTCACCAAGTCCGGAGGAAACCAGTGGCATGGCGATCTGTTCGAGTTTGTCCGCAATACAGACGTCAACGCCTGGAATTACTTTTCGCCTAAGGCGGACGGCTTGAAGCGGAACCAATTTGGCGGTACTCTCGGCGGAAAGGTGATCCGCGACAAGCTGTTCTTCTTCGGAGGATTTCAGCAATCGGATATTCGACAGACGCCAAATTCCAGTTCTGCATATGTGCCGACAGCGGCTGCTCTAGCCGGTGATTTCAGTACGCTCGATGGGGCTGCCTGCCAGGCCAGTCATGTTGCGCGATCCATTAAGAATCCAGCTACCGGTGTTTCTATTTCGCCGGCCGATCAGATCAATCCTGCGCTGTTTGACAAAGCGGCGGTCGCCTTGGCCGCTTACCTGCCAACGACCACGGACCCTTGCGGCCAAGTGCAGTGGGGAGTCCCGGTCCACTCCAATGAATCCCAATATGTGGGGCGCGTGGACTGGACGATCAACGACAAACATAATCTCTATGGCCGCTACTTCATCGACACCTACGATCTGGCTGCAACGTTCAACCCCAAAGATATCCTGGTCACCGCGGTAACCGGCAACGCAGAGCGCGCCCAATCTTTCGTGCTTGGGGACACATATGCTTTAAGGCCGACCCTGTTGAACTCTTTCCATGGGACTTTCGAGCGCAGGCGCGATAATCGCTATCCTGCCCCGGGCATTAATCTCACCACGCTCGGCGCGACGAGCATTTACCAGTACACGACGAATTTTCTGGAACTTAGCGTGACGAATGGCGGCTTCAATATTGGTTGCGGCACCTGCGCACTGGGGCATTGGAATAACAATACCTTTCAGTATGCAAATGATGTGGACTATCAACACGGCAAGCACCAGATCGCCTTTGGCGCGGACATCATCAGGACGGAACTGAACCAGCTGAATAACTACTACGACAACGGGAACTTCACCATTAGCGGCCTGTATAGCAACGATCCATTGTTGGACTTACTAATGGGCACGGTGAGCAGCTTCCAACAGAGCACACCGCAGACCATTGCGATACGCCAAACCATTCTCGGGTTTTACGCTCAGGACACCTACCATCCGACGGCCAAGCTAGTTGTTAATGTCGGCCTGCGCTGGGAGCCGATGCTGTTTCCTCAGGACTACTTTCACCGTGGTTCCGAGTTCTCCAGAAGTGCTTTCGACGCCGGCCAGCGGAGCACTGTTTTTACCAATGCGCCTCCGGGAATGCTTTTTCACGGAGACCCCGGAGTCACCAATTCATTCACTAACGACAAGATCGTGAATATCTCTCCCCGAGTGGGCATTGTCTACAATCCTGATGGCCAGGGCAAGACGACCTTCCGAGTGGGAGGGGCGATTCTCTATGACTCCGCCTCGCCATTCACTGCTTACCGTAATGCGACCAATCCACCCTTCGCTCCTACGATTATCAACTCGAGTGGCCCATACCAGTTGAGCAGCCCGTGGGCCAAGATTGCGGGTGGGAACCCTTTCCCACTGCCGGCGCCAACTAAGACTGTCAGCTTCCCGAACGCTGCGGTTCTGGCGTTCATGCCGCCGCACATTCAAACAACAAACGTTGCCACCTGGAACGCAAGCGTGCAACACCAGTTGAGTGCGGATTGGTTCTTTTCCATCTCTTACCTGGGGAACAAGACCTCTCACTTGTGGCTTGGTCAAGAGATAAATCCGGCCGTCTTCATACCGGGCACGTGCGGATCTGCTGCTTGCTCTACTACCGGCAATACACAGGCGAGACGGATACTTTCACAGGCTAATCCCGCGTTCGGTCAGTTCTACGGCGTTATGGTGATGGAGGATGATGGCAACAACGCAAACTACAACGCCCTTCTCGCCTCAATTGAGCACCGCATGTCACGGAACTATACGTTCCTTGCCAACTACACTTGGTCGAAATGCCTGGATTACGGAGACAATTCGGGTCCCTTGAATCAAGAGGGGCAGTTCGAACAACCGTATAACAACGCGAGAGCAGACTATGGCCCATGTGGAATTGACGAAAGGAACATCGTCAATATCTCACTGGTGGCCAAAAGCAAGCTTGGTCATGGCGGCTTGGCGTCGCACCTGCTAAGCGACTGGCAAATTGCGCCACTGTTTCGCTATTCGACGGGAATGGCCGTGAACCCGGTTACTGGGCAGGACAGGTCGCTTACGGGCATTGGCAATGACCGGCCCAACATTGCATCGAATAGTGCCTACACGGGAGCCGGTCACACGGCCAAACTCTACCAGTACCTGAATCCGGCGCTTTACACTGTGAATGCTCTCGGAACATTTGGCAATGCTGGCAAGAACAGCCTGGTCGCGCCATCCTATACAGATTTGGATGTCGCGATAAAGCGCGAAATTCCTATCTCAGGTGAGCGCTATCATCTGGACCTACGGGTGGAAACATTCAACGTGCTGAACCATCCCAACTTTCTGGCGCCGAATGCCAGCGCCTCATCCAGCAGCTTTGGAAAGATTACAACAGCGAGCGATCCTCGGATCATGCAGGGCGCCATTGAGTTCATCTTCTAAGAACTTGCAAGCATGAACACTCACGAAAACTGCAATCAAGCTGACAAAGATTACTCACACAGCAAAAGGAAATCCATACATGCGCACTAAAACGAATTTACCGATAAAGGCTGGCGCTTTTCTGGGCATGGCTATCGTTGCTTGCTCTTGCCTTTCTGCACAAGGTAAAAAAGGGCAGGTTGACCTTCTTTTCAATAAATCGGTTGCCCCGGTTCAATTCGCGGTCTCCGATATTTCAAAGGCACTTGATTCAAAGGGCTTTTCTGCAACTGATAAAGAACTGAGTGCGGTAACGGCGCAGGCCGGGAAACTTCGCATCGTCATCGGTTCATCAGCAGAAGAGGATGGACGTTTGTCGACTGCGTTGGGCGTGACGGCGCTCAAGTCCGATAGCTCGCAATCGTACTCCCTGCGCAAGCATGTGTCAGCAAGCAACACCACCTATGTTGTACTTGGCGCCGATGCCGTCGGCGCTATGTACGGCGGACTTGACCTGGCAGAAGCGATTCGCACCGGTGCGTTATCGCAGATACAGGACTCGGACCATTCGCCTCACGTTGCCGAGCGCGGCATCAAGCTCAACATTCCGCTCGATGCGCGCACTCCGAGTTATTCGGACGACTCAGATTCGGCGCAGCAGAACATTGCAGTGATGTGGACCATGGATTTCTGGACACGATTTCTCGATGAGTTGGCGCGCGATCGCTATAACACGATCTCCTTGTGGAATGAGGCTCCCTTTGCGTCGCTCGAGCGAGTACCGGAGTATCCTAATGTGGCGCTCGCGGATGTGAAAAAGAAGGTGGGTGGGTTCTGGCCATCGAACCTCGAGGGAGTTGGAATGTACGATCCCTCGTGGACTTTGGAAACCGTGAAGACGATGACGATGGATGAAAAGATCGCGTTCTGGCGGCAAGTGATGCAATACGCCAAAGACCGCGGTATCGACGTCTATATCTATACCTGGAATATCTTTGTGTATGGCACTGAACCGAGCGGATACGGGATCACGGATTCTCCGACCAACGCAACCACCAAGGACTATATGCGTAAGTCGGTGCGCACCCTGTTCAACACTTACCCACTGTTAGCTGGCGTCGGACTTACCGCCGGCGAACACATGCCCACAATGAGCAATGAAGAAAAAGAACAGTGGCTATGGGACACCTATGGGCTCGGGATTGAAGATGCGATGGCCGCTGCAAAGGATCCGGCCAGTCCGTATTACAATCCACACCGTGTGATCCACCTGGTTCATCGCGCATGGTGGACCGGCCTGAATACAATTGTTTCCCAGTTTAGTCAATTGCCCGGCTACAACAACGAGGATTCCACGCTGTCGTTCGAATATAAACCGTCGATCGCACAGATGTATTCGTCGACAAAGCCGCTGTTCATTTACAATACATCTGCGACTAACATGCTGAATGGAAATCGCCTGGCTCCAGGGGGGGGTGGGCACAAACTCCAAGGGGGATATTTAGACAGTACGCCCCCCGGAAAGAAGACCTGGCTTACTGTTCGTGACGACAGCATCTTCTATACGCGTTGGGGAAATCCGGACTATGTGCGGGCCTATATCACTAACATGCCGGATATGTCGAAGATCGCCGGTTATAACATCGGACCGGATGGTTATACCTGGGGACGAGAGTTTGTCAGTACGGAGCCCGATTCACCGCGCCAGGAAATTATCGACAAAATGTGGTACACCTTCATGCTATGGGGCCGGCTAGGTTATGAGCCGGCGGTACCAAATAGTGAGTTCCAAGCGATTCTAGCCGCACATTTCTCACAGGTGCCCAGCCAGAAGTTATTTGCAGGTTGGTCATCCGTGTCGATGGTTATCCCGACGGTGACGCGTTTCTACTTTGGCGCTAACGATTTTCAGTGGTATCCGGAGGCGTGCTGGAGTCACGTAACACGCGCAAGCGGATTCCAAACAGTGCAGGACTTCATCAAGCCGCGCTGGGCGCCGATGAACTCGAACGAAGACGGCGACACTCCTGGACTTATGTCCGTTAAGGAGTTTGTAGACGGCGAGCCGGCGAATGGCCGGTTAACGCCATTGCAAACCGCAGATGCCCTTCAGCAGTATGCGGATGCCGGGATTAAGGATATTGATGGCCTAGCGCCCGGTGACAGCAAGGAGTTGCGGCTTACCTTGGGCGACATCAGAGCGATGGCATGGCTCGGACGTTACTATGCGGAGAAGATCAGAGGCGCAGTACTTCTGTATCGCTATCAGAAGAATGGCGACGCCGCTGCCTATCAAGACGCGACCTTGCATCTCAAGACTGCCTCGGCAGACTGGAGTGAATACGCTGCAATTTGGTCCAAGCAATATGTGGGTCAGGTATTGGACCGCTTGGGAACCACCCGGGTAGATATCAAGACCATACAGGCCTTTGTCGACAAAGACATTCCGGCGCCTATCTCAGCCGCTTCAGCTAAGGCAGCGCCAGGAACACCGACACCATAAATCGGGGAGCTTATCGCGACGAGAGCAGACTGAATCCCTTGAAGTGTATTGCCTTTGCTTCGAGGGATGATGTCTTGGCTGAAACTAAGGACGTGGACAACCGAAGAAAGCCGACGCTTGCTTTCGAAGCGATACGGAAGGAACAATTCATGAAGTCATCAGTAATGAAAGGCTTACTTTTCCTTTGCGGTGCACTGATGGCGTTTGCTGTCAACGTCCGAATTGTTTCAGCGCAACAGCAAGCTCAGTTCACGGAGTCTGAGCTGAAGGAATTCACTGCGCTTAAGCCAATTGATATTCACACCCACATTCTCAATAGCAATGCCGCGTTTGCTGCGATGCTCAAGCATTTCAACCTGAATGTTCTCGATATCTTTGTGGGCCATGTTGTGGGCCCTGGTGCGAGTACTTACACTCCCGAGACATTCGTGTCACGGAAGCAGGATTCCTGGCGGGCAGTTCGTTCGAGCGGTGGCCGAGCGAAACTTTCGACGGCTTTCCCTCGTGTCGGATGGGACGATCCGGGTTTCGCCCAGTCGGCAGTTTCGTCAATTAACGAGGACTTCGCACAAGGGGCGAAAGGAGTCACGATCTGGACGAATTCTGTAACTCAGTTCAAAGATGCCTCAGGAAAATTTGCGTTGGCAGACGATCCGAAGCTCGAGCCTATTTACAAGGACATGATCGCGCACGATATTCCTCTGATCTCTCATACAGCATTGCTGGACGAAACGTGGGTTCCCGATCCAGCGGCCGTTAGCAGCGGTGAGCCGGCCGCCCTTGCGGCCCGAGACCATGTCCTTGAACAGAACCCCAAACTTCGCGTTGTTGCAGCCCATTTGGGAAGTTACAAAGAGGAAATGGATAAGCTGACCAGTCGTTTAGAGCGGTATCCGAATTTAGCGGTCGACACAGCGGGACGAATGGACTATTTGATGGGGCTGCCGAAGGAACAGGCGCAGTCCTTTATCTTGAAGTTCCAAGACCGAATTCTTTACGGATCAGATAATGCCTTCTACGAAACGGACCCCGTGGATGGCACTCTGGTTAGATGGCAAAGCCGCTACGTTCTGGATTGGCGATACCTATCAGGTGACGGCGAAGTTGACTATAGAGGCCGGCAAGTCCAGTGCCTAAAGCTCCCGAAGGCAGTGCTGCGCAAGCTCTACCATGACAACTCGGTCCACTGGGTTCCCAGGATCAGCGCCGGCGGTTAATGTCATCGCCTCCGTCGATGTCCATTTCCGTCGGTCCGGACGGGATTCTGCCGAGTGGGGCAAACGCGACAGATCCTCTGTTGGCCGTTCGGATTCGAAAAACGAGGTCCTGTTCTGGTGATACATTTCTATGCCAGATGCGATGTAGTCTTGTTGTAACTGGACGGTATTTCAAGAAAATGTCACTTGGAAACCGGGAGTAAAGATTTTGAAGATCTACAAAGCCGTTACGCGTGTGCCCGGCGGATTGATGGTAGTTCCGCTGTTCATCGGTATGGTCATCAATACCTTCTTTCCCAACTTGCTTAAGATCGGCGGTTTCACTCAGGCCCTCTCGGGTGCCGGTTACCCTACGATTCTCGGCATGTATCTTTTTGTGGCGGGCAGCAAGATGAGCCTGAGGACTGCGCCCAAGATGTTGGTGCGCGGATTCGGCATCTTGATCGCCAAAGTTGCTGTGGCCACGGCGTTCGCGTTAATCGTGGCCAAATATTTTGGTGGAAGCCTCTTTGGCTTAAGCGCTCTTGCTGTGATGGCCGCCATGGCAAACACCAACGGCGGCATGTTCTTGGCGCTGACCAGCGTCATGGGCGATGAGGAAGACGCTGGCACCTACGTAGTGCAGAGCATCGAGACCGGACCATTCCTGCCAATGCTAATATTTGTAGGTGCAGGCCTCGCGGTTATCCCATGGTTGACAATGGTTTCAGTGATTGCGCCGATTGCTGCTGGTGCGTTTCTGGGCAACCTGGACGAAGATTTGAGGAGTTTTTTCGGGTCACACGAGCCGATTATTATTCCATTCATGGCTTTTACACTGGGACAGACGATCAACTTGAGTTCCGTTGTCACGGCTGGCGTTCCAGGAATTCTGCTGGGGATTACTGTTGTCGCCGTGACCGGCCTCGTTTGCATCGCAGCCGACAAGTTACTTGGCGGCTCTGGAATTGCCGGAGCGGCAGCTTCGAGTACGGCTGGTAACTCTGCAGTGGTTCCGCAATCAATTGCCATGGCTGACAAGAGCTATTTGCCGATTGCCGCGGCGGCGACGGTTCAGGTTTCGGCTTCAGTCATTGTCACGGCGATTCTGACACCGCTGCTAACTTCGTGGTGGTTCAAAAGATTGAACAAGGCGCGTGAGGCAAAGGTGGCCGCAACCGCATCAGCATTGTGAAAATAGCCAATAGAAGTTCCGATCTTTCGGGACAATTCGTCCATTGTGTTTCTAACAGCGCAGCTTCGCAAGCACAGGGAATCGCTGCTCTTGGTCGATTCCTTGAGTTCGGTACTGGAACGTAAGTCAACGATAGGAAGAGAACAACGAAGAAGTTAAATTATGAGTTTATCGCGCAGACAATTCGTTCAACTTGCAGGAACGGGCCTTTTGTTGCACTCACAGCGGATGACTGCGGAACAATTAACAGGATCTCATCAAGGGAGGGAAGAGCCTACTATGGAAACTTTGGATTTGGGACCCGCGCAGAAGATTCTCGCGCAGGCAGTTGAGAAGGCGTCCAGAGATTTTGGCCGCCCCGTTTGCGTATCGGTGTGCGACAAGAATGGATATCTTATCGCGTTCGCACGCATGAATGGATCGCCAATGCGAAGCATCGATATCTCGCGCCGGAAGGCCTATACGGCAATCTGGATGGCTGTTCCGACTCACGAGTTCTTGGAGCGGCTCCACAAGGACCAGGTCGAAGCGAGCTATTTTGGCGACGAGACACTTTCGGCTCTTCCTGGCGGTTACCCGCTTAAGGACGGAGCCGGAAACATTGTTGGTGCAGTCGGGGTGAGTGGCCTTGCGCCGAGCGAGGACCAGTCCATCGCAGCAGCCATGGCAGAACTGGTAAAAGAGGGAAAGATCTAGTGGACTTGGCATCGGGATGCGACCATCTGCAGCCGTCATGGAGATCATCTTGACAGTGATGGTAAACGGCATGGGCGATTGCGACCACAGCGCGATGGTTCGCTTCCACACGAAGCTTGCTCAGTTTGAGGCAAACAGTAATCTCAATCGAAGTAGCAACAGAGCCTAAGAAAAGGTTGAACCGGAAAGGGTGAGATGAAGAAACCAAGTGTATTCGTAACCAGACTGATCCCTCAGGCAAACATCGAAGAGCTTAAGAAGTATTTCGATGTCGAAGTCAATTTCGAGGATCGCGCCCTGCCCAAAGTGGAGTTGCACGCCAAAGCGAAAGGCTGCGATGCCCTGCTGACACTATTGACCGACACCGTCGACGGCGAGCTGCTGGACGCAGCGGGGCCACAGTTGAAGATTGTGGCCAACTTCGCGGTCGGCTTCAACAACTTCGACTTGACTGCTGCAACCGAGCGTGGCGTGATCCTGACCAATACGCCGGGCGTGCTCGACAACGCTACTGCAACTCATACCTGGGCTCTGCTATTATCCACCGCGCGCCGGATTGTCGAATCGGATCGTTATGTTCGCGAAGGCAAATGGAAGGGCTGGGCGGCGATGGCGTTTAACGGCCTCGACGTGGACGGAAAGACACTAGGGATCGCTGGCCTGGGACGCATCGGGACGAACGTTGCGCGAAAGGCGATGGGGTTCGACATGAGGATCATCTACTCCGACGTCCGTCCTAACTTAGATTTCGAAAAGCAATTCGCTGCGACGCATGTAGACAAGGAGACTCTGTTGAAGGAGTCGGATTTCCTAACCCTGCACGTGCCGCTCACACCCGAAACACGTCATTACATCGGAGAGAAGGAATTCAAGCTGATGAAGAAAACCGCGGTTATGATCAATGCCAGCCGTGGGCCGGTAGTCGACGAAAAGGCATTAGTCAAGGCGCTCCGCGAGAAAGACATATGGGGCGCCGGCCTCGATGTTTACGAAAACGAACCCATGATTGAACCTGGATTGGCGGATCTCGACAATGTCGTCATCGTGCCGCACATCGCATCGTCTACGATCGAAACCAGGCTCGCCATGGGCAAAATCGCAGTGAACAACCTCATCAAGGTTCTGAACGGTGAATCGCCTGAGACATGCGTAAACCCTGATGTACTGAAGAAGAAGTAATCCGCTGCATACGGCTGAAGTCAAGCAGGAAGATGAACTATCGGCTTCAGTATCTGCAACCGAGTTGCGACGCGCTTTTTGCCTCGGAGGCCGATGCCGGTGTGCCAGTGGCTTGATCAACCGCACAAAGAATGTGCTGTCCACACGAATGAACCCCCTGGTAAGTTAAGACATGTTGGCTGATTGGGTGCTAGAATTGGCTCCACGGAACACAGACAGGAGTTGTGTCCTCCAATCCTGGCATTCAATCAATGGACAAAATCGACGCTCGGGAAGGAAGAATTCGAAACGCGGCCCTATCAGAGGAAGAGATAGAGGCGTTCCAGCAGCATGTTGCGGAAATCCTTGAAGATACAGTATTTAAGGCAAGCCATCGAAGCGAGAAGTTTCTTAGATATATTGTGGATCAGGCAATTGCCGGACACTTTGAATCATTGAAGGAACGCGTGATTGGCGTCGAGCTTTTTGGTCGATCTCCTTCTTATGACACCGGCGAAGACGCGATTGTTCGAGTCACTGCCAGCGACGTTCGCAAGCGCCTGATGCAACACTACGGCAGAAATGGAGCAATGTCGAGGTTTCGCATCTGTCTCCCTATAGGGTCATATATCCCTGAAATCACGCGGTACGAGGAAACCGGTCAGCCGCGACTGTTAGTGGCCACTGGGGAATATGTAAACATGCCCATCGGTTTGGCGGCCCGGGATTCCGCTGAACCAAGACCAGAACTCGCTGTCACTCCCGCCCCAGTCCTTCAGCAGGATACTGTACATCTCAAATCCAACGGTAGAAGTCTCTGGTTAACTTTGGGCGTTTCGATAGTGGTGCTGATTCTTATTTCCTGGAGCATTTACTGGAGCCGTTCTTCGTTCACGGAAGCTGCACACACACCAGGCCTTCCATGGTCCACATTCCTCAATGCTCCCTTTTCAACGAAACTGATCACAAGCGATCCTGATATTGCTCAGATTCAAGAACTGACAGGGGGGCAGATCTCAGTTTCTGACTACGCTAATCATAACTATTTCTCTGGACCCAACAAGCTCACACCGGAAGAAGCCCGTTTCTACCGCATTTCCCTGCGTGGAGATAAGGCAAGTTCGGTCGACACGCCAATCGCTGTCTATATCGGGGAGCTATTCCAGGCAAATGCAAAAAGGATCCATGTGCGTTCCGCCCGGAGTACTCAGCTTCCCGACTTAAAGACCGATGAGAATTTCATTTTCCTGGGAAGCCCGAGGACGAATCCGTGGGTCGCACTTTTCAGCGACCAATTGGATTTCAGGTTCGTTTTCGACAAGAGTTCAGGATTGGAAGTGGTTCACAACGACCATCCAAGGTTGAATGAATTAACAGAATATGTCCCCACTGCCTCGGACGGAGCTACCGGTGAATCGTTTGCTATCATAGGTTTTGTTCGAAACCCAGACCAACACGGACACGTGCTCCTCTTGGCCGGGGCAGATGCCGAAGGGACCGCGGCTGCCGGAAAATTTGTGACCAACGTGCCTCTTCTTTCCTCCACGCTGCGGGGGTGCGGGATAGATCCATCTGGCCCAATGCAGCACTTCGAGTTGCTCTTGCATCTGAACACCTTGGCCGGCTCTCCGAACAATATTAATATGGTCGCGTGTCACATTTTGCGGAGTGCTTCTGGCCAAAAGCCTTAACAAGGATACGGAAAGTCATACCGCTTGGCAGAAGATACCGCCTTTGCTGTTTGCAGCGAATTTCCCGGCAGGCGGGTAGCCGGACCCCTCTAAGGCTGATGATTACCAACGGTTGATATCCCCGATTCGGCTAGCGCCGTCCCTTACTACGGAACGTCTCGATTCATCCCCAAAACGATGGGTGTCCCTCGCCAAAGTGTGCCATGACGGCAGAAGCAGGAGGTAGGAATGTAGACCGAATGCAGCAGCCTTGCTGCATGGAAGATGGAGGCAGGCCCTTCGGGGGCGGGTTACAGGATCAGCCCTCAAACCACCCGGCGCTGCTTGGGGAGAAAGCTTCCCGAGTGCCCCTTCTGACCTGTCCCCGCCAATCATCCTTGAAGTGCCCACTACCTTTGTAGCTGTTGAAAAAACTCGCCACCGCCGCGGTGCGAGAACGCAATTATTCATTGTGTTTTGCAAGGACCTCACGCATCATGGCAATGTCGGTTCACGAGGATCCTTCGCGATGATGGGTCAGCAGTGCCGCTCAGAGTCTTTGTTTTACTATTTCAGAATTGAAGACCATGTACCTGAGAGTCATCCTCTGCGGGCAATCGACCGCTTCGTGAGTCTCGACTTTGTCCGTGAGAAGCTCAAGCCGTTTTATAGCGAGACTGGGCGACCATCGATTGACCCGGAGCGGCTGCTGCGGATACTGCTTATCGGATACCTATACGGTGTGACCAGTGAGCGCAAGTTGATCGAGGAGCTTCGTACCCACCGCAACCTCCAAGCGCGCGTGGTACTCCCCTTCTTGAAGTGACCCCAAGAACAACCTTTCCAGGTTTGAGCGATAATCAGGGAATGGTGTTGAAGTGATACGAACCTATATTTGGATTGCTTTGATATTGGGTTTTGGCGGGTCAGTACTGTGGGGCTGGTGGTACCATCGTCGCCGCGCTTGGTCGACACATAAGCAGGACGAATCCATGCGACGTCACGTAAACAAAAACTATGATTAAAGCCGTGTCGAATACGAGCCGATACTCCCGCGGTAGCTTGGCTCATCACCGTCCGGCTATTGTTCGACAGCGGTTCTAGAAGTGTCGATATGTTAGACTGATTCGTTTTCCGGCCACGTCTTTGCAATCTTTGGGTACTGAGTGTTTCCATAACCTGTTAAAGCTGTTGGCAAACAAAATCATGCTTCCGGACGGTAGATCTATAGCGATAGAGCCCGGAACTTTCTTCAATCCGCTCACGGTAATCGGAACACCCTTAAGATTTGCACCCGGAGGCGTCAAAACCATCGTCCGTTGACCACCAAGAGAAATTGAGGCAATGACGATGGGCTCTCGTTTCTCACCATTGATGATTGTGTCCTTGTCATGGTGCGGAGATAGTCTCAGCTCAGCCTTCAAGCGATTGAGTTTTAGGGGATCGTTCTCAAGTGACGCCGGCAATATGTGGTCGATCTCGAGGTCCCTCAACTGAATCGGTTCTCCACAATAGACACACCTCTTCTGGTGGGCCATCCAAATGGCGAGTCTCTCGTTTCCGGCACTTGTCCGACTCATGGCCGCAAGTATACTCAGTGCTGGCATCTGGCGCACAATATTGCTGCTGTCAGCATGGCTTACCTACCGGTCGTCGATAATTCGGCAGCAACGGCCGAGGGATTTGTGTCGGTAAGTCGGCTTTGCTTCCGGATTTCCGGCCCACAGCCGCACGGTGGGGTGCCACGAGGCTTCCTGACCCTGCGGCGATTGCCGTCACCGTTGCGTTACTTTACGTCCTTTGCCAACACAACGAATGGCGTCTTGCCGTTGCCCTTCTTCACCTTGCCGCGCTCATCGTCGAAGCGCTCAGATAGTGTTAACCCGCCCTAGTTTGTGCAGGACCAGCCGTTGACTACGCGATTTGCTACTTGACTGAAGGCTATCTGGGCGGCTTCGCCGGGGGGTTTTACGTCGTACTTCTGGTACTCGCTTGCACTCTCCATCGAGTAGCTTATGAGGAACCAGCGCTGACCGGGGGGCGAGACGTTTACTCCGAAGACGGAACTGGTAAGGCCCATGCCGCCAACGTAGACGTTGGCGTAGTAGCTCTTATGGTCGCTGCCCGTATTTACGCCGACGTGATACTCGAGATTGGCATAGAGGGTTGCGTCGTCCGTCCCGTTGGCCGCGATAAAGGAAGTATCCGACCTATCATCCAATCCTTCCTTATTCAGGACTTCAACGAATGCAGCGGTGGCCGTGTTGTTCATTGGAGCGTTGGGGATATGCAGTCCGTTGGGGTGGTCTTTATCGCTCCAGTTCCAGAGCTCAACTTTGACTACATAGACGCGAATGGGCGTCTTGCTGTGGATGCCGCTTGGATAGCCGCTGTAACAAAGGTGATCGTTGTTGAAATAGTTGACCCATTTGCCGGTGAGGCCTGGACCGGGATCAGCCATATACAGTTCGTCTTCACTGCAATGCAGGGATAAGTGGCGGGAAGGGGCGGGATAAGTTACATCCGCCTCCAGCGCGCCGGTCTTGCGGTCAAGAGAAATTGTTTCTTCCTTCGCGCCTGGAGTGAGGCTGGGAGACTTCCAGGTAACTGTAGTGGAAGTTACAACCGCATCGCGGGTGCCCACGATGCGGCCATCGTTGACCAATCCCTCATGAAAACCCGCGAAATGGTTTGTTTCCGCAAAATAACATACGCTGAGTCCGGGACATCGGAACGCACAGAACACGACAGCAATTCGGTTTTGTCGGCATGTTCGCTGCCGATTTCGCGGAAGTTGTCTTGTTGCGCTTGAGCGCCGACTGCGGCGGCGAAAAATGCGAACGCCAATCCGAATGTGAGGGTCGCTTTCATCATGGGTGCAGTTTGTTCCAAGCCCCGACCTCGTCGTTGAGAGATTTGCTTTGAGCAAACAGGGCGGTGAGCGTTGTCTTGCATTTTTCAACCTGCGCACCGGAGTCGGCTCTGAGGTCAACAACGTCTGCCGAGCCTGATTCAAGGGCGGTGATTCCGTTATTCAGATTGGCGTTTGCGGAGCTACCGCACTGCGACTTATAAGTTGCGACGCCGGACTCGTAGGCCTTGGAATGAACCTTAAGGAGAAGCCAGGGAATATGGCTTGTTTCGAGCCATTTCTTAACCGTGCGGCCATTTTTGAAGTCGTCTCTATTTCTGAGCGCGACCTGACATTGGGCAAGGGCGTCGTTGTATTGCTCAGCGTAACTGTATAACTCGCACAGGCGCTCGTGTGCTACACCCCAGCTGGGCAAGTAGGCGAGGGCCGTCTTGAAATGGGACTCCGCAGTGACGTAATCGGAATAGGAGTGGCTGGTCTCATAAGCATCGAGGGAGACCTGTCCAGCGTCGAATTCAGGATCTGCGAAGTCACGTTTTGTGGGCGCGGGAGCGGGCGCTGGACGGGATTGGTTGCCGCCTCCACCCCTGTTGCCGCCACCGCCGCCGCACCCATAACAGGAGGAGGTTGGAGTGGGCGGGGGAGGGGGCAGTGTGAAATCAGTTCCCGCAGCGAATTGCGCGGAGCTGGAGGTGGGATGCAGGAATGTGAAGATGCAAAGGACGGACGCGGCTACAGAAAATGAGCGCATGAGTTTCTCCGGAGAACCTTTTTGTGGCAAAGGACGACGCCATTTCTTCAAGCTGCTTGGGATTCGGGCGAAATTCTGCCACGCAAAGGGAACACCTGTAATAGCCTGAGAATCTCCCGTTGCTGTCTGTGGCTGCGGTGAGGTGCGCGACTGTTCCCATGGCTACGTCTACTCTCTCTTCAATCTTGCTGACGGGATGTGCACTCCCTGATGCGGCTTGATTCTCTCCAACAGGCAGCTTCATCTTCAGATAGCGTTGACGATGGAACTCCAACAATCTTCGCCCCTCCGCATTCTTGCAGGGCCACCTGATTCGTCCTTACAAAAGGGGCACAGGTACTCGATAGGTGGATTGTTCACGCCTCAACGTAAGCCCTGTAGCAGGCCCCGTCTATCAACCGTTCGAAGCATGGCGCACCACTTGCGTGTTAGGTGAGTCGAAGGCAACTCTTTCAGCTTCCCATGGTCATTTGGGCGGCGCGTTCTGGCACTAGTCCTCTGCTCGGCATCGCGCTGCCATAGGGAACCTGCGGTGCCGAATATGGGGTAGCCGTTCACTGTGCGGTCATTCAACGAATCTTTCGTGTACGCGTAGATTAGCGACGGAGGATGGGCGTTCAATTCTCGCTGCCTCTCGTTAGTAAATGAATGAAGGGAGGGAAAGATCGACGGAAGCAGATGTTGCTCCTTTTCCTCGACTTGCCCGGAAGTGAATACCTCGTGTCTGAAGATTCCCAGCGCCAGGTATTTGACCGATTCGGTAGGCAGTCTGGGTTCGATCCACTTCGTCCTGGTCCCTGCTTTCCCGGATGTCGTTGCTCTTCGATTGCCTTGTTTCCAACTTGCGGACATAGTTTGCCTCCATTGCCCTTCAACCTACACGTACCCCTTCTGATGCAAAGCGGCTATTATGTCCCACGTGCCGACTCAATGCATCGCCGCCCTTTGCCGCGGCTCCCGGATTCTTACTGCTCTCCTGCTGCTCGTGCACGCAACGGTTTCCGAAACCGCATCGTCTCCAGATGCCGGTCTCCTTGCTGGCCTCACCTCCGACTTCGCCCACCTCGCACCCCAGACCATCCGCCCTGCTCAGGGATATATTCGTTACCCCTATCTAATCCCCGCCGGGTACTACACGCAGATGTGGGACTGGGACGGATTCTTTATTGGCGCCCATTGGGCCAATCAGGACCCCGCCGACGCGAAGTTCCTCCGTGACTGGGTACTCAGCTTTGCCTTTTCCGCGGACCCTGATGGGTACGTCGCAGGCTGCATCACTCCGCAAGGTCCGCGCCCTCTCTTCGGCAAGTTCGCAATGAAGCCCTTCCTTGCCCAGGGCGCTCTCCTTGCTTCACAACACCTGCACGACTACTCCTGGCTCCGCCCCGTCTGGCCAGCTATGCAGCGCATCCTTTCTTATCGCAAGAGCACCCAATTCGATCCTCGGTGGGGTCTCTGGTTCTGGGACAACGCCATGCAATCCGGTGCCGACAACAATGCCGCCCTCTCCAACGACCCCGGCGACCGCAGCGCAATCCTTGCCGTCGATGCATCTGTCTTCGCTATGCGTGAATACCTCGCCATGGCCGCGCTTGCCGACCGTCTCGACTATCCCGCCGATGCCCATCGCTACCGCCTCCAGGCTGCGGCCACTCGCCACGCAATCCTTACTCAGCTCTGGTCCCCACGTGAAGCCGTGTTTCTCAATCGCCGCCGCGACAATGGCACCTGGGTTCATTCCATCAGTTGGTCCAGCTTCGTACCGCTCATCGACGGCCTGCTCCCTCCCAACGAGGCTCGCCGGATGATCCGGCTCCACATGCTGAATCCGGCCGAGATGCGCTCCCCTTATGGCTTTCGCAGCCTCTCCAAAAGCGACCCCGAATACAACAACGAGGCCATCATCGACCCTTACTCCAACTGGCGCGGTCCCATTTGGATCAACGCCAACTTCCTCGACTGGGTCGTTCTCCGCCGCTATGGGTTTCGCAGCGAATCTCACTGGCTCGCCGTTACCCTTGCCAGCATGCTTCGCCACGACATAGCCCAATGGGGCTCAATGCACGAGGACTACAGCGCCGAGACCGGCGACGGCCTCGCTCCCACAGCGGCACAATCGCCCGGTGGCCATTTTGCCGGCTTCGTGGGCTGGAACCTTCTAGCGCTCGACATGCTGCACTGCGAAGTCGCTCAAGACCACTGCATGACACTGTCGATCGCCGAAACACCGTGAGGTTCCCGCGCCCTGGCTTCGGTCCGGGTTGGAACACGGATCCAGCCAATCCTGTTTACTCACCATTCGCGCGTCGTTGAATTGGCTCGGGAAGAATTAGGGGATAGGGTAGACGTGGTCAACCTGGACTAGAGGGGATCGACTCTTCTGATTTGGCGCCTGTGCGATGTTTATTCTGGACTGTTGGAAATAGCAAGCTTAATTGCCGCCTGCCGTTTACGATTCATCCTGTTCAGCCCAACTCCTCTTTGAGAGCAATGGTAAACGCGCTTCTTCCTGCTTCGCGCATAAGTGTGACCGTGCCGACTAGACGACATGGTCGCAACCCGCAAGACCGGGCCGAGTCGGGGGTGGAAACGTGACTCGGGCTGGTATCGTCAACTGCGATCGGCTAGTGACCGCACTTATTGTTACTAAGCAGGT
>OBLW0100001272.1_pt1 | contig 21510 bp, 16 predicted proteins | sample 1520161 | NCBI WGS metagenome assembly OBLW01 (sample SAMEA3539309, study PRJEB22396) | soil metagenome | biome: tundra; feature: field; material: soil | place: USA | collected 2010-05 | depth 0.15 m | reverse complement strand
CATGGCTCGTCGCAGAGGAGCATCGATATGCGTGCAATCTCCGTACCGAGTGCCCGTAGTGTCCGAAAACGCGATCACCCCTTCGACCAGGGACTCCACAGAGCATCGATCGTTTCCACTACCGTCGGCCAGGTGCGAGGTTGCCGGGCACGTGGCCAGCTGTGGGCGTTCATCTACTTGGCTATCCGGCGTCTGTTCGAGTTGGTCGTCCTGTCGTTCCGTGCCGAAGGTTCCAAGGAGATCGAACTACTAGCCCTGCGCCACGAGGTGGCAATCCTTCGGCGCCAGGTGGGACGTACCGCCTACCAGCCCGCCGATCGTGCGCTGTTGGCCGCACTGAGCCGCCTGCTCCCCCGTTCGCGTTGGGCAAGCTTCGGCGTGACGCCTGGCACCTTGCTGGCCTGGCATCGGCGGCTCGTGGCCAAACACTGGACGTACCCCCACCGTTCACCAGGTCGTCCGCCTGTCGACGACGAGACGACTGCGCTCGTGGTGTGCATGGCAGAGGAGAACTCGAGATGGGGCTACCGACGCATCCAGGGTGAGCTGCTCAAGCTCGGTGTGTGCCTAGCGGCGAGCTCCATCGCCCGGATCATGAAGGACCACGGCCTCGGTCCTGCTCCTCGCAGACATGGTCCCACCCGGCGTCAGTTCCTGCGTGCCCAGGCGTCCGGCGTCCTCGCCACGGCCCTCTTCACGGTCGATACCGTGCTGTTGAAACAGCTCTACGTACTCTTCTTCGTCGAGCTCGCCCGCAGGAGGGTCTGGATCACCGGGGTGACCGCCCATCCCCACGCAGCTTGGGTCACCCAACAGGCGAGGAACGTCACCGGTGACCTCGCCGACGCTGACTTCACCGCCAACTTCTTGGTCCGAGATCGTGACACCAAGTACGTGGCGAGCTTCGACGAGGTCTTCGGATCCGAGGACACCGAGATCCTGAAGACGCCCTATCGGACACCGAATGCGAACGCTTTTGCCGAACGGTTCGTCCGCACCGTGAGATCGGAGTGCCTCGACCATCTCCTGATCCTCAATGAAGCACATCTCGAACGTGTCCTCCGCAGCTACGCCCGCCACTACAACCACCATCGCCCACACCAGGGGCTGTCTCAAGAGATCCCAGCACCGGAGCGACTCGCTCCGCTCACAGTGGGATCCACCTGCGGCCCACAACTCCGCTACCTCCGATGCCGCGCAGGGCGAATACGTCGACACGACCGGCTGGGCGGATTGATCCACGAGTATGAGCGAGTGGTTTGAGGTGCGGATCGAGTTTTATTACGCCGCTATCTGCCTGGAGGATGCTTGACATGGCCCTCCGTTGGCAGCCAAGACCTGCCGTATCTAGACTCAGCTGCGTCGCGTCACAGTGCGGCTGTCTGGAAAACACGACTACAGGTCCAGTTTTCTTCCATAGCTATAGGGTTGTTCTGTGACTCTTAACGAACTGCGAGCCTTCCTCATGGCCGTTCGCACCGGTTCGTTCACGGCCGCAGCAGCAGAGCTCGGCGTAGCCCAAGCATCCGTGTCGGAACTGGTACGTCGGATGGAGGAGGAGTTCGACGTCGTGCTGTTCACGAGGGGAAGCCGTCGGCTGGTCCTGACGCGGACCGGTGAAGACCTCCTACCGTGGGCCGAGCAAGCGGTGGAGGCGGCCGATCGGGGGCGAAGAACACTGGCATCCATACGCGCCCTCGAAGGCGGTGTCACCACTTTCGGGCTGTTTAGGAACGCTCGTTTCTACTTGTTGGACGACCTCCTGGCGGACTTCCACCAGCGCTACCCCAAGGTCAGGGTCCGGGTGGTAGGCCAGAACTCCGTCGAAATCGCTGCAGCCGTAGCGGCAGGGACACTTGAGGCCGGGCTCGTGGTTCTGCCGATCGATGACAATCGCCTTACCGTGACCCCCCTCATGCGCGACGAAGTTTTCTACGCTAGCGCCGTCCCGGACCGCCTGAAAGGCCCGGTCACGATTAAGCAGTTAGCCGACGCGCCGCTGATTCTCTACGACGCTCACTACGGATGGAATGACCCGACCCGGCGGCAACTAGCTGAGCGCGCCCGGCTCGAGGGGTGCAAACTGACCCCGATGATCGAGGTGGAGTATCTCGACGGAACCCTCGGCCTCGTCGCCCGTGGAGTCGGCGACACCATCCTTTCCCGAGCGGTCTTCGCTAGTGGGCTCGTACCCCCTGAGATCGTCGGGGTCCCCTTCGCTGAACCGCTCTACCACACGATCGCTCTTGTCCATAAAGAGTCCACCGTTCTATCAGCGGCCACGGCAGAACTCGCCAGAATGGCCGAGGAGAGGCTCCGGGCGCGCCAGCGTAGCGAACCAGACGCACTGGAATGGTTGGCCCCATCCTGAATCATCTTTCGGATCTGATGAGCCACGTGACTACTGACTCGCGGATCCTGGAGAGCCTCGCAAAACCGAGGTGCTTCTCAGCGCTTGCTGAGCGCCTTCGCCGCCGTCAGCGTCTACATCCGCACGCGTCGTTCGCTCACGTTCGGCACCTCTCCCATCCGGGGCCACACGTCACATCCGATCAAGGTCACAGCATCCATGACTTCCTGATGCCGCTCTTGGTCGAAGGGTCGTATCGTAGATAGTCAGGCGTTCGAATGGGCCTCGTGGCTTGAGTGTGAATTCGTTGAACTCTTGTCGAATCACAGTCCGCTCCGCGCGATCCAGATGAGTAGGCTCAGCTGCCTGAGCGCACCTTGGCGTCCAAGTACTGCTTGATCGCGGCGAACTGGGTGGCGCCGTCGAGGCCGGCTTCCGTGAGTACCACGTCGGCCTTCCCGCTGCCGAGATAGTGGCCCCTGCGGTAGGGATGGAGAGTCGCCTCGCGGCCGGCGTCGGAACGTACCCAGCGATACAGCGTCGGCAGCGTGAATCCGGTGATGCCGATGGCCTCGAACGCGTGCGCCTCGGGGAACAGGGCATGCCGGCGCTCGATCGCGAGCGCGTCGAACAGCTCGGGACTGGCCACGTAATAGACCCGGGGGTCGACTCCGTCCTTCTCGAGCAGGGGCAGCGCCTCGGTCACGAAGGCGTAGGTCACCGCGCTCTCCTGCAGCACGATCGTCACGTCGCCCTTCCCGCGTGGGCGGCGCAGGAGGTAGACGCCTGTCGTCGCCTCCTCGGGCGGCGCGAGACCGAGAGCGTCCCGGTCGAGGACCTTGACCTCGGGCCGGGTGACGAAGGGCGCGATGAGCGCCGGGCGCTTCGCGAGGGCGGTCGCCAAGAGGGGCCAGATCTCGTGTGGCTCCCAGGGCGTGAGGGTGACGGCGGCGCCGGCGGGGAAGTTCTCCTGCAGGAGCTGCAACGCCTGCGGGTCGGCGTGAGTCGGGCCGTCCTCGCCGGTCGCAAGGCCCGCGTGGCCACAGATCAGTATCAGCGACCGGTAGGGCTCGCCGCTCGAGGTCAAGCGCGCTTCGGCGCCGATGGCGTGCAGTCGCGCGGCGATGTGACCCAGTGGTGCCATGAAGGCCCCGTAGGACGAGCCCACGCCGATGGCGTGGCCGTAAGCCGAGATGCCGGAGAGCACACCGGACATGGCATCCTCGCAGATGCCACCGATCGACAGCAGCCGTGCCGCAGGGTTCGTCGCGGCATTCCAGTACCCGGGGGCAAAGCCTGCCCCGATCGTCGCCACGCTGGTCGAGCCGAGCAGGTCCGCCGACGCCGTGAGCAGGGAGCCTCCTGACTCGGTATTGAAGAGCTGCAAGGCGCGGCCGAGGGCCTCGCGCAGCGTTGTCGTCGCACCGGGCTCGAGGCGCAGCTGTTCGGGAATGTCGCTCGCGGCACTGCCGGCAAGGTCGTAGACGGCCTCGACACGCGGTGCCGCATGACGTACGGCTCGGCCGTGCCGTTCCAGCCGCTCGCGCGCGGCGGTGAGCCTTCCGGCCAGGACCTCCACCACGGGCTGGTCCTGCTCGAGGCGCTGGCGCACGAGCTGCAGTGCCTCCCAGAAGCATTCCTCCCGGACTTGGTCCCCGCCGGGCCCGGCGCAGCGGGGGTTGGCAAGGTCGCAGGTCGGCAGGGTCGCCTCGGCGTGGTCGATCAGCTCGCCCACGGTCTCATGGAATCCGGCGGAGCAGAGCTTGTGCCCGGCGCCATGTGAGGCCCGGCCTTCGACGCCGTACTTCCAGCCCTTGCGCGTCCGGTAGATGACCGCGGTGGGCTGGCCGTTGTCGAGGGCGAGGGCATGGCGCTGAGCAGCCACGATCTCTTGGAAGTCGTGGCCGTCCGATACCTGCACGACGTTCCAGTCGTGCAGGTAGAAGAGCTCACCCGGTTCCCATTGGACATAGTCGCCGGGCACGGTGCCCTCGCGGCAGACGTGATCGCTGTCGATCGAGGCCTGGTTGTAGTCGAGGTGCACCACGACGTTGAAAAGCGAAGCAGTGCCGGCTGCTGCAAGAGCCTCGCTCGCGCGTCCCGGCGTGAGCCCACCCTCGCCTTCTGAGATGTGGATGCGCGGGCAGTTCTCGCCAAAGCGGTCGCGGGCCCCGATCGCCAACCCGATCGAGCTTGCGAGACCGACACCCGAGGCACCGGTGGCCAGTCGCACGAAGGGCGTCGCCGGAGTCGGGTGTCCGTCCAGGGCTCGAGCATGCAACGCCGCGAACAGCGGCGTCGCGTTGGTCGGATTGCGGCGGAAGCCGAGCAGGTCCTCGAGACGGAGGCGACCGCGGTCGTCTGTTGGCAACAGCTCAGGCGCGGCCAGGCGCGCGATCTCGTCGCGAAGCGCCCACATCGCGTACAAGCCCATCACCTTGTGCCCGGCCGCGTAGGACAAGACGTCGTTGTCTTGGCGCTCAGGGGCGCCAAGGTCGTAGTCGAGACCGTCGAGCATTACACCGGCGACGAAGCGGCCCGACGAGATCGAACCGCCGGGGTGCCCCGACGTCGGCACGTAGTTGTAGAGCAGGGCACAGAGTGAGCGGTAGAGCATGTCGAAGATCTTGAAGGCGGCGAGGTCGGCCGGCGCCAGGGGGCCCCCGCCCCGTGCGGGCGCCGCCGGCACGTAGACCGCCCGCCTCGACATCACTTTGCGCCTCCTGCGAGGTACGCCTTGAGGCGCCCGAGGCCCTCGACGATCTGGGGCGTGTCGATGCCCGAGTAGGCAAGGCGCACGTACTGCTCAGCCTCGCCGGGCTGTGGGCGGCCGAAATGCACGCGCGAGCACACCGACACGCCGGTCTCGTGCAGCACGGCGCGGCGGAAGTCCTCGACGTCGGTGAGTCCCAGGTTGGCCATGGCGCCGGTGACGTTGGGAAACAGATAAAAGGTCGCGTTCGGCTTGTAGCAACGGATACCGGGTGTCTCGTTGAGGATCCTGACGGCCGCGTCGCGCCGCTCCTCGAGGATAAAAATGATCCGGCGGGGACCACTCTGGTCTCCCGTGAGGCCTTCGACGGCTCCGTACTGGATGAAGTGGTTGGGACAGGACTCGTCGTTGACGTTGAGCTTCACGATCACATCGATGACCTCTCGCGGACCAATGGCGGCGCCCAGGCGCCAGCCTGTCATGGCGAACTTCTTGGAGAACGTGTAGAGGATGACGCTCCGCTCGGCCATCCCGGGCAGCGACGCGAGCGAGGCGCTGGTACCGGAGTAACGGATGTCGAAGTAGGCCTCGTCGCAGAGCACAGTGAGGTCGTGCCGCAGGGCGATCTCCGCGACATGGGCGAGCTCGGCCGCCGAACACTCGGCGCCCATGGGGTTCTGGAGGTCGTTCAACACGAGCAGACGGGTGCGCGGCGTGATGGCAGCCTCAAGGGCGTCCAGGTCGATGACAAAGCCGTGCTCACCTTCGAGGTAGCTGTAGGGCACGGCGACGCCGCCGTTGAACTCAATCTGCGACTCGTAGATGGGGTAGCCCGGGTTCGGGTAGAGCACCTCGTCGCCCGGGTTCATCAGGGCCAGCATGAACTTGCCGATGACGGGCTTGCCCCCCGGCTCGATGGCGACGTTCTCGGCGCCGTAGCTGAGGCCGTGCGAGGCGCTTATGTCAGCGGCCACGGCTGCCCTCAGTTCCGGGATGCCGGCGTTCGGGCAGTAGCCGGTCTTGCCGTCCTTGATCGCCTTGAACGACGCCTCGACGACGTTGCTCGGTGTCGGGATGTTCAAGTCGCCCAGGTGGAACGGGTAAACGCGGTTTCCCTTGGCGGCGGCCGCTTCGGCCGACACCGCGAAAGCGGTCTCGGTTCCCAGACGGGCTATGCGCTCGGCGATCCTGGGTCCGACCAGGGTTGTCGCCTGGTGGTCTTTCTGAGCGGTCGAGTCTGGCCCTTGGGTCTCGTCGGACGATCTCTGGCCGGAATCCATCTTGACCTCCATCTGTCGAATGACACCGCACCCTGCTCAGCTGAACTGGTCGTGCCGAATCGGCGGGCTCGGCCCACGATCCATAAGATCTGACCTACAACTCGAAAGCCTCTGTCGACAGCATCAACGTCCTTAGCCTGGAATTGCTTGATGACTGCAGCTCGGCAAACAGTGTTGGTTGACCGAACAATCCGCCGTTGGTATGGCCCTCCGATTCTCCACCTGGAGGCCCTCGCCAGGCATTTCCTCTCCCTGACGTCGATGCGCCTGCTGCGGCGGGTGAGCCTGTCGAAAGTCGCGCGGACGAGGCGTTCCCACAAAACTTCGATTCGTGATTCTCGAAAAGACATGTACGCCACAACGAGCAAGGGAAGTGCCGCCACCGGGCGTTACCGGTACGCTCAGCTTCGGCCATTGCAGACTTCCTCCCGGGAATCCCCTTCCTAACGACATGAAAGTGCGATCCCCTAGCACACGCCGAGGAACGAGCACATCGTGATGGCGTAAACCAAAGCGCCTTGAACGAGATCATCAAGCAGGACCGACTCGTCCACGCTGTGGGCATCACCCAGATTGCCAGGTCCGACGATAACTGTCGGTACACCGGCGGCTATGAGAAAACGCGCGTCAGTCGCGCCACGCATCATGCCGACACGAGACTGTCGCCCGCTCACGATCCGAACGGCTTCCTGCACGATACACACAATCTCACTGTTGGGGTCGATTTCCGAAGCATCCAGGCATGCGCGCTCTGCGACCTCGATACGAATCCCTTCGTCTCTGCGCACGCCGTTAACAGCATGGGCTATCTGCTCACGCGCGAACTTTGCCCCTTCCGACGGCAGGAAACGACAATCGATTGTGAGCGTGCAGCAATCTGGAATGCTATTCGGACTGTCTCCACCTCGAATGACCGTCGGCGTCAGTACGACGTGGCGGCCGGCGGCCGGCGACTCTGACACAAGCTCCTGTTTCTCAAAAGCCTGCAGAACCTTCTCCATTCCCTTGATCGCATTATCTCCGAGCTCGGCTTGCGATGCGTGGGCACTGGTTCCGAAGGTGGTGACTTCGATCCAAAGCCGGCCTTGGGCAGTCGTGACGACATCTAAACCGGTTGGCTCTCCGCAGATCCCGGCATCGGCCCGAGGAAGCATGCCGTGTTCATAGAGATAGCCCGATCCCAGTAGCCCACCGCATTCTTCGTCGCCCACCAGCGAGATGGCGATCTCACCCTGAAGTTCCAGCCCGGCGCGAGCGATCATCGAGAAAGCCTGTAACACACAGGCAATCGACCCCTTCATGTCCGTTGCACCACGACCCCAGAGCCGTCCATCGGCTACCAAAGCGGAAAAGGGTGGATGACGCCACTGCGTCTCATCGGCCGTGGGCACAACATCGGTGTGGCCGTTCCATGCCAGAACCCGACCACCTGGCTTACCCCACCGGGCAATGACCGAGTCGCGCCCTTTGCTCGCCGTTATCGTCGTGATATCCCGTGCCCCTGCCTGTCGGAGGCATCTCGCACTCACACGGGCTACCGCCTCTTCATCCCCTGGCGGATTGACGCTCGAGCAACGAATGAGTTCCTGTGCGGTCCCAACAAGCTCGTCAAGATCGAGAACGCTCTTCAAGTGCCCTTGCCACGACATGACCGGAGTGGGCCTACGCACTAGTGTTTCGCCTGGCGCTGTGAGGTCACAAGCAGGCACACTGGGGGCCCCGATGTCGTCCCCAGATCGTAAGGAGCGGGATTGCTTCGAGTCCACGAGAGCCCACGCCTGCACCAGTGACGTTGATCTTCAACTTCGCGGCAACTCATAGCGCCTCGATGAACCACCTGCGCCCTCGATCGGGCGTTCGATTGATCCCTTTCCACAGGCAGTCCCCAATCAACCAGGTCTCGGTTCCCCTAACAGATCAGCGAATATCGAACGAAACCGTCTTGCTCTGGGTGAACTCGCCAAACACATAACCTCCCCCAAGGCGACCGCGTCCCGATAGCGTTCCCGCCCACCCTCCGAAAGAAAGGTTGTGCTCCCAATAGCAGCTTGCGTCGTTCACGACCACCGTGCCAGAGGGCATTCGCTCCGCTACTTTGAATGCACGCGACACCGACTCTGTGAAAACGGAACACGCCAGGCCGTATCGCGTTCGACACGCCGTTTCGAGGAGCTCGTCGTCGTCATCTTGACGCACAATGGCAACAACTGGACCAAAGGTCTCCTCAGCGCTTACGAGCGAATCCACAGGAACCTCGTCGAGAACCGTGGGACAGTAGTACCGCGAGGTGGGCATGCCTTTTACGATGCCGCCTCCATTGATCAGCTTCGCGCCACGATCAATCGCGTCTCTAACGTGCCGGTTCACCGTCGTGAGGATTGCGTCCATGTGCAGAGGACCCATGGCTATTCCTTCCTCAGTTGGATTCCCAACTGGCCACTCCTTCGTTCGCTGCGACATAGCGGCCGCGAGATCGTCGGCGATCGCGCTGTGGGCGAGAACCCGCCCTGCGGCGGCACACACTTGACCCGCGTTGAAGAAAGAAGCGACCGCAATGCCTGCCGAGGCTTTCTCGATGTCCGCGTCAGAAAAGACAATTGCCGGCCCGTTCCCACCGAGTTCGAGCAGTAGGTGCTTGTCCCAAGCAGCCTGAGCAACCGCCCGGCCAGCGTTAGGACCACCGGTCAGACCGACACAAGCAATACCCGGATGCGTCACGAGATGCTGGGCAAGAGCAACGTCATCTGAGTGCACCAAACTGACCAGTTCCGGTGGCACCCCGCCCTCCAGCAGGATCTCCAGGAGCAGAGCAGCTACCGCTGTGGTGGTCGGCGCCGGCTTCCACACGACTGGTGAGCCCGTCGCGATCGCCGGACCCAGGTACTCGATTGGAATGTTGACCGGGAAGTTCCACGGTGTAAGGACTGCCCACACACCGCGAGCTTGGTGCAGCACCAACACCCGCTTATTGGGATCGTTCACCACAAGTGTTTCCCCAGAGCCTTTCAGCGCCTCACGCTGGAAGCACTCCATCCCCTGGACGGCGAACGCGACCTCCAGCCGTGCCTCCACAAGAGGCTTGCCCTCCTCACGGGTTATGGCAAGCGCGAGTTCCTCGCTCCGCGACTCGATTGCGCGCGCGGCGCCCTGGCACCACTGAGCGCGTACGGCCGCCGGAGCGAACGGCGTCCGCGTCACTGCAACCAGCGCAGACTCCACGGCACGGTCAACGTCCTTCTTGTCGGCTCTCGCTACCGTAGCAACCAGCCCGTCGTCTATGGGACTACGCACGTCGAATGAGTCCTCAGCATCCACCCATGACCCACTGATGAACTGCTTCACACGACCGACTGACATTTTCTTGCCTCCTGTTCAGCCGAGTTTCTTTCCATACCTTCCCTCATTGTCTTTGTTAACGGCGAGTGCTCACGCATACAAAACACGGCTGCGCGGGCGCGCCCAATCTCCACGGCTCAAACGGCTCAATATCGGGCCCCTCCTCTGCTGGTTCTGGGCTAAGTGATTGCCGGTAGAGCGTTGCGGAGATCACGGCTGCTGTTCCTCAACGGACCCAAATTGGTCGACTGATTCGGACTCCTACACCGACCAGGATAAGAGGCCTCGGATCATGGCAAGCGATGGTCGCAGGCCCGTTCCACACCATTGAGGAACTGAAGGTGCCAGAGTGACACACGAGGTCAGGCCACCTCGTTGCCGTTGCTACTGAGGGTCTCAAGGGTTGCCTTCGTGGTTCCCAGGAACCGCGCACCTTGCGCTCCGTCCACAGCTCGGTGATCTGCCGCGAGTACGAGCCGAACTCGCGGACGAACGGCGATCTCCTCTCCGAGAACGACCGGTTCGTTACGAATCCTGCCAACGGCGAGTATAGCGACGCCAGGGGCGTTAACTATTGGCCAGGCAGCGTCGACATCAAAGACACCGAGATTTGTTACCGTGAACGTCGCGTCGCTCAGATCGTTTGCCAAAAGCGCACCAGTACGCGCGCGCTCCACTATCTTCATGCGCGCTGTACTCAGTTCGTGGACGCCAAGCACATCCGCATCGGCGATTACCGGCACATAAAGGCCATCTGGAGTATCGACCGCAACACCAAGATTAACGCGCGAGAACTCGATCACCTTGTTCTCGTGGAACGTCGCATTGAGCTCGGGGTGAGTCCGTAAGCATCTCGCCACCACATAGAGAATCAGATCGGTGACGCTGACTCCGTTACCTGACGCCGATACCAGGTGCGAGGCATCAACTGTTGTTTCCAGGTAAAGGTGCGGCACAGTGTGAAAACTCAGGGCCATTCGTTGGGCCATCACCTGACGAGCACGAGACTGCGGACGCTCCAAACCGAGGTCACCAGTTTCGGTGGCGGCCGCGGCCGTCCGGACATCGGTCTCCGTTATGCGGCCGCCTGGTCCGGTAGCCGCCACGGCAGAGAGGTCGATGCCAAGGTCACGGGCCAGCCGCCTTGCGACCGGGCTAGCTTTAGGTCCAGAGGACTCGGTCGGTTGCTGATCTGCGCTCTCAGGTAGCTCTGGTTTTGCGGCGGCCTCCGTTCGCCGCTCGGACGAGACCGCTGGGATGCTCGAATCAATTTCGCCGTCCTGGTGACTAGGCTCTTCTTCTCCTGGTGCAACAACGTAGGCAACCACTGTTCCTACCGCCGCTGATTCGCCCTCCGCAAGCGACACCCCGACGAGTCGGCCGCCCGCCGGAGCCTCAAGGTCGACGTCCGCCTTGTCCGTCTGAATGATTGCGATCGGCTCGCCGGCGGTGACTTCGTCGCCATCCGTGCGTAACCACTTCACTAGGAGACATTCGGTCTGCATCATCCCCAGATGCGGTAGGTAAACCTCGGTGGCCATCTCCCTAGCCTTTGCGTAGACCGAGAACCGCTCGCTCCAGATCGTCCTTGGTGGGCAACACGGCAGCTTCAAGAGCGGGACTGAACGGAATAACCACTTCGCGCGCGGCTAGGCGCTCTACCGGCGCATCGAGGTAGTCGAAAGCACCCTCGTAGATTCGCGTCGCGATTTCAGAGGAGACGCCGAACCTGCGAACCCCGCTCTCGATAACAATAACCCTCCTTGTCTTCCTAGCCGACGAAATAATCGTTTCTTCATCCAGGGGGAACAGAGTTCGCGGATCGATAACTTCCACGTCGATATCCGGTGCAAGCTCCGCGGCAAGCGCGAGCGCCACGGGAACATACCGTCCAATCGCGACAACAGTCACATCGGCCCCGACTCGACCGACCTTCGCCACACCGAGTCGATCTGCCTTCCCTGAAAGTGGCTCGGTGGTCGTCTGCTGGTAAAGCTGCTTATCCTCGAAGAACACGACGGGGCCGTCATAGTCGATCGAGGCACGAAGCAGGCCGTAAGCATCGACCGGGTTCGATGGCACGACGACCTTGAGGCCAGGTACGTGGCAGAACCACGCGTAAAGAGTCTGCGAGTGATGGCCAGCTCCTGAGCTCGCCGGCCCGTACGCGGTACGAACCGTCAACGGAACCTTAAGCTGACCCCCCGTCATATAGTGCAGCTTCGCCGCCTCGTTAGCCAGCTGGTCTAGGGCAAGCGCCATGAAGTCGTTGAACATGATCTCCAGCACAGGGCGCATCCCTCCGATTGCTGCACCCACAGCAGCAGCGGTGATCCCTTGCTCGGCGATCGCGGTATCACGTACCCGCTCTGCACCGAATTCCGCGAACAGCCCCTGGGTCACGTTGAACACCCCGCCTGGGGCGCCGATATCCTCTCCAATTAGAAAGACTCGCTCGTCCTCCCTCATCGCGTCGCGGAGGGCGGATCGGATGGCCTCTGCGAAGCTAACCGTACGAGACTCCTTGGTCGTTTCAACTGACGTAGACAAGTTCCTCGACCTCCTTGGGATCCGGAAACGCACTTTTGCGAGCAAACTCAAGAGCGGACTCAACTTCGGCTGCACTTGCGGCTCGTATGTCCTTGATCTGCGCGTCCTCGATCCCGCGAAGCTTGAGATCGCGAACGGCAGCCTCCAGAGGATCGCGCTCCCGCCAGAGCTCAACCTCCTCCCTCGTTCGGTACGTCATCGTCGAAGCATCGCCAATGTGATGAGCCGCGAACCGATACGTCTCGAACTCCAAAAACGTAGGACCATGGCCATCACGGGCCCGTGCCACGGCGCTTGCCGTCGCGTGGCGAACCTCGCAGACGTCCATGCCGTCAACACGAGCCGCGGGTATCCCCATCGCTTCCGCCCGAGCACACAATCCCGGTCCCGCGGTGACACTCCGCGCCGCCGTGTACTCACCGTACTGATTGTTCTCACATGCAAACACGAGCGGCAGCGCCCACAACGAGGCCATGTTCATCGCTTCATACGCGATGCCCTCGTTGATCGCACCGTCCCCACAGAATCCTGCAACCACACGCCCTTCACCCTTCATTTTGCACGCCAGCGCCACCCCACCGGCGAGGCCGATACCGGCTCCCACAATCCCCATGGCGCCGATATTGCCATGAGCAATATCGGCGAAGTGCATTGTCCCGCCGCGTCCCCGACACACGCCATCTGCCTTGCCCAACATCTCGGCCATCAGCGCGTTCACACTCGTGCCCTTCGCGATGCAGTGACCATGGCCCCTATGGGTGGAGACGATGTAGTCATCCTGTTTCAAGGCGCCACACACGCCCGCAGCCACTGCTTCCTGCCCGACCGAGAGATGAGCGAAGCCAGGCATCTCGCCGCGCCGGTAGATCTCCCACACCGTGTCCTCGAACCGGCGGATCGTGGTCATCTGCGAGAACGCTCGTAGGAGCTCGTCAGTCGTCATTAACGGCTCGTTTGCCATCACCACTCACTCTCCTTTCATCACTTGAAACCCCAAACCAGCTTCTTGTTCTGAACGCACTGACCCACCTCGCTCCCCGCTGCCAGCCTCCCGACAGAGCACCGTCTCGCGCCTGTTCACATTCTCTCCCGCCACCCTTCGCCCTTCTCCCGCTCTGGACCAGAATCGACAAGGGCTGCTTCCACCACCGCTTGACTCAAGCGGTCTCGATCGGGTTCCGGCGGATCCTCGTATGTCTCGCTCGGAATGGCCACCGGCTGACCCTCAGCGTCCTTGCCAAACCTCACTAGAGGTGACGCAAGATCGTCCTGATAGAAGCGGCCGTTGGGGAAGATATCCGCAGGATAGACGAAGTTCTCAAGAGTTCCCAATGCGACCGCCACCGCCGCCCCCACCCCACTCTCGAGATTGCCGCCAACCCAGCACGGAATCTCCGCGGCCTTGCAGAGATCATGCAGCTCAACGGCGCACGTCAAACCGCCCACTCGTCCCGGCTTGATATTCAAGTACTGACAACTTCCCAGTTCAATAGCGTCTTTCAACTGTCTGGCGGAAACAATACTTTCATCGAGACAGACAGGGGTCTGTAGCATTCGCTGTAGCTTTGCGTGCTCAACAAGGTCATCATGAGCCAACGGCTGCTCGATCATCTCAAGCCCGAGCGAGTCCAGCGCTTGAAACAGCCCAACGTCATCGAGCGTGTAGCTGCTGTTGCAGTCAACGTGCATTTTGAGCTTCGGAAAGGTGCTACGCACCTCACTGACGACGGCGAGCTCCCAGCCCCGACAGAACTTCAGCTTCACCCGCGAGAACCCGGACTCCACAGCGTCGTTTACCGCGAACAGAAGATCGTCGATCGAATCCATCACCCCGAAGTCGGCGCCAATAGGCACTACACTCCGCGTTCCTCCGAGCAGCTTGTGTAGCGGAGTGTTCCGCTTCTTGCTTTCCAGGTTCCACAAGGCAATGTCGAGAGCCGCCTTCGCGAAGTAGTTGCCCTTGAATTGGGCGAGCCGTGGCTGAAGTTCCGCAACAGTCTCGATGTCTGCCGCCACCACCGAAGGCCCGAGACAATCCCGTACGAGACTGAACGCTCCATGCGCCCACTCCGCGCTGTACTCGGGTCGTGCAAACGGCGTCGCCTCACCCCACCCGCACACACCATCGCTCTCGATTCTGACAAGTACGCTGTCGATCGCAGCGTCTTCGCCGTAGGCCGTCCTCCACGGATAGAGAAGCGGCATGGCGACATGGTAGACGTTGATAGAGGCGATCCTCATGACCTGAGCTCGGCCTCTTCCATTACCGGAGTAGGGTTGAAGGCCACGCTTCTCACCTCCTCCCAGAAGTGACATGCCACCAGCGTTTCTCGATCGGACCTCTGCAAAGGTGGTTCGGTCTCGACACAGGTGGGCTTCGCAAAAGGACAGCGCGGATGGAACCTGCAACCCGATGGTGGGTTGAGTGCGCTCGGTACCTCTCCGATCAGAGAAATGCGAGGCCGACGTGCCTCAATCTCTGGGTCCGGGATTAGCACCGCCGAAAGAAGCGCCCGGGTGTACGGATGCGACGGTCTGGCAAAGATTGCAGAACTCTCGCCTTGCTCGACAATCTTGCCAAGATACATGATATAGACCGAGCTACAGAAGCTTCTGACCAGGGCAAGATCATGCGAAATGAACAGGTACGTTAGTCCAAACTCCCTCTGTAGCTCACGGAGCAGCTCAAGTATCTGCGCCCGAATCGAGACGTCAAGGGCCGACAAAGGTTCATCGAGCACCACCAGACGCGGTTTCAGTGCGAGCGCGCGAGCTATTGCCACCCGCTGGCGCTGACCGCCCGACAGTTCGCGCGCGTAGCGGTCGGCAGCCGCAGCCTGCAAGCCGACCTGAACGAGTAGCTGCTCCACTACTCGGCGCCGATCTGCACGCGACAGGTCCGTGTGGATCTCCAGCGGCTCACCGACAATGCTCTCAATCCGCTTCCGTGGATGGAGTGACGAGTAGGGGTCCTGAAAGACAATCTGTGCTTGACGCCGAAAGCTCAGCAATTGCCTTTCCGAAGATGACAGCACATCGATGTCCCCGAAGGCCACCGACCCACTAGTTGCCGGAACCAGTCTCAGGATGCCTAACGCCGCGGTCGACTTGCCGCATCCCGACTCGCCCACCAGACCCGCTGTCTCGCCTTCAACTACCGCAAACGAAACACCATCCACGGCCCGTACGTCGCGGTGCTCCTTTCGCCGCCAGATCGGCGTGTACGGCCCCGGATAGTGGACGCGAAAGTCCCGGACTGACAGCAAGGGCCGGTCCTGCTTCTCCATCACAAGCCCTTCTGCGAGCGCCAACAAGCTACAAGACGGTCTGGTCCGACCGCGTCAAGGCCCGGTTGCTCGCTACAGAGCTCGAACGAGTAGGGGCAGCGTGGCCGAAATGCGCAACCTTCCACTCGCTCCGTCGCGTCCAGCGGTGTGCCCCGGATTGGCGCTATTTCACGATCGGGCTGATCAATCCGAGGGATCGAGGCCAACAGTCCTGCCGTATACGGGTGAAGCGGCCGCCGAAAAAGCCCCCTTGCGGGCGCGGTCTCAATTAGCCGCCCAGCGTACATCACCAGTACTCGATCGCATACCCGCGCGACCACGCTCAAGTCGTGCGTGATCAAGAAAATTGCCATCCCCAACTCCGCCCGCAGATCGAGAATCAGATCGAAAATCTGGGCCTGCGTAGTTACATCCAGCGCCGTCGTTGGTTCGTCCGCGATGAGTAAGCCCGGCGAACACGCGATCGCCATGGCAATCATGATCCGCTGTCTTTGTCCACCGGAGAACTGATGCGGATACTCGCGCACTCGCCTCTCCGGCTCCGGTATTCCAACCCGACCCAGTAGGTCCACAACCTTCAGCTTCACTTCATTCGGCGACAAACTTTCGTGTTTGTGAATGGCCTCACCAATCTGTCCGCCAATCCGCTTCGTCGGGTTTAAAGAACGCAAAGGGTTCTGCAACACCATTGCCACCCGGCCTCCCCGGAGCTCCTGCAGGTCTTTCGCTCCAGCCGTCATGACCTCGGTTCCCATGACCGTCAGGCGGTCCGCTTCGATCCGCACTCCCCGTTGCGGGAGAAGCTTCATCAGAGAAAGTGCTGTGACGCTCTTGCCTGACCCAGATTCTCCGACAAGTCCGACCGTCTCGCCACGCGCGATCGAAAACGAAATGCCTCGCACTGCCGCGGCTATGCCAGCCGAAGTCGCGAAAGCAACACGCAGATTCGTCACGTCTGCAACCTTGGTCGTGTCGCGCTCCGTAGCCACGACTTCTGCCTCTCTTACCAGCTTATGCACCATCGGCATACCGTATCCGCGGGTCAATAATCGCGTAAAGAACATCGACAAGCAGATTCATGATTATGACGGCAGAGATAATGATAAGGATAGAATCCTGGACAACATAATAATCTCGCGCAATTACTGCACTCACCAGCATCTGGCCAAACCCGCCCAGGTTGAACACGGCCTCTATGAGCACCGTGCCACCGACGGCAGTTCCCACCAAGACGCCCAGAACCGTCAGAAATGGGATCAAAGCTGGTCTCACAGCGTGGCGGAGCACAACCTCTCTCTCGGACAGTCCCTTAGCGCGGGCCGCCAAAATGTAGTCTTCCTGCATTATTCCCAGAAGTGCCTGGCGCAAGTACTGAGTCACAATTGCAGACAAGTAGAAGCCGAGGGTGATCGAAGGCAGCACCGTGTACCGAAGTGCTTGAAGCGGTGAGCTCAAGAAGGACACGAATCCCGATGCCGGCAGCAGCCGCCACTTGACAGCAACCAGCTCGACCAGCACCAAGCCCACCCAGAACACTGGAATGGATAGCCAAACGATTGACCAGACCATGGCAAGTTTGTCCAACATTGACCCAGGACGTACTGCACCAAGTGAGAGCGGTATGGCCGTCAGCAGTATGACGACGAGGCTAGTGCCGATCAGCTCGAGCGTTACGGGTAGTCGCTCCGCGAGAAGAGTTGTGACCGGCACGAAGCTGACGTACGACTCCCCGAGCTTGCCGTGCGCAAGAAGCCAAAGCCAGTGAACGAATTGTACGACGATCCCGTTGTCGAGGCCCAGATTCTTCGCTATAGCTGCAATCTGGACTTGAGAAGCACCGAGCCCCGCTATCGTCTCAGCCACGTTTCCTGGCAACAGGTGAAAGACCCCGAAGGAAACCACTGCGCCCGCGAACAGCGTCGCGACCGCACTGGTTATTCGAACGAATAGGTAGTGAGCCACTTCACTCTACCCATCACGATTTTCCAAACTCTTCCAACTCAACGATATTGACCGCTTGCCGCGAACCTAACCCATTTGCGAACACGACCAGCCCGCCGATGACGATCGCAAGAGCGAGGCCAGGAAAGATCGCGTAAAAGGGAGCGATAGACACAAACCCCTCTGCCTCAGAGAGCATCGAACCCAGCGATGGCGTTGGCGGAGGCACACCAACGCCGAGAAAGCTGAGGGAGGCCTCGAGTTGCACCGACACGGCCGCAACAATTGCAGCCTGTACGTAAACAACCGGCAATACCGTGGGCAGGAGCGTACGCAGAAGAATCCTTCGCGGGCTGGCCCCAAGTGCTCGCGATGCCAGCACATACTCCTTATTCCGCTCCACTAGTGCCGACGATCTGATTACCCTTCCGAACAGCGGAAAGAATGCAACCACAGCAGCTATGAGCGGCGTCAAAACGGAGGGGCCAAGGATCCCGACGATAATCATCGCGAGAATCAGTGGCGGAAAGCCCAAGAGAAAGTCCTGGACCCGCGTAATCACGGAGTCAGGCCATCCGCGTCTGTAGCCCGAATACAATCCAGTTAAGGTACCAACGATTGCAGCCGCAATCGCTGCCCCGAACCCTATACCGATCGAGATGCGCATCCCATAGAGAACGCGGCTCAGGATGTCTCGCCCATACTCATCCGTCCCAAACGGATGCCGCGCGACCGGCCCAAGTAGCCCGTTGGCGACTGCGGCGCCCGTCTTGTACGGTTCCACGATCGGCCCAAGTAGCCCGATGATGCCCATTAGGAGAACCGCGCCACCAGATATCCACACGAGCCGATGCCCAGAAAACCATCGTCCGCGCCGAACGGTCTGCAAACGCCGTACCGAGGTGAACAATCTCATTCCTTGCGTCCAGTCCTGGAGTGTGGTGTACAAATCACGAGTCCGGTGACGGCGTAACCCTTGCAGCCATTGGCCGCAAGGGTTACGCAACTTGGCAAGCCTCCTACGCGAAGTAGGCCGCGTCCAGTTGGATCCAGTCGTCGCGACTATTGGCAAATCCCATGAGATTCTTGTCCATCGCGTACTGGAACGACTGATAGGAAACAGCAATGTCCCAGCTCTCGTCGAGAACGCATTCCTCCATGGCCAGGGCCCATTTCCGCTGATCAGCTGGCGTCTGAGCGTGCTGGAGCTGGGTGAACGCGTTCGAATAGGCAGCCGGTGGCTTTCCATTCGCCCATGCCGGATTGCCGATCGGTTCAAGTGCAGGGTTACCGACAGCCGCGAACACCGGGTAGCGGTCTCCCCTACCCATGAAGCTCATGATCATGTCGTAGTCGCCCGCGTGCGCGCCGACGTGCACGTCGAGCCATCCTGCCGTATCAACCGGTTTGAGAGCGGCGTTCAAGCCGATGTCGTTCATTTCGCCGGCCACCATCTCCGCCAGATCCCCGATCAATGGGTACACGCCCGTGAGCTGTACGATCTCGATGGGCTTCTTTCCCAACATCCCTAGTGCCTTGAACTTCGCCTTTGCCAGATCAGGGTCGTAGGAGTACCGCTTCGTGAAGCTCTCCTCCCAGCCGATTGACGTCGGGGCAACGTGGACCCAGGCCACCTCGCCTGTCCCGAACATGATCTGCTGGGAAAAGCGTTCGCGGTCGATGAGATACTGGAGCGCCTGGCGCGCCGCCTTACGCTCGAACGGTCGCCCTGGCCGCGTTGAAGAGATGACTTCGAAGCACATCTGCTTTGGCCCGTTTATCACTTTGAAGCTCGACGTGAGGCTCTTGATGAACTGCGGAGGCAGACCTATCACCATGTCGAGGCCACCTGACAAAAGCGTTGACGTCATGGCGTTCGCGTCGGTGAAGAAATGAAATTCGATGCTGTCGAGATACGGCAAAGGTTGCTTCCAGAAGTACGGGTTACGAGTCATCACCGCTAGCGAACCGGGTTCATAACTGGCGAGGGCGAAGGCACCAGTACCCGACGCCTTCGAGTCCAGTGCGTTCTCGCCCTGGGCGATGAGCTGCGGGCTAACCAGTTCCATGCGGCTGATGAGCTCACGAATGTACTCATTTGCCGGGACACCCTTGAAGTAGAGCCGCGTGGTCTTCTCATCTACTGCGCGGTAACTGCTAATGATTGTGGCCCAGTCGGCGTAAGCATCCCGCCCAGTAACTGGGTTCATTATTTTCTTGAGATTTGCGAGGAGGGCGGCCGAATTCAAGGGACTTCCGTCGATGAATTTCACTCCATCACGCAGGGTGATGTCGACGTACTTGTATCCGGGACCAAACTTATATCCGCTTGCAAGCCACATCTCACTTGCGCCGGCATTGGGTTGCATAGTGTCGCGGCTCAGTGAGCCGTATAGTTGGTTGAAAAACGGCCAGTCGCCTCCGGGCTCGGATTGCGGGTCGAAGTTCTCGAAGTTGCCCGTTTCGCCTATGCGCAGAATCCCTCCTCGCTTCCTGTCTGGCGCACGAGTCGACGCAGCAGCAACGACTGGATCGAGCAGCCCAGAAAGGGCGGGAAGGGCGGAGACAGAGAGGCCGAGGGCAGCAGCTCGGCCCACGAATTGTCGCCGAGTAAACTTGCGCGCCTCGGTCTGGTCGCCCGTGGGTGAATGCGACATAGGATTCCTCCTGATCTGTTTTGGCTGGCCCCGCCTAACTTGCCCTACTTACGTCACTTACGTCACTTACGTCACTTACCAATTGATTTACTGTACGGTGCTTTCAAGTACGTGACTAGGGGCACAGTTCCTTCGATAGCTACAGGGATGTCCTGTGGCACTTAGAAGAACTGCCACTGAAGAGCGTCGACCGGTCGGATCGCGTCTCTCTCGCCCCGACTGGTCGTCGTCAGTCGGGGAATCCGGTCTCAAGACCAGCACGCCAGCGATCAGGTTGCCAGTCCCTGAGCCGGAAGGCGAGCTACACCCGGAGATCACACCACCGGCAACGAATCACCCTTCGACAGACAGCAGCGTCTTTCCTCGGCCAGCGAAGTATCTGACCCAGGATTAGATGCTCGCCTCTTTTCGGAGAACCCCCCCGCCTCCTCACTGCTTGCTGTTCGACGGTTGGATTTGGCAGCCACGTTGGCAGCCAAGAGAACCGACGTCAGCCGACACCGGTCGACACCCAGCGAACGTCGTCCCAGGTCACAGACTTAAATCGACGCCAGTCGACACGCCGAGGGCACCTACGGATCAGAAGGTTGGGAATTCGAGTTCCTCCGAGCGCGCTGGGGAAAAGCCTGGTACAGGGTTGGAGCAACCGCAATTCGAGTTGCGGCGCAACTCCCTCAAATAGCTTGAGTCCGACGGTAGGAATGGTCGACAGCGGTGCGCCCAGTACCCCGCCGGCACCCCACCAATTGATTAGGCAGCTGCGTAGGGCTGCGGTAGGGCAGCCTGGGGCACCTCGGACTCAGCCGGGACAAATTACCGAAACCGGTTATGGGACTATGTTCGAACCCCTCCTGGCCCGTTGAACTGGGATTATGTGGCCCGAATGCCTGACACAGAGTGAATTCGGGCACCTGATCGCCCCCAGAGAGGGCGGCTCAGGAAGTGATGGGACTATGTTCGAACCTCTGTCGGAGCGCCGCTGGCGTCTGACAAAATTGTCGACGACCCGATGCGGGAGCGGTCGCCGAGACGCCGGGCCTCGGCGGGACTTGAGGGCTCACCCCTTCGAGTGCTCGCAATAGTTGCTTGTCCCACTCCGCCACTTCGGGGTCAGGGCTACGGGCCGTGGCCGAGGTCCGTCTCGCTCGATCACCGGCAGTTGAGCGCGGGTCGCACCAAGTACTGTCGTGGAAGGGCCATCCCCAGCGTTTGTTCGCACTCCGAGCCCAGCAGTCAGTGTCCCACTTTCGGCGACCTGATCCGGGTGGTCTCCGAAGGTTTGCCCGATGCAGCACGATTCGGAAACGGCTCAGCCATGACCCTGACGCGGGTCCTCACGGCGGGCGGCGAGCACACCGAGGGCTGCGGCGGCCAGGGCGGCGACCCCGCCGATGAG
>OBLW0100001271.1_pt1 | contig 21532 bp, 16 predicted proteins | sample 1520161 | NCBI WGS metagenome assembly OBLW01 (sample SAMEA3539309, study PRJEB22396) | soil metagenome | biome: tundra; feature: field; material: soil | place: USA | collected 2010-05 | depth 0.15 m | reverse complement strand
TCTTTCCCTACACGACGCTCTTCCGATCTAGCCTACAAAGGGTTTAAGGATGGCCAGCCGGTGCTCGACTTCGGTACGGCCGATGCGCAGCTCCGGACCGCGAAGGACCTCGGCTTCCTGGCGGTGAGCAGCTATGGTGGCGGCGTGGCCGGGTTGAATGGCTGTTTCAGGGATGCAGACCAAATGAAGGCGGCCGGGTTCAATGATTACAGCGCCTTCATCAAGGCCATCTACTCCGCGATCCAAAAGCACGCCCAGGAGCAGAGCTGGCTGCCGGTCTATTGGAACCTGGCGGACGAGCCCCTCGGGGATGATCTCCAGCGCTCCGCCGAAAATGCGCAAGCCTACCGAAAGGCCTTCCCGAAAGGGCCGCCGTTTTTCACCGGCGCCAGCAGCTTTGAGGGCAGCGACGCGAAGAACCCCCACTTTCTGCTCTCGAAAGCGTTGCACGTCGCCAATTGGAACCTCCATGATGAGGCGGCGGTGAACCTGCTCCACCAGGCCGGCAGCGACTGGGCTTTCTACAATGGCGGCAACCGCTGGACCTACGGCTACTACCTTTACAAAGCGGCGAAGCAGTTTGACCTCAAGTTCCGCCTTTCCTGGCACTGGAACGCCAACGCCGGCGATCCCTATTATGCCCTCGATTGCCGCGAGGACGACTACGCCTGGTGCAATGCGACGCCCGACGGCCAACTCATCCCCGCCATCCATTTCGAGCAACTGCGCGCCGGGCTCGATGATTACCGCTGCCTGTTGACCCTTGCGCGATTGGCGAAGGAAAAGGCCGGAGCACCAGCAGCCAAAGCCGCCGAGGAACTGCTCGCCGCGCGCCTGACCGCCTTCAAACTTGGCCAGCGCGACCATGACGCCCTTCTTGGGCCGGACGATTGGCAGTTCTTCCGCCGCAAGCTTGCCGAGGCAATTGAGGCACTGAGGTAAGACCCTTGCCCGACCGCTCTGCCACGTGAGACCTAAACGACCACTTGCCTTGTGACTGCGTAGCGCCCTAAATAGATCACATGCAGATGAAAAAGCGTGAGTTTCTGGTTGGGACGACTTTCCTGGGGATGGCGGGCTTGGTCGGGGTAACCTCCGCAGGCGCCGCCGAGCACAACGGCATTCGGGCTTCTTCCGTCTTCAACGTCCTCGAGTTCGGCGCAAAGGGCGACGGCAAGACACCGGATTCGGAAGCGATCCAGAAGGCACTGGATGCAGCAGGGGCGGTGAGCGGCACGGTTTATTTGCCGGCTGGGCGCTATCCTTGTCATGACTTAAAGGTTCACCCGCACACGACTGTCTTGGCGGAGCCCCAGTGGGGATACCGCGGCGACGCCGGCGCCATGCTGCTCTTGGATTCCGATGAAGCGGATTGCGTGCTGAATATCACCGGTGCCTTCGGCGTACATCTCCGAGGACTTTTCTTGCAGGGAAGGCGGGGCGCCAAGAAAGCCATTCACGGGGTTTTCCTGAACAATGCTGAGAAGTATAGCCCGCAGGAAGACGCCATTGTCATTGATGACTGCAAGATCGAACGGTTTTCGGGACATGGCGTTCATCTATTGCGTATTTGGCTGTTCATCATCCGTCACAGTATCTTCCAGGGTAACAAAGGGTGTGGCGTCCAGATCACCGGCTGGGACGGGTTCGTGACGGACAACCAGTTCTCCGGCAACGGGTGTCACGGTTTCGGCTGCGATTCGGTTGGGGCAGCGATCATGTTCACGGCCAATCGCGTCGAATGGAATAAAGGCTATGGCCTGTACCTCGTGGCGGGCGATGCGTGGAACGTCACGGGGAACTGTTTCGACCGGAATTGGGGCGCGGGCGTGTGCGCACTGAAGATGCGCACTGCCACTATCACGGGGAACGTTTTCAGGCGCTGTGGCAAAGACAGCAGCCTGCTCCCTGAAGGGGAGCGTTCCTGTCAGGCGCGGTTGGAGGAATGCAGCGGATTAAGCTTCGTCTCGAATGTATGCGCGGCGGGCCGCGACGACGGCGGCAAGGGAGATTACACGCCACACTTTGGATTCCTGGTGCGGAAGCTCAGTCACTCCGTCATTTCGTCCAACACCCTGTTCAAAGGCTATATGAAAGAGATGACCGCCGACCTCGGGGAACACGGCCAGGAGTACTTGTTCGTGAATAACGTCGGCAGCCCGATGACCGCTTGACCACGCGCTACTTGCGAGGAGTCTCGTCAACATCCAGCCGCTGAAGTTCGTGGGCGAGCGGGATAGCCATGGATGCTTCACTTCTGCATTTCGGCGGTGTGATGGTATTCCTTAAAGGTGAAAAGCAGGGCGGCGAGCGCGACGAACAGGGCAGTGGCGAGCGCCAATGCGCCGACGGAGAGAACGAGGCCATTGCTGGTCCAATCGTAAATGGCCTGGAGGGCGGGATTGGGCGAGAGGAGAGTCTTGAGATGGCGAATGAGGGAGAGGGAATTGATATTTGTCGGGATGCGGCCGATGCCCATTTCGACGATGAACCCGTAGAGGAGCGCGAGGGCCATGTAGCGCTTGGAGACCTGGCCTAAAAGGACACCGAGCGCGCTCCAGGCCAGCACGGCAAGAAATTGGACGGCGAGGAAAAGCGGGAGCAAAGCGCCGAGGGCCGGGATCTGGCGCAAGCCGCCAGCGATGAACAGGAGCAGGGTCTCGGGCAGCAGGAGGAGCTGGAGCCACGCGGTTTGGGTCAGATACTTGAGGACCAACAACCGGGCCCGGCTCAATGGACGGGTGACAAGGAAGCCAAGGGTATCGGCCTGGAGTTCGTCCCGGATGAGGCCGCCGCAGCCCTTCACGCATTGGAGCGGCAGGAGGACGAAGAAGTAGAAATCAATCAGCCAATGGTAGAAAGGCTCGGTCCGGCTCCAGGTGAGTCTCACTTCGTTCTGGCTTCGCAGGACGGCGTTCTTTTCGAAGCGCTGGAATCGGTCAAACTGGGCTTCGTTGAGCACCGTTTGGGCGCGGAGGTGGATGCGATCATAGCAGGCCTTGATTTCCTCGCGTTGGCGTGTGGTGGTAGCGGCGGCGGATTGGGTTTCGGCAAGAGGTTTTTCGGTGCGAGCAAACTCTTCGTTAAAGATCTGCAAGAGTTGGGCCTCTTGCTCGGGCTGGAGCGAGGGGCCACGACGGGAGAGCTGGCGGGCGAACTCGTTTTCCCGCACCACCGGGCTACCGAGCAAGGGTTGGCGCGCAGTTGTGCTCCGCATCGAAGGGGTGGTGAGATAAACCAGCGCAGGCACCGCCAGGAGGCCCACCACCAACATAGGCAGCTTGCGCCAGGCTAGTTGGGGCTTCCAGGTGAACAGCCAAATCCCGCGTAACCCGGCCAGGAACGTGGGCGTTGGCGGCGAGGTCAGCCGTGGGAGGCGGGCGGCGGTGGGCAGCAGGGGCGGGGGTGACGCGAGATCAGGCATGGTTAGGGTGAAACGTGAAACGTGAAACGTGAAACGTGAAACGTGAAGCGTGATGCGTGATACGTGAAGCGGGGCGCGTGGCCATCTTCAGTGCAAGGAAGCTTGTCGTTTCAGTGCGCATGCTTATGTGGTGACCTTGTCGAAGATGTTCTTTAGCGAACGGCTTTGGCTGCGGATTCCGTGGATGGTCACGCCGCTTTCCAGCAGCAAGCCCGTCCAGCGCGCGTAGAAATCCGCGGCGTCCCTGACCCGGATGTGGAGAAGACCGTCCTTGGCATCGAGATCGAAGCCGAGGAGTACGCCGGCATCGAACAGGCAGCGCGCGAGGACTTCGGGGGCGTCGCATTGGATGGAGAGCGCTTCGGACCAATCCTTCAGGTCGCCGCGTATCTCTCTCTGGCTGCCGGAAGCCAGGATACGGCCCCAATTGAGAATGAGGATGTCTTTGCAGAGCGATTCGAGCTCGGCCAGGATATGGCTCGAAATGAGGATGCTAACGCCATCGGCGGCGAAGTCCTTCAGGATGGCGGCCACTTCCTGGCGGCCCATCGGGTCGAGGCCGTTCATCGGTTCGTCCAGCACCAACAGGTCCGGCTGGTGCAAGAGGCCCTGGGCGAGTTTCACCCGTTGTTTCATCCCCTTGGAATACTGGCCCATGCGTTTGGACCAATGCTCGCGCGGCAACCCGACTTTGTCTAAAATCGCCTCACACCGGCCCACTGCTTCTGTCCCTGTCAGTCCGGACAGCCACGCGAGACCCCGCAGCCATTCCAAAGGGCGCAAGTCCTTGGGCACGGCCTCGCTCTCCGGACAATGCCCGATGCGCTGGAGCAGGCGGGGATTATTCCAGGGAACCTCGCCGAAGACCGTCAGTTGGCCGGAACTGGGTTGAAGCTGGCCAGTGACGATCTGGATGAGGGTGCTCTTGCCGGCGCCATTGGGGCCAACGAGGCCGGTCAAACCAGTGCTGATTTCGAAGCTGACATTGTTCAACCCCATAACCATGCCGTACCACCGGCTTAACTCCTGAGCCTGGACGACGGGGTTCATGCGAAGTGGCGGGTCAAATGGGTTAAGAGGTTAACTGAGTTGAATGTGGCCTATTCGGGTTTGACGCGCTTAGCAACTATGATTGCAGCGAGGGCAGCCATTAACAGCAAGCCAAGCAAGGCACCCCAAATTGGCGGGTTGTTTAGAGCGGCGGTGGTTTCGGCGCGGATATTGCGCAGCATGCTGCCGAAGATAGGGATGTTGTCCTGGGCAATTTTGAGATCATCGCCGAGCCGGAAGACGGCCAGGGCGAGTTGGTCGAGGTCAAAATTGAAGCTCAGGTGCCTGAGCCAAGGCTTCGTGTGAGCGGCGATGGGCGCCACGACGCCCCCGATAACCCACCATGTGAACCAGAACGCCCCGGTGGATTTCTCTTTGAGGGAAGTCGCCGATACGCCCAGCGCCAGCAGGCTGAGGAGGACCATGCTGCTAAGGCCGTAAACCACGGCATGGCACAAGGGAACTCGGGAGTGCCAGAAAAACCGCCAGTCCGGCGCGAGCAGATTGCCGACAAACCACGCCGCGCACACCGGCCCGAGCCAGGTCAAAACCAATAATCCGAAAGCGGTGGAGAATTTCCCCAGCAGATAATCGCCGCGGCTGACGGCTTTGGAGGCGTAAATGATGATGGCATTGCTGGCCAGGTCGCGGGTGATTAGCAAGGGCATCGCCAAGCCGAGGGCAAAGATGCTCACGGACATGAGGAAAGTGCCAAAGTAATAGAAGAGAACATCCTGGGTAGTGCGGACGGAGACTTCCGGATGTTGCTCCAGCCAGGTGGTCAGCATGCTGGCGAAGACTTGGAGGTCCGGGTTCAAGTTGCGGACCCACTGCACTACGACGCTGTCGGCAACCAAGAGTTGTCCCACCAGGAACAGGAGCGCCGTCATCGCCAGCGCGGCGCCCCAGCAAAGGACAACCAGGTGCCGCATCCATTTGTTTTGCAGACAGGCCCTCAGGCCGTTTTCGGCGATGGTCCAACGGCGGTGCCACAGGCCGAGATGGGCGCCCTCCCAATGCTGGTACCTGGTGTCATGTAGCGGCATGGGACATCTCCAGGGCTTGGACGAAGGTTTCTTCCAGCGCGTTGGGGCTGGGGACGATTTCCAGCGGCGCCAATTTCAGTTCGTGCATCAGGCTCAGCAGCGGATTCAAGGATTCCGCCCTATGTTCAATTTTCAGATGGCCGTTGGGGAGCAGTGCGCAGGGCCAGTGGCGCTGCTCGCAGGCGGCCTGCAAATCGTGCTGCCGGCCGGCGACGACCACTTCCGCCGCGCCCCGCTTGGGCGCTTTCAAGTTCTCCAACGTATCGTGAACCAGGACGCGGCCGCGGGCAATGATGATGATCTGCTCGCAGATACGGTCCACATCTTGCAGCAAATGCGAAGAGAGAACGACGGTGATGCCGTAGGCTTTCCAGAGGCTTTGAATCAATTCGAGGATTTGGGCCTGGCCTTTTGGGTCCAACCCATTGGTCGGCTCGTCGAGGAAGACGATTTCGGGGTCGTGGACGATGGCCTGGGCGAGCTTTAGTCGCTGCTTCATGCCGGTCGAGTAGGTGTCCGCCTTCCGGTAGCGTTCCTGGCCCATCCCAACAAAGTCGAGCATCTCATGGGCGCGTTGCCGGGCGGCCTGAAAAGGGAGGCCGCACAACTGCGCGCAATAGGTGACATACTCGCAGCCGGCCATGCCGGGTATGTGGCAATCCTGCTCCGGCGTGTAGCCGACGCGCTTGCGGATTTCGCGGCCCTCGCGGCCGACCTCGCGGCCCAGCAATTTGGCGGAGCCGGAAGTGATGGGTTGGAGCTGGAGCAGGCACTTGATGAGGGTGCTCTTCCCCGCCCCGTTGGGACCCAGCAAGCCGATGGCGCCCGGCGCGACTTGCAGATTCACCCCATCCAACGCCCGTTGCGGCCCAAAGACCTTGCTCAGGGCCTGCGTTTCGATAACGGGCGAGGATGACATTCTCGGGGGCGATGTTGAGTGCGAGCCCAGCCGCGCGCAATCAAATTATTGCGGCGATCCCCTATCGCGGCCTGTTAGAGCCAAACAGCGCCCCATCAGTGTGCGGGCGTCATGAGCTGCCAGTCGCCGACCTCGCTTTGATTCGGGTTATAGGAAGCGTCGTTGGAGTTGCGGTAATTGCCGTAGCCGTCCGTCCAGTGGTGTTGCTCGGTAAACGAGTGTTGCGAAGTTCCGGTGAGGGGATCGTTCATCGTTTCCACGCCACGGATGTAATCGTCCTGCCCATCGTTGGCGGTGCGCGCCGTGCTGCCGCCGGAGGCGCTGCTGGAAGCGCGCGAGGACGCGAGGCTGCGGTCAATGTTCGCCAGGAAGGCGTCGTTGTTCGCCGAAATCTGTTTGCTCCGCTGTCCCGCAGCGGCAATCCCAGCATATTGCGCCTGAAGATTCGCGTTAAAATTCGCGAGGAGCTGCTGCTTGACCGCCTCGGCTCGTTGGGCAAATTCCGGCGTCATGCTGAATGACTTGTGGATCGCACCGAAAACATTCCGGCGGCCATTCAGCGCCCCAGCCGGCGCGCGAAAACTATGGACACAGACCAAACCCCACAGCGCTTCGCCCTGGACCACCTGGTAATGGTGCACGGCGTAGAACTCCTCCTCGACGGGCTTGCCGTCGAGCGTGTAAGTCACTTTCTCGCCGATGCCATGCTGAGTGGGGGACAGGTTGACATGAAGCACTTTTGGCAAGTCGGGCAAGTCACGACTGCCGATGAATTTCAGATCCGAGTATTTGCCGCGGTATTTGTTGATGAAGTAGGCGAGCGCCTTCACCGGTTCCATGGGGCGCAGCGAGAGGCCATCAAGCCCATCCTTGCCTTCATTGAGTGCGGCGCGGGGACCCGGAATGTAACCACAGAACATGGGCTGGTAACAAAAGCAGGCCTCGGCATTGGTCGGATTCTCGACTTTCATGGCCATGGAGACCGGGTGAGTGATGTGCATGTAATTCCAGTACACCTGACTCGAGTCGCGCCACTCCTTGGGGGCGCTGAAGCGGTAAGCCACAAGGCCATTTAGTTTCTCGTCGGTAATCTGCCGGACGGTGAAATGCTCGCCATCAACAACCAGACTTTCGGTCTTATCATTCGCGCGGCCCCTGGACGCGATCGCTGCGAACATGACCGTGATAATTGCATACTGGATAAGTTTTGTTTTCATGACGTTATTATTTGCGCCAGCAGTTGCCGAATTCAGGCTTTTGAAGAAATACCCTGTTGTTTCCATTGATGGCTGAGACAACCATCGTCGTGTTCCGATGTCAAAACCTTTCGCTTAGACTGTTTTTGCGGACTCCGCGCCTGCGGCGTTGTCACATAAACGGGCCAAAGGTCCGCCCGGTCACAAGTGAAGAAGCGCCGACCTGCGGGTTGATGAATATTAAGGGCAGTTGAGACGAAAATCTCCCTGCGGTAAGCACAAGCCCTCCTTGCAGGCCCTTGGCCCGTGAAGGCGTGAGGATCAAGGCGTAGCTGATTACGGCTTGCGATGCGGTCGCTTCGCGGCTCATTCTCCTTCGGTGCCGAACCTGCTGATCATCCTGCTCCTGACCGGGGTCGTCCACTGCCTGGACACCGCCTCCTATGCCTCGCGCATCGCCGGCGTCCGCACGGGGCGGTTGGCGCTGACGGGCGCGTTGTTTAGCATCGTTTCCCTGGTCAGCCGCGTCGCCTATACCTTGCAGGCGCCGCTGTTGGGCTCGGCGGTGGACCGGATGGTCCACCACGGCAACCTTGGCGGCCTGCTGAGTGACTTTCATTTCATCCTCGCGGCGGCCAGCGTCGGGACTTTGCTGGGAGCGATGCTCATTCCGTCGTTCACTACGATTTTCAGCCGGGCTGCCGTGGCCTACGAATCCCACGGCTCATTTTTCGCCCTGCTGCTCCATACCCTCTCGCTGCGCGGGTTCAGCCGGATCAGCCAGCACTTTCGCCTTCCGCTGCCGGACAGCGTCCGCAAAGCCAGCCGATTCAACCTCCCGCGCTCTTTCCTTTTGCTCAACATCATCGTCACCGCGGTCTATACCGTGGGCATCAGCGCCACGATGTACGCCAGCGCATTGGCCCCGGAGATGGCCCGCACCGCGACGACCCTCAGCGGCGTCATCAATGGCGTCGGCACGGTCTTGCTGGTCATCCTCATTGACCCTGTGTCGGCCCTCATCACCGACCAGGCGCTGCGGGGCAGTCGCCCGGTTTCCGAGGTCAGCCACATTGTCGTCTGGCAGGTGGTCGGCCGTTTCCTCGGAACGCTCCTCGCCCAGTTGATCTTATTCCCCGCCGCCGTCCTGGTCGTCCACCTGGCCCGCTTGCTGGTGTGAGCCGGGCGTCCACGGCCGTCGGCTCCTGGTGGACGATGATCTCGACCGAGTCAGTAGCTCCATGTGGCGTGGCCAAGTGGTGCGGCATTCAACAGGTGCCGGCACGAGCGCCAATGCGGCAAAGACTTGTCCATGATTGCAATGAATCTGTCGTTATGATGCCGCTCCAGCAGATGCACCATTTCGTGGGCAATGATGTATTCCAGGCACGACACCGGTTTCTTGGCGAGTTCGAGGTTTAGCCAAATACGACGGGCTTGTGCGTTACAGGTGCCCCAGTTGGTTTTCATTTTCTTGATGCGCCAGTCAGCAGCCTGAACACCCAAGGCCGTTTGCCATTTCTCCAGGAGCGGCGGGATCAGCGCCTTGAGCTGCTGGCGATACCACCGATGCAACACCTGCTCGCGTTGCGCGGCAGTGGCTTCCGCCCGCACATGGAGTTCTATCCTGGACCGGCTGCGAAGCACGACTTTGGCCGCGTCATTATGGGCGATCACGCGCAGGCGATAGCGGCGTCCTAGAAAGTAATGGCTCTCCCCGCTGACCATTTCACGCTCGGATTGGCGGGGCTGAGCCTCGAAGCGCGCCTGCTGCCGCTTGATCCAACCAAGTTTGCCGATTACTGCCAGGCGCACAGAGTTATCGGTCACTGCCAGGGGGGCCGCCACCCGCACTCGGCCATTGGGAGGGTAAACCCCGAGGTGCAGGTTCTTGATGGCCTTCCGGACAATCTGAACCACCAGGCCGTTGACCACGATCTGGCGCTTCTCAGTATTCATGCTGGTTCTTCACCAGTTCCAGAATCTCTTCCACCAGCTCATCCTCCGGCGCGATGCTCTTTCCTTTGTAGGACTCCTTCATGGGCACAGGACTGGGGCCGCTGTGCTTCGTGTACATCTCAACCGCCGTTTTGATCGCTCCCCTCAGCTTTCTGACCTTGAAGATGTTGGCGCGCCAATCGTCTTGCCTGAATGCGCAAACAGCCGCATCCACTTGAAGGGCAAATGCCTCGCTTCTGCCAAAGTTGTCGTAGAGCGCCCGCTTGGCCGCCGTGTTCACGGCTTTCGGATATGACGCGCCGGCAGTCGGGTTCTTTGCCTTCCTCGTTAGCTCGACAATCTTCTCCAAATACTTCTTGTAGCCCAGCGCCTCGCTTTTCCGCTGCTTGATCAGCGCGTCGAGCAACTCCGACATCTTCTCGTAATACTTCGGGTTGATGGGCGACTCATCAATGATGAGCCTGCGGACGTTGTTCTCGAAGGCTTCCATCACGGCTTCCTTGTGCTTGCGAATTCCTTCCGGCAGCCCGTTGACGGCGTCGGCTCCGCGCTCGACGATGAGTTGGATCAACGACATGTCGTCAAAGGCGGAGACCTTCTCACTTTCCTCTGCCTGGATGTAGGTATCGATCAAATGCCGCATGGCCGGCTCGTACATCTTCAGGTCGATATAGTCGCCACTGGCCAATTTGACTTCAGTGCGGACCTTCTCGAAGTGGTCCACCTCCTTCTTGATGGCGGCAGCCTGCCCGGCGGTGTAGCCGGCGGCCTCCATTTCGGAAGCCAGATTCGCGTAGGCGCGCACCAGCGCCGCGACCTGCTTGTAGAGCGACAGCCGGGCAGGCTCATTGTCCTTGAGTTGCTCGGCGTTGCCGGAGTCCTTGGCGCAGAAATACCGCAAGTAGGCTGGCGAGTTCTTCGGGAGCTCGACGGGTTCACACAACGCCCGCACTGCCTCCAGCGTTTCTTCCAGCCGCTCCCGGGCCTTGCCCAGTCGGTCTTCCAGCAGCCCTGCCACATCTTCCTTGTCGTAGGCGTCGAAGGCGCCCGACGTGTAGTCGTGAACGGCGCCTTCCAGGCTCTTGAACAGGTCCTTGTAGTCAATGATGTAGCCGTATTCCTTGTCGTCCCCATCCAGCCGGTTCACGCGGCAGATGGCCTGGAACAGGCCGTGGTCGCGCATCCGCTGATCAATGTAGAGATACGTGGCGGGGGGCGCGTCGAAGCCGGTCAGGAGCTTGTCCACCACCACCAGCAGCTTCATCTGGCCCGGCTCTTCGATGAACTTCTTCTTTACTGCCTTCTCAAAGGCCTCGACTTTCTTCACGGCCTTCTCGGCTGGTTCATTGAACCAGTCCGCCAGCATTTGGCGATAAGTGTTGTATTTCTCAATGTTCTCGGTCTCGCCCTCGCCGCTTTCCTCGCCCTTGATGTCCGCGGTGGTCGGCGCGTAGGACGTGACGATGGCGCACTTGCCCTTCAGGTCGGTCTTGTTGAGCAGTTCGTAGAACTTGCACGCTTCGTAAATGCTGCCGGAAACCAGCAGGGCGTTGCCGCGCCCGCTCACCAGCCGGTCGCGGGTCTCCATGTCCATCAGAATGTCGGCGGCGATCTTTTCCAGCCGCGACTGGCTGGACAGCACCTTCTGCATCGTGCCCCAGCGCTGCTTGAGCTGGGCCTTGGCGAGGTCGGTCAGCCCCTTGGTCTTGGCCTCGAACCACTGATCAATCTTTACCTGGGACGTGACCTTCTGGTCCACGTCCCGCGCCTCGTAACGCAAGTCGAGCACCACCTTGTCGCGCACCGCCTCGTCGAACTTATAGGTGTGGATGTAGCGGCCAAAGACCTCGATGCTCTTCTGCTTGTCCGCCTTGAGCAGCGGCGTGCCGGTGAATCCGATGAACACCGCGCCGGGCAGGATGCCCTTCATCGCCTCGTGCAGCTTGCCGGACTGCGTGCGGTGGCACTCGTCCACGAAGACGAACAGGTTGCCCTTCGCGCTGAACCCCGGCGGCAACGCCCATTTCATCTCCTGGATGAACTCCTCCGCGCCGCTTTCCTCGTCCCCGCTTCTTTTGCCGCCGAACTTGTGGATCAGCGAGCAGAGCAGCCACGGCTTCGTCGCGTTGAGTTGGGCGATCAAATCCCCGCCGCTCTCGGTGCGGTAGATGGCTTCATTGACGCCGAGGAACACCTTCTCGATCTGCTCGTCCAGTTCCGTGCGGTCGGTGATGATCAGCACGCGGGGATCGGTGACGTGCTCGCGAATCCACTTGGCCAGCCAGACCATGATTAGGCTCTTGCCGCTGCCCTGGGCGTTCCAAATGATGCCGCCCTCGCGCCGCTGCGCGTACTCCTGCGAAGCCCGCACGGCGAAATACTGGTTGTGTCGGCACACCTTCTTCACTCCGGCGTCGAACAGGACAAAGTCATGGACCAATTCGAGAAAGCGCGGCTTAGCGCAAAGCTGTAGCAAGGCACGGTCAAGCGGGTTCTCCACGGTTCCCGGCTCCTTCCACGTCAGGTAATACTTTTCCGGGGTCTCAATCGTGCCGTGGCGCAGGCCCTCGGTATCGTTGCCGGCCATCACGAGCTGCACGGTGGAGAAGAAGGGCTGGATGAACTCCTTCTTCTGGTTGTCGAGATTCTGGCGGATGCCCTCCGCCACGGAGACAATGGACCGCTTCAACTCCAGCACGCCGAGCGCGATGCCGTTCACGTAGAGCACGATGTCCGGGCGCTTGTCGTGAGCCTTGGCATTGGCCGCGGCCACGGTCACTTCCTCGGCAATGGCAAAGTCGTTGTGGCCCGGCTGCTTCCAATTCACCAACCAGACGGTGACGGCGTTCTCACCCACGTCGGGCTTCACCTTCACGCCGTAGCGCAGCAGGTCATAGACGGCCCGGTTGCGGTCGTACAGGCTTTTGCTGGTGTCGCCCGCTGCCTTTTCCAGCTCGTAGAGCACCTTGCCAATCAGCCCCTCAGGCTGGCCTTGCTCCTTCAGCCAAGCCCGCAGCAGTTCCGGCTCGATGTTGCGGTTATTGTCCCGCTCCTCCCAGTTGCCGAGGTAAGCGTAGCCCAGCTTGTCGCGGAACAGCTTCACCACCCGCCGCTGGGTTTTCCGTTCTTTTTGGCCGACGTTGCTCATCAAATCGGGGGATTGACTTTCGCCGCCGGCCTGCCAAACTGGCATTGCCGGTGGACAAAACTCGGCTTCATGCCGTGTGTTTCATGGTCTTAGGATCAGCGAAACCTATATCCATCGGTTTTTTATTTTCTCCGGGTCAGGCGGCTGTCCCTTCCGGCTGAGATACGCGCCATAGGCTGCCCCACTTCGGTCATCCACATCATGGATCAGCGACACCTTCGGCCAGATGGCGTGCAGGAAGCGCGGCTCGTGCTTCTCATAACACCGCTGCAAAGCCCACAGACAGTAATCCGCCACCTGAACACACGGCCGCTCCCACGGGTAGGCCGGAATGATCTCCAACGTCGCCGACGAGGTCACCCCATGCTCCGTCAAGAACCGCTGCCGGGTCTGCTCCAGTTGCCGCGTCAACGCCTCCGTGCGGTCCGCATGGCCGCGCCGGGCAAACACCACCCGGTAACGATCCTCCTTGTGCAGCCGCTGTTTGAACAGCATCCGTACCGTTAGATCGTAGAGTTCATTCGGATGATAACGGTAGGAAGAATCCATGCGATTGCGGCGCTCCACGTAGTCGCGCACCGTCCGCATGTCTTTGATCACCGCGTAGAACTTGAAATCCAGCGCGGTGATCAACTCGAACACCTTGCTGCGAACCTCCGCATGATCATCCTTCGCGTGAAAAGCGCGGGCCGTCTTCTGCGCCTCGGGCTTCATCGAGTAAATTGTGGCGTAAAGCGGATTCTTCTGAAGAGCAGCGCGAAGCTCCGCAAGTTGACGGACGACGTCCTCCACCGAGACGCATCGCACCATGCCCAGCATGAAAAACTGCTGCGCGTCCGCGTCCGCCAGCCGGTCGCGCCCCTTCGGCCCGAACAACACGCCATCTCCGGCTTCATCCACATAGTAGGTGACACTGGCAGCGGGTGACGGGGGGCCGACGGCGCTCATAATCTTTGCTCAACTTTCCCGGTGACTTCCCCGGTAATCCTGGTCCTCGAAGAACCGGCGCAGCAGCGCGTCCCCGCGCAGATAATCCCGCAACGCCGCCCGTTCTGGAGCGAACTCCCTTTGCACGCTGCTGATGAATAGCCGCAGAGTCATCGCGTCCCTATTCTTTGCCATCCACTCTCAACTTTCCACTATCAACTAACCTCGTCCTCCCGGTCAACAACTCCTGCATCATGCCTTGCTTGAGGGCGCGGGTCTTGGCCAACTGCCGCTCCAGCGCCGCCAGCTCCGCGTCCCTGTCCAACAGCACCTCGGCGAAGGCGGCTGATTTGGAACCCCGAGGGCGTGGGATCAGCCGTTGGGTGACGCGGTTCACGAAAGCACCTCCCAGCGTCCGCCTTTGGCGGGTCCGATGCGCCGGACACACCCAGCCACGCGCAAGGTTTTCAGATGGTTCTCAATGGCGCTGGTGCCCAGGCCGAGCTCCGCCGCCAGCTCGGGGATCGTAACCCGGGCGTTGCGGCGCATGGCCTCGACTATCTTCCGCCGCTTGGCGGTGAGGGCTGCCCCCCACTTTTCACCCCACTTTTCACCCCACTTTTCACCCCATTCTCCTTCGCTCAAGTTCGCCGGGATCACCGCCAGATATTCCGCCGGGAAGGCAAACTCCACCCACAAATCCCCCGGCTGATAGCGGATGGCCCCCACCTTGTTTGGGAGCTCCTCCAGCAACCGGGCCGCGTTGGGCACGCCCACCACCACGCCCTGGTCGTTCCGGCCGATGTGCAGGACGCCGCCCTCGGCATTGGCGAAGCCGCAGATCCAGCGGAGTAATTCATCCCGCCACGTTTCCTTCCACTCGATATGCTGGGCTTCTTTCATACTAGCCTCGTCCTCCCGGTCAGCAATTCCCGCATCATGCCCTGCTTGAGTGCGCGGGTCTTGTCCCGCCGCTGCTCCAACGCCGCCAGCTCCGCGTCCATGTCCGATAGCACCTCGGCGATGGCGGTTTGCTCAGGGAGAGGCGGGAGTCGCAACTCGTAGTTCTTCACGACGTTCCAATCCGAGCGGGGCATGTGCGTGCCGTAAGCGGGGCTGGCGGCCTCAATGAAGTGGTCCATCTTGATAAGTTGGAAAAGATAACTGGCCGTGACCAGCAGCCGATTGGGCACGAACACCCAAATCTCCGTTGAACAGACTCCCGGACAGTCCGCCAGCCAGAATTTTCGCAGGTAGGCGCGGAGCTTTCCAAACAGGACGTCGCCCTCTCGGAACACGGACTTAAGAGAAGAGTTTTCCCCCGTAATTGTGCTTCCAAGCAGCTTCCCTGTACCTGGCTCGATGTGCTCCAGCTCGACGCAGAACTCTCGGACACCGCTTCGGCGCGGATCGACCCTCTCCTTTCGTGGCATTGACACTTCGCTGAACCGCATCACCTGCCACTCGCGGTGGAATCCGGGGAGGCGTTTTTGGCCGGTGAGGATCTGCTGCATGGCGGCCTGTTTGAGGTCGCGCTTCTTGGCGATGAGCTGGTCCAGCGCGCCGATCAGCGCATCCACGTCGCTCAACGCCCCCGCAATGGTGCGTTGTTCGTTGTCGGATGTCGGAATCCCAAGGGGGCAGGATAGAACTTCAACTTTGCGGAGATTCGTCTGCTTAGCGCCATCATCAAAAGCCAAATAGAAAGGGTTTCTGTCGAGCTTATAGAATAGCAGTTTGCCGTCGATGCTTCGCGAACTTAAGATACAAATCCGCTGGTTGACCGTGTAGGTTTCTTGGCTTTCAACCCAATAGCATTTGGCGATGGCTCTTCCATTGGGGACATCGCTCATCACCATGAGCACGTCACCCTTCGATGCCGGGCAGAAGCAATGGTCGGAATACTTGCGCGTGGAGCCCTCGGAGGAAATGAACTTGGAATTAACCACAACAAACCTCCCGGAGTCCGTGATGCTCTGTTCGTGTGCCATTCCATTTGTGTAGGACACGAGAGCACCCAGATTCTTGACCTCCCAATCCTCTGGAATCACCCCCACCTCAGTCTGCTTGTAGCCGGGCTTCACGTCCATACCGCCCCCATCCGCTTGAGGTGTTTGTCCACGCGGGCGGCGAGCGTGGCGACTTGACCAGTGAGCTCCGGCAGCGGGGTAGTATAGCGTTCGGCCAGTTGGCGGATGCGCCAGGTGAGCGTCTGCGACACGCGGTCCAGTTCGCCCTGCACGGCGGCAGCCAGCGCGGCCAGCCATTTGTCGTCCACCACGAGCGCCTTGATATCGTCCTCGGTGAGCTTGCCATACTGCGCCGCGACCTTGGCCATGAGCGCGTCCTGCGCGTCTTTGACCTTCGCGCTGGTGACCACTTCCTTTTCGAGCAGCGCCAGGTACTGTTCCAGCGCGGCACATTCGTCCGCTCCGTCCGCTTCGTCCAGATCAGCCTTTATCGCCTTCAGCCGCGCCGCGACCGAGGCCCGGGTGAGCTTGTCCTTGTCGTTCTTCGCCGCCTCCAGCAACCCCTCTTCGCCGCTGTGTTCCTCGGCCATTTCCTCCAGCGCCTGCGCGATGGCCGCGACCTCGGCTTCCAGTTTCTCGATGGCCTCCTGTTCGGCGGCGAAGTAGCGGGCGATCACCAGCGCAGGCGGGATCAACTCGGCCTTATACTTCAGCTTGCCGACGGTGAAATCGGGCTTCTCTTTCGTACTCCTGGCCCTATCCTCGATGATGACCCGGGGCTTGGTCGCTTCGCGCCAGCCGTCGCTCACGATCATGTACACGTCGTCCTGCATGGTCTCGGCCCAATAGTCCATCAGGTGCTGATACACATCGTAAGGGTCAACCAATCCGCGTGATCCGTCCGATCCGCTCGTTCCGTCCGAACCAAAAATCCCCAGCAACCCTTCGCCCAAAGTCTCGATCAGCTCCTTGGGCTTGCCGCCCACAGCAAGGTCCCGCAGCCGCGCCCGGTTGGCCGCCTTCCACTTGGCGAACAGCTTGGTCGCGGATTCATTGAAGGCGGTGAACTCCGCGTGGCCGAAGATGGCGGCCTTGATGTCCGCGACGGCGACCTTGAGCTGGCAGTAGCCGGGGCGGTCGGCCTTCTTGAACAGCGTGGCGCGCACGCCGGGGATGACCTGCCAGTAGCGTTCGAGCGCATCGATGTCACGGTTGGGGATGCCGCCGCGCAGGTGGGCGTCAATGTCCTGGATGTCCTCCGGCTCGGTGCTATCAATGTAGCGCGGGAGGTTGAGGTTGAAGTCGTTCTTAACATCGCTGATTTCCGCCAGCGAGACCATACGCGAGTAGCCCGGGATTTCAGCCAATCGCGTGAACGTGTCCACAACCTTGTGGATGTCCTGGGCGCGTAGGCGGTTCTTGTTGCCGTCTTTGATGAAGCCCTTGGAAGCGTCAATCATGAAGATGCCCTTGCGAGCGGCGGCGTTTTCCTTGTCGAGCACCAGAATGCAGGCCGGTATGCCCGTGCCGTAGAAGAGGTTGGCCGGCAAGCCGATGATGCCTTTGACATAACCCCGGCGGACGATCTCGCGGCGGATGTCGGCCTCGACATTGCCCCGGAACAGCACGCCGTGGGGAAGGTTGATGGCGGCTTTCCCGGTGCTCTTGAGGCAGGTGAGCATGTGGAGCAGGAACGCGAAGTCGCCGTTCTTCTTCGGCGGAATGCCGAATTCGAAGCGATGAAACTCGTCGTTGTTTGGGTCGAACCCGCTGCTCCAGGCTTTGAACGAGAACGGCGGATTGGCGACCACGAAGTCGAAGGTCTTGAGCCGCCCGTCCTGGGATTTGAAGTGCGGGCTGGCGAGGACGTTGTCTTTCCAGATTTCCGCCGTGGGGCAGTCGTGGAGAATCATGTTCATTTGCGCCAGCGCCGCGGTGGCGTTGTCCATTTCCTGTCCATAGAGCGCGAGGTCGAGGCCAGTGCGGCTCTTGGCCTCATCATGGGCCTTGAGCAGGAGCGACCCCGAGCCCACAGCGGGGTCGTGAATGGTCTGGTTAGCGCTTTTGGCACTGCCAACGCCGACCACCCTGGCCATGACGCGGGAGACTTCCGCCGGGGTGTAGAACTGCCCCTTGCTCTTGCCCGACTCGGTGGCGAAGTGGCGCATGAGGTATTCGTAGGCGTCACCGAGCAGATCATCGCCCTCGGCGCGGTTGGCGCCGAAGTCGAGACCTTCGAAAATGGACACCAGGTTGGTGAGGCGGTCCACCATCTCCTTGCCCTTGCCGAACTTGTCGGCGTCGTTGAAGTCGGCGACATCAATCACGCCTTTCAGGTCATTGGCCTCCGCGAGCTTGCCGATGATCTTGTTGATCTTGTCGCCGATTTCCTTGTCGCCCTTGAGCGCGGCCATGTCGGCGAAACCGCCGCCCCTGGGCACGTCGAGCAGTGGATTCTTCTGGCCGGCGTATTTGTCGGAGACGTATTTCACGAACAGGAGGACCAGCACGTAGTCCTTGTATTGGGAGGCATCCATGCCGCCACGAAGCTCATCACAACTTTGCCAGAGGGAGCTATAGAGTTCGGACTTCTTGATGGGCATACGCTAGTCTTGTTCCTGTTGGGCACGGTTTAAACCAAAAGGAGGTATTTGCCTAGCGGGATCTTGAGCGGGATTGAGCATTTCCGCAGCCCTGACATTTAAAATGAAACCCATGAACCACTGCCTCCCCCAACCGACCGCCCTAATGCGCGGGCTACTACAGGTGCAGGGCGAGGACCGGGCCGAGCAGCCACGTGTGCCGCTCCTGACGGAGCTTGTTTCAGGAGAGAACCGGGTTTGCTACAGACATGGCGCTCCTAACGGAGCTGTCACGGCTTGAATCGAGTGCGACAAGTGACTTCTCAAAGGACCGCTGAGGATCGTTCATGGCGATGCGCCGGTCGGAAGGCTCTTGCTGCCAGCGAGGATTTTTGCGGGCGCCGCGACGTTCTGGTCCCTGAACCACGCAATCGAGCTTCCTGAGTGTTGCCTGCCTTCCCTGAGCGCGGCTTGATACTGCCGCCTTGGTCGGGTGGTAGGGAGCGTCACTCCGTGCGCGCCGCCGACCACACGGAAACAGCCGAAACCCGACTTGTTCTGGACAGGCACGGCGCGCACGGAGTGACGCGCCCTACCCTCGTCGCCGGGGAGCGCATGGCGGCAGTAGCAAGATGCGTTTGACTTCCCTCTTCGCTGCATCAGCGCCGCAAGGCATTTGAATGCGCTTGGCACGCGCGTTGCATGGGGGTTGCACGCGCTCTGCCCTCTCTTCTACCTCTTGTTGCGCTCTTATTCTCCTCTTATTCTCCTCTTGTTCTTATCCCTTTTTCCCGCCTGCGCGGCTGGCCGGCTGGCCGTGCACCACCCGGGCCCTGGCCGGAGCGAGGGCATCGGTTAGCTGCATCAGTCCGCGGCATTCCCAACCCTCCACCTGGTGCCAGGCGCGGGTGAAGTTACGCGTGTTGGCCGGTGGCACACCGTATTGCTTGAGGTATAGACGTGTGAGGTCGCTGGCGTGTTCGAATGTTGCGATTGATCTCTTGAACGCGGGCGAGTATTAACGTGCGCGTGAATACAAAGCCAATGTCTCTCGCCGCTACCCTGTTCCTCGCCATCGGCCCTGCTCTGCCGACTCAAGCCCGACCTGCCGTCGCGTCGGCGCAAGAGGCGAAGAGCTTTGAGGGGAAAATCACCATCACCGCCAAGCTGGACTATCTTTTGTCCCTGCCGACTGACTACGGCAAATCGAGAAAGTCCTGGCCGCTGGTGCTCTTCCTGCACGGCTCGGGGGAGTCGGGCAGCGACCTGGCCAAGGTCAAAGTCCACGGTCCGCCCAAGCTCGTCGAAGCTAACGGGCCCTTCCCATTTATTCTCGTCTCGCCGCAGAGTTCGGGGCGGGGCTGGAATCCCGACGTGCTCAACGCGCTGCTCGATTCGATCATCAAGCAGTATCGCGTGGACAAGGACCGGGTCTATCTGACCGGCCTGAGCATGGGCGGTTACGGCACCTGGTCGCTCGCCGCCGCGCACCCGGAGAAATTTGCCGCCATCGCACCCCTCTGCGGCGGGGGCAACCCGGCGGACGCCGCCAAGTTGGTCAAGATCCCCACCTGGGTCTTTCACGGGGCGAAGGACACCACGGTGCCTCCCAAGCGTTCGGAGGAGATGGTTGAAGCGCTCAAGGCCGCAGGCGGCAATCCCAAATTCACGCTGTATCCAGACGCCGGCCATGACTGCTGGACTGTGACCTACGACAACCCCGAGTTTTACCAGTGGCTGCTGGCGCAAAAGAGGATCAAGCACTAGTGGTTAGTTGCACTAGCAAGCGATACACGGGGCGCCGCGTGAGGGCACGCGGCCTACAGGAGGTTTGTAAGCCGCGTGCCCTCACGCGGTGCTACCGCTAACCTCTGCAACCAAGCTGCAGCCGTCCCGGCAGGCGGCATGGAGACAGATGGTGGTTCCCTGCCAGGTTGAGGGGCAGCTCTTATTTCGGTTGCTCGGCGGGAAGAGGGATAAGCTGGGGGACACGGTTCTTGAAGGGGGGGATGGCCGGCCCATCGCCTTCGGGGTTGTCCAGGTAGAAGAAGCCAACCGTGGTGTAGTGGTTGGGGAACGGTTTGCGATCCTCGTCCCAACCGCCCCGCCCATGTTCGAGGGTAAAGAGAAGACTCTGTTTGAAGGGCACGGAATCCAGGATGTGCCAGCGGTAGCAGGTGTTTAAGATGCCTCGCTTCTCACCGCCTTTGCTGGGGTTGTCGTAATAGGGCACACCAAAATATGGGTCCCAAAACGCCCGGCCAAAGTCCCAGGCGCCACAGAAGTAATCCTCGCTGCCCGTACCGCTAATGACCGGTTTCTCGGAACCGTCAACGTACCAGTAATCATTACCTTCGCCCCACCAACCATCGCTATTGGCCATGACGGAGATGAAGGTGCCCACGAAGTGGCCGGCGCCCTTGGTTTCGCAAATCGTCAGTGGCTTGCCGACGGGGGCGGGAAAGTAGGTGCGATATTGGGTGTGGAAATAGCGCGCATCCGGCTGGGACTCCTGTTCCAACCGATAATCAATATTGAAATAGAAATTGTTGACTCGCCGGTCACCCTCGTTGGCAACCGTGAGCACGGCATGCTTTTTGAACGGCATCGGCCAGTAACAGTTCAGGGCGTTGCGGGCGCCGACTACGACCGGCGCGCTCTGGAATTCGACATACTTGGCGTGTCCTTGCGCAAAGAAGTCGCCGACCGGGCATTCGACGGCGGGACGGGCGGCGTCGTCCCAAGTCATGCGCAGCACGAGTTCCCGCAGGTGTTCGGGGGAAGGGGAATTGATGGTGAACCAAATGTGCGTGACCCGGCCGCTGCCTTTGACATCCATCAGCGTGAGGGTCTGGCCGGGATCAATGAGCCGAGAGTCGCCGTTCCGGCCTTTGGGGTCGGTGCTCGACGCTCGTAAGGCCGAAAAGTCTTTCTTGGAAGCGAGATCGGCTGGAACCTGGCCCAGGGCCTGGGATCCCAGCAGTGCGGTCACGGTCGCGCTCAGAACGAGGGCGGTTAAGGGGCTAAGTTTGGTAGTCATATAGGCAGGGATCTTAACCAGTTCTGAAATGGCATCAAGTCCCGGACGGGCCCGATAAATAATGAGTCGAAGTGCGTATTGACCATTGTCATTATGACCCGGCATACTCCGTACAAGCGCTAATGCTCAACACTTGAACTCTTTTATGAAAGGCAAGAACTCACCGCGGAGGAACCCAAACGCAACCTGCAACTCGTCTCCTTCGGGCGGCCTGTCCCGGCGCCAGTTCAGATCGGAAGAGCGTCGTGTAGGGAAAGAGTGTAGATCTCGG
>OBLW0100001269.1_pt1 | contig 21544 bp, 19 predicted proteins | sample 1520161 | NCBI WGS metagenome assembly OBLW01 (sample SAMEA3539309, study PRJEB22396) | soil metagenome | biome: tundra; feature: field; material: soil | place: USA | collected 2010-05 | depth 0.15 m | reverse complement strand
CTCTTCCGATCTAATCTAGTAAATACAAAACAACCTGATACAGGTGGAATAGAACCCACTTTCCTGAAGGCGTGGCCCACGTCTCCGGCCCGACTATGGCGCTAGAGTTGTTCGCCCACGCGATATACTTCGCGAGCATGGCGCAAATAACGACCAGCAGCCCGCATGTCGCAGTAATCGGCGCCGGCGCGTTCGGCGGTTGGACGGCGCTTTATCTGCTACGCGGTGGAGCGCGGGTCACGCTACTCGACGCCTGGGGGCCGGGGAATTCGCGGGCATCGTCGGGTGGGGAGACGCGGATTATCCGCGGCGCTTACGGGCCGGATCAGCCTTATAGCAAGTTGGCGGCACGCGCGCTTGAGCTTTGGAAGCGGCACGAAGCGCAATGGAAGCGGAGGTTCTTCTTTCCCATTGGAGTGCTGTGGATGGTCGAGGGAGATGGCGCATTCGAGCAGGCATCGCTTCCCTACCTCCGCGATGCGGGAATCCCGTTCGAACAACTCGGCGTGAACGAACTCGCGCGCCGGTGGCCGCAGATCAATTTTGAAAATGTGGAGTGGGGAATCTACGAACCGCAAAGCGGATACCTGCTGGCTCGCGCTTCGGCGCAGGCGGTGGTTGAGCAGTTTGTCGCCGAGGGCGGAGAGTACCGGCAGGCAACGGTTGCGGCGGCGGATCTTGAACGCGGGGAGTGGAAATCGCTCACGTTGTTGGACGGATCGAGTTTGGCCGCCGACCGCTACGTTTTCGCCTGTGGACCGTGGCTGGGAAAGTTATTCCCGCGGACGGTTGGTCCGCATTTTGTTTCGACCCGGCAGGAAGTATTTTTCTTTGGCACGCCTTCCGGCGACCCGCGCTACGACGAGGGCAATATGCCTGTGTGGGCCGATCATGGCGATCATTTCATTTACGGAATTCCGGGGAATCAGGGACGGGGATTTAAGGTAGCCGATGACACGCGCGGTCCGGAGTTCGATCCTACGCTGGGCGAACGGGTCATCAGCGACGATGGACTCACGGCCGCGCGACGTTATCTTGGCCATCGTTTTCCGGGGATGAAGAACGCCCCGTTGATTGAGAGCCGCGTCTGCCAGTACGAAAACACCACCGACCACAATTTCATCGTCGACCGGCATCCCGACAATGCGAGTGTATGGATTGTTGGCGGAGGATCGGGACATGGATTCAAGCACGGGCCGGCGCTTGGAGAGATGGTCGCGGGGTTGGTGCTGAAAGATGGAAGCGCGGAGATTACTTACCGGTTCGGAAGATTCGAAGCGCGAACTGCGACGGAGTAGGCGGCAGCGCCCAGGTTAGCGCCCAAACAACGGGCGCGAACCTGGGGCACATAAGAAATTACTGGATTTGAATTACGTTTTCTGAACTGCTGGCTTTTATTTCTTCTACTCGCGCCGCTACGTTGCGGGCGAAGGCGAAGAGGGACTTGGCGTGGGAAGAGTTTTCGCCTTGAAGCACAGCGGGCGTACCGCCATCGCCCGATTTGCGAATTTCCGGATCGAGTTCCACGTTTCCTAGAAAGGCGATGCCGAACTGTTTGGCAGTTTTTTCGGCGCCGCCGCGGGAGAAGATGTCGATCTCATGCTGGCAATGCGGGCAGACGAAGTAACTCATGTTTTCGACCATGCCGACAATGTCGACCTTCATCTGGCGGAACATTTCGATGGCCTTGCGCGCATCCTGCAACGAAACGTCGGACGGAGTGGAGACGACAATCGCTCCGGTGAGCGGAACGGTTTGAATCAGCGACAAGGCGACATCGCCGGTTCCCGGAGGAAGGTCGATCACCAGATAGTCGAGTTGTCCCCACTGCACCGATCCGAGGAACTGCTTGATGATGGAATGGAGCATGGGACCGCGCCAGATAAGCGGCTTGTCGCCCGGGTTAAGGAAGCCGACGGAGATGACCTTGAGGCCATGGGAGTTGATGGGCGCGATCTGATTTTCGCTGATCACTTTCGGTTGCTCATTGGTGCCGAGCATGAGCGGAACGTTCGGACCGTAGACATCGCCGTCGAGCAATCCGACTTTGTAGCCCATCTTGCTCAGTGCAATTGCCAGGTTGACGGAGAGGGTGGTCTTGCCGACTCCGCCTTTGCCGGAACCTACGGCGATGATGGCGTTGACGCCGGGTAAAGGTTGCGGAGTGGGCTGTTGCGGGCCGGATTGATGGGAGTGAGCGCTCATTTTGTGATTATACGGGAGCGGAGGTCGTACGATTGCAGAGGTCAGATCGCAGAAGTGAAACAACTGATCTAACCTCTGCAATCTGACCTCTAACTTCTGCAATTCCTAATAGTGCCCTTCCCCCAACTGCACTTTTCCGCGAAACATTCGATAAAGGCAAACAAAGTATGTCACCGCCAACACCGCGCCCAGCGACCACCAGATGAAGCCTACGTTCAAACCGTGGCTGGCCGCCGCAGTGTTGTAGATGGTCAGGTCATATTGATGATCGCGGGCCGGCAACACCACGGGATAGAGCGCAAAGGCGGCGCCTACCAGCATGAAAGCAATGTAGAGGCTGGAGGCAACGAAGGCCAGCTTCTCTTTGCCCTTGGGATTGGCCCAGAGCATTACGGCCAGGCAGGCAACTACCACGATAGGAATGGCGAGACCGACTGGGTATTTGTGGTAGTTCGCCATAATGTCGGGGCGGATGAAGTAGGTCGCAACCAGGGCGCTGAAGGTCAGAAAGAATTGGATGGGCCAGCACAATAAGGCGAAACCACGGGCGCGGCGGCCGAGATCTTCGTCGGTCTTGAGGGCAATGTAATAAGACCCATGGGCGGTCAGGATCACCAAGGCCATCACTCCGATGAGCACGGTGTACCAATCGAGGATGCCGGTCGCCGAACCGAGTTTGAAGTTGGTCCAGAGCGGTTCGAAGAAATAGCCGCTGGCGTCGAGGGGAACTCCGCGGACGACATTGCCAAGCGCCGCGCCAAAAAATATGGCCAGCAGGATGCTCGATACGCTAAACACCACGTCGAAGAAATCCTGCCAGACCGAGTTTTCGATGTGGACGCGGAATTCGATGCCGATGGCGCGGAGCATGAGCAGCCACAAAACTATCATCAGGGGCAGATAGAAGCCGCTGAAACTGGACGCGTAGAGCTGAGGGAAGGCGAAATAAAGAGTGCCGCCCGCGGCCAGCAACCAGACTTCGTTGCCGTCCCATACCGGGCCAATGGCGCGCAGAACGCGGCGGCGTTCTTCGTTTGTCTTGGCCGCGAAGAGGTAAATCGCGCCCGCGCCCAGATCGAACCCGTCGAGCACGACATAGGTTGCGACCATCGCTGCGACAATCCAAAACCAAAGGGTCGACATAATTACCTCACCGCCTGCTGACTTGACAGCGGCTGTTGCACCGCGGGGCCGTGGTCGATTTCACGCCAGATCAGGAACAGCCCAAGGATTCCGAGCACCATATACATTCCCATGAATCCGAGGAGAGTGAACATTCCATTGCCGGCCGAGACCAGCGTGGAGTAGCCATCTTCGGTTCGCATCAAGCCATAGACCAGCCAGGGCTGGCGTCCCAGTTCGGCGGTCATCCACCCGGCGGTGTTGGCGATATAAGGAAACGGCGCGGCTAACATCAGGATCCAGAGCATCCAGCGGGAATTGAAAAGCGCGCCGCGCCAGAGCAGCAAGGCCGCGACTACCATGATCGTGATGAAGAACGTTCCGAGACCAACCATGATGTGATAGCTGTAATAGAGCAACGGGATGTTCCCCGGCCAATCTTGTTTGGGAAAAGAGTCGAGCCCACGGACGTGCGCATTCCAGCGGCGATAAGTCAGAATGCTCAACACTCCGGGAACTTCTATGGGATTGTCGATCTTGCGTTCCTGCTCGTTGGGCTGCCCGACGATTAAAAGAGGAGCGGCGGTCTGGCCCTTGAACAATCCCTCCATCGCGGCCAGGGTCACGGGTTGGAGATCGGTCACCATTCTTCCTTGACGGTCGCCGGTGGGAAAAATCTGGAGAACGCTGAAGACGCAACCGGCAATGACTCCGGTCCGGACGAAGATGCGGGCGTGCGCCGTCCACTTATTGGAGAGCAGATAGAACGCGCCCACGGCGGTCATGACAAAGGCGCCGGTGATCGCCGCTCCTGACATGTTATGGGCATATTGCCAGCCCGCCCACGGGTTCAAGACAAAGGTCCAAAAGCTGGCGAGCTGAAGGCTGCCATCGGACGCGGTGTAATAGCCGACCGGATTCTGCATGAACGCGTCGGTGGCGATGATGAAATAGCCCGACAGCCATGAGCCCACAAAGACCGCGACAGCCGACAGCCAGTGCGCTTTCGGGCTCAGTCGCTTCTCTCCGTAGAGAAATAATCCGAGGAATGCCGACTCCAGGAAGAAGGCGAACATACCTTCCATGGCCAGAGTTTGTCCGATGACGCCGCCCGCGAAGCGCGAAAAATGCGACCAGTTGGTGCCGAACTGGAATTCCATCGGAATGCCAGTTACGACTCCGAGGACGAAATTGATGCCGAAGATCTTCGCCCAGAAGCGCGCAGCTTCGTTATAGACCGGATCGTTGCGGCGCAAGGCAATGGTCTTGAGGACCACGATCAAGAGCGCGAGGCCCATAGTGAGTTGCGGAAAGAGATAGTGGAAGGTAGCGGTGAAGGCAAAATGGAGGCGGTGAATTAGAAGTGCGCTTTCCATAAGTTAGGTCTCAGGTGTTAGTAATCAGTTCTCAGTTCTCAGTTCTCAGTAATCAGTAATCAGCTCTCGGCTCTCAGCCTGTCAGCTGGTTCGTATCAGGGTATCGCTTTAGCGATACCACAATTCTCCGAAGTCATCCCCTTTAGGGGCTGCTTAACTTCGAACTTCGTTTCTGCGCGCCGATTCATTACGACGGATTTCGCGGCGGCGCGCTGCGTCTTCGTAGCGACGCTTTTCGGCTTCCGTCTCAGGGATGACTTGCGGAACCTCGATCTTGTTTCCGGCGGCGTCGATGGCGACAAAGGTCAGATAGGCAGAGCTGACGTGACGGCTCTCCTGGGAGCGGTAATTTTCTACCCAGACTTTGACGCCGACCTCCATGGAAGTGTGGTAGACGCGATTCACCGACGAACGCAGTATTACAAAATCTCCTACCCGGACAGGCACGAGGAAATCGAGATGATCGATGGAGGCAGTGACTACGTAGGCGCGGGAGTGGCGGTGCGCGGCCATGGCGCCGGCGAGGTCGATCCAGTGCATAAGGCGTCCGCCCAGGAGGGCGTTGAGAGGATTGGCATCGTTGGGCAGAACGATCTCGGTCATTTCCGAAATCGATTCGCGCACGGGGCGGGGGCGAGTTGCTTGATCATCGTTCATGGTTGTTAGTGCTGGAGCAACTTCCGCTCATGACACAGCCCCTAAAGGGGCGATCGAATTCGGGGGCTGGCGGCATCGCTAAAGCGATGCCCTGATACAAAGCTTGACTGATTCTCAATCCAATTGAGCGTCATCTCTTTTCAAGCTACTGACAACTCCGTTCCCACTCCGCTCGAATTCCGGGCGCGATAAGACTCGACATAGCAGGTTGCTAACCTGTGAACACGCGCATCCGCATGTGGGTTCAAACACACGCCGCTCTCAAGATCGAAGGTCAGTTTTCCGTGCTCCATGGGAGCGTGCGCGAGTTCGCAGGTGTACCACAAGGTGAACCGGTTCGCGTTGGCATTGGTATTGGCGACCGAAAAGCGCACCGCATCCCAATCGCGGGTCGCCGGAAGATGCGGACAGCCTGCGGCGTATCCGAGATTGCAGAATTCCCGTATGTGGGTGTCGGACGAGGATAAGTGCGCACCCGTGGCACAGCAACTTCCAGTCCATCCCGCGCCCAGAGGGAGACGCGAGGGATGCAGCCAGGAGCCGTCGTGCACGATTTGCAGCGGCACAAAAAAAGGACAGGCCAAATTGGATTCCCGGGAAACAGTCATTGTAACGCGGGACATGATATGAATGGGAGTTGGCTTTTAGCTTTTAGCTTGAACCTTAGGACTTGATAACTTTCTATGGATCGCATTTCTATGCTCACCGAAATTCTTACCGCCAATCCCGGCGATTCTCTCGCGCACTATGGGCTGGCGATGGAGCTCTCCAAGGCCGGACAGGTCGAAGCGGCAATTCGGGAATTTAAGGCGCTGATTGCGGAGAACCCCGATTACACCCCAGCCTATTTCATGGCCGCACAGACACTGGCTAACGCCAGCCGCATCGACGAGGCGAAACGCATGTTGGTGGATGGCATTTCGTCCGCGAGCCGCACGGGTAACGCGCACGCCCAATCGGAGATGACGGCCATGTTGGAAGAGCTAAAAAATTAGGTCAGAGGTCAGATTGCAGAAGTAAGCGCCGCTCTTTACTTCTGCAATCTGACCTCTCACCTTAAGTGTTGCCTCATTCCGACCTTGGTTCTACCTCTGCAATCTGACCTCTTACCTCTGACCTCCAGGTGCTACACTTTTTTGTTCTCGGAGGACCGATGCGCCGTCTGATTTTGCCTTTGGCTATTGTTTTATTTCTTCCGGTTATTACTCTCCCGGCATTATCTCAAGCCAGGCATCCCTTCACGTTTGAAGAGATGATGCGGCTCAAGCGCGTGGGCGAACCGGTGCCCTCTCCGGACGGCAAGTGGGTGCTCTTTGCAGCGGTAGACGCCGATCTCGCGGCCAACAAGAAGACTTCGCATATCTGGATTGTGCCTAGCGCAGGAGGAGAAGAGCGCATGCTGATCGCCGATCAGGATGGCGACCGTCCGCGATGGGCTCCCGATGGGAAGCGCTTTGCGTTTATCTCCAGTAAAGAAGGCGGATCGCAGGTTTGGATCGCAGAGTTTGATGGCGCTGCGGGGGCTGTCAGCGGCGTACATAAGCTGACCTGGCTTGCTACCGAAGCTGGTGGCGAACTCTGGTCGCCAGACGGTAATCACATTCTGTACACCTCGGACGTCTATCCGGAATGCGATCAACGGGCTTTTGAACTTGCTTGCAACTTGGCGAAGATGAAAGAAGCTGAATCGTCGAAGGTCAAGGCGATCATTTTCGACCACCTGCTTTATCGCCACTGGAACGCATACAAAGAAGGCAAGCGCAGCCATATTTTCGTAATCGCGGCTCCGCCAGTCCGGCCCATCGAGGTCGACGTGGAGACTGCAAAACTGGCCGTCCCTCCTGTCGACCTCACTCCCGGCGATCACGACGCTCCCGAGTTCTCGCTCGGCGGCCAGGACGATTACGCCTTCTCCCCCGATGGCCAGGAGATTTGCTACACCTCGAATCACGACAAGGTCGAAGCCACGTCCACGAACAACGATCTTTGGCTCGTCCCAGTGACTGGAGGCGCGGCGAAAAACATTACCGCCGACAATCCGGCCAGCGATTTGACTCCGCTTTATTCTCCCGATGGAAAATACATCGCCTATCGCGCACAGCAGCGTCCGGGATTCGAGAGCGATCGCTTTCGGCTGATGCTCTACGACCGCAAGACTGGACAGAAGAGAAATCTGGCATCGAATTTCGATCGCTGGGTAGGGACCATAACCTGGGCGCCGGATTCAAAGAGTATTTACTTTACCTCTGAAACCGCGGGCGAGGCGCCGATCTACAAAGTCGGCCTGGACGACCCGAATGGGATCAGTAAACTCACCGCGGGATACGACGATGCCCTTTCGCTCATCGATGGCGGAAAGACAATTATATTTTCGCGGATGACGATCGGCAGTCCGAGCGGGATTTATAGCGCCAGCACTTCGCTGGCTACGAACAAAGACTGCGTCGTCGATCGGTTCAACGCGCCCGGCCTCCCACCGTCGGCGGAAACGCCGGATTGCGCCTTGCCCAAAGTTTCTGCGCTCACTCATCTCAATGATGCGGTCCTCTCTCAAGTCGCAATGGCTCCGCTCGAATCGTTTTGGTTTGCGGGCGCGCATGGCGACCGCGTCCAGGGCTTTTTAGTCAGGCCTCCGAACTTCGACGCCCAGAAGAAATACCCGGTGAAGTTCATCCTCCACGGCGGGCCCGAGGTTCCGATGGGCGACGAGTGGAGTTATCGCTGGAACGCGCAGCTTTTCGCCGCCAGCGGGTACGTCGTCATCATGATCAACTTCCACGGCTCCGCTGGATATGGCCAAAAATTTATCGACGAGATCAATGGTGATTGGGGCGGGGCTCCGTTTGAAGACCTCATGAAGGGGCTCGATTACGCCGAGAAAAACTACCCGTTTATTGACAGGGACCGCGAGTGCGCGCTGGGCGCCAGTTATGGCGGATACATGGCCAACTGGGTGCTCGGTCACACCAATCGCTTCAGGTGCATCGTTTCTCATGACGGCATGTTTAATACTTACTCGGCCTGGGGAACTACCGAAGAGCTTTGGTTTAACAACTGGGAGTTCAAGGGGACGCCTTACTCCAATCCCGAGATGTATGAGAAGTGGAACCCGCGCAATTCGGCCAAAACTTTCAAGACGCCTACGCTGGTTGTCCATGGACAGCTGGATTACCGGCTTGATGTCAGCGAAGGCTTCCAGCTTTTCACTACATTGCAGACGATGGGCGTGCCCTCGAAGATGCTCTACTTCCCTGACGAGGGTCATTGGGTGCTAAAGCCGCAGAATTCCCAGTTGTGGTGGAAGACGGTGAATGACTGGGTCGATCAGTGGACTAAGAAATAGCCGTCAGCCATCAGCCTTCGGCCGTCAGGTAGAACTTGGCCGGGGCAGCGCTCCTTCACCACGCGAGCATTTCACTGAGCATCGGTTGATCACCACGCCATCAGGGTATCCGTTTGAGCGAAACGGCAGCTTCTCTTGTCTTCGATTAAGGAGGCGGCGGCTTTGGACGCAGGAACTGGCGTGTCTGCTTTCGGTCGAACCTCTGGTGTGGGAACGGGCGGAACGGGCTTTGGCGCGGGCGCCTCAACTGGCGAGGCTGCCGATGGATCGCCGGGCGAAATTGACGGGGCGCTGGGTACCTCGTCGCCCGACTTTCGAGTGTCTTCCGGCGCAGCAACCGGGGATGTGATTTCCGGGACGCCACTCTCAGCAGAATCTGACTGGGTTGCACATGCGGCACCCTGACTCGTGCCCGAACAATCGTTCGGTGGTGGTTCGGGCGATAGCGCTGCTTCAGGTACGGCGAAGAATCCCTGGGGCATTTCTGGTGACGTGGGAAACTGCATTCCGAATTGCGGAATCCAGGACGGGGAAGGGGGTTGGTGGGGGATTTTTACCGACTGCTCGGTGACAAGAGCTGCCACGACCTCCATCTGCAATTGCACTGTCGATTGACCCGCGCCCGCCGTGATGAAGACGGTGCAGGGCCCGACGCTTCCCGTGGACGGGATCATCGAGGCGGTGCCATCCGGCGCGGTCGCAACTTGTGTTTGTGACGAGCCCAGGATGACGGACGTTCCGTTTGGATTGACTCGCGCCAGCGTGGTTGCAAAAGTAACATTGACTCCCAGCACGGGATTGGCTGCACTGGAACCGTCGGTCACGCGCATCGAAAGAGGCTGAAAGGCTTGTCCGTTGGGCACTATCTGTAACGATCCGCTGACCGTTTCCAGAGTCCACGACGCAGTGGGTGTGGCGAACAAAGTGAACGTCTGGCACGAAGAGTTGCCGGGGGCAACGCAGGCCACCACCTGCACATTCGCGCTTAGATTCGTCAGAATGGCCGTGATTCCGGCAAATCCTGATCCGTCGGTCGTGGCACTGCTGGCCGAGAGTGAGGCATTGCCCCCGGTGAGCATGAAGTTGACGGCTACGTTGGATAATGGCACGCCCAAGTCGAGCGCTTCCACGGTGAGGGGAACAGTTACTGTCGCGCCTTGAGCCACCCATCGCGTCGGCGCAAGGGCGGCCAGATCCAGAGTGGAGGTCGTTCCCACGACGGTAGCCTGTTGCGATTGTGGTGGGGAATATGATGCGGGCGCGAGTGCGATGGTAATGGTGCTCTCCCCGAGCACAGTGGGAGTGACCCAACTCGAGGCCTCTCCTGCTTCATCGCTTAAGACCGAGCAGGAAACAGTTCCCCCACAGGCGGAGAACTGCACGCTGTGGTTCGAACTCCAGGCAATGGTGGCGCCGCTCACTGGTGTTACTCCGTCGACGGCAACTGCGCGTACGCGGATCGGATTGGCGGCTGCCGATCCTACTGGAGTTGCGGGCTCGACTCCTTGCAGCAGGAGCAATTGATCGCTGGCGGACGCGCCATAGGTAAGCGCACCGATCATCTGGGAGAAGGCGCCGCTGGCGGGATCGGTTACTTGCAGCGTCGCAGTTCCATCCTGCAAACCTGCGGGGAGCGACACTTGAAGTTGGCTTGCCGATGCAGAAAGAGTGTTGCCCTGGTTACCGCCAACATTCACTTGCAAAGCGGGGCTGAACCCTATGCCATGGAGAGTCGTCACGCCACCGAGCAAGCTCAGTCGGGCGGGCGTCACAGAATCCGAATAAAGAAGCTTCGCCTGATAGAAATAATCGGGACGGCCATCGCCGCGGAAGTCGGCTACGGCTACACGAAATTTCTCCGGTGTGCCGAACTGCACATCGAGGCGCGTCAGTCCATAAGTAGTTGAGTTGAAGGCAGAGGGCGTTGCCGCGGGCGCCGGATCGCCGCTTTGGTCGCTCAATTCCCAGACGCCGATCACGGGTAGCAGTTTGGTTTCAGTTGGCTGACCGGTTTCGTCCAGGGCGATCACCGAGACCGACGCAGTTCGGTTCGCTTGTGCCGTGAACTGGAAAAAATCGGTGCTGCCGTAACCGGAGATCCACGCACCCCATGCTCCGCCCTGTGGAAGCACCGCCGGATTCGCGTAGGTCGAACCACTGCCGGGATGAGTTTGCGCGATCTCACCCTGCAACATCAGGATGTCGCTCTCCGCGTTCGATCCGTTCGAGACCGTGACCACCACCGGAGCGAAGACTCCTGATGGCAATACCTGGTTCGGAGCGTAGGGTTCAAGGCCGCGCGACCACTGCGGGTCGAGTCCTTCGACGCTGATCTGATATTGGGCGACGGTCTGGCCGGATGGGATGGGCAATTGTCCAAGATCGAAAAAACCTTCAAGGGTGGTGTCGTTCGAACCCCAGCGATTGTAAGGAAATCCATTGCCGTCTACATAGCCATCGATGATGTTGCCCGCGTTGCCGCAAAACAGAAATCCGGAGACGGATGTCGCCACGTACTGGCGCGAGGGCTGGCCGGACACCATCAAGCGTGCAACCACATTGACCCCTTGCATCTCCTGCCCGGCATTCCCGGAGGCGTCGGTGAAATACACGCTGCCAAAGACTCTTCCCGAGGGTTGAGGATTGGCGCTTGCGGGATAGAGGCGGCCGAGCGCGACGCTATCATCCATCTTGGGAGTCGCGGCGTCGGGATAGCAGATGCTGATCGGAACGCACGCGATCGAATCGAGGAAGTGCATGACGGGAAAACCCGCAAAATCCGCATCGGAAGGGGGCGGTTTTTGGGTAAGAACATTGAGATTTGCCTGCGACCATCCCAAACCCAAAACACGCCCGAGAAGACGCACCAGGCGATATTGAACATCGGGAAGTTGCGCAGCGGTGTTGGCGCAGATTCCATTGATCACGACGAGCGCGTGGACGATATTTCCGCCAACCGAGAAGTTGTCGGGTCCGCCGTAAACGGCGTTGGTAAAGCAATCCTGCAAATCCCCAGCACCTTCGCCGAGAATCGCATTGGTGACTGATCCGTCGACGTCATAGACAATTCCTACCGGAGTACTCGTTGCGGAAGCCATAATATCTGCAGGAGCGCTAACCACTCCCTCAAGGCTGGCTTGGATGTTGCTGCCGTTCACATCCTCGGCAAGATGTCCCGCTTGGGTTGCCGTAAGGCCGACGCCTGGGATAGTAGTCCAGGCGCTGAAGGCGGTCGCGACCAGAGCGTCGGCTTGCGCTCCGGACAAGATTGCACTCAGGTTGCCCTGATCGGTGTAGTAATTCACAGAACCATTTGCCCAAAGCAAGGGCTGGCCTTCGACGCCCGGATTGTAGCCGGAGCCAGCTACGAAGGCCGGACCTGCAGCGTGGGCGGAGGCACAGCATATTAAAAGGATGGCGAGTGCCGGAATGGGCGAGCGCTGGCGCATAGATCATTCCTCCCGAGCGCTGCGGATGGCGCGCTCTAATTGGACGACACTAATTCCGGCAGTATCCACGTGTGCCCCCGAGGGCGCTACCGTCAGGTTTTTTCCAGTCGAATCGAGGGCGATCATGCCGGACTGTCCGCCGACGGGGCTGGTCAGTCCCAATCGGCTCGGCGGGTAAAGAAAGATCAGGATGTGCTCGCCAGGTTGGAGCGCGCGATGCATGGAGGAGGCTCCAGCCCACTCGCGAACGGTGAGAATTTGTCCGGACTCGACGCCTGCAATCGCCTCGTCCACGCGAAAACGCCATTGGATTGAGGGAATTGCGCCGGGGACGGTGCGCTCCTCCGCGGCGGCGGGGGTCACGGTTTCAGCCGCGGTCGCGAGCACGGTTCCCGCGAAGATGATGCCCGCCCGGTGCGCTAGCTGTTTCCATTGCGGACCCAGAAGCTGGCTGGCAATTACTTTGTCAGACACTTCCTGTCCAGCTGCCAAACTCGACAAACATAAGAATGCGATTGCAAACACACGTGGTGACGCACGCATCGCGAGGCTCTTTCTGGAGGGAACGGGACCGGCGAGGGTCCGGGGAGTGAAAAAAGCGTAGCCGATTCCCGATCAGAGGGATGTGCGCGCGGTCACTGTGGATTTGTGACGAATCGATCAGAATGGTATGATTGACCATGGTCTATGACCATGGTTCAATGGAGGCGGACTTGGAAGAAATCGCAATTTCAAAGTTTAAAGCAACGTGTTTAGCGGTGCTGGAGAAAGTCCGCAAGACGGGGAAAGTAGTGGTTGTGACCCGTTTCGGGAAGCCGGTAGCCGAAGTTGTTCCTCCTCATGCATCGAGAAGGCAGAAGCACTGGGTCGGTTCCAGAGCGGGAACCGGTCAAATCTTGGGGGACATTATTTCTCCTGCCAGCGACGAGAGCGATTGGGACGCTTTGCGCGGATGAGATTGCTGCTCGATACGCATATCTGGCTCTGGAGCGCACTCGATCGAGCACGCCTTTCCAGTCGTGTGATTGCCGCGTTGGAGAATCCAGACAACGAGCTCTGGCTTTCCCCGATCTCGTTGTGGGAGGTTTTGACTCTTGCTCAGAAGCAGAAACTAACGCTGTCTCCAAATCCTCAAAGTTGGATCGCCGACACTCTGGACGCCGCCCCCATGCGAGAAGCTAGCGTGACCTTCCAGGTCGCGCAGGAGACGGACCGCGTGCAATTGCCGCATCGCGATCCTGCCGATCGGTTTCTGGTCGCGACCGCGCGGGTATTCGATCTGACCCTGGTTACGGCGGATGAGATCCTGCTCAAAGCCAGGCAGGTCCCCACTTTCGCAAACCGTTAGGGGAATCGCCCACCTCATCTATAGTTCCGATCGATCCACTCCGGATAGCGATATTTCAACATGCACGCGATCCACATTCCTTGTGCAGTCGCATGCGCAGTCGGCTCTCGATTGGCCAGAGAGAAGACGTAAGGCGTGCGCGACCAGCCATGCCAGTCTTGCAGCCAACCTCCGTCGATCTGCTGCGCGTCGAAGGCCCTTTCGACCCATCGCGGCCGGATCAGATCGGGCCTACCCGCCGCCAGTAGAAATGCGATTCGTTGCAAATAGAGATCGGTCACGCGAAAATCGACCGCCGCTTCCCAGGCGATGCGCTCTTCGATTCTCTGCATCAGGCGATCCAAATCGGCCGTCGAGCCTTTGGATTTTCGGTAGAAATACAGCGCCAATAGCTGGTGCGTAGCTTTGCCGGTCCGATTCTTGTCGGGAGAAAACATGTCAGCCAGTTCTTGGGGAGACAGTGGGACGTCATTAGGAGCAGCAGCGTAGAGCGCCCAGCGTTGGTACTCTTCGAGGCTTTGGAGTTGTTCGGCGCTCGGCGGAATCGTCGGCAGCTTGGGATCAACCATCCGGCCGAAGACACCCGCGTCGAGCTTCCACGCGTCAACGAAACTGGACCCGATGGCCCTCATTCGGGGCTCATCGGAAAGCGAAGCGCAGTCGACGATCATGTGGGCGGTCGCGGCATTGGAGATAAGAGATCGGCCCTCGGGCGTGGGACTTCCGGGCTCGGATGCGGACGGTTGATACTGCCGCAGCGTCCAGCGTGTGCTGCGATCGAGAGTCTGATCGAGGTTTCCAACGAACTCCGCTCGCATTGGCCGACGGATCGAGACGTTGTTATTAAGAACCGCGAATCCAAACAGAAATGCAGCCATGACGGCAACGGACATAGCGATTCGTCGCAGCCAATGGCGTCCGCTCTGGACAGACGGGCTCATCGCGGGTGCCCGAGTATAGCGTAATTTGCAGGGGATTTGGGGCTAGCGGCGGATAGCGGGTCGCATTACACGGACCGCTGCTTTTTCAGGCGTTGGTTCGCCTTTTTTGTCGCCTTGCGTTGTTGCTTCTCGTATTTCTTCATCGCCTTGCGCTGGTTCTTGTTGGATTTGTTGAGGAACTTCTGCTGCTTCTTGGCGGCTTTGCGGGATTGGCGCGCATTTTCTTCGGGACTGATGCGTTGCGCTTGCAGCGTGCCCGTCAGGGCCAGAACAGCTAGTAATATGAGGGCGGCAATTCGTTTCATAACCTCTCCAGCGGAAATGCTGTAGCGATCTTACACCGAAGCGGAGACCTGGATGAAGCCCGAGTGTTACTTCTGTAATCCACCCAAAGCTCAAAGGCCACACTTGGGGAGCGTTCATTCGCGAACGATAGAGCCAGTGAATTTTCTTGCCTTGCGCGACCTGTAAAGCAATCAGTGCGGCCATCCTCGGGAGGAGGCTGCTGGATAGACGTATGTCGCCCCGTTGGTGGTCGGCACCCAGGTCTTCACTCCTTGATACACCGTGTTGGACAGGTAGCACAGGAGTTGGACATTGGTTCGAATGGACAAGCGATAGAATTTGTTGCCGCAAGTTCCGCCGAGAGAGATGGCTGATTTTGACCCTGGGTTGACGCTGGGGTAAGCAACAACGCAGCTATTGCGGTCGGTTTTGTTGTTCAAATCGGTAAAAATGCAATCCACACCCTGACCTTGGTTTTGATTGTTGAGGGTCACCGTAAAGGGCGGCGGATTCATGATGAGAAAGCCGAAATACTCCGCCGTCGAGCCATTATCGCTCGGGGGGCAATTGGGGATACCGCCGGCGCAGTTGACGACTAGATATTGGTCGCTGTTGGTCGGCCCGAAAACTTCGCCGGTGGCCTCGGGACAGATGGCCTGGTTAATCCAAAAAATGATGTTGTATTTGATATCAAGGCACGCGTATTGGTCGCTGTTGTTGTACTGCTGAATGCGAAACATACTATTGCTGTTGGCTGAGTCCTGGTAAGTGATGTTGTGATGGGTGGCGTAGCAGTTGTCCAGACCGGTGTCGTAGTACTTTTGCGTGACTGTGATGGTCACCGTGCTATTCGCACCCACTGTGAATGAATCGGGCGAAGCAGATACGCATACCATAGCCGAGCGGACAAACGTCATGGGCTGGCCAGTTTGGTTTTGGATGGCAATGTACTGATTGAATGACGAATGGTCCAGAACATTAATAATCGCCATGGCGGGACGGCACCACGCCATGAAAGTCAGCGCCACGACAAGGCCTGCCAGAAAATTCTTCATCGCGAACTCCCTTAGATCCGCAAGAGATTCGCGGCCATTCTCCGCTCATTGCCGGGTTGCGTCAATGTGAATTAGGAACGCGAGCGGCTAGTGAATCGTCTTGGTTTTTCGAGACATATAGTCCATGAGGAGGTATTGGCCGAGGGTATAGGGCGTTGTGAAGTAAGCTTTGCCTCGGCACATCTCGGTCACTTTCTGAACGAATTGAACCAGCCCGTAATCCGACGCCAGCATGAAAGTGTTGATCAATACGCCCGCACGCTTGCACTTTGACACTTCTTCGAGGGTTTGGCTGACGACCAGCGGGTCGAGACCGAAGGCATTCTTATAAATGCGGCCATCCTCGAGCGTCAGCGCCGAAGGTTTACCGTCCGTGATCATCACGATCTGCTTCATATCCTTGCGCTGGCGTTGCAGGATGCGTTGTGCCATGCGCAGGCCCTCGCGCGTATTGGTGTAATAAGGTCCAACCTTCACCCGGGCCAACTGCGAGAGCGGCACCTCTTCGGCGGAATCGTGAAAGAGCACCAGCGAAAGCGAGTCGCCGGGGTATTGCGTTCGAATCAACTGCGACAACGCCATGGCAACTTTCTTCGCCGGCGTAAAACGGTCTTCGCCATAGAGAATCATCGAGTGCGAACAATCCAGCATGAGTACCGTCGCGCACGACGACTGGTACTCGCACTGATGTACTTGCAGATCGTTGTATTCGAGATTCAGAGGAAGGCCGAGCCCCTCGCGCTGAATGGCGGAGGATAGGGTTGCGGTGATGTCGAGGTTCAGCGTGTCGCCGAACTCATACTGCTTCGACGCCCCGCTAGCCTCGATGCCGGTAGCCATGTCGCGCGTGTCGTGACGTCCAAAACTCGACTTGCCGAGCGACCCCAGCAGATCGCGCAGGGCTTTGAATCCCAGGAAGTCGAGACTCTTGTCGGTGATCTCGAACTTTGCCTGTTGCTGCGCCTCTCCGACCTGGCCGCCGACGCTCGAACTTTTGGAGGGATCATGCGGCTGATCGATAGAGATGTAATCCTCCTGCTGCATGCGCTCGATTAATTTCTCGATCAGTTCTTCGAGTTCGCCGTCCATTTGCATTTGCTGCAGACGGTCGCGCATCTCCTCATCGAACATCTCGCCGTCGAGGAGCGCCTGTTCAAGCGCCCGACGCAGATCGTCGAGAGTCTGCTCGCCGTCGGGCAGTTCGTACCAGAAATTGTCGTTGAACCCGCTTTGCAACAAGTAATCCGAGAGCGCGCTGAGCAAGTCCTCCATACTCATCTCGCCGGCCGGGTCGGGAACGTATTTGGAGTAGCGTATGCGTTTCATAGGAAATCGTCGTTGGTCGATGGTCGCTAGTCGTTGGCAATCCTGCTCGCGCGTCGGAATTTCCGAACGACTATCGACCAACGACCGCCTAATTAAATCCTCGCTTCCTTCCAAAGCCGGGCTCTTCCGGTTCAAACACGCGCTCTTGTTTCTTTGGAGGCTTCTCTCCCGCGGAAAAGACACGCTCTTCGTTGCGCCCGATTTTCTTGTGCGCGTGCAGTCCTTCTAGGACGAACTCGGCGGCTGAAACCTGAATTTCGGCGCTCTCTTTCGGGCCTACGTTCAGCTTAGCCAGTTTTTCCATCAGGCCCTGAATCTGCCGCAGGCCTTCGAGCGCTTCTTTGGCTCCGGCATTGTCGCTGAGTTGAATCTCTCCGCCCAGGTCGAACCACTGCACCGCCTGATTCAAACTGACGCCTTGCATGTAGGTATCGAAGGTCTTGGCGATCGCGGTGCGGATCAACTCGCGGCTGACGTGATCGGCACCCTTCATTTCTCCTTCGTACTCCAGTTCAAGTTTGCCGGTGATCGCGGGCAGCGCCGCGTAGATGTCGCTGATGCGCGGCACAATCAATTTTTCCTGATGCGTCAGGGCGCGGCGCTCGGCGTTCGAGATGACATTCTCGATCGCCGAAATCGGAAGGCGCTGGCTCACGCCCGAGCGCTTATCAACTTTCTTGTCGTCGCGCGCGGCAAAGGCGATGCGCTCGATGACTTCCTGAATATATTTTGGAATCTGCAAACTGGAGCCGTTGTCATTTTCATGTTTCAGCCGGCGATCGATCCACGCTTCCTGCGCCGTGATTTCGATGCCTTCTTCGACGGTCGCCGGATAATGCGTCCGAATCTCGGAGCCGATGCGATCTTTCAGCGGGGTGATGATCTTGCCGCGCGCGGTGTAGTCTTCCGGGTTCGCGCTGAAGACAATCGCGACATCGAGCGGCAGCCGAATCGGATAACCCTTAATCTGCACGTCGCCTTCCTGCATGATATTGAAGAGTCCGACCTGAATTTTTCCGGCGAGATCGGGCAGTTCGTTGATGGCAAAAATCGCGCGGTTAGCGCGCGGAAGCAAGCCATAGTGCACGGTGAACTCGCTCGAAAGTTCGTGGCCTCCGCGGGCTGCTTTGATGGGATCGATATCGCCGATCAGGTCGGCAATGGTGACATCCGGCGTGGCCAACTTTTCGACGTAGCGATGCTCGGGCGTAAGCCACGCGATGGGTGTGGCGTCGCCTTCCTTCGCCACCAGATCGCGGCAGCGGCGGCAGATGGGAGCGTAAGGATTGTCGTGAATCTCGCAGCCCGCAATGTAAGGCATCTGCGGATCGAGCAGCGCGGTCAGCGCTCGCAGGATTCGACTCTTGGCCTGTCCGCGCAAACCGAGAAGAATAAAATTATGCCGCGAGAGAATGGCGTTTACGATTTGAGGCACTACCGTGTCGTCGTATCCGACGATGCCCGGAAATATAGGACTGCCTTCGCGCAATCGCGCCATCAGATTTTCGCGAAGCTCATCTTTGACCCGACGGGAAGCAAGGCGCTGTTCATTAAAGGGACTTTGGCGCAATTCGCCAAGAGTCCTGGGAAAACTCATGGTGGGAACCCCCGAAAAAAACAACCTTGATTGGATTATAACGCCGAGTAGCTGTCGGCTTTCGGCGGCAGCTGTCAGTTCCGCCAGTGTCTCAGGTTCTGCGGACGCTCGTTCGAATCGGTCTCTGCCGAAACCCTGCTACTATCTGGTTTTGCACCCAGAACGGAGCGATCATGCGTTGGTACCACTACGTGGCATACTTCCTCGGGGGCGCATTCCTCGCGAACGCCCTGCCCCATCTCGGCAATGGAATCTCAGGACATGCCTTCCAAAGCCCCTTCGCATCGCCGCCCGGAGTGGGCCTCTCTTCCTCGACCGTCAATGTCCTGTGGGGCCTTTTCAACCTTGCCGTCGGCTACTTGCTGGTCTGCCGTGTCGGCAGTTTCGATCTGCGCAGGAACCAGCACGTGCTTGTCCTGGGCGCGGGCATGCTGGTCATGTCGCTGAATCTTGCCCACTGGTTCGGGCGGCTTCACGGGGGCCTGTGAACCTGACTTTTGCCAATCAACGAACCGGCAGCTAATTCCAGCGCGCTTTCGCTGCCCGGCGCAAGCCCGGCAGAATTGCCTCAAGATAGCCGACGATCGCCTCCAGACGCTTCGACTCCGATAACGTTGTAAGCAGATTCTGTTTGAAATCGAGGTCCAGCGGAAGCGAGCCGGCCAGTAAGAACGAAAGATTAGCGGCATGTTCAGGAGGGCCTACAGGCTCTACCCCAGCGAGTTTTGCGATCTCGGAGTGTAATCGAACCGCACGCATCACCAAATCCGCAGTGGCCGAAGTGGGACCGTTTCCGGCCTCGACCTCCTCTCCATCTCCATCTTCGTCTTCGTCCTGGACTACCGTAATCTCCGCCCGCAGAAACGATCGCTCCTGGTTGACCTGGATCACTTCGAAGCGCTCGACTCCCCGAGTGAGGATATCCATGCGTCCGTCGTCATATTTTTTTGTCACCGACAAGATTTCAGCCGTGCACCCGATATCGGCGACCCCCTCGGAGGACGCCCGCACCACTCCAAAGGGCTTTTTCTGCTCCAGGCATTCCGCGATCATCTCTTTGTAACGCGGCTCGAAGATGTGCAGCGGCAATGGAACGCCTGGCAGCAGCACGAGTTCAAGCGGGAAGATGGGCAATAGAGAGCTCACGGTCACTCCGGTTTAGGGATTTTACGCTATTGGAGAAGTTCTCAGTTCCCGGTTCTCAGTTCTCAGGAAGCCAGTGCCTAAGGTTTTACTGAGAGCTGAGAGCTGAGAGCTGACAGCTGAGAGCTTCTTGCCGTTGACTTAGCAACTCTCCGCACGATACAAGAGTCGCCATGGAGATGGATAGGAAAGTCGTAGTCGTTACCGGTGCCTCGATGGGAATCGGAGAGGCAATCGCTAAAGTCTTTGCCGATGCAGGAGCCAGCGTCGTGTTGCTTTCGCGCGATGCCAAACGCGCCGAGGAAGCGCGTCAGCGCATCGGACATTCCGAGCGTACCTTGTCGGCGGCTTGCGACGTACGTAAGCGTCCAGAGATCGACCAGGGGCTCGCGCTCACTCTGCAGCGCTTTGGCCGCGTCGATGTCTGGGTCAATAACGCAGGTGTGGGGATTCGCGACTCGGTGGCCGACATGCAGGAATCGGTGGTGCGCGAATTGTTTGAAACCAACTTCTTCGGCACCATCTCGTGCATACAAGCCGTAGTGCCCGCGCTGCGCGAGGGAGGGGGCGGGACAATCATTGACATTTCGAGCGTTGCGGGACACATTCCGGTGCCGTTTATGAGTCTGTATTGCGCCAGCAAGTTTGCTCTGAACGCGATTGGCAAAGGCGCGCGGCTGGAACTGAAACGCGACAGGATTAACGTACTGACGGTTTGTCCAGGATACGTCAGCACTGGCTTCGGCGAGCATATGGTGGCCAATCGGCAAGGGGCGGTTCGTCCGCAATCGGTGCGCGGGATATCGGCCGAGCGGGTTGCGCGGGCGGCCTATCGCGGATATCGTGCGCGAAAACGCGAGGTAATCGTCCCTTGGACCATGATCCCGGTGATCAAGCTCTACCAGTTGCTTCCGGGATTGGTGGAATGGGGGATGGGCAAGGCGATGCGGGATTCGCGGGCGCGCTGAGGTTCTCCGTAAAGAATGGTAAAGAGTGCAAACCCTGTCTCGACGGTTGCATCGAAGGAAATAGGCAGAACTGCAGTCTTCCACCTCCTACAAATGAGCCGTTTGCACGGACGGCTTTGGAGGTGGAGGCTGCCGTTAAACTTTCCCGCTCGGCTTTCGTTAGAATAGACGTTATGAGATTCCGCTCCCGACCTGCACTTCCGGCGTCGCGCTTCTGGCTTTCCATTGTTGTGGCGCTTGGCGCTCTGGTTCTGATCACGCCGTCAATCGCACGCGCGCAAGAGGGGCCGCTTGATAAGACTCCGCCCAAAGGAACTACGGTCGAAGAAATCATCAAGCACTTCTCCACCAAAGAGAAAGAATTCAAAGAAGCGCGCGATCAGTACACCTATCGGCAAGACGTTAAAGTAATGACGCTCGACGGCAATACGCCCGACGGAATGTACCAGCAGGTCTTCGACGTGACCTTCGACGATAAGGGGCACAAGACCAAGAACGTGGTGTTCGCTCCGCAACCGACCTTGCAGCGCATCATGATGACGGAAGAAGATTTCGATGACATCGAAAACCGCCTGCCGTTTGTATTGACCTCGGACGAGATTGGGGAATACGACATCTTGTACGTCGGCCAGCAGAAGCAGGACGAACTCAACACCTACGTCTTCGATGTCGCGCCCAAGCAGATTGTCGGCAAGAAGCGCTATTTCCAGGGGCGAATCTGGGTGGACG